>Ga0209810_1000930_pt1 | contig 51179 bp, 52 predicted proteins | sample Coa_R1_7_FD_187159 | JGI IMG/M metagenome (GOLD analysis project Ga0209810, IMG submission 187159) | Surface soil microbial communities from Centralia Pennsylvania, which are recovering from an underground coalmine fire - Coalmine... | ecosystem: Environmental > Terrestrial > Soil > Unclassified... | reverse complement strand
GCCGAGATTGGCCCACGCCGGCGAGAAGTTGGCGGCGATCGCGGACTTCGCGTAGGTCATCGGCTTCAGATGACCCTGCTGCACGAGCTGCTTCACGAGTCCGGGCTGCGCGACGTCTGCGATGTCGGGCGGGCTGCCGCCCGCGATGGCCGTCGCAAGGATCGTCGGGATGTTGTTGCCCTTCGAGGTGTAGGTGACCTTGACCTTCGGATACTGCTTGTTGAAGCCGGCGATCACCTTCTGGAACGCCGTCTGCTCCGTCGCGGTCCAGATTCCCCAGAACTTGACGCTGCCGGAGATGTTCGACTTCGTCGACGGCGTCGTGCCGCCGCTCGACGGCTTGTTCGAGCCGCCACCGCCGCAGCCGGCCGCGACGGCGACGAGCGCCACCACGACCCCTGCCGTGGCTGCCAAGCGCACGGCCCGGTTCCTGGTCTCCTCCCTCACGCTGACGCTCCTTTCGTGCTCGTTTGTCCGTCGTAGATTCCCTCGCTCGTCTCGGCGTCGAAGAAGTGGAGCGCGCGCGTGTCGACCGCGACCTCGACCGGCTTCCCCTCCTCGACCGAAGCCCTGGCGCCGAAGCGGCCGACCATGAGCGCGCCCGAGCCCTTGCTCTCGAGCGCGGTTTGCCCGCCGGGGGCGCCGGCGTCCTGCGCCAGCTCCTTGACGTCCTCGGTCAGCGCCTCGCGCGTGCCTTCCACGGTGAAGTGCACCATCAGCTCTGAGCCGAGCGCCTCGCGCAGCTCCACGACTCCTCGCAGGCGGCGGTCCGCCGGCGAATCCGGCTCGAGCGACGCGTCCTCGAGATCCTCGGGACGGATGCCGACGATGATGTCCTTTCCTTCGTAGCCGCGGAGGGCCGGGCTCCGTTCCAGCACCGCGTCGTCGAGGACGAGATGCTGCCTTCCGACGTCCACCGCCAGCCCGCCGTTGGAGCGGGTCACCGTGGCCTCGATCATGTTCATGGCCGGGGAGCCGATGAAGCCGCCTACGAAGAGGTTGACCGGGCGGTCGTACAGCGTCTGCGGATCGGCGACCTGCTGGAGCTCGCCCTTCCGCATCACGGCGACGCGGTCTCCCATCGTCATCGCCTCCACCTGGTCGTGCGTCACGTAGATGGTCGTCGTGCCGAGGTCACGCTGCAGGCGGCTCACCTCGGCTCGCATCTGCACGCGCAGCTTCGCGTCGAGATTGGAGAGCGGCTCGTCCATCAGGAATGCCGCCGGCTCGCGCACGATCGCCCGGCCCATCGCCACCCGCTGGCGCTGGCCGCCCGAGAGGGCGCGCGGCTTGCGCTTCAGGAACGACTCGAGCCCCAGCACCTGCGCCGCGTTGCGCACTCGCCGGTCGATCTCCTCCCTCGGCATCTTCTTCACCCGGAGGCCAAAGGCGATGTTGTCGTAGACCGAGAGATGCGGGTAGAGCGCGTAGCTCTGGAAGACCATCGCGATGTCGCGGTCGCGCGACGGGACGTGGTTGACGACCCGGTCGCCGATCCGGACGACGCCGCCGGAGATCTCCTCGAGCCCGGCGACCATGCGCAGCGCAGTCGTCTTGCCGCAGCCCGAGGGACCGACGAGGACCATGAACTCTCCGTCGGTGATGTCGAGCGCGAGCGAGTCCACGGCCTTCGTGCCGTCGGCGTAGACCTTCGTGACCTCGTCGAAGACGACCTCTGCCACGCATCACCCCCTGCCGAACTCTCCCGGCGCAGACCCTATCCCAGCCGAAAGGGCCGTGCTGGGGGCTAGCTTCGCCGGGGGTCGCCCTCGACGACGCCGTGAGGCTCGCCGTGGTCGGCAAGGAGCTCGAGGAAGGGCTCGGGCGGAAACGACTCGGGGCCGAGGACGCCCACTCCCTCCCACGTGCCGGCCGCGAGCAGCTCGAGCGCGATGACGGGGTTGAGCGCGGTCTGGAGCACGACCGCCTGATGTCCGTACTCGCGCATCGTCTCCTCGTTGTCGGCCACGTGGTAGAGGTAGACAGCGCCCTCGCCGCCGTCCTTGCGCTTGCCCGTGACGAGCGTGCCGGCGCAGGTCTTGCCCCGCATCCGGTCGCCGAGCGTGGCGGGATCGGGGAGCGCCGCCGCCACGACGTCACGAGGCGCGACCTCGACGCCGCGCACGCGCACGGGCTCCGTCGAATCGAGCCCGAGCTTGTGGAGCGTCCGGAGGACGTCGATGAACTCGGCGCCGAGCCCGTACTTGAACGTGACCCGGCGACAGTCGATCTCCCGCGGCACGAGCACGACTTCCTCGTGCTCGACGTTGACGCACTCGATCACGCCGATGCCCTCCGGGAACTCGAACAGCTCCGGCTCGGAGAACGGCTCGGTCGTGAAGAAGCCGCGGTCCTTCTCCCAGATCAGAGGCGGGTTGAGGCACTCCTCGATCGTCGTCCAGATCGAGAAGGTCGGTGCGAAGTCGTAGCCCTCGACGACGAGGTCGGCGCCGTCACGCACGGCGACCTCGTCGATCTCGTCGAAGAGTCGGTCGGCGGCATAGCGGGCGAAGACGTCGGCGAGGCCGGGCTCGACGCCGATACCGGCCAGCGCGAGCAGGCCTCGCTCCTGCCAGCGCTCGTGCGCGTCGAGCTCCTCCTGCCCGAGCAGCAAGCCCGGCCCCGAGAGCGTCATCGCCATGTCGAGGTACGTGCAGCCGTACTCGAAGGCGGCCTCGAGGATGGGCGGGTTGAAGCGCGGATCGGCGGCGTTCAGGACCGCGTCCGCCTCGGTCTTGCGCAGGAGGGCGATCAGCGCGTCGCGGTCGCCCGCGTCGACCTCCGCCGCGCCGAAGCGGGCGTCTCCTTCTCGCTCGACGACCGCCGCCGGCCGGGCCGGGTCGACGTCGGCAAAGGTGATCCGCTCGAAGAAGTCGCGCCGGCTCGCCACCGTCGCGACGGCCGCACCGACCGCCCCGGTGCCGACGACGAGAATCTTCATCCGGGGCGCGATTCAACCACAGCGCGTTTTGGTGGGCGGGGTGTCGTGAAGCCGCTAAGAGGGGAGGCTTCGTGGGCGTGAAGGCCTCATACCTCGTCAAAGGGCCGCCCGCGCACCCGCTGCATCCGCCCCTGACGGACTTAACCATCGGCACGTACGGGTTCGCGACCGTCGCGGCGATTCTCGACGTCGCGAACCTCGTAGGGCGCAACGCCGCCTACGCCTGGTGGATCGCCCTCGTCGTCGGCCTCTGCTCGACGGCGCTCACCGCCACCAGCGGCCTCGTCGACTGGCTCTCGATCGAATGGGGCAGCGAGCTCTGGAAGACCGCGACCGCACATCTCTCCGCGATGCTCGCCGCCACGGGAGCGTTTCTCGCCGCCGCTCTCCTCGGCCATCACGGCTACACGCAGGGCACGGTCTCGGCCGGCGCCTTCGCGCTCACGCTCGTCGGCTTCGTGCTCCTGACGACGGGCGGCTGGCTCGGCGGCGCGGTCGTCTACGTGCACGGGATGCGCGTGCTCAACCTCGTCTCGGCCCGATTCGAGCAGGCCGCCGCCCCCACCCCGCCTGAGCCCGCCGAGAGCGAATAGCTCGCTCAAATACGGCGGATCAGCGTCACGCCCTCCCGAAACGGGAGCAGCACGGCCTCCACGCGTTCGTCGTGGAGGACGTGTTCGTTGAAGCGGGAGATCGCCTGCGCGTTCTCGCCGTCCGAGTCGGCCCCGAAGAGCGTGTTGTCGGCGGCGATCACCCCGGCCGGCGAGAGCTTCGGCAGGATGGCCTCGTAGTAGTCGACGTAGCCGCCCTTGTCCGCGTCGATGAAGGCGAGGTCGAACGGCCCGTCGAGCGTCTCGAGTGTCTCCACCGCAGGGCCGAGCCGGTACTCGATTCGGTCGGCGACTCCCGCCTCTTCCGCGTAGCGGCGGGCGATGGCTGTCGTCTCCTCGTTGACGTCGCAGCTGACGATGCTGCCACCCGGCGGCAGCGCGCGCGCCATCGCGATCGACGACCAGCCGGTGAAGGTGCCCACCTCGAGGACCCGCTTCGCCTGCGTCATGGCGACCAGGAAGGCGAGGAAGGCGCCCTCGATCGGGCCGACCATCATCTGCGGCGCCGTCTGCGTCGCGCGGGTCTCGGCGCCGAGACGGTCGAAGAGGTCCGCACGGGCGCTCGTGTAGCGCTCGGCGTAGGCCTCGATCTCCTCGGGGACGTAGCGCGCCATCGGAACGTGGCGCAGACTAGGGCAAACGGAGCGCGAACGAGAGCATGGCCGCGGCGAGGGCGGCGAGCTCGACGCCGCCGGCAGCTTCCTGCCAGCTACCCCAGAAGGTCTCCCGGTAGCCATAGAGGCCCCAGCGCGTGCTGATCACGAACCCGACCAGCGTCCCGACCGCGTACCCGCCGGCAGCCAGCAGCGTGAGGCGGTTCCGGCGCGCGAGCACCGCAGCCCCGATCAGCAAGCCCGCCGCCGCGTTGACGAGGAAGAGGGCGCCGACCACGTGCACGAGGTGGAAGTAGTCGAACCACAGATAGAGGTGGATCGCGCCGGCGGCCGCCACGAGCAGAGCCGTGGCCCAGCCTCCCGCGGCCTCGATGTACGCCTTGCCCGCGGTCGGGCGAAAGTGGAGGGGGCGCTGCATCGAGTGCCGCGCCCCCTCTCCATGAAACGGTCGGATCAGCCCCAGCCTCCGCCGCCGGTCGTGCCGCCACCGCCGCCGCCGCCCGCCGTCTTGTGCTTGACGAGCGTGCCTTTAGCGGAGATGACGTACCACTTGCCGCCGTTGAGGTTCTGGCCCTCCCCGTTCGACTGGCCCGCGGCCGAGTCGCCCGAGTAGGTGTAGAGCGGCCACTTGTTGTACGTCACGACGCGACCGCCGGACGGATTCTTGTCCGTGCTGACGAGGCCGGCCTTCGCGGTCCCGCCGACCTTCGGCTTGCCGGAGCCCTTCCACTTCAGCGGGGGCCAGAAGCTCGCGCAGGCGCCCGTGCACGTGACGTGGCGCTGCTTGTCGTTCATGAAGACGTAGAGCGTCCGCCCCTTCGAGTTGACGAGCACGGTGCCGAGTCCACTGACCTTGCGCGTACTCACGGCCACCGAGCTCGTTGCATGCTGCGCGCCGGCGGCGCTCTTGTGCGCCGCGAACGCAGCTGAGCCGCCGTAACCCGCGGCCACGAACCCGAGCACCGCGAGCAGCGCAACCGTCATCAGGCGAACCTGGTTCCGGTTGGAGTTGCCGCGCAGGATCCTCACAATGATCTCCTCCTTCAATGAGCGTTCGCACTTCTCATCGCAACGGAAGCCGGGTCGGATTGCCAATCCGCTCTCCCTACAGCGCCGGTAGAGAGAGCTGTGGGAAGTGAACCTACGCCAGAACGGGTGACATCCGCGAGCAGCCGCTCGGCAGGCGGCTTCTCGCCGTTGCTCTTCGTCGGCTTTGCGATCGCCTCGATCGGCGGGCCGCTCGCTCTCGTCAACTTCCTGCCGGGGACGGCGGGCGACGACGGGATCGAGTCGGCCGCGCTTGTCGTCCTGCTGGCCGTCGTGGTGTTCGTCGCCCCGCTCGCCCTCTGGCTCGTCTACTCGCGGCACGTCGTCTCACCCGGCGGGCTGACCGCCTTCGTCGCCGAGGCCGCAGGGCGGCCGGCGGCAGTCGTGCACGGCTGGATCTGGGCGTTCGCCTACTTCCTGTACCTGCCGTACACGATCACGTTCGTCGTCTACGACCTGCTGCCGCCGATCTTCCCGGGAGTCGTCGCTTACCGCTGGGAGCTCGAGCTCGCGCTTCCCCTGGCGATCGTCCTGCTCGTCCTCGCGCCGGTCCGTCTGGCTCTCGTCTGCCTGCTCGTGGTCGGTGTCGCCCAGCTCGTGCTCATGCTCACGCTCGGCGGCGTGGAGCTTGCACACGTGCCCGCCCGGTTCGCCGCCGAACCGAGCCTCGACCCGACGGGTCGTGCGGTCGGCGGGACGGCCCTGCTCTTCGTCTGCGCGAGCCTGCCGCTCTACCTGGGCGCCGAGGTCAGAGGCGGCAGCAGGACGGTGCGGCGCGGCCTCGCCTTCGCGGTCGCCGTGGTCGGCATCTGCTTCTTCGTCGTGGCGCTCGGGATCGCCACCGTCCCGGGCGCGCTACGCGATTTCCCGCTGCCTGCGGCCGCGATCGCGAAGTACTACAGCGGTCGGCCCCTCGAGATGGCCGTCGCGCTCGGGATCGCGGTCGGCACGCTCGCGCTCATCGTCGCCGAGTACCTCGCGCTCGGCCGCCTGATCCACTGGCTCCACGGCCCGCCGCTGCGGCGCGTCCTCCTCTGGATCGCGGTCCCCTTCGTCGCCGCGGACGCGCTCTCGCTCATCAATCCCGAGCAGTTCTACGACAAGCTGCTCAAGCCGTCGCTCGGCGCCCTCTTCGTCTCGCAGCTGATCGTCTTCGTCGCGTTCCCGCTCTTCAGGCGCGGCCTGCGCTGGCTGCCGCTCGTCGCGATCGCCTCCGGCCTCGCCGTCTGGGGCTTCTACACGCTCGTCGCGGGCAGCGCTTCTACCTGACGGCCTCGCCGACGATCAGCGGTTGCACGAACTTCGGCGCCTTCGGCGTCAGCGTGCGCTCGACCCGGGAGACCGTGAAGTCCGCGGCCTCGATCGCCGCGAGCGTTCGCCTATTGCACTCGCAGCCGACGAGCCTGCGGTTCAGCCAGTTGATGCGATCCTGGAGACGCGCGAGGCTCGGATCGTCCGAGCGGACGTGCTCGAGGAACAGCAGCCTCCCACCGGGCCGGAGGACGCGGCGAATCTCGGCGAGCGTGGCCCTCTGGTCGACGCCGCAGAGCACGAGCGTCGAGACGACCGTGTCGAAGCTCGCGTCCTCGAAAGGCAGATCCTCGGCAGGCGCCTGCAGCACCTCCGCCCGCGGTGCGTGCTCCCGAGCGGCTCGTTGCAGCCGGCGGAGCATCGGAGGCTCCGGATCGGTGACGACGAGCGCCTCGACGTCCTCGCGGTAATGCGGGAGATTCAGCCCGGTACCCGCACCGATCTCGAGCACCCGCCCGGCCGCAGCGGCGACGAGCCCTTCGCGGAGCGAGCGGAAGCCGGCATCCTCGCTCTTGCGCGACATCCGGTCGTAGACCGGCGCGAGGATCGCCCACCGGAGGCTCACGCGGCGAGCATATGCCCGCCGCGTGAGGGGGAGGAGCGGCCCGCCCTACTTCAGGTCGTAGGGCGGGGTCGAGTCGATGACGTTGAAGATCGCCGCCCCGGTCGAGCCCGCTTCGTTCTGCGTGCCCGCGAGGCCCGTGACGCTGTAGATCGAGCCGGAACCGCCGACGTCCGCCATCGGCACGGTCAGCGTGATCGTGCCGGAAGGCGTGTAGCTGCCCTTGATCGAGTGCCCCGGCGGGTACGCGATCAGCTTGCAGTGCTCGGCGGGATTGTTGGGCGGAACGCCGCAGATGCTGTCGCCGTCATAGAAGGTCGGCGCGCCGCCGGCGTCCGACTCCATCGCCGCATAGAAGATGTGTCCCTGGCTGGCGGTCGTCGGGTGCGGGTTCGGCAGCTCCCAGCGCGTCAGCCAGACGGCGTCCGTGCCTCCGAGCGAGGGATCCGGCAGGAGGCTGGCCAGGCTGCCGACCTTCATCGTGACGATGAAGTTCTTCCCGGATCTCGTCACCGAGGAGTTGACGATCCGCATGTTCGAGCCTGCCGGCGCGGCCGTCTCCGAGCCATTGGCCGCGTAGTACGCCGCCGGCGAGCCGGGTGCGGAGCCCGATCGGACGGTGCCGCTGACGGTGCCGCCGTAGAGGCCCGGGCCTCCCGTCTGCTGGACGAAGTCGACGAGCCCGGAGGTCTCGCCGCCGTTGAAGTCGTCGTTCGCTCCGTCCGCGTAGACGATGTCGGCCGCTCCGCTCGGGTCGGCCTGGACCTGGATGAAGTCGAGGAGGCCTCGGTCGCCGCCCGTCGTGCACGCGATCCCGAACTCGCAGATCTGGCCGGTGTGGATCGGGAACTCCGAGACCTTCGCGGCCGTGAAGCTCGGACTCGAGTTCGCTCCGCCGCTACTCGTGACCGCGTTCAGCGTCTGCGCCATGTAGACGTTCCACGTGCCGGTGATGAAGCCGGCGCCGCATGGCTCGCCCGGGCAGGAGCCGAGCGTGGGTGTTCCGTACCAGACGAGGTCGACCCGGCCCGCGTTCCCGGCCACGAGCCACGGGAGGACGTTCGTCTGCAGCCCGGGGACGTGGCTCGACACGTTGATCGGCTTCGTCCACGTGGCGCCGCCGTCGGTCGAGGTCGCCATGTAGATGGAGGTTGGACCGTCGACGTTCCCCGATGAGTCGACCGGGGACTGCGCCCACGCGACGTAGAGATTCCCGGAGCGGTCGATCGCGATCGGAGAGAAGTCCTGGCCGTCGTTGACCGTGCTGTTGCCACTCGAGTCGAGCGGTGCGTGCATCACCGTCTCGCTCGTACACGGCCCGATCGGGTTGTACGGCTTGCAGACCGAGATGTCACCGGGCGGGATCGGAGTCTCGACCGGCTGGCTGAAGCCGCCGGGGAAGCGGTCGACGACGATCGCATTGTCGTTGCCGCTTGCGTCCCCGCCGCCGAGGATGTTGCCGTTCGCGTCGGTGTAGGCCGTGTGCACGAGGTAGAGGTCGCCGTTCCGCTGGTCGACGACGGCTCCGCCGACGATCCCGTCCGGCTCGATCTGCTGTCCGGGCATCGGCGAGAACTTCTGGGCGAGCGCGTCGGTTCCAGAGGCCGAGGCCAGCTCGAGGAGATTCGCTCCGGTCTGGCCGAGCCCGCAGGTGTCCGGATCGCACTGCTCCGTGTCGTCCACGGTCATGTACACGCGTCCGTTGCTGAGCGGGTTCCCGTACGTGGCGAGCCACGGCCGGTCGACGCCGGTGTCGTTGGCGCTGTTGCACGTCGTGACGAAGGTGTTGCCGCCGTCCACCGAGACCGAATCGCTGACATCGGTGAGTCCCTGGAGGTCGGCGAAATAGAGGTTCCCACTCGAGTCGTTGACGATGCTGGAGTCGCCTCCGCCCGCGCACGTCATCGCCGGCTTCCCTTCCGGCGGGGCCTCGTCGCCCGCGAGGTGGAAGGTCTGGCCGCCGTCCTCCGACTTCCAGATGAAGCTCGTGGTGTCGGAGAAGCCGTACGGCGCCGAGACATAGATGTCGTGGTTCCCGGACGTGTTCTGCGTCGGGGAGATCGACAGGCTCGGCTCTCCCGACACCCGCTGGTGATCCACCACCACCGAGTGGCCGAACGCGATTCCGCCCCCGGCCCTAGCCCCCTGACCGAGTGCGCTGGCCAACAAGAACGCCAAAGCGGCCGCCACGCTGACGACCGGGACAACCCGCCGCACCTTCATCTCCCGACCTCCGAGCTCGCTGTTCCCCTGGGCAAGTTCGCTGCCTTTCCGGCAATTAGCAGGTCAAAACCCGATTGAACGTTCAGTCAGGATGCCGAGGTGCGGGGCTCTGCTATAGTGAACTCAATGGTTCAGTATTCCCCGAGCGTCGACCTCGCTTTCGCAGCCATCGCCGACCCCACTCGCCGGGCCGTCCTCGAGCGGCTCGGCTCGGGCAGCGCGACGATCAGCGAGCTCGCCGAGCCCTTCGGCATGTCGCTGACCGGGATGAAGAAGCACATCCGGCTGCTGGAGGAGGCGGAGCTCGTCACGACGGAGAAGGTCGGCCGCGTCCGCCGCTGCAAGCTCGCGCCGTACGCGTTCGAGGGCATCAGCACCTGGCTGCAACGGCTCGACCGGTTCGCCCAGGTCGTCGAGAGAACGAAAGGAGCCTGATGGCACGGAAGTTCACCGCCGAGGAGAAGGCCGCGGCGAAGGCGGCGCTCAAGGACACGGAGGGCGAGAAGGCTGTTCTTGCCGCGATCGCGAAGATGGCCGAGCCCGATCGGAAGATCGCAGAGCGCGTCCACGCAATCGTTCGCACCGCCGCGCCGGAGCTCACGCCGCGCACGTGGTACGGGATGCCGGCCTATTCGAAAGACGACAAGGTCGTGTGCTTCTTCAAGGACGCCGGCAAGTTCAAGGACCGTTACTCGACGTTCGGCTTCAACGACCGGGCGAACCTCGACGAGGGCTCGATGTGGCCGACGTCGTACGCCCTGACGAAGCTGACGAAGGCGGACGAGAAGAAGATCGGCGACCTCGTCAAGCAGGCGGTAAGCACGTGAACGAGACCATCGTCACCACCCCGAGCGAGCTCGAGATTCGCGTCGAGCGCGTCTTCGACGCGCCGCGCGACCATGTCTTCTCCGTCTGGACGGATCCCGAGCTGATTCCCGAATGGTGGGGCGACCAGACGGTCGTCGAGGAGATGGACGTGCGTCCCGGCGGCAAATGGCGCTTCAACACCCGGTACGGCGTCGTCGAGGGCGAGTTCCGCGAGGTCGAGCCGCCGGTGCGGCTCGTGCAGACCTTCCAGAACCACCTCCAGACGCTCGAGTTCGAGGAGCTTGGCGAGCGGACGAAGCTCACGCAGACGATGCGCTTCGCGACCGCCGAGGAGCGGGACACCACGATGCAGTACGGCGTCGAGGAGGGCGCGAAGGGAGGCTTCGCGCGGGTCGACGCGGTGCTGCAGAAGCTCGCCGCGCGACGCTGACCGGAAGGCGCGCCCAGAAGTGCCAAAGCCCGCGAACCGCTTGCGCAGTTCCCGGGCTTTGACGCTTCGTACCCTTTCACATCGAGCGGCGCCTCGTCAAGCCCGATGAGTTTCCCGGGGCATGACGGTCGTAGGTGCGACACCCCACCGAGGAGGATCCAGATGTCCACCGTGTCGTCGAAGCTCAACATCAGCAAGGTTGGCCGCGTCTGCGTGACCGTCGCCGACACCGACCGGGCGCTCGACTTCTACGTCGGCACGCTCGGCTTCGAGAAGGTCGTCGACGTGCCGATGGGTCCGGACATGCGCTGGGTCGAGGTTGCCGTCCCCAGTGGTCAGGCGAGGGCGGAAACGACGATCGCGCTCGCCCCGCCGCCCGAGGGCGGGCAGGCCGGCGGCAACCAGACCGGGATCTGTCTCGACACGAGCGACGTCGACGGCGCTCACGCCGCGCTGAAGGCGGCGGGCGCGGACGTCGACGGGGAGGTCAGCCGCTACGGCGGGCCCGTGCCGCCGATGTTCTGGGTCCGCGACCCGGACGGCAACTCGCTCATCGTCGTCGAGCCGTCGACCTGACCGCCACGTTCGACCTCCGGACGGTCGACTTCCTGGCGCGCCTCCGCCTCAGGACGGGGGCGCGCCTCGTCCGCGCGCCGTGCGAGCTCTGGGAGCTGCTCGACCTCTGCGGCCTAAGCCAGGTGCTCGGGCAGCCCGAAGAGCGGGAACAAGCGCTGAGTGTCGAGGAAGAACGTCAGCTCGACGATCCGGCCGTCTGACACCTCTGGGACGATGAGCGCCCACGGCTCGCGGCCGCCGGTCGGCGCGGGCTTGTACTGGGCCCACGCGGGCATCCCGTTGACGAGGCCCACGGGAAGGAGCTTCGAGCCTTTGCAGCCGATGCCCGGGCCGAGCCACCACGCGAAGAGGTCGTCGCGTCCCTTCAGCCAGAGGCTGTACGGCGGCATCGACTGGACGGCGTCCTCGTGGAGGAGCTCGGTCAGGCGGTCGATGTCGTAGACCTCGAAGGCCGAGACGTAGCGGTCGAGCAGCGCGCGAGTGTCGTCGTCGAGCTCGGACGGCTCGGCGACGTCGGCCTTGGCGAGCGTCGCCCGCGCCCGCTGCAGGGCGCTGTTGACCGAGGCGACGCTGGTCTCCAGCAGCTCCGCCGCCTCGGTGGCCTGCCACTTCAGCACCTCGCAAAGGATGAGAGCGGCCCGCTGCTTCGGCGGCAGATGCTGGAGTGCGGCGACGAACGCGAGCCGCAGCGTCTCGCGCTGCTCGGCGAGCTCGTCGGGCGTCGGCAGCGGCGTGATCCACGTCACCTCGGGCAGCTCCGCGAGATTCTCGAACAGCGGCTCCTGTGCAGGGCCGAGGTCCATGGGCCTCGCACGCCGCTCTCGCCCGGCCAGGGAGTCGAAGCAGACGTTCGTCGCGATCCGGTACAGCCACGATTTGAGCGCCGAGCGCCCTTCGAAGCGCTCGAGCGAACGCCAGGCGCGCACCATCGTCTCCTGCACCGCGTCCTCGGCGTCGAAGGCCGAGCCGAGCATGCGATAGCAGTAACCGGTGAGCTCGCGGCGGTACTGCTCGAGGCTCTCGGCCGTGGCGGTCTGGGCGGTGGCCACGGCAGACATCCTAGGGACTACGAGCCTCGACCTCCAGGCCGAGCCAGGCGGCGAGATCGTCGATCTCGTTCCGGACCGAAGTGGTCATCGCGGGAGTGAACGGCACGTCCTCGTGGATCGCGTTGACGCGCAGCACGGAATCCTTCCGGTCGGCGATCGCGTCGAGCTTCCCGACGAGCTCGTCCCCGTGGAGGATCGGGAGCGCGAAGTAGCCCCAGCGGCGTTTCGCCGCGGGCTTGTACATCTCGAGGGTGTACTCGAAGCCGAAGAGCTCCTCGGTCCGCACGCGATCGTGGACGAGCCGGTCGAACGGCGAAAGAAGCGCAGTCCTGCCTTTGAAGCTTCCGTCGAGGTATCGCGGGTCGACGCGCCACTCGCCCTTCACGCCCTCCACCACCGCGGGCTCGCCGGCCTCACCGACGTGGACGGGCTCCATCGGCATGGCCCGCGCCTGTGCCCGCGCGATGCCGAGCGCGGCCAGCCGCCGCTCGTTCCGGATCCGCTGTGCTTCCTCGACCGACGGGACATCGCTGCCGGCCGGGTACACCCGCCCGGCGAGATCCCACAGCCGCTCCCGTCGGATTCGGCCCGTGATTGCCACTTCCCCTCGAGCCTGCATGAACTCGAGCATCAGGGTGACGTTGCGGTTGTTCGTCCACCCGCTCGACGCCCACGGCACGGCGCAGGTGTCGGGGATGTCGCGCGAGGCCAGCGGGCCGGAGCGCTCGAGCAGCTCGAGTATGTCGCGCCGGCAGCGGTCGTTGTCGCGCAACCACTGGCGGGAGCGCCCGTGGGACGGGCGGTCTTCGGCGCCGGCGAGATAGAGGCCGAGGTCGTTCATGGGCCGGATCAGCGCGTCGAACTCGAACAGCGTCCGGTCCTCCTCGAGTGCCCGCTTCAGCTGCTCGGGCCGGTACGCCGAGCCGAGGCGGCTCCAGGCGACGAGGTCGGCGTTCGGGGCCACGGCCGCGGTCGGATCGACCTGCAGCAGCGTCAGCCGCTCCACGACGGCGAGCAGGTCCTTCGGGCGCGGGGCGTCGAGGAGCTGGGCGCGGACCGCGACCCGCCGTGCCTGTTTCTTCGTCAGGCGGTGCACCGGCGGAGGCTATCTGCGGGGAATCCGCAGGCGGCCTGCGCCTCGCACCCGATGCGGCGAGACGGGCTTCCGCCGATCCTCGATCTAGTAAAGGAAAGGACGGAAGCCATGTTCAGGACGATCGTCTGGGCAACCGACGGGTCGGAGCTCGCCGATCGCGCCCTCGAGCAGGTGCGCGAACTGGCGCAGCAGCACGGCTCTCGAATCGTCGCGGTGCACGCGAACGAGCTGCTGCGCGGTCGGTTCGGCGGCGGGCCGCTCTTCGCGGACGAGCCCGAGCTCGAGGAGAAGATCGGCAGGCAGGTCGAGGATCTCCGGAACACCGGGATCGACGCGACGCTCGAGATCCGCTCCGGCAGCAGGGACGTCGCGACGCTCATCGCGCAGGCCACGGAGGACGTCGAAGGCGACCTGATCGTGGTCGGAACGCACGGTCACGGTGGCCTCGCTGCCACCCTCATGGGCAGCGTCGCACGCGGTCTCTGTCACACGGCGCGCACACCGGTGCTCGTGGTCCCGCCGCCGGCGCGGACGCCCGCAATGGACCGCGGCCTCGCGGCTGTCTGAGCAAGAGACGGCGGCGGGGCGGGCCGGACAGGCCGCCCCGCCGCCCGTTCTGCCTGGCTAGGCCTGACCCGCGGGCGCGCTTGCCGGGGCGCCGCCGCTCTCGTAGCCCGCCTCGATCCGCTCCAGCTCCTCCTCGGTGCCCTCGCGCACGGGGCCCTTGAACCACTTCCTGGCGGAGACGATCCACCAGATCCCGGTGAGGAGGATCACGCCGCCGACCGTGATGGGGGCGTAGTTGACGAGGTTCCAGTTGAAGTCGGAGTGCCACGGAATCCCCTGCGGCACCGTCGGCATCAGGAACAGGATCACGATCAGGATCACCCAGCAGAACGCGATCGGGTTGATCCACTTGTAGTGCTTGCCGAGCGACCACGCCCCCGGCTCGAACGAGTCGCCCGCGCGCCAGCGCAGATAGATCGGGACCGCATAGGCGATGTAGAGGCCGATCACGGCGATCGACGTCCCGACGAGGTAGCCGATCGCGCCGTTGGCGAGCGTCGGCAGCATCAGCGCCCACGAGAGGATGGCGATCGCGATCACCGCGTTCACGGGCACGCGGTGCGTCCGCGTCACCTTGCGGAAGATCGTGCGGCCGCCGGGCACCGCGCCGTCGCGAGAGAACGCGAACATCATCCGCGAGGCGGCGGTGACCGACGCCGTCCCGCAGTAGAACTGGGCGCAGCAGACGATGAAGAGCAGGAACTCCGCCCAACGCGTGCTCGTCGCGTTCTGCCAGATGTACGTGATGTCGAACGCTCCGGCGCTGATCGTCCCCTGTACGTCCGGCACCGCGAACGTGACGGCCACGAGCAGGATGAAGCCGAAGATCACGGACATCACGACCGACATGACGACACCGAGCGCCGCCGCCCGCGACGCCTTGCGGGTCTCCTCGCTCATGTGCGCCGAGGCGTCGTAGCCCGTGTACGTGTACTGCGCCATCAGCAGGCCGACGCCGAACACGAACCAGAACGTCGCGCTCGAGAAGCTCGTCCCGCTGAAGCCCGACGCGTTGAGCGTCTTCGTGAACACGAAGCTCGCCGACTGGTGGTGATCCGGGACGATCGCCAGCACGAGGACGATGACGGCCACGCCGATCATGTGCCACCACGCCGAGATGGAGTTGAGCGCTGCGAGCAGCCGCACGCCGTTCAGGTTGAGCAGCAGCTGAGCGGCCATGATGGCGCTGAACGTGATGAAGACCGTGTGCGTGTCGGTGCCTACGCTCGGGAACCAGAGGTTCATCAGTGCCGTCCAGAAGATCGACGCGCCGTAGCTGATCGCCGCGGTGACGCCGATCTGCCCGATCAGGTTGAACCAGCCGGTGAACCAGCCCCAGGCCGGCGAGCCGAGCTTCGACGACCAGTAGTAGATCGCTCCTGCCGTCGGCATCGCGGACGCGACTTCGCCCATCCCGAGGGCGACGAGCGTGACGAACCCACCGACGATCAGCCAGCCCCAGACGACCGCCACCGGACCACCGTCGTTGAAGCCGATGAAGTAGGACGTCAGGCAGCCGGCGAGGATCGAGATGATGGTGAACGAGATCGCGAAATTCGAGAAACCGCCCATCTCGCGATACAGCACCTGGGCGTAGCCGAGCCTGTGGAGCGTGCGCTCGTCATCGTGGACGGCGCCGTCGGGTGCAGCGGAGCTCAAGTGATCGCCCTCCTTCGTTTGAACCGGTCCGCACGAAGCTAACGGGAAGTGCCGGATGGTTCAAGGTAGGGTCGCGTCGATGCTGACGCTCGAGGCGCTGCGCGAGGACGTCGCCGCCGGCACGGCCGACACCGTCATCGCCTGCTTCACCGACATGCAGGGGCGTCTCATGGGGAAGCGGCTCGACGCGGAGTTCTTCCTGGAGGAGAACGCGGCCGGCCACAGCGGCGAAGGGTGCAACTACCTCCTCGCGCTCGAGATGGAGATGGATCCCGTGCCCGGGTACGCGATCGCGAGCTGGGAGCGCGGCTACGGCGACTTCGGGCTGCGGCCCGACCTTTCGACGCTGCGGCGGATCCCGTGGCACGAGGCGACGGTGATGGTGCAGTGCGACGTGGAGTGGCACGACGGAACGCCGGTGGGCCCGTCGCCGCGCCAGGTGCTGAAGGCGCAGGTGGAGAAGGCCCGCGGGCTCGGCTTCGAGCCCATGTTCGGCTCGGAGCTCGAGTTCTTCCTGTTCCGCGAGACGTACGCGGAGGCACACGCGAAGCACTACCACGACCTGACGCCCTCGGTGCCCTACATCCTCGACTACCACATCCTCGCGGCGAGCTTCGACGAGCCGTTTCTCCGCGCGGTCCGAACCTCGATGAAGGCCGCGGGGATGGTCGTCGAGTCCTCGAAGGGCGAGGCCTGGGCGGGTCAGCACGAGATCAACTTCAAGTTCCGGGACGCGCTCGGCGCTGCGGACGACCACGTCGTCTACAAGACCGGGATCAAGGAGCTCGCCTTTCAGCGCGGCTGCTCGGTTACGTTCATGGCGAAGCCGCACCACGACTGGGTCGGCTCCTCGTGCCACATCCACTCCTCGCTCTGGCGCGACGGCGCGAACGCCTTCGCGGACGAGTCCGAGCTCTTCCGGCACTATCTCGCCGGCCAGATCGCGTGTCTCGGCGACCTCGCGATCTTCATCGCGCCCACGGTCAACTCGTACAAGCGCTTCGCGGCCGGGAGCTGGGCGCCCACCACGCTCGCCTGGGGCTACGACAACCGCACGTGCGGGTTCCGCGTCGTCGGCCACGGCTCGGCGACGCGTCCCGAGACGCGAATTCCCGGCGCGGACGCGAACCCGTACCTCGCGTTCGCCGCGCTGCTCGCCGCGGGCCTCCACGGGATCGAGGAGAGGCTCGAGCTCGAGCCGGCGTTCGAGGGCAACGCGTACGAGTCCGATGTGGAGCGGTTCCCCCACGCGCTACGCGAGGCGATCACCCGGCTCGAGTCGAGCAGCGTCGCGCGCCGGGTGCTCGGCGACGACGTGGTCGACCACTACCTCAACTACGCGCGCACCGAGCAGGAGCTCTTCGACCGCACGGTCACGGGCTACGAGCGCGAGCGCATGTTCGAACGAGGGTAGATGGCCAGGCCGCTGATCGGCATCACGACCTACGTCGAGCCCGCCTCGTGGGGGCACTGGCAGCTCGAGGCTGCGCTCGTTCCCTACGACTACGTGCGCGCGGTCGAGCGGGCCGGCGGACGCGCGGTGCTCGTTCCGCCCGACGCCGACGGGATCGAGGAGGTGCTCGACGCGCTCGACGGTCTGATCTTCTCGGGCGGAAACGACATGGCGCCGGAGTCGTACGGCGCGGACGCGGATCCGGCGACCAACGGCACGAACCCGGCGCGCGACCGCGGGGAGCTGGCACTCCTCGCCGGCGCACTCGAGCGCGACCTGCCGGTGCTCGCGATCTGCCGCGGCGTCGAGGTGCTGAACGTCGTGCGCGGCGGCGACCTCGTCCAGCACCTGCCCGACGTGGTCGGCCACGAGGAACACCGTGCCGTGGTGGGCGAGTTCTCGGAGCATCCGGTGCGCGTCGACCCGTCCTCGATGCTCGGCGAGGTGCGCGGCCCGGTCAAGTCGCATCACCACCAGGGCCTCGGCAGGCTGGGCGAGGGGCTGCGCGAGGTCGCCTGGGCGGAGGACGGCGTCGTCGAGGCGGTCGAGGACCCGCAGAGGCCGTTCCTCCTCGGTGTGCTGTGGCATCCGGAGGCCGGCGAGGACCAGCGGCTCTTCGAGCAGCTCGTCGAGGCGGCGCGCAAGTGAGCGCGATCCTGAATCCGGCGACGGAGGAAGTCATCGCCGAGGTCGAGGCGGCCGGCGTCGACGAGACCGACGCGGCCGTGGCGCGGGCAAAGGAGGCGTTCCCGAGCTGGCGGAAGGTCGCCCCGGCCGACCGCGCGCGGCTCCTGCGGCGGCTGGCGACGCTCGTCGAGGAGCACGGCGAGGAGCTCGCGCGGCTCGAGTCGCGCAACGTCGGCAAGCCGATCCAGAGCGCGCGGGGCGAGGTCGGCATGGTCGCGCAGGTCTTCCACTACTACGCGGGCGCAATCGACAAGCACTTCGGCGAGACGATCCCCGTCGCGGGCGGAGTCGACCTCACGTTCCGCGAGCCGCTCGGGGTCGTGGGCCTGATCGTGCCCTGGAACTTCCCGCTCAACATCGCCTCGTGGAAGCTCGGGCCGGCACTCGCGTGCGGCAACACCGTCGTCCTCAAGCCGGCCGAGTTGACGCCGCTCACCGCCCTGCGGCTCGGCGAGCTGGCGCTCGAGGCCGGCATTCCCGAAGGCGTCCTCAACGTCCTGCCCGGCAAGGGCTCGGTGGTCGGGACGCGGCTCGTCGAGCATCCGGACGTCGCGAAGATCGGCTTCACCGGCTCGACGGAGGTCGGCCAGGAGGTGATGCGCGGTGCCGCAGGCACGATCAAGCGGGTCACACTCGAGCTCGGCGGCAAGTCGGCGAACGTCGTCTTCGCCGACGCCGATCTCGAGCGGGCGGCGGCCGCCGCGCCGTATGCGGTCTTCGACAACGCGGGCCAGGACTGCTGCGCGCGCTCGCGGATCCTCGTCGAGGCGAGCGTCTACGACCGCTTCGCCGAGCTGCTCGTCGAGGCGACGCGCGCGGTCAGGGTCGGCGACCCGGCAGAAGACGCGACCGAGATGGGGCCTCTCGTCTCCGCGGCGCAGCGGGAGAGCGTTGCGGCCTTCCTCGACGGCGAGCCTCTCTTCCGGGGCGAGGCGCCGGACGGCAAGGGCTTCTGGTTCCCGTGCACGCTCGTCGAGGCGCGGCCCGAGGACCGGATCGCGCGGGATGAGGTCTTCGGCCCGGTCGCGGCGTTGATCCCGTTCGAGGACGAGGCCGGGGCGATCCGGATCGCGAACGATTCCGACTACGGCCTCTCGGGCTCGATCTGGACGGAGAACGGCGGTCGCGCACTGCGCGTGGCGCGCGCGGTTGAGACCGGCGTCCTCTCGATCAACTCGAACTCGTCGGTCCGGGTCTCGACGCCGTTCGGCGGCTTCAAGCGCAGCGGCTTCGGCCGCGAGCTCGGAATGCACGGCCTCGCCGGCTACAGCGAGATCAAGAACGTCTTCTACTCGACGGAGGAATCGTGACCGGCCGTCTCGAGGGAAAGGTCTGCGTGATCACCGGCGCCGGCGGAGGGATGGGCGCCGACGCCGCGGTCCGATTCGCCGAGGAGGGCGCGCACGTCGTCGTCGGCGACGTCGACGGCGCAGCCGCGGAGAGGGTCGCCGGCGAAGTAGAAGGCCTTGCGGTGCAGGTCGACGTGTCGGACGAGGCTTCGGTCGAAGCGATGTACGCGGCCGCAGCCGAGCGCTTCGGCGGCATCGACGTCCTCTACAACAACGCCGGCATCTCCCCCGGCGACGACGCCTCGATCCTCGAAACCGGGCTCGAGGCCTGGGAGCGCGTGCAGGCAGTCAACACCCGCGGCGTCTACCTCTGCTGCAAGCACGGCATCCCGCACCTGCTCGAGCGGGGTGGCGGCTCGGTGATCAACGTCGCCTCCTTCGTCGCGCTCGTCGGCGCCGCGACGTCCCAGATCTCGTACACGGCCTCGAAGGGCGCCGTCCTCTCGCTGAGCAGGGAGCTCGGCGTCCAGTTCGCGCGACAGGGGATCCGTGTGAACGCGCTCTGCCCGGGGCCGGTCGAGACGCCGTTGCTCCTGCGGATCTGGGGCGAGACGCCGGGCGCCGCCGAGCGCCGGCTCGTCCACCTGCCGATGGGACGGATGGCGCAGCCGCGCGAGATCGTGAACGCCGCCCTCTTCCTCGGAAGTGACGAAGCGAGCTACGTGAATGCCGCCACGTTCGTCGTCGACGGGGGCCTCACCGCCGCGTACGTCACGCCCGAGATTTAAGGAACCCGTAAGCCGCCGCTAACCAAGCGGCAATTCCTACGGCCGATCCTGTGAACCGTCGGAGTCCTCACGTCGAAAGGAGTACTGATGCGCTCGAAGAGATGGGCGGCGGCCGTGGTTGCGGCAACTGCGCTCGCAGCCGTTCCGGCTGCGACTGCCGGGATGATGCACCCGACGCTGGGCGCGAGCCTGTCGGGGATGGGCGAGCACGGGATCGTCAATCTTCAGGCGCACGCGAAAGGACATGAGCTCTGCTGGACGTTCGATCTGCACGTGATGCACGTGCTCGGCGCGACAGTCCGCGACAAGGGCGGAATGGTGGTCGCCCGCCTGGGACACATGTACCGTGCAAAGGGCTGCGCAATGCTGTCGAAGAGCTCCCTCGCCTTGATCGAGTCGAAGCCCGGCCACTACTGGGTCTGGGTCGCGACGAAGGGCCATCCGGGAGAGCTGCGCGGGCAGCTCCACGCCGGCATGGCGCACATGTAGATGGACACGCCGCGCGCCCCCGGTGAGCAAGAGCCCGGTGAGGCCGGCCGGCCGCGCCGTTACGGGCGGAGACTGTTCATCGCCACGGTGGCGGGCGGCCTCTCCTCGCTCTACTGGGGCAAGGCGGCATGGAGCCCCCTCTCCCACGCTCTCAGCGGGGTCGAGGCGGCGGTGCCTCTCGTCCCGACCGGCGGCTGGCGGATCTACACGATCTCGGGCCACATGCCGGCCTTCGACCCGGCCACGTGGCGCCTCAAGATCGGCGGGCTCGTCGAGCAGCCGGTCTCGCTCGGCTACGACGAGCTGCGCGCCCTGCCCCGCGTGGACCAGGTCTCGACCTTCCACTGCGTCACGGGCTGGACGGTGCAGAACGTCCACTGGGGTGGCGTGCGCATGCAGGACGTCCTCGATCGCGCGCGTCCTCTCGCCTCCGGGCATGCGCTGAGGTTCGTCTCGATGGAGGTGCCGTACGTCGACTACCTCACGATGCCCCAGGCGTCCCTCCACGACGTGATGCTCGCCTACGAGATGGACGGCCGGCCGCTGCGCCGCGAGCACGGCGCTCCCGTCCGGCTGGTCATCCCGGAGATGTACGGCTACAAGAACGTGAAGTGGCTGCAGGCCATCGACGTCGTGCCGCGCGCGGTCAACGGCTACTGGGAGAACCTCGGCTACGACCGCGACGCCTGGGTCGGCCGCTCGAACGGATACAGCTCGTGAAGGCCGGCTACGTCCGGCGGTTCTCTCGGATCGAGCGCCTGCTGCACTGGGTGAACGCGGCCGGTTTCTTCTTCCTGCTCGGAACGGGGCTCATCCTCTACCTGCCGCGCCTCTCGATGCTCGTCTCGAGGAGGCAGCTGATCCAGAGCATCCACTTCTGGGGAGGCGTCGGCTGGCTGGGCGCGCTGGCGGCAGTGATCGTGCTGGGCGGACGCCGCCTCCTCGCCACCGCGCGCGAGCTCGACAGCTTCGACCGCGACGACCTCCGCTGGCTGCGCGGCGGCAAGGCCCCACAGGGGAGGTTCAACGCGGGACAAAAGATCAACGCCGTGCTCACCGCCGCGTTCACCATCCTCTTCGGCGTGTCGGGCCTCCTGCTCTGGTTCGGCGAGCAGGACACGCGCTACCGCTTTGCGAGCACCGTGATCCTCCACGACGGCCTCATGTACGTCTCGCTCGCGCTCCTGGTCGGACATCTGTACCTCGCGCTGATCCATCCGGCGACGCGGCACGCACTCCGCGGTATGGCGCTCGGCGATGTGAGTTCCGAGTGGGCGGCCCGGCACCACGCGAAGTGGAAGCCGGAATAAGGCAGACCGTCCTCGTCGTCGACGACGAGCCGATCGTCCGCGACGTCGTCGTGCGCTATCTCGAGCGCGACGGCTTCCGGACGCTGACCGCCTCCGACGGGGACGCGGCCAGGGCGCTGATCGAGGAACGGGAGCCGAGCCTCGTCGTGCTCGACGTGATGCTTCCCGGAACCGACGGGCTCTCGCTCTGCCGCTGGATCCGGGGCCGCTCGAGCCTGCCCGTGATCCTGCTCACGGCGCGCGGCGAGGAGGCCGACCGCATCGTCGGCCTCGAGCTCGGAGCCGACGACTACGTCACGAAGCCGTTCTCCCCCCGCGAGCTCGCGGCGCGCGTCCGCACGGTGCTGCGCCGCAGCAACGGCAGCGCGCCACCGCGCAAGACGATCGCCTTCGGCGACGTCGAGCTCAACGGCGTCAGCCGCGAGGCCCGCCGCGCGGGGCGCGTGGTCCGGCTCACGGCGAAGGAGTTCGAGCTCCTCTGGTTCCTCGCCTCCCATCCCCGCCACGTGTTCTCCCGCGACCAGCTGATGGCCCGCGTCTGGGGCTACGAAGCCGCCGTCGACACCGGCACCGTCACGGTGCACATGCGGCGGTTGCGGGAGAAGATCGAGGCCGACCCGAGCCAGCCGCGCCACCTGCACACGGTCTGGGGGACCGGCTACAGGCTCGACCCATGATCCAGCTCGGCAGATGATCCAGCTAGCCCTTGTCGTGGCCGCAGGCAGCCTCGCCTCGGGGCTGTTCCTCGCGTTCCTGCTGCGCCGCGCGCCAACGATGTGGGCCCAGCTGGCCGGGCTGGCACTGATCGCGGTCTGCGTCCCCCTCGCCGCGGTGCTGCTGTCGGGCTGGGTCATGTTCCACATGGGCGCCGATGTGAAGATCCTCGCGGTCGCCGCGGGCTCGGCCACGGCGGCCGTCTTCGCCGCGCTCGTGCTCGCCCGCTCGATCACCGCGTCCCTGGGACGGGTCGGCGCCGCATCCCGGTCACTTGCGGCAGGCGAGCTATCGGCGCGGGCTCCGGCCGGGGGAGCTCGCGAGATCGCCGAGCTCGCCGCGTCCTTCAACGGGATGGCGACTGCGCTCGAGCAGCTCTTCGACGCGCGGCGCGAGCTCGTGGCGTGGGCGAGCCACGACCTCCGCGCCCCGATCGGCTCGCTGCAGGCGATGCTCGAGGCGATCGAGGACGGCCTGGTACCCGCGCAGGACTACCTGCCGACCGCGCGGGAGCAGGTGCGGGCGCTCTCGATGCTCGTCGACGATCTCTTCGAGCTGGCGCAGATCGACGCGGGCGCGCTCACGCTGGAGCTCCGCCGCACGCCGGTCGCGCCGCTCGTGGCCTCCGCCCTGCGCCTCCTGCGTCCCGAGGCCGAGGCGCGCGGCGTCGCTCTGCGGGCCGACGTCGACGAGAGCGTCGAGGCGCAGCTCGCGCCCGACAAGTTCGAGCGCGTCCTCTTCAACCTCGTGACGAACGCGCTGCGCCACACGCCGACGGACGGCTCGGTGGCAGTGCTCGTCGAGCGGCGAGCCTCCGATCTGCTGCTGCGCGTCGAGGACAGCGGAGAAGGCCTGCCCCCGGAAGCGCCCGGCCGGATGTTCGAGCGCTTCTGGCGGGCCGACCGGGCGCGTAGCGGCAGCGGAGCAGGTCTCGGGCTGGCCATCGCCCGCGGCCTCGTCGAGGCCCACGGGGGCACGATCTGGGCCGAGAACCGCCCTCAGGGCGGCGCGTGCGTCTCGTTCACTCTGCCGGCGGCCTAGCGGCGGCCGGGGGCCGGGCTAGACCGGAGGCTCTGCGCCGCCCTCCGCCCTGAAGAGCGCCACGACCTGGGCGCGCGTCGAGACTCCGAGCTTGCGCTCGACGGAGCCGACATGGCGGCGCACCGTGACGGCAGCCACGCCGAGCTCCCTCGCGATGTCCGCGGTGGTTGCCGAGCGCAACAGCAGCTCGACCACCTCCCACTCGCGGGCGGTGAGCGCCACGCGGCCCTTGCCGGCCAGCACGACGGATCGCCTGCGCTCGCGCGTCCTCAGCTCGTCGATCAGGCGGGACACGAACTTGCGCGGAACGGCGGGCTCACCGCGCAACGCGCCGCGTACCACGTGCGGCAGGCGCTCCGGGTCGAGGCTCTGCATCAGGTAGCCGCTTGCGCCGGCGCGCACGGCTGCCATGAACTCCTCCTCGTCGAGCTTGCTCGTGAGCAGGATCACGGCGGCCGACGGCACGCGCGACACGATCTCGTTCACGACGCGGAGGCTCTCGCCGGAGGGGTCGAGGCCGAGGAGGCAGACGTCCGGGCGGTCGCGCACCGCCGCGTCCACCGCGGATTCGGCGTCGGCGGCCTCGGTGCACCGCGCCTCGGGCTCGAGCGCGAGACGCAAGCCGACGCGGGTGGGCAAGCGCTCCGCCGCGATGAGCACGTGAGCGCGCTTCGGCGGAGCTGTGGGGGTCACCGGACCGGGACCTCGAAGCCGACTGGTCCCCGGACTACGATTCGGGCATGCGTGTTCTCATCGCCGACGATCACCGGCTGATCGTCGAAGGAGTGAAGCGCGCGCTCGCGGAGGCGCCCGACTTCGAGGTCGTCGGCGAGTGCTCGTCCGGCTCGCAAGTGCTGCCCATGGTCGGGCGTACGAACCCCGACCTCGTCCTGCTCGACCTGCGCATGCCGGGCGCGGACGGGCTCGCCTGCCTCAGCCGGATCCGCAAGCAGTATCCCGAGGTCAAGGTTGTCGTCCTCTCCGTCTCGACGGACGAGAACGTGATTCAGACGGTGCTCAAGCGGGGAGCGAGCGCGTTCATCGTCAAGAGCATCAACCCGATCGACCTGCCCTCGGCCCTCCGCCAGGCGGTCGACGGAACCGTCTACAGCGCGATCGGCCTGCCCGATCCGGGCGACAGCGCGGCCCGCGCCGCCGGCCTCACCGAGCGCGAGACGGCGATCCTCGGCGCTCTGGCGCGGGGCCTCTCGAACGAGGCGATCGGCAAGGAGCTGTGGGTGGCGGAACAGACGGTCAAGTTCCACCTGACGAACATATATCGGAAGCTGGGCGTCTCCAACCGCACCGAGGCGGCCCGCCTCGCGTACCAGAACGGGCTCGTGGAGAGCCCGATCGACGACCGCTGAGCCGCCCTCACATGCATTGAGCGCGGAGGGGATGCGGGCCGAAGCCCGCACCCCCTCCGGAGGATTGTTCACCCGGTCACCGGCGGGGTGAAGACGTTCGTCACGCCGATGCGCTTCGTGTTGCAGCGCTTGCTGGCGAGCGGCGAGAAGACCAGCACACCGGCCTTCCTCAGCTTCACGACCCGCTTGATGACGCCCTTGGCGTTCGACGCCTGGGTCACGGTGTTGAGCTTGGCGCCCTTGATCCGGACGCGCACGCCGGGCACCGCCTTGCCCTGCTTGGTGACGTGGATGGTAAGCGTGGTCCTGCGCCCGACGAACAGCTGGTTCGGGCTGACCTTGCTCACGGCCACGCAGAACGTCGGCGGCGTGTGCGGCCCGACGGTCTGAACCGTCGCAGTCGCGGTGTTGTTCGCCGTGTTCGTCTCCGGCCGGTTGCCAGAGACCGTGACCGTGTTCGTCTGCGCGCCCACCGTGCTCGGCGTCGTGACCAGGGTGATCACGACCTGCTCGCCGGCCGCCATCGACCCGATGTTGCAGGTCAGGATCGCGCCGCCGGTGCAGGAGCCCTTCGAGCTCACTGCCGAGACGAACGTGTTCCCAGCCGGCATCGGATCGGTGATCGTGACGCCCGTGTCGCTGCTGGGGCCGTTGTTGGTCACGACCATCATCCACGTGATGTTGCCGGTGCCGAGCGTCTGGCTCGCCGGCGAGCCGACCTTGGTGATCGAGAGGTCGACGATCGCCTGCACGCAGGTCGAGGCGGTCGCCTCGGCGCTGCCGCCGTTCGACGACGTCACCTCACCGGTGTTGGTGACCACCCCCGTGTCGGGACAGTCGCCGCCGGTGGCGCCGCTCGTCGGCGAGACGATGTGCACCGTGAACGGGCTCCCGGCCAGCGGCGTGTGCGCCGGAACCGTGACGCCGTTCGTACCGCCGCAGGACAGGACGCCGTTCGCGATCAGGCAGGTCCCGTTCCAGCCGGAGCCCTGCGCGGCGATGGACCAGCTGAGACCCGCATTGGTGGGCAGCAGGTCGCTCAGCTGCACCCCGTGCACGTCGCCGCTGCCGTCGTTGTAGACGGTGATCGTGAAGCCGATCTGGCCGCCCGCGTTGACCTGGGCCGCATCCGGGGTCTTCACGATGTGGATTCCGGGGCCGGCCACGCACGTGTCGGCGGTCGACTGGCCCGAGCCGGCGTTCGTGCTCGTCACCTCACCGGTGTTCTCGACGACACCGCTGCCGCCGGGGCAGACGCCGCCGGTAGCCGAGGTCGTCGGCGAGACGATGTGCACCGTGAACGTCGACGCTCCCTGCGAGAGGTTCGCAGGAACGGTGACGCCGTTCGCTCCGCCGCACGTGAGGTTGCCGCCCGCGATCGCGCAGCTCCCGCCCCAGCCGGAGCCCTGCGAGGCAATCGACCAGTTCAGACCGGCGTTCTTCGGTAGCACGTCGCTCAGCTTCACGCCGTTCGCGTTGCCCGTGCCGGTGTTGTAGACGGTCAGCGTGAAGCCGATCGGGTCGCCGGCGTTGACCTGGGCCGCATCCGGGGTCTTCAGGATCTGGACCCCCGGCGCCGCCACACAGGTGTTGGCAGTCGCCTGGTTCGAACCGGCGTTCGTCGTGGACACGACACCGGTGTTCGTGACGACACCGGTGCCGCCGGGGCAGGTGCCACCGGTCGCCAGCGTCGTCGGCGAGACGATGTGCACCGTGAACGACGACACGCCCTGCAGCAGGTTGCCGGGCACGGTGACGCCGTTCGCTCCGCCGCAGGTGAGGCTGCCGTTCGCGATCGCGCAGCTCCCGGCCCAGCCGGCGCCCTGCGAGGCGATCGACCAGTTCAGACCGGAGTTGGCCGGCAGCAGGTCACTCAGCTTCACACCGTGCGCGGCACCGCCGCCGGTGTTGTAGACCGTCACCGTGAAGCCGATCTGACTGCCCGCGTCCACCTGGGCCGCATCCGGCGTCTTGGCGATTTGGATGCCCGGCGACTGGCAGGACTCTTCTGCCGATGCGGGACCGGCTCCCGACGCGTTGGACGCGGTGAGCGTCGCGGAGTTGTCGTAGACCGAGCACTCGCTCGTCGACGTTTGGGCGACGAGGTGCACCGTGTAAACCGCACCGGCCGGGAGCGTGCTCGAAGCAAGTCCGAGCGACTGGTGGCCGACGGTCCCCCCGAGCGTGAACCTCGCAGGCGTCCCGACAGTGTTGTCGATCTGCCACGTCACACCCGAGCCGGAGCCCGCCGGAAGCGCGTCGTTGAGGCTGGCGCCCAGCGCGTCGCCGGCACCGGTGTTCTTGACCTCGACCGTGAAACCGATCTGATCTCCCGCATCCACCGGCGATGTGTGGTCAGCCGTCTTGGTGATCGACAACTGAGGCGCATTGACTGCGATCTCCTCGTTCGAGCCGCCGCACGCGGAGGCAGGGTTGTTGTGGTTGTCGCCCGCGTAGCTGACACCCCAGTAGTACGTCCCGGCCTGTGCGGGCGTGAACGCCGCTCCTGAGAAGACGGCGACGCCGCTGCCGTTGAGCGGCGCAGAGCCGCCGACGCCCGCGACCGCGTGCTTGCAGCCAGGGTCGCTGTAGAGCTGGAACGAGATGTCTCCCGTCGGGTTGTTGGCGTCCGAAAGCGTCGCAGTGTCGCCGGCAGTCTCGGTCTGGCCGATGCTCATCGAGCTGACGCTCGTTTGCGTTGTGATAACCGGCGAGGCGCAGTTGGAGACGTGAATCGGCGCCGGGGCGATGAAGTCCTTCAACTCAGCCGTCGTCGACGAGCCCGAGGACCGCGCCTTGACCGTCACGGAGCCAAACGCTTCACAGGTATCCGGGCTGAAGCCAGCTGCGATCAGTGCACTCGACAGATTGATCGAGGCTTCCCCGAAGTCTCCGACGTCGACGCCGGCGTTGTTGTTGAGTACGTCGGAGAACGCGGAGCCGTTCACCGCGGCCTCCGCATAGCCGAGAGCGGAAAGATCCTGCTGGTCGGCCCACTGCATACCGTCCCACTTGAAGAGGGTGATGTCGGGCGTGCCGCTACCGCCGAAGTCGTACGCGATGAGCAGGTCACCGACGGTGCGGTTGAGGGTGACCTTGCCGGTCGTGGAGGCGGTGAAGCCGCTCGTCGCGTGCTGGTTCAGCTCGAAGTCGACGTGTGCGTCACCGATGGCAGCCGCTCGCTCCCAGGCCAGGTAGAGGAAGCTGCTCCCGTTCACCTCGTTGTACAGGTAGGCGCGGGTCAGGTCGTTCTTGTTCGGCGGGATTTCGCCCGTCACGACAGTCACCTGCGTGTCGTCCTCCTTCGAGCCCACACCGAAGGCATTGTCGCTCTGGCCGCTCGGGAGGTCGACCAACGTCTGGAGGCCAGACTTCCCCGCGAGACTCGCCCAGTCCGTGTGATTCGAGGCGTTGACGACCATGTTGCCGTCATTGCCTTCGAACGTGCTTCCCGTCAGGATCGCCCCGGACGAGGCGACGAAGACGAGTCCGAACGCGACGATTGCCGCAACTGTCAGGCCGATTGGCCAGAAACGGCGGCCCCGGCGGAAAGTCCTCCTCCGTTCGCTCATTAACTCAGTCCTCCAGTCTCAAAAGGGCCGGGTACAGCTACCGGCCCAGCCGCATGGTCATCACGTCGTAAGCGAGCCCGGACTCACGTGAGTTGGTCGATGGGTTAGTCGGGCCCGTCCTTACGCCCGGACCTGTTCAGCCATGTGAACGGCCCCCGACACGGGAGCGGTCACTCGATCGAGGGAGTGACTGGCACGACTGCCCGCCGATTCCTCAACTGCAGGACACACGGCCCACCTCCCCGATGCCCAAGACTCTTCGCCTCCTCGTTCTCACCGCCGCGGTCGCCGTCGCGGCCCTTGCCGGTAATGCCTCACGCGCGTTCGCCTGCGGCAACACGAACGGCTACTCGTACGCCGGAATCGGCGCGCCGAGTCAGGCCTACGGCATCTCGGCGCTCATCACTCCGCTCAACGCCTTCGACGTCGTGGACGGTCACGTCGCCGGCTGGGTCGGCGTCGGCGGGCCTGGCGAGGGGCCGAACGGCACGAACGAATGGCTCCAGGTCGGTTACAGCGGCTACCCCAGCATCACGGGCAGCGACATCTACTACGAGGTGGCCCGGCCCGGGAGCCGCTATCCCACCTACCACCAGGTCGCCGCGGGCCTGCCTGTCGGAACCGCGTCCAAGGTGACCGTGCTCGAGATGCACAATCGCCCGAACTGGTGGCGTGTATGGCTGAACCACAAGGCGGTGTCGCCGCCGATCCGCCTGCCCGACAGCCACGACCGCTGGAGCCCGATCGCAACCGCCGAGAGCTGGGACGGCGGGACGCGTGGCACGTGCAACACCTTCCTCTATCGCTTCCGGCACGTCGCGATCGCGCAGTCGACGGGAGGCGGTTGGCACCTGCTGACGGGCGGCTTCCCGATCCGCAGCGCCGAGACGAGGGTCCTGCGGGCGCGTGGAGCGGCAGCGTTCTTCGCCGCGGAGGGCCGGCCGGCCTTCCAGCTGCTCTCGGCTACTTCTTGATCCAGATCGGCGTGCCGAGCGGCGCCAGCCGCTCGAGCTGCCTCGCCGTCGTGTTCGACACACGCACGCAGCCGTGCGAGACGGCCTTGCCGAGCAGCTGGGGCAGGTTCGTTCCGTGGATGCCTACCACACCGCCTCCGGGCCACTCGGTGAGCTTCGAGTAGGCGCTCGTCTCGAGCGCGAAGACGCCGAGGAACGGGTCGTGGTAGGGCACGAACCGGGCGGCGACGTAGTAGTGGCCGAGCGGCGTCTCCCGCCCGGGAGCTCCGATCGCGACGATTCCGTGCCAGCGGTGCTTGCCGAAGCGGTAGACGTCGATCGTGCGGGCGTTGAGGTTGATCACGATCTGGCTGTGGGTCGGCGCGAGCGACACGGTGCTGGCCGGGATCCAGCCGTACGTGCCGTTGGGGCGCATCGGGATGCTGACTTGGTACCAGACCTTGCCGTCGGTGCCCACCGTCCTGCGAACCGCGAGCATCTCCTGCGGGCGGTAGTCCGGACGGAAGTCGTGCATGACCCTGATCACCGATGCTCTCGGGCTCGGCGTCCTGCGAACGGGTACCGAGTTGACGGTCAGCTGGCCGGCTGCGGGGAAGACCGATTCGACCGGCGCGGGCGGCGGCTTCGGCTTCTTCTTGGTGGTCGTCGTCGTCTGGGTCGTGGTGGTCGTGACCGTCGTGCCCGGCGAGGTGCTCGTCGTAGCGGCGCCCCCGGCCAGTGCTCGGGTCGGCAAGACGATCGCAGCCGAAAACCCGGCGGCGGCAAGCAGAACTGAGGCGATGACGACCCGGCGACTCACGTAGTAGCGGCGTAGATCGTAGCCGCCGCCGGCGTAGACGGCCGCCACTGTGGCAGCGTCGCGCGAACGGTCGTCCCCGCGCCGGGGCTCGTATCGATCTCGACCGCGCCGCCCAGCAGACGCACCCGTTCGGAGATCCCGGCGAGGCCGAGGCGATCGGTGGCGAGAAGACGCGGATCGAATCCGCATCCGTCGTCGGTCACCGTCAGGTCGACGAAGGTCCGCCTGCTGCGCAGCAGGACCGAGACCGTCTCCGCCCCGCTGTGCTTGCGCACGTTGGAGAGCGCCTCCTGGACGACGCGGAAGAGCACGATCTTCTGCGAGTCGCTGAGTCCCGACAGGTCGCCCTCGACCTGGAGCTCCGCCTGGATGCCGGTCGAGCTCTCGAGGGCGTGGAGCTCCGATTCCACCGCCTCGGCCACCGGCCGGGCTACAGCCGTCGTGGAGCGGATGGAGTGCGCGATCTCGCGCAGGCTCTCGTCGAGCGCGCCGAGCCGGGCCTGGACGTCTTCGAAGCGCCCGTGTACGCGCTCCCTGAGGTCGTCGGGAACGGCCGCCGAGATCTGCAACGACGCCGCCCGCAGCTCTTCGGCGAGCGCCACGATCTCCTGCAGAGGCCCGTCGTGCAGGTCGAAGCCGAGCCGCACGAGACGCCGCTCGCCTGCGGCTACCAGCTCGCGCTCGCGCTGGACTCTCCGGTCGAACAGCGATGCGCGCTCGAGGAGCGGCGCGAGTGCCGCCGCCGCCTCCTCGAGGTAGTCCTCGAGATGCTCGGACTCGGAACCGCGGCCACGCGCCAGGAGCGCGGCATACGGCCTGTCCCACCGCTCGACGACCCTGACGTGCACCTGCGCCGAGCCGGCGATGACACCGTCGAGTGCCGCACGCGCGACCTCCCGTAGACGCCGGCTGCGCGGTGCCTTGCCGTGCGAGACGAGACACGTGGTCGCGCCGGCGGCATCGAGGATCCAGAGCGAGCCGGCCGCGGCAGGCGCGAGCTCGACGAGCAGCACGAGGGCCAGCTCCGCGGCAACCGTGGGCGGAAGCTGGGCGAACTCCTTGCTGGCGAAGGCGCGCCGGAAGACCGCGAACGCCGCAGCCTCGGGCGGCAGTCCCAGCTCGTCCGCCGCCGCCGTCACCGCTGCCCGCGCCTCGCCCGGCTCGAAGCGGTGTTCGACCGCGATTGCCACGACTGCGTCGCCGAGAAAGTCGAGCGCGGCACCTTGTCCCCAGCCGTCGGCAAGACGCCGCGCGCGCGCTTCGCAGGCGCTCAGCGCCGCGCTCAGGTCGGGTGGCAGCGACGCCGGGCCGGCTGACGGCGGCTGCCCGGCGCCGATCGCCGCCGCACGGGCGATCAGCTCCGAGGCCAGGGCCGCCGCACCGGCGGGAGAAAACGCCCGTTCCGTTGCAGCATCCACACTTTCCACAGCCCCATTGTGCGTTCAATGAACGGCGTGAACAATGGGACGGAGGGCCCAACTGGCGATCAGCGCCCTGAACGCCTGTGGAAGGATCGAGGCACGGCGCGATCGGGCGCGATCCCGGGGCGTCGCGTCGTTTTGAACGCTCGTGGCTGCCGGCTGAAGGTGATCTTCCGGCGGCGCGACCCGATCAGGCGCTCGGAAAATTGAACGCTACTAGCGCCGTCTCGGGCCGACGCGGCCATGAGGGCGGGCGATTGCCTCCGCAAAGCTCGCCTCGAGCGCATCGATGGTCGCCTCCCAGCTGAGGCGCTGTACGGCAAACTCGCGTCCTCGGCGGGCGAGCCGCTCGCGTAGGTCCGCGTCGCCGCCAAGCCGCTCGATCGAGGCCGCAAGCGCGGCCGGATCCTTCTGCGGAACGAGCAGTCCGTTCTCACCGTCGCAGACGAGTTCCGGGATCCCGCCCACTGCGGTTGCGACGAGAGGCCGGCCTGACGCGAGCGCCTCGGGGACAGTGCTCGTCGTCGAGTCCACTCGGCCGCGGCTGTCGACGACCGAAGGCACGACGACCACATCCGCCGCAGCGAGCACATGTGGGATGCGGTTGTGCGGCATGCCGCCCGTGAGCAGGACTCGCGCAGAGGAGGACCCACCAACAGCTCGAGCTCCGGCCGCAACTCGCCTTCCCCGACGATCGCGAGGGCGACTCGAGGCAGGCGCGAGGCGGCCTCGATCACGTACTCGAACCCTTTGACGCGAGCCAGCCTTCCGACGGCCACCACGAGCAAGTCGCCTTCCTCGGCACCGAGCAGGCGCCTCGTCTCTCGGTCGGCGGGGCGGGGCGCGAACCGCTCCGCATCCACGCCGATGTAGGTCACGGTCGCGGCCCGAGGCTCGGCGCCGAGCTCCAGGGCCCGACGCCGGAGATCGTCGCTCGTGGCGGTGACGGCCGCGACGCGGCCGAACGTCTGACGGGCCATGCGGCGGAGCGGAAGATGACGCTCGGCCATCGCGACGTCGCTGCCGTGCAAGGTGACGACGACCGGGACCTCTGCTCGGCCGGCCACCGAGGCAGCCGCCCACCCGTTGGGGAGCAGCCAGTGGGCATGCACCACGTCATGGTCCTCCGCCGCCAGCCGCCTCTGGATGGCGCGGCGAAGAGAGAGCGCGATCGCGGGCAGCAGAGGCAGAACCTGCGCACCGACGCGGGCCTTGGCGTCGAAGGTCTGGCCGAAGCCCCAGGGGGACAGGCGGGCGAGAGGCGAGTACCTGTACGGGAAGAACCGGACTCGTTCCCCGTCCGGATACCGAAATTCCGGATGGTGAGGAAGGACGACATCGACCTCGTGCCCTCGGCGAGCGAGCCCGCGCACGATGGCGTCCACGAACGGCGCCGTGGAGTCGCCCGGCTCCTTCGGATAGCCCAGCGTGACCGCGAGGACGCGCACGGCTCGCCGATCACTCCGTGCCCACGCGTCGGAACACGTGGAAGTCTTGGTATTCGGCAATTGGTGCGGGCTCGAGCCGTAGGAGCTCCCAGCCCGTCACGCTTTTCTCGATCCACGGCGTGAAGGTTCGCCATCTCACATGCCGCCCGAGATCCCGAGCCTCCCGGTCCGAGGCGTAGATGACGACGAAGCGATCTGACGCGGCGAAGAGGCCGTGCATGTACGCCTCGAACACGTCGTCCTCGACGAGATGGAACACGACATCCAGGCTCAGCCCGAGCTCGGCGTGCAGGAAACGCGCGCGATCCGCGACGAACCGGAGGTCGCAGGCCATGAAGCTCTTGGAGCCGTCGTGGCGAAACGTCTCGATGCAACGCTTGACGGCCGATGCCGCGACGTCGAGACCCAGGTACCGCGGATACTCCGCCAGGGCGAGCTGGTTGCCGTCGCCGCACCCGAACTCGACCACGCTGGCGATCCGGTTCTCCCGTACGAAACGGTTGAGGAAGTCGGCCTTGTAGCGAGCCTGGGCCGCATAGCTGCCCGGCCCCGAGGTCCCGCCGGCGGCGTAGCGATCCTCCCAGTACGCATGCGAACTGCGGAAGCGGAGCGCCGCGGCGACTCTGCGTCGGAGGTTGCGCTGCCGCATCGCGGATATCGTAGGTCCGCCCCCCGACGGCCTAGGTGGTGCAGGCACGGTGACGCACGACAACGGCAGGCTCCCCCGAGCGAACGGGGGGCCGGAACATCCGTCCGTCCTAATCGCGGACGACGACCTGACGCTCCGCCACGCGCTGCGCGAGGCGCTCGAGGCGCACGGTTTCGACGTCGTCGGTGAGGCGAGCGACGCTGCTGCGGCGATCGGCGCGGCCACCCGTCTGCGACCGGACATCTGCCTGATCGAGATCGAGCTGCCGCTCGAGGGGCTGAACGGGATCGGGCGGATCGCCAAGGCGTCTCCCGACACGATGATCGTCGTCCTCACCCGCTCCGACCGGCCGGAGGACGTCGTGAGCGCGTTCACGCGCGGCGCTTCCGGCTATTTGCTGAAGGGGATTGCGGGTGAGCAGCTCGCCTCGACGCTCCGCGGCGCGTACCGCGGCGAGCCGCCGCTCGCGCGATCGCTCGTCCCCCATCTCGTCGACGAGATTCGCCGCGGCTCGATCCGCCGGCTCACGCTTCCGGGCGGCGCGGTCACGCTCACCCCGCGCGAGTGGGAGGTCGGCGAGCTGCTGCGCGACGGCCACTCGACCAACGAGATCGCCGAGCGTCTCGGCGTTTCACCCGTGACGGTGCGCCGCCACGTCGGCCTGCTCCTCAACAAGCTCGGCGCCGAGAACCGGGAGGCGGCCGTCGAGCTCCTGCGCGCGTACGGCCGGGCTTGAGGTCATCCCGCGCGCCGCGATGCGGCGGGACTGATCATGACCTGAACGGGACCTGCGTCGAAGTGGACCAGGACCTCCGGGAGGGGGCGGTGGGCTCGCGATACGTCTGAATGCACCAGACGGGCACGCCCCCCGCGCAGACGGTCAGATCTCCTTGGGCCCGTGCGGGTCAGGACGTCGATTCGAGCGCGAGAGTCAGGGGGCGTGCCTGTCGTGCCTTCCTCGCTACCGAGGAAAGGTGCCGCCGGACGGTGACGTCCGACAATGCGAGCTCGTAGGCGATCTCCTTGGGCGTCATCCCTTGGCGGGCACGCGACATCACGTCGGCCTCGCGGCGCGTGAGGCGCAGCGGCTGCCCGTCGACCGAGGTCTGCTCCTGGGCGCCGCCGCGAACCTGGTCGATCAGCGTGCCGACCCCAGCTCGCGGGATGACCGAATCGCCGCTCAGCGCAACTTCGACGGCCCGAGCGAGGCCGCCCGCCCCGAGCGCCTCGAGCACGAAGCCCGCCGCGCCGGCGTGAACCGCCGCCAGCAGGGCGTCCTGGTCGAGCTCGGGAGAGATGACGAGCACGGCGGTTCCGGGCGCCTGCTCGGTGATGCGGCGAATCGCGAAGAGACAGCCTCCGGAGATCTCGAAGTCGACGAGGACGAGGCGTGCCCCGTAGAGCTCGGCCGCCTTGACCGCCCTCGAGGCGTCCTCGACGTCTGCCACCACGTCGATCCCCGCGCGCGAGAGCACGCTGCGCCGGGCCGCACGAACGAGCGCCTGCCCGCCGGCGATGACGATCGGACCCGACTGAGGCCCCGAGTCACGAGCTGACGGGTCGCGAGAGATCGCCTGATATGTGGGTGAGGGTTCCACGAGCCGCAGTGCCGCTCTCGCTACCCCGACTGCCGAGGCAGCCATACACGGCCTCCAGAGCATGGTCTTCGGTGGATGCCGGGGCAATCCCTCGGCCGGGGGAAGCCGCCAAGCGAGGAAACCCGCCGGATCCGTGCCTCCAAGACGGAATCAGGCGGGTTTCAGCGAACCCAAGTGCTGATGAAGGCTGCCAATCCATCCGGCGGGGCGGGCTGGTCGATCGGGCCGGTCGGAACCTCGCAGGGGCAGGTACAGAGAAGGCGTATGGACGCGTGCCCGACCGCCCGGCGCCTCCTCACGAGCGGCGCAGCGCTCCTGGCGCTCGTGGCGATCACGAGCGGCTGCGGCGGAGGAAGCGACGCGCAGGCGGCGCCGAAGGACTTGCCGCTCGTCGAGTACACGAGCCCCTCGCTCAGCTTCGCACACCCGGCTGCGTGGAAGGCGTACCCGTTCCGCTGGGCCGGCGAGCTGCACTTCCGCCCGCTGGTCTATCTCAGCACGCAGCCCGTCCACGACCCGTGCTCGACGAGGGGGAACACCACCTCGTGTGGCTTCCCCATTCGCCAGCTTCGGCCTGGCGGCGTCCTGATCACCTGGCAGGCGAGCGGACCGCCTGCGATCGCCCTCGCGCCCGGCCCCAGGACGCGGATCGACGGCCACCCCGCAAGACGCGTGGAGACGGCCGGAGGCATGTGTCGCGGCATCGGAGCCGACCGCACCATCGACGTCCTGATCGAGGTGCAGCCGCTGCCCTCGACCCTTATCGAGTTCACTGCGTGCCTCCGTGGGCCCGGGCTGGCGCAGGAGGAGAAGAGCGTCGCGGCGCTCCTCGCGTCGACGAGGCTCACCGGGCAATAGATCGCGCGTCCGGGACGAAGGTCCTGGCCGGACTAGACCTTCGTCGGGGCCGAGGCGCGGCGCATGTGCCGAACCGGTAGGTAGACGCGGACATTGCACGGCATCCACTGACGGTAAGGCCTCCTCGGGCCCCGCGGGTCAGGACGTCTCACTCGAACTCGATGCCGTGCAGGGCCCGCGCAACGCTCGCTCTAGGATCTGCGGGCATGGCGCGGGCACCGCAGCGCGGCGAGCTCCGCTCGGCCTACGAGCGCTCCTTGCCGAGCGGTGTCGAGGAGCGGCGGCTGATCGGCGCGATCTCCTTTGCCACGACGTTCGGCCTGGCGCGCCTGGTCACTCATGCCATCCGCGCCGGCAAAGGCCCGTTTCGCAACATCACGCCCGGCGGGCGCCACATCCACCACATGACGTTCGGCATCTGCGGGCTGATCGCGGTCGGCTGGGCGTGGCTCAACGAGATCGGGATGGGCGGCCCGTCGGGCGCGTCTCGGACGACGGCGACCGTCTACGGCGCGGGGGCGGCCCTCACCCTCGACGAGTTCGCGCTCTGGCTGAACCTGCAGGACGACTACTGGACGAAGGAGGGGCGCGAGTCGATCGACGCCGTCGTCGCGTTCGGCTCGCTGCTGACGATCGCCGCGACCGGCCACCGGACGGCAGCCGAACTCATCCGTCTCGGCCGCAGGCTCCTGCGCGAACCGCCGAAGCGCGCTTAGCCGCTCGGCGCGGCCACCGGCGTGACCGCCTCGTCGCGCTTGCGGCTCATCCACGCATACCGCGCCAGGTGGCCCGAGAGGCCGAGCAGGAGCAGTGCGTTCACCGGATGGAACATGCCGATCCCCCAGTGCTTGAAGCCCTCGGTCGCGAGGATCGATTGCACGAATGCGAGGACCACGAGCAGGATCCAGCGGCCAAGAAGCCCGCGCGCCGGCCAGGCGAGTAGCACGAGGATGAGCATGAGAGCGCTGCCGAAGTCCGTGAGGATGAAGCCGAGACCGCGGTGAGCATCGAGGCTCTTCGCGTTGTCGATCGTCGCACCGTGCTTCATGGCGAAAAGCCCGTAGCCGACGAGGAAGAACTGGACGATCACCCCGATGAAGAAGAGGGTGGTCACGTACCGCAACGCCACCCACGCCCCGCGCCGTACTGCTGCCATCCCCGACTCCTTTGCCCTCGGTTCTCCGACCGGCGGGAGGCTACAACGGCGGAGCCGGCAAAACCAGGCTCAACGCTCGGGCGACTCCCACGCGAGGCGGCCGGACGGCTCCGGCGGCGCGCCTTCGGCCGCACGCGCCACCGTCGTGCGGAGCGGCACCTCCCTGAGGAACCAGGAGAGAACGAACGGCACGGCGGTCAGCGCCATCCCGAACAGGAAGACGCCGTGAAGCGAGTGCGCGAAGGCGTTGAGGAAGTCGGCGTGCACCTGAGGAGGCAGATGCCTGACCTGCGCCGGGTTGAGGTGGACTCCGCTGCCGAGGCGGGCGGTGACGCTCCGGGGCAGATGGGCGAGGCGGTGCGAGAGACGGCTGGCGAAGATCGTGCCCAAGATCGCGACGCCGAACGCGCCTCCGACCGAGCGGAAGAACGTGGCCGACGAGGTGGCCACCCCGATCTCCTGCGGCCGCGCGTCGTTCTGGACGACGAGCACGAGCACCTGCATGACGAGCCCGAGCCCGATCCCCACCACGACCATGTAGGCCGACGCGACCCATGACGCGGTGCCGACGGCGAGCAGCGAGAGCAGATACATGCCGACGAGGAGAACGGCCGTGCCGGCGATCGGGAACGCCTTGTAGCGGCCGATGCGGCTGATCGCGCGGCCGGAGAGGATCGAGGCGGTGAGCAGGCCCGCCATGAGCGGCAGCGTGCGCAGGCCGGAGCTCGTGGGCGACACGCCGTAGACGATCTGGAGGAACAGCGGGATGAAGATGATCGCCCCGAACATCGCCATCCCGATCGTGAAGCCCATCGCGTTCGCGACGCTGAAGACCGAGGACCGGAAGAGGTGGAGCGGCAGGATCGGCTCGACCACCCGGCGCTCCCACCAGACGAAGACCGACAGCAGGAAGAGGCCTCCGATCCCGAGCGCGACGATCGTGCTCGAGCTCCACGCGTACTGGACTCCGCCCCAGGTCGTGAGCAGGATCAAGGCACCGACGCCGCCGCTGAGGACGCCCACGCCGAGATAGTCGATCCGGTGCCGCACCGTCGGCGTGTGCAGATGGAGGCGCGTGACCACGATCAGCACCGCGAGCGCGCCCACGGGGAGGTTCACGTAGAAGACCCAGCGCCACGACAGGTTGTCGACGAGGAAGCCGCCAAGCAGCGGGCCCGCCACCGAGGCGACGGCGAAGACCGAGCCGATCAGGCCCATGTACCGGCCGCGCTCTCGCGGCGGGACGATGTCGGCGATGATCGCCTGCGCGCCCACCATGAGCCCGCCGGCGCCCATTCCCTGCAGCGCGCGGAAGCCGATCAGCTCCCCCATCGACTGCGACAACCCGGCGAGCATCGAGCCCGCGAGGAAGATCAGGATCGCTGCGAGGAAGACCGGCTTGCGGCCGATCATGTCGCCGAGCTTCCCGTAGACCGGCGTCGAGACCGTCGAGGCGAGCAGGTAGGACGTCACCACCCACGAGAGATGGTTTAGCCCGCCGAGGTCGCCGACGATTGTCGGGAGGGCCGTGGAGACGATCGTCTGGTCGAGCGCCGCGAGGAACATGCCGAGCATCAGCGCCGTGAACACGGTGCGCAGCGCTGCGCCGGTCAGCCTCCCGTCGTCCTGCACCTAGCGAGTCTGCCTATCCCGGGTGATACGTGGTGACCGCGTGCGCGGCGTAGAAGTCGTGCACCCAGCGGGCGTAGTCGTTCGCGGGCGTCCCCCCGTAGCTCGCCACGAGCGAGCCGCACGTCCCCCACGTGTCCCAGGTCCACGCCGCGTAGCCGGCATCGTGGGCGTCGGCCCACCCGATCACGCGGGAGATATTGGTCGAGCCGCAGCTCGAGTCGTCGTAGGTCTCGCCCGTCTCTGCGAGCACGAGCGGGACGCGCTTCGCGACCGGGGCCATCGTCCGGTCGAGGCAAGCGGTCGAGGCGCACGTGTTGTTGCCGTAGACGTGCGCCTCGGCGACGAGCTGATGGAGGGGATCGCGCGGCTCGTGCGAGAGCCACTTCGAGAGGTCGTTGGCGTAGTCGAGCCCGGGGATCGCGATGGGGCCGCGGTAGCCGGCGTGGCGCATCACCTCCACCGCCTGTTGCATCCCCGCCGTGCGGTACGGCGTGTTCCGCTTGCCGTACGTCGCCTCGCACACCCCGCCGCGCAGGAAGCAGCGCGCGTCGACGATCGTCTCGCCCCAGGGCGCAAGGATGACGTCCGGGTCGTGGCGGAACGTCCGCGCGAGGCTCGCCCACATCTTCGGGGCGTGGCTCTCGTCGGGCGAGCCGGACTGGTACGTCGCCTTGTACTTGCCGGGCGCCGCCCAGATCAGGGAGAGCTCGACGTAGATGCCGTAGCGGTGGAGGAGCTTCACGTACCGCACGATGGCCGTGCGGTACGCCGCGCCGCCGTACGCGCGCTTGACCCCGTTGATCCCCAGCCAGCAGTCCTCGTTCAGCGGGACGCGCACGAAATTGACGTCCCACGACGCGATCGCCTGCACCGAGGCGGCGTTCGACGGACCGTCGAACATCCCCCACCCCTGGATGCAGGCGTACTCGGTGCCCGAGCGGTTGACGCCGCGGAGGATCACCCTCCGCCCCCGCGCGTCGACGAGGTGCGCCCTCGCGACGCGGAGGCCGCGTTGCGAAGACGCCCTGGCGTCGCTGCGTGAGGCTGCAGCCGACGCCGCGAGGGCGAGCACGAGGATCGCGCCGGCGATGCGCACCGTCCGAGCGTAGTGAGCCGGGCGGCGAGCGCAATCACCCCGCGGGAGGACTTGAGGTCGCCCGCCCGACCCTTTAGCTTTCCGGGTTCTGTCGTCCTACAAGGAGGCGTGATGAGAAGGCGCTATCTCTGCGGCGCCCTCGTGGGGGTCCTCGCCACGGCCGGTGTGCTGGCGTTCGGCGGCCTGGGGTCGTCGGCAGCCGTGCATCGAGCGGCCCCGAACCTGCGGCTTGGCCCGATCCACATGGGAAGCAACTCGACGAGCTCGAACTGGTCCGGCTACGCGGTCACCGGCAGCAAGTTCACGAGCGTGTCAGGGTCGTGGACGGAGCCCACGGTGAGCTGCTCGGGAACGGCCTATTCGAGCTTCTGGGTCGGCCTGGACGGCGACACCTCGAGCACGGTCGAGCAGACGGGCACGGATGCCGACTGCTCGGGCTCCACCCCCCAGTACTACGCCTGGTACGAGATGTATCCGAAGTTCCCGGTCAATCTCTCCCAGCCGGTGTCCCCTGGAGACAAGTTGTCCGCATCGGTCACGACCGACGGCCGCGGCAACTTCACCCTGACGATCTCGGACGCCACGAAGCCGTGGACGTACCAGACGACCGCGAGGCTGAAGAACGCGAAGCTCGCCTCGGCCGAGGTGATCGCGGAGGCTCCGTCCGGCAGCGGCGGCGTTCTTCCGCTCGCGAACTTCGGCACCGTGAGCTTCAGCGGGGCGACGGCGAACGGAGCCACGCTCACGAGCAGCACGCCGAACCTCGACGAGATCACGATGGCCTCGGGCTCGACCGTGAAAGCGCAGCCCAGCTCGATCAGCAACGGCGCATTCTCCGTCGCCTGGAAGCACTCCTGAGCTGCAGCCGGTGGAGGATCCCGCCCCCGCGGCGGATCCTCCACCGCCGCGTCGCGGCGTAAAGTTGGAGCATGGACGTCACCGCCGACTATCGCGCCGACACCGCTGACGAGGCGTCCAGCCCCGTCCGCAGCGACAAGATCGCGCGGCTCCTCGGCGAGATCGAGGCGCTGATCGCCGACGACGAGGCGGCCGACCGGCAGATCACCGGCGCTTGGCAGACGTTCGGCGACATCCTCGCCGCCGCGCACGTCCACACGTGGGACGCGTACAGCGTCGACCTCACGACCGACGCCGAGAGCTACCGCCAGCTCTCGCGGCGGCAACAGGATGCCGTGAAGCGGGTCTTCGGGACGATCTACCGCGCGGAGTCGGTGGTCGACGACTGGATGGATCGAATCGTCGCGGCTCTCCCGGCGAGACCGGAGTACGAGGCGATGCGCGCGGCGCTCATGACGCAGGAGCACGACGAGCGGATGCACCGCGGCAGCCTGCTGCGCGTCGCGACCGAGGTGCTCGGCGTCGAGGCCGCCGACGCCGACCGCGTGGCGCGGAAGTACAACAACTTCGTCGCCGAGATCCTCTTCGACCGGTTCGAAGACGAGATGCGGCAGCTGTTACGGCCGAACCGTCCCTTGGAGGACGTGTACACGGCGATCTTCATCTACGGCGTGATCAGCGAGGACGTCGTCGCCAACAGCGACGTCGTGATCCGCCGCGGCAAGGGCCGGGGCCTCTACGACGCCTACGACCTGCCGGGGATGAAGGAAGGGCAGACCAACGTGCGACGCGACGAGGGCCGCCACGTCCGGATCGCCGTGCTCGCGACGCACCGGTACCTCGACGAGTTCGAGGGCGCCGCCGAGCGGCTGCTCGGCATCTCCAGCGACTACATGGATCTCGCCGACCGGATGGTGCGGCGCGCCAAGGCGTCGCGCGGCCTCATCGACGCGCATCTCGCCGAGTCCTACGGCCCCGACGTCGACTCCCTCTACTACTACGTGATGAACATGAAACGGCTCGCGGTGAGGCTCGACGAGCTCGGGCTCCGCGAGGGAGTGGTCGAGGTGAAGCAGCGCGTGGATGACGCGATCGCCGAGCTGAGCGGCGAGGACGGCGAGCCGATCGTCGAGACGCCGGGCCGGCTCCTGCGGCTCGTCGGACCGAGGATGCTGAAGCTCGCAGGCGCGTCGCGCCTAGCCGGCTAGAACCCGCTCGTAGGAGTCCGCAAGCCTGCGGGCCAGGAGCGGCCACGCATACTCGCTCTTGGCGCGCTCGCGAGCCGCGCGCCCACGCTCGATGCGCGCGGCCTCGTCGCGGAGCAGGTCGGCGATCGTGGCGGCCAGGGCATCCGAGTCGCCGGGCGGGACGAGGGCTCCCGTCTCCTCGGTGACGACCTCCCGGTAGCCGGGGATGTCGGAGGCGACGACCGGCGCCGCGCAGGCGAAGGCCCGCGTGATGGTCATGCCGAAGCTCTCGTTGCCCAGCGACGGGGCGACGAGCAGCTTCGCCGCCGCGAGCTCCTGGGTGAGCGTGTCGTCGTCCACGAAGCCGAGCAGGTCGATCCCCTCCTCCGACAGGCGTAGCCGCGCGAGCAGCAAGCGCACCGCGAGCGGGTCGGCGCCGAGCACCCTGAGCCGGACACCGCTCTCGCGCAGCCGGCGCCACGCCCGGAGAAGGACCGGCAGCCCCTTGCGCGGGTCGTGGCGGCCGGCGAAGACGATGCTGTCTGCGCGGCCGCCCGCCTCGACCCTCTCCGGGATCTCGACGCCGTTCGGGATCACCTCGTAGTGGCCCGGTGCGTATGGGGCGGCAGCGAGTCGCGCCTGCTCCGAGACGGCCACCCGTAGGTCGATCCGGCCGAGCAGGAAGCCCCACAGGACCTCGGCGAAGGGACGCCAGGACGAGTCTCCCGCAGCGTGGAAGGTCGCGACCGTCGGCCCGTCCCAGAAGGCGAGCGCGGCGGGGCTGAGCATCGGCGCCAGCGGCTCGTGGATGTGGAGGAGATCGAACCGCTCGCGGGCGAGCACGCGCCGGAGCCGCGGCAGCGCGCGGGGGCTGAGAACGAGGTTCGAGAGCGCTCCGTTGCCCGGCACGATCACCGACCGGCCGAGCGGGATCACGCTCGCCGGCGGAGGGCCCGGCCTCCCCGCGCGCGGGTGGAGGATGCGGCTGAAGGACCCGGGCGGGTCGTTGCCGATCAGGAGGCGCGTCTCGATGCCAACGGCTGCGAGCGCACGCGCCTGCGCATCCGCATGGTCGACGACGCCGCCGCCGAACGACCAGGAGTACGGCACGACGATCCCGACCTTCACGGCGCGAGGCTACCGGCGCCGGGCGAGCAGGAACCCCACGAGCGCGCCGGCGAGCAGGAGCTGCGCCTCGACCGTGATTCCCACACCGTGGCGGCCGCGGCCCCGGTGGAATAGCGTCTCGCCGCGCACCCTGAGCCAGGGTGCGAGGTGCTCGAGATCGGGCATCGCCGCCGCCGCGCCGCCGAGCACGGCCGGGTCGAGCGGCCCGCGCCGCGCGGCGAGCAAGCCGATCGCCACCAGTCCGCTGGCCATCTCGAAGCTCCGGTCGGGAATGTCCTCGTGCGGCACACGATCGCCTGCGATATGCAGGGGCGGGCCGAGGAGCAGGGCGAGCGGCCTGGAGCGGACGACGGCTCCCAGTGCCGCGTCCGTCGCTACGTGCAGCGAGACGACCACGTATCCGATCATCGCTTATGCTCCCCGGCGATGGCCCTCGCCGACTGGTTCCGCCGCCTGTTCTCGCCCTCCGCAGGCGCCGCCGACGCCGAGGAGCAGGCGACGCTGCGTGAGGAGTACGGCGAGGATCCGATCGGACAGCCGGCGCCCGGTGGCGGCCCCGGCATCACGGCCGGAGGAGGAGTGCCCGGGCAGCCGGCGCTCGCGGACACCGGACCGGCCCACGACGCGCCAGGGTCGGACGAGCCCGACGATCCGCCTCGTTAGGCAGCCTCTGCGTTAGCGTTCGCTCCCGGTGTGCCGGGAAGGCTGGTCGGCGTCAGCCGATGACACCCGCAGCAGCCATCCCGGTCTTCCTCATCTCGGGCGGCGTGATGCTCGCCGCAGCCGCTGTCTTCGCGGGGCGGCTCGACCATGCGGGCGTCAGGCTCGGCCTGCCGGAGGCGTTGCTCGGGCTGCTCACGGCACTCGCCGCCGACGCGCCGGAGATCTCGTCGGCGATCTCGGCGCTCGTCCAGCACGAGCACGCCGTCGCGGTCGGGGTCGTCGTCGGCTCGAACGCCTTCAATCTCGCCGCGATGCTCGGCGTGAGCGCGCTCGTGGCGGCGCGCGTGCGAGCGCGGCACGAGACGCTCGAGCTCGAGGCCTTCGTCGGGCTCTGGCTCCTCGCGGCCATGCTCGCGGTCGTCGCCGGCTGGCTCGGGGCCACGGCGGGCGCCGTGCTGGTGGCCGCCGTCGCGGTGCCATACGTTGCGCTCCTCGCAGCCGGACCGCGACTGGTCCGAAAGCTCCCCCTCGGAGTTGCGGAGTCGCGCTTCGTGCGCCGCAGCTTCGGCGAGGGTCACCGGCGCGAGCGGGCGCTCGACTCGCGGCGGGAAGCCCTCGCGCTGCTCGCCGTGCTGGTCCTCGCGCTCGGCGTGATCGTCGCGGGGAGCGTCGGCGCGGTACGTGCGGCGACGGACCTCGCGCAGGCGTGGTCGGTGCCGCAGACCCTCGTCGGCGTGGTCGTGCTCGCGATCCTGACGAGCCTCCCGAACGCGTGGACCGGGGTCCGTTTCGGGCTGCAGCAGCGAGGCTCGGCACTGATGAGCGAGACGCTCAACTCCAACTCGATCAATCTCGTGGCGGGCCTGGCCGTGCCTGCCGCGCTCGGGAGCTTCGCCGCCTTTTCGCACCTGGCCCTCTTCGATCTCGCGTGGCTCCTCGCGATGACCGTGCTTGCGCTCGTGCTGTTCGGCCGGCGCGGCGGCGCGGGGCGGAGCGCCGGAGCGCTTCTCCTCGCCCTGTACGCCGTGTTCCTCGCGGTTCAGATCGCCGCGCGGGCCTAGTCCACGAACTGCTCGAGCGAGCCTTCCTCGGGCGCGACGACGCGTCCGCCGCGCGACCAGGACGCGAGCGCGGCGACGAGGCAGGCAGCTATCGCGAACGCAAACGCCTCGTGGAGCCCGCTGCGGAACGGCGCGGCGATGAGATGGGGAAAGAACCCGCGGCCGCGAATGGTGGCCGCGCTGTGCGCGGGAAGTCGAGCGAGCACGTGCGGGCCGAGCAGCTTCTGCGCCGGGTTGTAGCCGAGGAACGCCGCGAAGAGCACCGAGACCGGCGGCAGCTTGCTGACGCGCGCCGCCACGCGAGCCGGGACGCCGTGCGCATGGAGCCCGCTCGCGAGCGAGTGCGGCAGCGTCGCCGACAGCCCGACGATCATCAGCGTGAAGAAGATCCCGATCGACAGGACCTGCGCCGAGTTCTGGAACGTCTGGTTCATGCCGCCGCCCGCGCCCCGGTGCTGGGCGGGCAGGCTGTTCATCACTCCCGCCCGGTTCGGCGAGGCGAAGGCGCCCATCGAAAGCCCCATCAGCAGCAGCACCGCGGCGAACAGCGGATACGAGAAGTCGACCGGCAGCATCTCGAGCAGCACGAAGCTGAGAGCGGACGCGAGCATCCCGCCCGTCGCGAACGGCCGCGAGCCGTAGCGGTCCGAGAGGATCCCCGAGACCGGGCCGGCGAGCAGGAACCCGAGCGTGAGCGGCAGCATCCGGATCCCCGCCCAGAGAGGAGTCGACGCGAAGTCCACACCGTGCTCGGGCAGCCAGATCCCCTGCAGCCAGATGATGAGCATGAACATGAGGCCGCCGCGGGAGACCGCCGAGAGGAAGCTCGACAGCACGCCGAAGGTGAACGCGCGGATGCGGAAGAGGCCGAGCCGGAACATCGGCGCCTTCGAGCGCACCTCGACGAACGCGAACACCGCGAGCAGCGCGGCTCCCGCGGCAAGGCACGCGTCGACGAACGGCGAGGTCCAGCCCATCGGGTGGCTTCCGTAGGGCCGGATCCCGTACGTGATCCCGATCATCACGAGCACGAGCCCGGCGGCGAAGGTGAGGTTGCCGGGCCAGTCGACCGGCTCGCGAGTACGGACGCCGATCTCCCGCAGGCTCCGGTACGACCAGACCGTCCCGGCGATCCCGGTCGGCACCGAGACGAGAAAGACGAGCCGCCACGAGATCGGGGCGAGAAGGCCGCCCAGCACGAGCCCGATGAACATGCCGCTGATACCGACAACGTTGTTGATCCCGAGCGCGAGCCCGCGCTGATTCGCCGGGAACGCGTCTGTCAGGATCGCAACCGAGTTGGCGACGAGGAAGGCGGCGCCGATCCCCTGCACGATCCGGAAGGCGATGAGCCAGTCGGCGCCGGCTCGACCATGGAGCCAGTCGATCGTCAGCAAGAGCGACGACAGCGTGTAGACGACGAAGCCGACGTTGTACATCCTCACGCGGCCGAACTGGTCTCCGAGGCGGCCGAGGCTGACGACGAGCACGCTCGAGACGACGAGAAAGCCGAGGATCATCCAGAGCAGGTAGAAGCTGTTGCCGGGCTCGAGAGGGTCGAGGCGGATGCCGCGAAAGATGTCCGGCATCGCGATCAGCACGATCGAGCCGTCGAGCGTCGCCAGCAATACGCCGAGGGTCGTGTTCGAGAGCGCCACCCACTTGTAGCTCGGAGTTCTCCGCTTGACAGGCAACCTGCTCAGGTTACCTGTCTAGAATTTCCGCATGTCTCACCCCTCGACGCAGGTCGTGAAAGGAGCGGGCGAGCTGCGGCTGGTGCTCGGCCAGCTCGTCCGGCGGCTGCGCGCCGAGTACTCGTTCCCGGTCGCGCAGGCAAGCGTCCTGAGCCGGCTCGACCGCGAGGGAGCCCAAACGACGAGCGCGCTTGCGGCCGCCGAGCGCGTCCGGCCCCAGTCCATGGCGCAGACGCTCGCCGAGCTCGAGACGGCGGGCCTGATCGAGCGGCGCCCCGATCCCGGCGATGGGCGGCGCATCCAGATCGAGCTCACGCAGCGAGGCCGCGAGCGCGTGCTCGAGGAGCGAGGCAAGCGCGAGGACTGGCTCGCGGCGGCGATCGCGGCCGAGCTGAGCCCCGAAGAGCAGCGGGCGCTCCTCGCGGCGGTGCCGCTGTTGGAGCGGCTGTCGGCTCACTGAGCAGGCGCGAGGAGTAAGCGCCCCGTAAAGGCCCGAGGCCAAATCCCCGGTTCCGGGTTACCCTGGCCTGCGGTAGAGGTGGATTGACCCCGAAGCAAGGGGGGATTGGGAGTTCGGTGCCGGCAAGACGGCTTAGGCTCGGGTTCGTGGCCTTGGGGGCGGTGTGCGCCGTCGTCGGCGTGCTCGCGGGCCCCGCGCGTCCTGCAACGACCACCTTCGACCGCGCCGGCACGATCCAGTTCGACGGCAGGCCGACCTTCCCGATCGTGCTCTCGCCTGGCCCGCCGCTCGGCTCGACGACGCCCTGGGGCACCGACGGTCTCGCCGAGACCACCGCCGCCGGCGTGAACATGTTCCGCACCGGCGTCGGCGGGATCTGGACGGCGGACGACCTCAAGACCGCTCTCGCGTGGGACCGCGCCGCTGCCGCGCTCCACGCCTACACCTGGCCCAACCTCGGGGGCTACTCCGTCGCGCTACCCGGCTCGGCCGAGGACGCGGGGCTTGCGCAGGTCGTCGACACGCTGACGAACGACCCCAGCGGCAGCGCGATCGCGATGTGGAAGGGCCGCGACGAGCCCTATTGGAGCAAGATCGCGCCCGCCAACCTCCAGTTCGCCTACTGCCGTGTCACGTCCCGCGGCGACCCCTCCTGGTGCAACGGCGAGGTCCCGCTCGACCCGAGCCAGCTCTGGGTGACGATCGAGGCTCCACGCGGCACGATCGCCGACCTCGCGCCCTACTCGCCGGTCACGGACATCCACGGTGTCGACATCTACCCGATCACGTTCGGAAAACCGGAGCCGGACCTGCAGCGAGTGGGGAGGTGGACGGCGAACCTCGCGACGGCCTCCCCGCTGGCCCCGGTCTGGACGACGCTCCAGATCTGCGCGAGCGGCAGCTACGACAAGTCGACCGGCGAGTTCATCCTCCCCACGCTCCAGCAAGAGCGGTACATGGCGTACGACGCGATCCTCAACGGAGCGAAGGCGCTCACGTTCTACGGCGGCAGCAATGCCGGCTGCTTCAGCGCGAGCGACGCCCAGTCCGGCTGGAACTGGACGTTCTGGCAGACCGTCCTCAAGCCGCTCGTCGAGCAGCTCTCGGCGTCGAGCAAGATCGCGCCGGCCCTCGTGAACCCGGCGCGGACTCCGACGGTGACCACGGGGGGCGGGGGCATCGAGACCGCCGTCAGGCAGGGAACCTCGGTGGACGACCTCTGGCTGATCGCAGCTCGCAACGGCCCCGGCACGCGGACCGTCACGTTCAAGGGCCTCCCGCACTGGGTCCACCGCGGCAGCGTCTACACCGAGGACCGCACCGTGTTCGCGGCGGCCGGATCCTTCCAGGACCGCTTCTCCCAGTGGGACGTCCACGTCTACCACTTCGTCGAGCCCCTCATCCTGCGGAAGGCGGCGCCCGCGAAAGCGACGGTCGGCGCGAACGTCACCCTGCAGGGCAAGGGTCTCGCTGCCGCGACCTCGGTCGCCTTCGGCGGCGTCAAAGCGAACTTCAGGCTCGTCAACGACCGCAAGCTCGTCGCCAGGGTGCCTCGGCGTGCGACCAGCGGGCCGATCGTCGTCACCTCGCCGCTCGCGCAGGTCGAGAGCAAAGCCCCGTTCGCGATCCGGCCCAGCGCGGCCGCGAAGCCGCGCATCACGGGGGTGCCGCGGCTCGGACATCGCCTGCACGCCACCACAGGCATCTGGTACGGCGGCACGCCGACGAGCTACGCATTCCAGTGGCTCGACTGCAACCGGCGTGGGCTCGACTGCTCGCCGGTGGCCGGCGCGACGAGTCAAACGCTGGAGCTCGGGTCGAACGTGCTCGGCGCGCGCGTCCGCGTCCGCGTCACGATTCACACCCGCTCCGGCGCCGCGAGCGTCCGCTCGGCGGCGACCGCGGTCGTCAAGGGGTAAGCCCCGCCGCTACGGCTTCTTCTTGATGACCTGGCCCGAGGGCGAGAGCACGTACCACAAGCCCCCGCTCTGGTTCAGCCTTTGGCCGGTCGCCTGCCCCGGCTTGCGATCGCCGACGTAGGTGTACAGCGGCCAGCGGTTGTACGTGACCACGGTCCCGTCCATGCCCAGCAAGCTTTTCTTCGCGGCGCCCCCGGCAGTGGGCCTCTGACCCTTCTTCAGCTTCAGCGGCGGCCAGAGCACCAGGCACGAGCCCTTGCACGTCACCCGCTTCTGGTGATCGGGCTCGAACATGTAGAGAGTGAGGCCGCGGCTGTTGACGAGGATGGTGCCGAGCTTCCCGACCTTCCGCGTCCCCACGGTCGCCGACTTCGCCACGTGACGAGCGCCGGCGACACCCGAATGCCGGGTCGCTGAGCCGCCGCAGCCCGCGGCGAGGACGGCGACCCCTGCCGCGACGACTGCGACGCGACCAATCCGGAAGGCGATCGGCGGCGTACGCACTGCCATCACTCTAGTGAAGGAGGAGCAGGTGCGCAGGACTGTGCTCTTTGGCCTCGTGCTGTTCGGTGCGTCCGTGGCCGTCGCAGCCGCGTCGAGCGGGGGGCTACCCAACATCGGCCACGCAAAGATGACGGCCCAGCCCGTCTATCGGGGCTACTACGACCACCACGTCGACACGTACCTCATCACCGACGTGTCGTCGAAATCGCAAGCTACGGCGATGCACATCAACTACTCCGCCGAGCTGAAGTCGGTCAAGGGCCTGCCGGACCAGTACTTCGTGGTCGGCAAGGCCGCCCCCGGCCAGCTCACGATCTTCGGCTCCGAGCCCGGCGAGTCGGACTACAACCCGCTCTGGGAAGTGGTCTGGGTGACCTGGAAGAAGGGCGCCAAGCCGGTGCTCCTCGGCCAGGACGACCAGATCAAGTCACTGGCGAAGAAGGGCAAGCTGACGATGAAGGACGCCCACATCGTCCTCGACGCCCCCATCCTGCACGTCGGAAAGGGCGGCTGAAAGGGCGGTTGAAGAGCTTCGCTCTTCAACCGGTGCGAAGGAACTCCGCGGGCCGGAAAGCGCCGTTTCCGGCCCGCTCCGTGCTGTTCGGGTCTGTCGATCCTGGATGAAAGTCCGCTCTCGTGCGCTCGCGCGCGCCAGAGGGCGGCGCGAGCGCGGTTCGGCCTCCGGCTAAGCCCGCGTCGCATGGCTTAGCCTCCGACCCCCTTCGCGCGGCTGTAAAAAAAGCGGCGGGCCGAAGCCCGCCGCCTTCAATGCTCCGCCGCAGAGTTGTTGCCGTCAGCCCCGAGCGGAAGTCAAGCCGATCATCTCGCGCCTAGGTCCGGCCCAGCCTCCCCCTTTTGGGGGATCTGCCCTTTTCAGGCGTGCTGCGAGGACGCGACGAGCGAGAGCGTCGGCCCGATGGGCACTTCCCTGTACAGGAGCCGCTCGACCTCCTCCGCCGGCGCGGGGCGGCCGAAGAGGTAGCCCTGGCCGTACCGGCAGCCGAGCTGGCGCAGCCGCTCCGCCTGCGCGCGATGCTCGATTCCCTCGGCCACCGCGGCGAGGCCCAGCGAGTCGCTGAGCCGCAGGATCGCGTCGACGAATGCCTCGTCCGCATCCTCACCGACGAGCTTGTCGACGAAGGGCTTCGGGATCTTCAGCGACTCGATCGGGAACTCGGCGAGCCGGCTCAGCGAGGAATAGCCGGTGCCGAAGTCGTCGATCGTGAGGCTGACACCGAGCTCGCGAAGCCGCCGCATCGCGACCACTGCGCCGTCGCTTCCCCGGATGACGCCGGACTCGGTTACTTCGATCACGAGCCGGCTCGGCTCGACCCCGTATCCCTTGAGGGCTTCGGCGAGCGTGTCCACGAGCCGCTCGTTCGCGAGCTCGGCGGGCGCGAGGTTGAGCCAGATGCTCAGTCCTTCGGGCCAGCGGCGGGCATCGTTGAGGGCCCGCCGGAGGACGATCCGCCCGAGGTCGACCGTCAATCCCATCTCCTCCGCCGCCGGCAGGAAGTCGGCGGCCGTGAGGAGGCCGCGGGTCGGATGCGGCCAGCGGGCGAGAACCTCGAAGCCTTCGATCTGCCCGTCGGCCAGCCGGACGACCGGCTGGTAGTGGACGAGGATGTCCTCGCGCTCGAGCGCCGCCTCGAGGTCGAGGCCGAGCTGCCGCTGCGCGCGCAGCTTCTCGTGCAGATCTGCCTCGTACAGCGTGTACGCGCGCTCGGAGTGCTTCACGCTGTACATCGCGATGTCGGCGTTGCGGAGCAGATCCTCGGCGCTCGTCGCGCCGGCTGTGCCGACGGCGATGCCGACGCTCACGTGGCAGGCGACCTCGCCGCAGCTGAGCG
>Ga0209810_1000929_pt1 | contig 51286 bp, 51 predicted proteins | sample Coa_R1_7_FD_187159 | JGI IMG/M metagenome (GOLD analysis project Ga0209810, IMG submission 187159) | Surface soil microbial communities from Centralia Pennsylvania, which are recovering from an underground coalmine fire - Coalmine... | ecosystem: Environmental > Terrestrial > Soil > Unclassified... | reverse complement strand
TGGTGCACAGCACCGCCGTGCAGGCACCGTCGCCCAGGGGGAGGTAGGAGGCGGTGCCCCGAACGAAGTGGACGCGTTCCATCCCCGAGGCGAGGGAACGGGCCCGGGCCAGCATCCCCGAGGAGGGGTCGACCCCGATGGCGGTGGCGCCGACCGCGGCCGCCGTCCTCACCGCCGCCCCCGAGCCGCAGCCCACGTCGCAGAGCACGTCCCCGGGGCCCAGCTCGAGCAGGGCCAGCACCCGTTGCTGGAGCCGCCCCAACCAGCGCGACCGCCGGTCCCGCTCGTAGGTCAGCGCCCAGCGGTCGAAGTGGTCGCCCACGGCAGCCGATCATAGTCGAGCCCTGTCCACGCGATCGTGACCGGCCAAAATGTCAGGGCGGGCCGGCGTAGCTCAGCCAGGGAGAGCAGGGGCCTTTTAAGCCCAGGGTCCGGGGTTCGAATCCCCGCGCCGGCACCACTTCCCCGACCGGCCGGCTTCGGGCCGGTGTCCCGGCCCGAGCGTGGAGTCCCGCGGCCCCCGGTGCTCAGCGAGGCGCCGGCGCCGCCTCCGGCCGGGTGAGGCCCTCGAGGCTCAGCCATCGGGGAAGGGCTCGGGCGCGCTCGGGTTGGGGCTCGACTCACGCCGCGCCCGCCGGGAGCCGGTCGATGAGCGGGCCTCGCTCCGAGCACCTCGACCGGGCCCGCCGGGCGCGGCTCCGCCGGCCATGCTCGGCCCGTCGCCGCCGCTGTGCCGCGGTGGTTCTTCGATCGGAAACAGGATCGTGCTCAACAGGTATGGCCTGCGGTCCGGCGCCGGCCCGTTGTCCCACCTGGACACGATGGCGCCGCGGACCTCGCTGATCAGTTCGGCAAGCTCCTGCTGGTTGAGCCAGAGCGGGCCCTGCCGGTAGGAAACCGAGTCCGCGAACGGGTCGGCGTGCTCGCGGTCGAGGTAGGCGTTGAACTCGGCCAGCAGGACAGCCATGGCCGCGGCGAACCCGCGGCGATGGTCTTCCAGTGACATCGACGCGGCCCGGTCGGCGTCGATCACCGACCGCTCGCGGCGCAGCCGGTAGCGGCGTTCGACGGCGCCGTGAACCCGCTGTTCGCCGACGACTTCCAGGACTCCGGCCTCGGCCAGCAGGCCGACGTGCCGGTACAGGGTGGTCCTGGGGACATCGGGCAGGCTGGTGCACAGGTCGGATGTGGTGCGCGTTCGCCCGCCGGACATGGCGTGCACGATGCGCAGCCGCACCGGGTGCAGGATCAGGTCGAGCGTGTTCATTCCTTTCCAGTCCCATATATGGTACTGTTTCCAATATTGGAACAGCAGCTCGCCGGTGGTGCGGCGAGATGGTAGCTCGGGCAGCTGCAATCCCGCCCACGGCGGCGTCCACCACGAAGGGAGCCAGCGATGAACGATGGAGCATCAGGCGTCCGATCCGACACAGTGGCCAGTGGGACGCCGCCGCTCGGGCAGCACCACGAGGTGAGGGGCCGGCGGCTGTGGCTGCACCGCGCGGGCGGCGGGAGCCCGTCGGTGGTGTTCCTGCCCGGCGCCGGCGCGGTGGGCCTGGATTACTGGAACGTCCACCGGCGGGTCGCTGAGTTCACCACGAGCGTCCTCTACGACCGGGCCGGAACGGGGTGGAGCGACCGGGTGGAGCTGCCGCGCACCTCCGCCGAGGTCACCGACGAACTGCGCGACCTGCTCCGGAGCGCCGGTGTACCCGCTCCGTACCTGCTGGTCGGTCATTCCCTCGGTGGGCTGTACGCGCGCCACCACGCGACCCGGTTCCCCGACCAGGTGGCCGGGCTGGTCCTCATGGACCCCGATCACGAGGACTACCACGCCCACATGCCCCGGCAGTTGAGCGAGATGCGGAAGGCATGGGACCCCGACCGGGCCCTGCCCCGGGAACTGCCGGACGAGGTCGTCCGGTTCTACCGCGGCCTGTTCGCGCAGGAAATGGCGGATTGGCCCGACGAGATCCGCGAGCCGCTCATCGACCACCACGTCAGCCCGGAGTGGATCCGGATCGGGGTCGAAGAGGCGAAGAACACCGATCAGCGCCACGACGAGATGCGCCACGCGGGACCGCTACCCGACCTGCCGCTGATCGTCCTCACCGCCGTAGGCATCGATGCCTTCAAGAGAGCGGTGTCGGTAGGCGAATCCGAGTCGCTGCTGCGCGAGGAGATCGAGGGCAAGCGGCGGCTCTACACGGCGCTGGCCGCATCGGTCCCGCGCGGCGAGAACCGCCTCGTCGATGCCGGGCACGTCACCCTCCACCTTCGCCATCCCGAGGCCGTGCTCCAGGCGATCCAGGACCTGCTCGGCAGGCTCAGCCGGTGATCACAAAGCCATCTCGAGGCCGGCCCGTGGAGGCCGGTGCCCGAAGTCCTCGTCGCCGCCCGCCAGGTCGCCTGGCGGGCGTGACCGCCGGTCGACGGCAGCAGACCGAGCGCCTCCCCGATCCTCCAGGATCGGCCGCGTACGGGCTCGGGTCGTCTCCAGCCCGGCGCTCATCGGCTCGGCGGCGCGACGCCTCTGGATGGGGTCGCGTGCGAACGCCTGGCCCGTGGCCTCGTCCTCACACGCGGGCAGGCGCGGGGCCGGTCGATGGCGCGAGGATCGGTCCCGACCGGGCGCCTCCGTACGGCGCTCGATCGGGGTTGTCCGTGTCCTGCCGGCGTCGGCCGGCACTCCTGCCGGGCCGCCTGCGGTTCCAGGCCCACCCATCGCGGGCATCGATGTGGCACCGCCCGGTGGCACGGCAGCTCCGTGGGGGAAGGCAAGCGACGGCGTCATGGCTCCCCGGACGTCGGGTACGGGCTCCGGTGTCCTGAACGCCGCCGCCCGGCGCCGCGGTGATGTGTGAGCGGCACCGCCCATCGTCAGGTCGGTGCGATCGTCCTCCTCTTGATCTGCTCGAACTCCTCCCTGGTGATCGAGCCGCTATCGAGCAGCTGCTTCGCCTTGTCGATCTGCCCGGCAGGTGAGGTGTCGGTCGCCACGGACTTCACGTACTGGTCGAACCGCGCCTGCGCAGCCTGTGCCTGCATCGCCTGTCGCTCCGCCATCCCCCTGCTCTGGGTGACCAGGTAGATCAGCACGCCCAGGAAGGGCAGGACGATGACGAACACGGTCCACGCAGCTTTCGCCCAGCCGGAGACGTCGTGGCGGCGGAAGAGGTCGCCGAAGATGACGATCAGCAGCCAGAACCAGATCACCCAGCCGAAGACGACCAGCAGCGTCCACATGATGCTCAGGAACGGATACTCCGCCTGTAATAGCATTTCGCCTCCTTTGTCCACCGACGCCGGTTGTCTACCGGCCTACCCAGGAGCTGGTCGGGCCGGCCGATCCCCGCGCCGGCGCGGTCCGCCCCCCTCATGGGGAATGCCTCCGCGCCAGGTGAGGAGCCGGTCGGCGGCGATGCCGGCGAGCAGCGTTCCCAGCAGCGCCCAGATCAGAGCGACGTTGACCGTGAAGGAGATGAAGTCGATCCGGACCTCCCGGCTGTTCACGACGATGAACGCGATCAGCAGCAGGACCAGGATGGCCACTCCGATCAGCCGTGCGATCTGCCTCCAGTCCCTCCGCTGAACCGGCGCTGACGGCCGCTCGATGCCGCCGGGTGCCGGTTGTCCCCTGTTCGCCATGGCCCTTCTCCTGGTTTCGTCGCACTCGCCCCCATGTTCAGTTCACTCCTCATGGCCCATCGGTGGAAGGGCCAAACGACCCTGCGAATGAGGGACGTCGAAAGCGGCTGGACCCGGCTCGAGCGGCTCCGCGGGCGCGGAGCTGCGCTCTCAGGCCCCCTTCGCGTCGATCGGTCCCGCCGCCCTGGGCTCGATGCAGCCGGGGGCAGCAGGATGGCTGCCCCCAGCCCGATGAACGCGATGATGACCAGCGCAAGAACGCGTCGAAGGACGGATGGCCGCCCGCTGCGGTGACCGGGATCGAGCCGAGGATCGCGCTCCCGAGCGACGAGCCCGGGTCCGGCCGGCGGCGCCCGATGACGGCCCGGCACCGGATCACGTGTCGGGGTCGGCGATCTGGAGGCAGCGCATCCCGGCGAGATCGAGCCACACGCGCCCGCGCCCGCGCACGATCCGCATCAGCACCCGCCCGCAGGCCGGGCACCGGACCACCACGCCGGGGGCGTTGACGTAGACGTCGAGGCGAGCGATGGGGTGCACCGCGCCGCAGCCTCCGCAGGTGCTGCTGGCCGAGGTCATCTCCACGGTGAAGATCGTCCCCAGCAGGCCCCCGATCGCGTTCCCGTCCAGCAGCAGCTCACCCGGTCGCACCGCCCTACCCCCCGGTTGGGCCGAAGCGCTCGGTCCTGACCGACCCGGGGTCGTGTCCGAGCTCGACCAGCGTCCCGGCGATGGCTTCGACGAACGCCGTCGGTCCGCAGACGAAGGCCAGCGGCGACTCACAGACGGGCCATGCCACCTCATGCAGCATCTCCCGGTCGACACGCCGGGCGAATCCCCGCCAGCCGGCGGGCTGAGCCCTGGTCAGGGTGAGGTACACGGTCAGGCCGTCCTCGAGGGCGGCCAGCCGCTCCAGCTCCCGCCGGTAGATGACGTCGTCGATGGAGCGGACGGAGTAGAGCAGCCGGGTGGGGACCCTGGAGCCGCTGGCCCGGCGATGACGGATCATGGCCATCAGCGGCACCACGCCCGAGCCGCCGCCGACCAGCAGGAGCGGCGGCGAGGCCCGGTTCGCCTCCCAGACGAAGTAGCCGCCGATCGGCCCCCGCAGCTCCAGCCGGTCCCCCACCACCACCTCGTCGGTCAGGTAGGGCGACACCTCACCGTCATCCAGGCGCTCGACGGTGAGCGCCACCCGTCGCTCCTCGGGGGCGGAGGCGATCGAGTAGCTGCGCTGGGCCCGGTAGCCGTCCTCCGAGGTCAGCCTGACGTCGACGTGCTGCCCGGCCCGGTGTCCGGGCCAGCCGGGGACGTGGAGCACCAGGCTGGAGACCCTCGGGGTCTCCCTTCGCCGCCCGGTCACCTCGCCGAGCCGCCAGCTCAGTCGCCCCAGTAGCGTTGCTCGCGCCACGGGTCGCCGTAGGCGTGGTATCCGTTGGACTCCCAGAAGCCGGGCTGGTCGTCCAGCCGGAGCGAGAGCCCGCGGACCCACTTCGCGCTCTTCCACAGGTACAGGTGGGGGACGAGCAGCCGGGCCGGGCCGCCGTGCTCCGGGGCGAGCGGCTCCCCCCCGTAGGCGAAGGCGACCCAGGCCCTGCCGTCCAGCAGGTCCTCCAGGGGCAGGTTGGTCGTGTAGCCGCCGTCCGAGAAGGCGAGCACGTATTCGGCCGCGGTCTCGACGCCCTCCATCAGCACGTCCACGGGGACCCCGGTCCAGGAGGTGTCGAGCCTGGACCACCCGGTGACGCAGTGGATGTCCCGGGTCACCGTCTGGCTCGGCAAGCGGCGGAACTCCTCCCAGGTCCACCGCCGCTCCGGCTCGACCTCGCCGGTGATGGTGAAGCTCCACTCCGCGAGCGGGGTGTGCGGCGTGGGACCCGCCGACAGCACCGGGAAGTCGCGGACCAGGTGTTGCCCCGGGGGCAGCCGGGAGGCGTCCTCGGCCCGCTCCCGCCGGCCCTTGAACCCCCGCGATACGAACGCCATGCCTGAACTCCTTCCCGCCCTCTCGGGCGGTTCAACTGCGGCCCATCAGCTTGTCGAGGGTGATCGGCAGGTCCCGCACCCGGATGCCGGTGGCGTGGTGGGCGGCGTTGGCGATCGCGGCCGCGGTGCCGACGATGCCGATCTCGCCGATGCCCTTGGTCCCCATCGGGTTGGCGTGCGGATCGGCCACGTCCAGCCAGTGGGCCTCGATCCGGGGGACGTCCGCGCTGACGGCGATGTGGTACCCGGCCAGGTCGTGGTTGACCACGTGCCCGAAGCGGGGGTCGACCAGGCTCTGCTCATGCAGGGCCATGGAGAGACCCATGGTCATGCCGCCGACGAGCTGGGAGCGGGCGGTGCGCGGGTTCACGATCCGCCCGACGTCGAACACGCCGAGCAGCCGCGTGACCCGGACCTCGCCGGTGTCCTCGCGCACCCGCACCTCGGCGAACTGGGCGCCGAAGGCGTGCATGGCGAAGCGGCGGCGGGCGGGGTTCTCGGGCAGCTCGCCGGTGGCCTCGGCCCCGGGGAGGGGGTCGTCGCCGAAGCGGTCGCGGAAGGCGCGGGCGGCGTCCACGAGGGCCGACCCCCAGGCGGTGATGCCCATCGACCCGCCGGCGACGTTGGTCGCGGGCAGCTCGGTGTCGCCGATCCGGAGGTCGACGACCTCGGCGGGCACGTCAAGGGCGTCGGCGGCGATCTGGGTCAGCGCCGTCCGGGTGCCGGTGCCGATGTCCGTGGCACCGATCAGGACCTGGTAGCGCTCGTCGGGGCCGAAGCGGACGGTCGCCGTCGAGCCGGTCCGCGCGTAGACCGGGTACGTCGAGGCGGCGACACCCCAGCCAACCAGCCAGCCGTCGCTCCGGCGGGCTCGAGGCGTGGGGTCGCGGTCGGCCCAGCCGAAGCGCCGGGCACCTTCGCGCAGACAGGCCACCAGGTGGCGGCTGGAGAACGGTCGCCCGGACTCGGGGTCGACCCTCGGCTCGTTACGGATGCGCAGCTCGATGGGATCGAGGCCGCAGGCGACGGCCAGCTCGTCGATCGCCGACTCGAGCGCGAACATGCCCGGGCACTCCCCGGGGGCCCGCATCCAGGCGGGCACGGGCACGTCCAGCTCGGCCAGCCGGTGGGCGGTACGGCGGTTCGGCGCGGCGTACATGATCCGCGTCGCCACCGCCGTCTGTTCGGCGAACTCCGCGATCCGCGCCGTCTGCTCGACCACCTCGTGGTCGATGGCGGTGAGCCGCCCCTCACGGTCGGCGCCGAGCCGGAGGCGCTGGACGGTGGGCGTACGGTAGCCGACCAGGGAGAACATCTGCGGGCGGGTGAGTGCGAGCTTGATCGGTCGACCGGGCAGCGCCCTGGCGGCCAGGACGGCCAGGATCAGGGGGGCGTGTGGGACCTTGCACCCGAAGGCACCGCCCACGTACGGGGCGATCACCCGGACCTCCCCAAGGCCCAGGCCGAAGACGCGCGCCACCGTCTCGCGGTCCCGATGGACCGACTGTGTGGAGTCGTAGAGGGTGAGGCGAGGGGACCGGTCGCCGTCCCAGACGACCGTGGTGGCGTGCGGTTCCATGGGGTTGTTGTGATAGATGGGGGTGGTGTAGGTCGCGTCCAGGGTGACCGCGGCCGAGGCCAGGCCGGCGCTCACGTTGCCCGCTTCGGTGTCGGTGGGGAAGTCGGGGTTGACGTGGTCCGGGGCGTAGAGGTCGGGGCGGTCGGCGCGAAGCTCGACCTCGTGTGGTTCCCGGTCGTACTCCACCCGGATCAGGTCGGCCGCGTGCCGGGCGATCTCCAGGGTCTCGGCCACGACGGCGCCGACGATCTGCCCGCGGAAGGCGATCCGATCGGACTGCAGGACGGCCAGCTCGGCATCCGCGGTGGACGCCAGCCGGGGGGCGCTGGTGGGGGTGAGCACCGCCAGGACTCCCTCCGTCGACTCGGCCCGGGCGGTGTGCATGGCCCGCACCCGGCCGCGGGCGACGGTGGCCTGGACCAGGTGGACGTAGCCGGGACGTTCGACCGGATGCTCGAAGGCGTACGGCGCCCTTCCCGTGACCTTCTCCGGCCCGTCCATCCGGCCCATGGGAGCGCCGGTGGCGTGGGGGGGAGCGCTCATGGTTCCGCCTCCGCCAGCTCCAGCAGGGTGCGAGCGACGAGGTTGCGCGCGAGCCGGACCTTGAAGGCGTTGCCCGGCAGCGGCCGCGCCTCGGCCAGCTCGACCTCGGCGGCGCGGGTGAAGGACTCCGGGGTGGCCGCTGCGCCTCGCAGCGCCTCCTCGGCCCGCCTGGCCCGCCACGGTCGGTGGGCCACGCCGCCGAGCGCGATCCGGACGTCGGCCACCCGTCCGTCGGCCAGGTCGAGGGCGGCGGCCACCGCGACCAGGGCGAAGGCGTAAGAGGCCCGGTCCCGCACCTTGCGGTAGGCCGACCGCCGGCCGAAGGGGAGGGGCGGCAGCTCCACGGCCGTGATCAGGTCGCCGTGGACGAGCACGGTGTCGCGATGCGGCTCCTCCCCCGGCAGCCGGTAGAGGTCCGCCACCGGGAGCCGCCGCTCTCCCTCACGGCCCTGCACCACGACCACGGCGTCGAGGGCGGCCATCGCCACCGCCATGTCCGACGGGTGAACGGCCACGCAGTGGGCCGAGGCGCCGAGGATGGCGTGGTCCCGGTGGTGGCCGTCGAGAGCCGAGCAGCCCGACCCCGGCTCCCGCTTGTTGCAGGGGGTGGTGAGGTCCTGGAAGTAGAGGCAGCGGGTGCGTTGCAGCAGATTGCCACCGGTGGTGGCCAGGTTGCGCAGCTGGCCCGACGCCCCCGCCAGCAACGCCTGCGCCAGCACCGGGTAACGGGCCCGGATGCTCCCGTCAGCGGCCAGGTCGGCGTTGCGCACCGTGGCGCCGACCCGAACCCCGCCCCCCGGCAGCTCCTCGATGCGGTCGAGCGGCAGCCGGCTCACGTCCACCACGAGTTCCGGGGTGGCGATGCCGAGCTTCAGGTGGTCGACCAGGTTGGTACCGCCGGCGAGGAAGGTGGCCCGCGGGTGGCCGGCGACCGCGGCCACGGCGCCGGCCACGTCAGCGGCGCGCCGGTACCGGAAGGGGATCACCGGAGCCCCTCTCCGGCCGCCTCGCGGATGGCCGCCACGATGTGGACGTAGGCGCCGCAGCGGCAGAGGTTGCCGCTCATCCGCTCGGCGATCTCGGCCTCGTCCAGCTCCACCGGCCCGGTGTGGCCGGGGGCGGTGACGGCGCTCGGCCAGCCGCGGGCGGCCTCGTCGAGGATGCCGACCGCGGAGCAGATCTGGCCGGGCGTGCAGTAGCCGCACTGCAGGGCGTCGTGGTCGAGGAAGGCCCGCTGCACCGGGTGCAGCCGGCCGTCCCGCTCCAGTCCCCGGGCGGTGATGACCTCCGCACCGTCGTGGGCGACGGCCAGGGCCAGGCACGTGAGCGCCCGACGGCCGTCCAGCAACACCGTGCAGGCGCCGCACTGGCCGTGGTCGCAGCCCTTCTTGGGCGCGGTGACGCCCAGGGCCTCCCGCAGCGCGTCCAGGAGCGTGGTCCGGGTGTCCACCGTCAGCCGGTGGGGTGTGCCGTCGACCGTGAGCGTGATCCTCGCTGAGGTGGCCGTCACCTCACCGCTCCGAGCCGAGGGCGTCACGTAGGAATCGCCCGGCCTGGGGGATGGCGGTGCGCGGAGCCGGGGTCTCGGCGATGGGGTTGAGCAGCACGAAGTCGTGGATCGTGCCGCCATACCTGACCTGGGTGACGGGGACGCCGGCCCGGGCGAGCTTGCGGGCGTAGTCCTCGCCCTCGTCGCGGAGCACGTCGTGCTCGCCGTTGACGACCAGGGCCGGAGGCAGCCCCCGCAGCTCGTCGATCGACGCCCGCAGGGGGGAGGCGGTGGCCTCCGAGCGTGGGCCTTCCTCGGGAAGGTAGGCGTCCCAGAACCACTCCATCGCGGCCCGGGTCAGCCAGGGGCCCTCGGCGTAGCGTCGGTAGGAGTCGGTGTCGAAGGCGGCATCGGTGACCGGATAGAAGAGCACCTGGGCCCGGATCGGTGGGCCGCCCCGGTCCTTCGCCATCAGGGTGAGCGCCGCGACCATGTTTCCCCCCACGCTGTCGCCGACCAGGGCGATCCGCGCCGGGTCGCCGCCGATCTCGGCTCCGTGCTCGGCCGCCCACTCGAGGACGGTGTAGGCCTGTTCGTTCTGCACCGGGTAGTGCGCCTCCGGCGCCGGCGTGTAGTCGACGAAGAGGACCGCCGCCCCCGCCTCGCCGGCCAGCTCGCGGTCCAGGCGCTCGTGGGTGTTGGCGTCGCCGAGGATCCAGCCGCCGCCGTGGCAGTGGATGACCAGGGGCAACGCCGTGGCGGAGCGCGCCGGCTTCACGACGTGAACCCCGACCCCGCCCGTGGGGCCGCCGGGGACGACCCCTTCCTCGATCGTGGCCGGTGCGGGCGGGAGGGGAACGCTGCTCTGGATGGAGCGCAGCACCCGGCGCGCGTCAGGAGGCGAGAGCTCGTTGATCGGAGGCCCCTGAGCGGTCGCGGCCAGCGCGTCCAGCCAGGCCTGGGTGCGTGGCTCGACGTTCATCTGCACCTCCTCCTTCGCGCGCCGGCCGGAGGTCCGGCCCGGCGGCGAACGTGCGCCGCAGCTCGTGTCGACCGGGCGACCGGCCCGGGCCGACGGGCCGAACCGCCGCTCTCGTCCCCATCGCCGAAAGGCCGCCAGTACGGTCGACGATGGGTTCGTATGGATATTTGAGTATCAAAAAATATTACATTAGATGTTGGAAAACGTCAACCGATCGGACTCGATGCCGGCGCTCGGCGGCGCGGCTCACGAGGCCGCCAGGCGACGCAGGGCCTCGAGGCTGGCGGCGTCCGGTCCCTTGCCGGCGAGGCCGGGCACCTCGAGGATGAAGGGCACCTTCGCCAGGCGGGGGTCGTGGAGCAACGCCCGGAAGCCCTCCTCCCCGATCTGGCCCTGGCCGAGGTTGGCGTGGCGATCCCGGTTGGAGCCCAGCCCGGCCTGGGAGTCGTTGCAGTGGATGACCTCCAGCCGCTCCAGCCCGACCACCCGGTCCCACTCGTCGAGGGTCGCGGCCACGGCCTCGGGGGTGCGCAGGTCGTACCCGGAGGCGAAGGCGTGGCAGGTGTCGAAGCAGGTCCCCACCCTGGGGTCGCCGACCGCGTCGATCATGGCCCGCAACTCCTCGAAGCGCGCGCCCACGCAGCCGCCGGCACCGGCGTTGTTCTCGATCAGGAGCCGGGCCCGCCTGGGATCGGCCCGTTCCAGCACGCGGCTCAGGTGGCCGGCGATGACGGGGAGCACGGCGTCGAAGCCGGCCCCCTTGTGGCTGCCGGTGTGGAAGATGACCCCATCGATGCCGAGCAGGTCGGCGGTGGCGAGGTAGCCGGCGAGCGTGCTCTCGGAGCGTTGCCGGAGCATCGGGTCGGCGCTGGCCAGGTTGATCAGGTAGACGGCGTGGAAGAAGAAGGGCGGGCACCCGGCCCGGGCGGCCGCCTCCCGAAACCGCTCGACGCGCTCCTCGTCCAGCCTGGGCGATCCCCAGTAGTGGGGCGGGGTGGGGTGCACCTGGAGGACCTCGGCGCCCATCGCCGCCGCCCGCGCGAAGGCGAGGTGGAGGCCGCCGGAGGCTTCGACGTGGGCACCCAGGATGGGCATCACCACAGTCTAGGGCTGCGGCCGGCGCGTTCATCCCCCCTCGGGGCCCGTCGCTCGCGACCGCTCCGGGTGGAGACCGGCCCGGCCACGGCCGGGCCGGTCCCGGTACATTCCGAGAGCGCATGGTCTACCTGATGTCCGATCTGGACCTCCCGCTCAGGGACAGGATCTACCGGGAACCGGAAGGTCCCCACGTCGCCATCGTCAGGGGTCGGGACCTGGACGCCGCCCTCGACCACCTCGACGCTCGCCCCGACTGCCGGGCGCTGGCGATCGTCGGGCTGCCCCGGGAGGTGCCCGATCTGGAGCTCCTGAACGGTCGCCGCCTGCTCGTCTGCGACGGTGATCGGGCCCTGATGCGCGAGTTCGCCGAGGCCGGCATGGCGGCCGGGGCCGAGGTGGAGTGGCTCCACTCGGACGTTGTCGATTACCACCGGATCGCGGCCTGGGCGCTGCCCGTGGGGGCGATCGTGCTCGCCGCCGGGTCGGCCACCCGGATGGGACGGAACAAGCTCCTGCTCGAGGTCGGCGACAAGCCCCTGGTTCGCCACGTCATCGAGGCCGCCTCCGAGGGCGGCTGCCACTGCATCCTCGCCGTCTACGCCGAGGAGGCGGTTCGGAAGGCGATCGGGGAGGCGGCCACGGGCGTCCACAACCCGGACGCCGCCACCGGTCAGGCCTCGTCGCTCAAGGCCGGGCTCCAGGCCATGCCGGAGGAGATCGCGGGGGCGCTGGTGATGCTGGGCGACCAGCCCCTGGTCGGCGCCCGGACGGTGAGCATGCTGCTCAGGGCCTGGCGCCGCGAGGGGGCCCGGCCCGCCGTCGCCGCCGCCTACGGGGGGCGCGGCGTCTGGCGACCGCCGGTCCTCATCGACCGCTCGCTCTGGGCGGACCTGATGCAGCTCCGGGGGGACGAGGGGGCCCGGCGACTGTTCGCCCAACGGCCCGAATTGCTCGATACTGTTCCTGCCGTGGGTCGGCCCGACGACATCGACACCCCGGAGGACTATGCGAGCATCGTTCACCTCTTCCCTCGACGCGATCCGGGCTGAGCAGCTCGAGCGGTTGCGGGCCGGTCTGGAGACCGTGCTTCGCAGCAATCCCTTCTGGCGCGAGCGCCTGCACGACGTCCGGAGCTGGGACGACTTCGACCGCCTCCCCCTGACCACCAAGGCCGACCTGGTGCGCGACCAGGGGGCACACCCGCCCTTCGGCACCAACCTCACCTACCCTCCCGAGCGCTACGTGCGCCTGCACCAGACCTCCGGTTCCAGCGGGACGCAGCCCCTGCGCTGGCTGGACGACCGTGACTCCTGGGACTGGTGGTGCCGGATCTGGGCCGAGCACGTCTACCGGTCGGCGGGGGTGACGGCCTCGGACCGGGTCTTCCTGGCCTTCTCGTTCGGCCCCTTCATCGGCTTCTGGTCGGCCTTCGGCGGCGCCGAGCGGCTGGGGGCCCTCGTCGTCCCGGGCGGCGCCATGACCAGCGAGCAACGGGTGCGGACCATGCTCGAGGTGGGGGCGACGGTGCTCTGCTGTACGCCCACCTACGCGCTGCGGCTGGCCGAGGTGGCGGAGGAGATGGGCGTCGACCTGAGCTCGGCGGCCCTGCGGCTGTGCGTGCACGCCGGGGAGCCGGGGGCCAGCATTCCGGCCACCCGGGACGCGATCGAGCGCCGGCTGGGAGTGCGCTGCTTCGACCACACCGGGATGACCGAGCTGGGACCCACCGGCGTGAGCTGCTCCCAGCGCGACGGGGTCCACCTGATCGAGTCCGAGTTCGTGTTCGAGATCCTCGAGGAGGGCTCGACCCGGGCCAGGCTGGCCGAGCACGGTATGCGCGGGGAGCTGGTGGCCACCAACCTCGGCCGCTGGGGGTCACCACTGATCCGCTACCGGACCGGCGACCGGGTGGAGGTCAGCCGCGAGCCCTGCTCCTGCGGCAGCCCCTACCTGAAGCTGGTCGGGGGCCTGCTCGGCCGGGTGGACGACATGATCACGGTGCGGGGCGTCAATCTCTTCCCCTCCCAGATCGAGGACCTCGTGCGCCGTCATCCCCAGGTGGCGGAGTTCGTGATCGAGCACCGCCGGGAGCGCGAGCTGGACGAGGTGACGTTGCTGATCGAGTGCGGGGAGGGGGACGGGCAGGGCCTGCCCGAGCGGCTCGTGGCCGACATCCGCCAGGCCCTGGGGGCCCGGATCGAGTGCCGGCTGGTGCCCCCGGGGTCGTTGCCCCGGGCCGAGCTCAAGGCCAGGCGGTTGCGGAGGCTGTAGGTGGCAGAGAGCGTGGCCGGAGGGGGCGGGCGGGCGGTCTGCCGGCAGGAGCTGACGCCGGTCCACTTCCTGGAGCGCGCCGGCACCGTCCACGCGGATCGGGTCGCGGTCGTCGACGGCGAGACCTCCCACACCTACGCCCGCTGGCGGGCCCGCTCCCGGCGCTTCGCCTCGGCGCTGCGGCAGGCGGGACTTCGCCGGGGCGATCGGGTGGCGTTTTGCGCCCTCAACTCGGAGCCGTTGCTGCTGGCCCACTTCGCCGTGCCCCAGGCCGGGGGCGTGCTGGTCGCGATCAACACCCGCCTGACGGCCGAGGAGGTCGCGTACATCCTGCGCGACTCCGGCAGCCGCTTCCTCTTCGTCTCACCCGAGCTGAGCGCCCAGGTGGCCCGGGTCCCGGCCGGGGTGACCTGCGTGGAGCTGGGCCCCGAGTTCGAGCGCTTCCTCGCCGGAGGTGCCGAGGACCCGCTCGAGCCCTGGCTCGGGAGCGAGGACGACCTCATCGCCCTGGACTACACCTCCGGCACCACCGGCCGGCCCAAGGGGGTCATGTACCACCACCGCGGCGCCTACCTGAACGCGGTGGCGATGGTGCTCGAGAACCGCCTGACCGCCGCCTCGACCATGCTGTGGACACTGCCCATGTTCCACTGCAACGGCTGGTCCCACACCTGGGCCGTGGCCGCGGCCGGGGCCCGCAGCCTGTGCCTCCCGCGGATCGATCCGGCGGAGATCTGGCGGCTCCTCGACCGGGAGGGCGTGACCCACTTCAACGCCGCTCCCACCGTCCTCATCATGCTGGCCAACCACCCGGCGGCCCACCGGCTGCACCAGCGGGTGCGGGTCTGCACGGGTGGGGCGCCGCCCTCCCCGACCTTGATCGCCCAGATGGAGACGCTGGGCATCGAGCTCGTCCACCTCTACGGGTTGACCGAGACCTACGGTCCGGTCACCATCAACGTGCCCCCGCCCGGCTTCGAGACCTGGCCGGCCGAGCGCCGGGCCGCCTTCGCCGCCCGGCAGGGCGTACCTCACGCCCTCGCCGGCCCGGTCCGGGTGGTGGACGAGCGGATGCGGGACGTGCCCGCCGACGGCGAGACCCTGGGCGAGGTCTGCTTGCGCGGCAACACCCTGATGATGGGGTACTTCGGCCAGCCCGAGGCCACGGCCGAGGCCTTCGCCGGGGGGTGGCTGCACAGCGGCGACGTGGGCGTGATGCACCCCGACGGCTCGATCGAGCTGCGCGATCGCAAGAAGGACGTCATCATCTCGGGCGGGGAGAACATCTCCACCATCGAGGTGGAGCAGGCGGTGGTGAGCCATCCGGCGGTGCTGGAGGCGGCGGTGATCGCGGTGCCGGACGAGAAGTGGGGGGAGGTGCCGAAGGCCTTCGTGACCCTGAAGCCGGGGTGCTCGGCCACGGCGGAGGAGATCATCGAGCACGTGCGCTCGCGGATCGCGCACTTCAAGGCGCCGAGGGCGGTGGAGTTCTGCGAGCTGCCCAAGACCTCGACCGGGAAGGTCCAGAAGTACGTGCTGCGCGAGCGAGAGTGGGCGGGTCAGGAGCGGAGGATCCACTGATGAGCCGTGCCGAGAGCCGCGTCTACCGTCAGGAGCTGACGCCGGTGCACTTCCTGGAGCGGGCCGGCTTCGTCCACGCCGACCGGGTGGCGGTGGTGGACGGGGAGCGCCGCTTCACCTACCGGGAGTGGCGCGGGCGCTCGCGCCGCCTGGCCTCGGCGCTGCGACGGTCGGGGCTGGAAAAGGGCGACCGGGTGGCCTTTCTGGCGCTGAACTCCGAGCCCCTCCTGCTCGGTCACTTCGGCGTTCTCCAGGCGGGGGGCGTGATCGTGGCCATCAACACCCGCCTCAGCGCCGGCGAGGTGGCCTACATCCTCGAGCACTCGGGCTCCCGGCTGGTGGTGTACGCTCCCGAGCTGCGCGACCTGCTGGACGAGGCGCCCCCGGGGCTACGCCGGATCGAGCTCGGGGAGGAATTCGAGTCCTTCCTGGTCGAGGGCTCGGAGGAGCCGGTGGAGCCCTGGCTCGAGGACGAGTACGAGGTCTGCGCCATCGACTACACCTCCGGCACCACGGGCCGGCCCAAGGGGGTCATGTACCACCACCGCGGCGCCTACCTGAACGCCGTCGCCATGGCCATCGACCTGCGCCTGGACGTGGACTCGCGCTACCTCTGGACGCTGCCCATGTTCCACTGCAACGGGTGGACGTTCCCCTGGGCCGTGGCCGCGGTCGGGGCCACCAGCGTCTGCATCCCGAGGGTGGACCCGGCCCAGGTCTGGCGGCTCTTCCGCTCCGGGGAGGCGACCTGCTTCTGCGGGGCGCCGACGGTCCTCACCATGCTCGCCAACCATCCTGACGCGGCTCCCCTGGAGCGGCCGGTCCGGCTCTTCACCGCCGCCGCTCCGCCTTCGCCCACCATCATCGCCCGCATGGCCGAGCTCAACTTCGAGCTCGAGCACGTCTACGGGTTGACCGAGACCTACGGCCCCTTCACCATCAACGTGCCCCCGCCCGGGCTGCAGGACCTGGACCCTGAGGCCCGGGCGCGCTACCGGGCCCGGCAGGGGGTGCCGAACCTGCTGGCCGGTGAGGTCCGGGTGGTGGACGAGCGGATGCGGGACGTGCCCGCCGACGGCGAGACCCTGGGCGAGGTGGTGATGCGGGGCAACGTGGTCATGAAGGGCTACTACCGCGACCCCGAAGCCACGGCCGAGGCCTTCGCCGGGGGGTGGTTCCACAGCGGCGACGTGGGCGTGATGCACCCCGACGGCTCGATCGAGCTGCGCGATCGCAAGAAGGACGTCATCATCTCGGGCGGGGAGAACATCTCCACCATCGAGGTGGAGCAGGCGGTGGTGAGCCATCCGGCGGTGCTGGAGGCGGCGGTGATCGCGGTGCCGGACGAGAAGTGGGGGGAGGTGCCGAAGGCCTTCGTGACCCTGAAGCCGGGGTGCTCGGCCACGGCGGAGGAGATCATCGAGCACGTGCGCTCGCGGATCGCGCACTTCAAGGCGCCGAGGGCGGTGGAGTTCTGCGAGCTGCCCAAGACCTCGACCGGGAAGGTCCAGAAGTACGTGCTGCGCGAGCGAGAGTGGGCGGGTCAGGAGCGGAGGATCCACTGAGCGGTGTGGGGCCGGGCCGCGATCCCGGCCGGCATCGGTCCCGGGTCCTCGCCCGTTCCGGTCCGGTCAGGGGCGACGGCCCTGGACCTCGAAGCTGTGGCTCTCCCCGGGTGCCAGCTCTCTGACCTCATCCCCCACCGCGACCTTCACCGGCCGCTCGAAGGCCCCTTCCCGGGCGGTGACGCGAAGTCTCCCGCCGGCGAGGGCGACCTCCAGCCGGCCGCCGCGGAAGCGGAGGGGCATGGTGAGGCCCTCCAGCCGGGCCGTGCGGGCGGGCCGGAAGGTGAGCACGCCGTCCCGGACCTGCTCGCCCAGGTAGCTGCGCTGGACCAGGCCCAGGGTGCCCGCCATCACGCCGAGGTGGATGCCCTCGGCGGTGGTGCCGCCCTGGACGTCGCCGACGTCGCTCTCCAGCGCGACCGCGAAGCGTTCCCACGAGGCCTCCGGATCGAGGCTGGCCAGCACCCCGGCGTGGGCGACGAAGCTGAGGGTGGAGCCGTGCGAGGTCCGCCGATCGTAGTAGGCGAGGTTCTTTCGCATCGTGTCCGGCCGGTAGCGGTAGCCCAGGCGCTCGAAGATGCGGCGCAGCTCGTCCTCCCGGAAGAGGAAGAACAGGAGGACGACGTCGGCCTGCTTGCTGACCTTGTAGCGGTTGGGGTCGTCGCCGGCGGCGCGGAGGATCCGGTCGAGGCGCTGGATGTTCCCGTACCGCGCCCGGTAGGCGTCCCAGTCCAGCTCCTCCAGGTCCTCGTAGCCCTCGAACTGGCTGATGATGCCGTCGTCGTGGAAGGGCACGAACATGCGTCGACTCATGTCGCGCCACCGCTCCACCTCCTCGTCCGAGAGTTCCAGCCGTCTCCTCAGCCGCTCTCGGGCCTCTCCGGGGAGCAGCGAGGGCAGGCGCGCGGCGACGTCCGCGATCCAGGCCACCATCACGTTGGTGTACGCGTTGTTGCGCAGCCCCGGCCGGGAGGCGCCCGGGTACTTCTCGTGGAACTCGTCGGGGCCCATGACGCCGTGGATCTCGTAGCGACCCCGCTCCGGGTTGAAGTGAGCGATGCTGGCCCAGAAGCGGGCGATCTCCAGCATCATCTCGGCCCCGTGCTCGATGAGGAACTCCTGGTCGCCGGTGGCCTGGTAGTAGTGCCAGACGTCGTAGAAGATGGCGGCGTTCACGTGGCGCTGGTTGTGGCTCAGGTCGGGGTCCCAGCAGCCCGACATCGGGTTGAGGTGGACCACCTGGGTCTCCTCCCTGCCGTCGCTGCCGCTCTGCCAGGGGTACATCGCCCCCCGGTACCCGGCCTCCCGGGCCAGGGCGCGCGCCTCGCCGATCCGCCGGTACCGGTACATCAGCAGCTCGCGGCTGACCCGCGGCAGCCGGAAGTTGAGGAAGGGGAAAACGTAGAGCTCGTCCCAGAAGACGTGACCGCGGTAGGCCTCGCCGTTGAGGCCACGGGCGGGGACGCCGGCGTCGAGCCCCGCGGTGTGCGGCGAGCAGGTCTGTAGCACGTGGGCGGCGTGCAGGCGGAGCAGGAGCTGGGCCCGCTCCTCCTCGGGGAGGCGGAGGTCGCAGTCGGCCCACAGCTCCTCCCAGGCACGGACGTGGCGCTGGCGCGACTCCGCGTAGGAGTCGAAGCGTCGGGCCGCCGTCTCGGCCGCCGTCCGCGGCTCGTTGATGGCCCGGTCCCGCGAGGTGTAGAAAGCGACCAGCTTCTCCACCCGGACGGGCAGGCCCCGCTCCAGCTCGAAGGTCAGGGTCTGGTGGATGTAGTCCTCCATGTGGTAGAGGCCGCGTCCGACCTCCAGCTCGCCGCGGCTGGAGTGGACGCGGGTGCGGGCCGCCTCGGCGACGTAGATGCGGGATTGGCGCGTCTGCGCGATCAGCGAGATGACGTCGGGCTCGGGGCACCGACTCGCCACCGGATGGAGGTGGCGGCCCTCCAGCTCCCGGTAGCGTTCGACGCCCTGGTTGGTGACCCTGGCGTCGAGGGCGGTGATCACCGTCGCCTCGCCCGACCAGTTCTCGGCCGTGATCGTCCACTCCATGGCGCCGAGGTGCGGGTCGGCCATGCTGACGAACCGCTGGCTCGACAGCGTCGTCTCCCGGCCGGCGGCGTCGCAGAAGCGCACGACGCGCCGGACGGTCGCGCTCCGGATGTCCAGCTCGTGCCGGTAGGCGAGCACCCGAACCCCGTCCAGCCGGAAGGGCTCGCCGTGCTCGATCTGGAGCTTGAGGACGAGCCAGTTGGGCAGGTTCACCAGGTCCTCGTTGAGGACCGGCCGGCCGCCCAGGATGGTCGTCTCCCGGTTGTAGCAACCGTGGGCGTAGGTGGCGGGGTAGTGGACGCGATCGACGTCCGCCCACTCCGCCGCCCCACGGGTGCAGAAGTTGCCGTTGCCGGTGGAGGTGAGGGCCTCGCGCAGTCGCTCCTGGGCCGGCTCGAAGGCCTCGTAGACGAGCGTCCAGCCCTCCATCACCGTGCCCCGGCGTTCCTTGGGCTCACGACCCCGTCGTCGCCGATCCGGTCGGCCAGCCAGCCGAGGAACCGCTGCACCTCGTCGACGCCGGCCAGCAGGTAGTCGGCACAGGTCGTCCGGCCCGCGGTCTCGGGGTCGTCGACGCGGCCGACGAACAGGCCGATGCCCCGGTGTGCGAGCGCCCGGAACGCGTCCTCGTCGGTGAGGTCGTCGCCGAGGTAGAGGGGAACCACGTCGTCGCGATCCAGCCCGAGCGCCTGCAGGAGGTGGAGCACGGCCTTGCCCTTGTCCCAGTCGATCCGGGGCTGGAGCTCGTACACCAGCTTGCCCGGCGTGACCTTCAGCTCCTGCGGGTGCTCGGCGAGCACCGCCTCCACGGTCGCCCGCACCCGCGGCCGCTCCTCCTCGGCGACCAGCCGGTAGTGGACCGCGACCGAGACGCTCTTCGGTTCCACCAGGGCCCCGCCGATCGGGGCCAGCTCCTCGGCCAACCGTGCCCGCACCCGGTCCAGCAGGCCCCGGAACTCCGTGCCCTCCTGGCGCCGGAGCGCGCCGCCGGAAGGGCTCCAGACGTCGAAGCCGTGGTCACCGGCGACGACGAGGTCGTCCAGCCCCATCAGCTCCTGCACCACCCGGCGGTCGCGTCCGCTGACCACGCACACCGGGCACCGGGTGGCGAGGCCGCGCACGGCCTCGCGCATACCGGGCGAGATGCGCGCCTCCTCCGGCCGGTCCACGATCGGGGTCAGGGTGCCGTCGTAGTCGCAGAACAGCGCCGGCCGCCGCCCTTCCAGGCGGCGGCTCAGCTCCTCGCCGCTCGCGAGCGCGCTGGGCAGCTCGGTGATCCGCCTGGCTTGCGTCCCCATCAGACCATGGAGGCCCGTTCCAGGCGGCCGCGGTCGAGGGCGTCGACGGCCACCTCGTCCAGCGCCGTGACGACCAGGTCGGCGCCGGCCTCCTCCAGGGCCGACTGATCGTGCATCCGCGCCACGCCCAGCGCCGCCATCTCGCCCGCCTTCGCCGCCTGCACGCCCGAGGTGGCGTCCTCGACCACGAAGCAGCTCTGCGGCGGCAGCCCCAGCTCGTCGGCGGCGACGAGGAAGATCATGGGGTCCGGCTTGCCCCGGGGGAGGTCGCGCCCCGAGATGTCCACGTCGAGGACCTCCTTCAGGGTGAGCCCCTCCCGGATGAAGTCGTAGGGCAGGCCCCGCTCGGCGGCGAACACGTCGAGCCGGATCCTGGACAGGAACAGTCCGGCGTTCTTGGACGAGGAGGCCGCCGCGATCGGAATGCCCCGGCCTTTGACCGCGAGCACGAAGCGCAGGGCGTCGGGGAAGGCGTGGAACTCGCCGGCCTCGATCAGCTCGATCAGCCGGCGCTGCTTGCGCTCGCCGTACTCCTCCGCCCGTCGTGCCGGGTCCGGCACCTGGAAGTACTCGAGGACGGCGCGGGCGCCGTCGCGGCGCGGCTTGCCGGCCATGACCGCCTGGTAGACGTCGGCGGTGAAGCGCTCGGGGCGGTAGCCGGTCTGCCCGCGGATGTCGCTCCACTCGTGCTCCATCAGGTCCCGCAGCGCCTCGCGCCAGGCACGCTGGTGGGGTGAGTCGACCAGCACCCCGTCCACGTCGAAGATCGCTCCACGAAAGCCCATGGTGCCCTGCTTTTTCACTTCGCTCGATGGATGCGACGGCCGGCCCCCACGGGGGCGGAGTCGAGGGCCCTGGTGAGCAGGCGCAGCCCCTCGCCGGCGGCGCCGAGCAGCGTCACCTCGCCCCTGACCACGAAGACCGGGATCTGCTCGAGCACCGCCCGGTCGGTCCCTGGACTGGCGGTCGCCATCGGTGCTCCTCTAGGACCCGAGCGCCTCGACCGGAGGCCGATCCCTCATGCTCTCGGTCATCGTCTCCAGCTCCCGACCCCGCGTCTCGTGCACGAACCAGGCCACGAAGAGGAACGACAACACGGCCATCAGAGCGTACAGGCCGTAGGCTTGGCCGAGGCCGGCGTTCTTCAGCGAGGGGAACGAGGTGGAGACGGCCCAGTTGGCCAGCCACTGGGCGGCGGCGGCCACCGCCAGCCCCGCCGCCCGGATGCGGTTGGGGAACATCTCCCCGAGCAGCACCCACACCACGGGGCCCCAGGACAGGCCGAAGAAGACCACGTAGAGGTTCGCCGCCAGCAACGCCGCCAGCCCGGGGAGGCCATGGAGCACGGGCTGCCCAGCCGCGTCCAGGGGCGCCGTCCCGAACAGGAACGCCATCGCCCCCAGGGTCGCGATCATGCCCCCCGAGCCCACCAGGAGGAGCGGCTTGCGCCCGATCCGGTCCACGGTGGCGATGGCGATGAACGTGGTCAGGACGTTGGTCACGCTGGTGATGACGGTGATCAGCAGGGACTGGCGCTCGGTGAACCCGACCGCCTGCCAGAGCACGCTGGAGTAGTAGAAGATCACGTTGATCCCGACGAACTGCTGGAAGACGGACAACCCGATCCCGATCCAGACCACGGGGAGCAGGCCGACGCGCCCGCGCAGGTCGGCCAGGCGAGGCCGGCGCTCGCTCGAGAGCGTCTTTTCGATCTCGGCGATCTTGGCGGCGACGTTGGCCCTGCCCACGACGTCGACCAGGACCTGCCGGGCTTCCTCCAGGCGCCGAACGGCGACCAGGTAGCGCGGCGACTCGGGGAGGCGCAGCGTCCCGCCCAGGTAGATCAGCGAAGGCACGGCCTCGGAGATGAACATCCAGCGCCAGGCCGGCAGGCCCAGCAGCCACGGTCGGCTCCCGCCGCCGGCCGCGAACGCGACCCCGAAGTCGACCAGCAGGGCCACGAAGATGCCGATCACGATGGCGAGCTGCTGGAGTGAGCCGAGGCGACCGCGCAGCCGCGCCGGCGCGACCTCGGCGATGTAGGCGGGGGCGAGGACGGAGGCCGCACCCACCGCCACCCCGCCGATGAACCGCCAGGCGCTGAAGTCCACCAGGGTGAGGGCGAGCCCGACGCCGAAGGACTGGACCAGGAACAGGATGGCCGCGATCCACATCGTCCTGACCCTGCCGATCCGGTCGGCGAGGCGGCCGGCCACGACGGCGCCGACCGCCGAGCCGATCAGGGCCGAGGAGACCGCCAGCCCGAGCTGGAGCGCCCTCGCCTGGAAGTGCCCCTGCACGGGGGAGACGGCACCGTTGATGACCGCGGTGTCGAAACCGAACAGGAAGCCCCCGATGGCGGCGGTGGCGGCGATCAGGCTGATGCGACCGGTGGAGCCGGCAGCCGGCCGAGCCGGCAGAGGTGTGGCCGTTTCCGTGGTCGCCATGCAGGCTCAGGCTTACGCGGCGTCGGGAAGGTCCGTCAAATCGCGTAGGGCGCCCCCGGGGCGCGATGCCGGCCCGGTCAGTCGAGGGCGGGCCGGCGACGCGCCGCCCGCCGGCGGGCGGCGCGTCTGACCAGCAGCCCGCTGGCCGCGCCCACCATCGCCATCACCACGTCGTTGAAGGCGCGAAAGAGCAGGCTGGCGGCGGCCCCGGTGGAGGTGGGGACGCCGTGGGTGGCGAGCAGGCCGGTGACGATCACCTCCTGCGACCCGATCCCGCCCGGCAGGAAGCTCAGACCCGACAGGATGTGGGCCAGTCCGTAGGTGAAGGTGGCCTCGGTGATGGACACCGAGGTGACGCCCACCGCGCGCAGGGCGAGGTAGAAGAGCAGGAAGAGGAGCCCCACGGCCAGGGCGTTGAAAGCGAGGACGCCGGCCAGGTTCCAGGGTTTCATCATCTCCAGGAAGGCGGGGCGAAGCGATCTCAGCCGGGACTCGAAACGACGGAAGGGGCGAACCCGGGTGACCACCCCGACCGCCCACTCGTAGGCGCGCTTCCAGACGATGACGGCGAAGATCCCGGCGTGGGCGGCGGTCATCAGCACGACCAGGAGGGCGAGGTCGGGGTGGACGGCGACGCGAGGGAGGACGCCGAGGCCGATCAGTCCCAGGTAGACCAGCTCCTGGAACGCGATCGTGCCCGCGATGGTGCCCTCGTCGCGTCCGCTGGCGCCGGTGCGCTTCACCAGCGCCACCCGGGCGAGGTCGCCGGTGGGCATGAAGATCAGGGTCTGGCCGGCGAACATCACGTACACGCTGCGGAAGGGGCTGATCCGGACGCCCACCCCGCGAAGGGCCACCCACCAGCCCAGCCCGCGGAAGCCGTAGACCGCCAGGAGGACCGGGAGCATCGCGGCCAGAACTCGGGGCCGCACCCGGCCCAGGACCCCGGCCAGGCGCAGGGGGTCGACGGCCGCGATCAACCCGATCAGCGAAAGGATGGCGATCGACTCCAGCCAGTGCCGGCGCAGGAAGGCCAGGCCGCGGTCCAGCCGGCGATGGCGGCGGAGCCATGCCTGCAGCCGGCGCCGACCGGGGATCACCGCCCGGGCCCGCGACCGGCCGGCGTCACCGGTTTGGGACGGGGTGCGGTCGCGATGAGCGAGCGGACACGGGGGCGATCCTACGATATTGATATCCGAGAATGTGATATTGAAAATGGAAGATCGAGCCGGCGGGAGGCACGTTGGCAACGCCGGTCGCATCCGACCTGACGCTTCCGCCAGCCTCAGGCGAGGGTCTTCAGCTCGCGGTTCAGGGAGGCGATGGCCTCGTCCAGGATGGCGCGGACGTCCTCCGTCGAGCGGCCGTCGAGCCACATCGTGATGGCGACGTCGAAGGGGACCAGGGCGATGGCCGCGAGCAGCCGGGGGCGCATGTCCCGCCGGTGGTCGAGGCCCAACCGGACGGCGATCGCCTCGGCCACCAGCTCGCGCAGGCGCTGGCGCCGCTCCAGCTCCTGGGCGCGCAGGGAGGGGGAGCGCTGCAGCAGCCGGACCAGCGCCAGCGTGCGGTCGGCGGCGGCGCTGTAGGCGGCGACCCGAGGGCGGAGAGCGGTGTGGACCGCCTGGAGCGGGGGCTCGTCCGGCGGCCGGGCCACGATCGCGTCGCGGAGCAGCCTGCCCATCCGGTCCAGGAAGCCGAGCACGACCTCTTCCTTGGAGGGGAAGTAGCGGAAGAAGGTCCGCCGCGACACGCCGGCGGCGGCGGCGATCTCGTCGACGGTCACGGCCTCGAACTCCCGGTCGGTCAACAGCTGGAGGGCGACCTCGGACAGGTGGTCCCGCACCGCCTGCCGCTTGCGCTCGGCGAGCCCGAACGCCCCGCTCCGGGTCTCGGCCCCTGACGCCATGTGCAGAGCATAGACGGACGGTTGCGCCGGTCTCGACACTGGGTGTTGACACTGGCACTGGATGCCGTCATAGTTGCTCATGAACCGGGAGGGCAGGGGCCGTGGGCCGGGACGCTGGGAGACTGGAGGGAGCGCCGGTGGTCGGATGGCTGGGCGCCGGGGGCGGTGTGGCCCCGGAGCGCGCACCGGACCGGGAGCGGGCGCGTCCCACCGGTGCCCGGGCGCTGGGGTCCTCTGGCCCCGGCCAGATCTTCGGGGTGCCAGGGGGCGGCCTGGCCGGCGTGACCGAGGCCATCCTCCGTGTCCCCGACCTGCGCCTGGCCTTCGCCTTCGGGGACGTTCCCGCCCCGGCTGCCCCTCGGTGCATGGCCCTGCCCGCGTCTGCATGAGCCCGGCGACGAGGGTGAACGACCGCGCCGAGGAGATCCTGCGCGCGGTGCGGGATCTGGCCCCCGTCATCGCCGCCCGGGCGTCGGAGATCGAGGCCCGGCGCTCCCTTCCCACCGACCTGGTCGAGGAGTTGAAGGCGATCGGACTCTTCCGCATGCTCGTGCCCCGGAGCCATGGCGGGGACGAGGTCGGGCTCCTGGCCAGCATGGAGATCCTGGAGACGCTGGCGGCCGCCGACGGGTCCACCGGCTGGACGACGATGATCGGCGCCGAGTCGCCCCAGCTCCTGGCCATGCTTCCCCGGGAGACCTACGACGCCGTCTACGCCCAGGGCCCCGACGTGACCGTGGGCGGGTCGTTCACGCCCGCGGGGGAGGCACGGGTCGAGGGCGACGGTTACCGGGTGAGCGGCCGCTGGCCCTTCGCGAGCGGCTGCGAGCGCTGGGACTGGCTGTTCGCCAACTGCACGGTCGTGGAGGAGGGTCGGCCGCGCCCGGGGATGGGTGGCGAGCCGCTGACGCGAGCGGTCCTGTTCCGGCGCCACGAAGCCCGGATCGAAGACACCTGGAAGGTGCTGGGCCTGCGGGGGACGGGCAGCCACCACATCGTGGTCGAGGACCTCTTCATCCCCGAGGAACGGACCTTCGACATCTTCAACGGCCGTCCCTGCGTGGCCGGCGTGGCCCGGTATCCGATCCTCGACTTCTGCTTCCACATCACCAGCCTGGCCCTGGGGGTGGCCCAGGCGGCGCTGGACGAGGTGGTCGGCTCGGCCCGGTCGCGGCAGCGCACCTCGATGCGCACCACCCTGGCCCGGGTCCCGCTCGTGCAGTATCGCCTGGGACGGGCGGAGACCGCGCTCCGGGCCGCTCGTGCCTACCTCCGCGCCGAGGCCGAGCGCGTGACCGCGGCCGCTAAGGGCGAGGGCTTCGACTTCGTCGCCGCGATGGCCAGGGTCTACGCCAACGACGCCTGGGTGGCCCAGGTCTGCGCCCGGGTGGTGGACACCTGCTATACGGTCGACGGGACGGCCAGCATCTACGACACCTCCGCGCTCCAGCGACGCCTGCGCGACATCCACACCATCACCCAGCACTCGTCGCTGAACGAGAGCGCGATCACCAGGGTCGGTGCCGCCCTGCTGGGAGAGGAGATCGACCGGTGGTTCTAGAGACGGCGTCGGTGCGGGCCGAGCCCGTGGGCAGCCTGCTCCGGCCCTCCGAGCTGCTCCAGGCCCGGGCCGCGCACCGGGAGGGCCGGATTCCGCTGGAGCGACTGCGCGAGGCGGAGGACCGGGCCATTCTCGAAGCGCTGCGACTCCAGCACGAGCTCGGCCTCGGCGTCCTCACCGACGGTGAGTTCCGCCGGGAGAGTTGGCTGTCGCCCTTCTGGGACTCCCTGGACGGCCTCTCGCTGGCGGGCCGACCGACGGTGTGGATCGAGTGGCACGGCATTCCCGAGGGCGGCCCCTCCCAGGACGAGCTCCAGCTCGCACCGGTGGTGGTCGGCGACCGGCTCCGCCGGCGAGTGCCCCTGCTGCGGATCGAGGCCGCCTTCCTGCTCGAGCACGCGCCGGTGCGTTTCAAGGTGACCATGCCCAGCCCGACCATGACCGCCACCCTCTATCTGCCCGGCCTCACCGATCGCGTCTACGCCACGCCGGCCGACATGGTCCGGGAGGTGGCGGCGCTCCAGGTGGAGGACGTTGAGGAGCTGGCCGACCTCGGCGTGGACTGGATCCAGGTCGACTCCCTCCGCTACCTGTCGCTCCTGGACGAGCGGCTGCGGCAGCGCATCCACGGTCCGGGAGCGGACACCGGCCGCCTGCTGGAGGAGACGATCGCCCTCGACAACCTGGTCATCGGCGCGGCCCGGCGTCGCGGCCTCACCGTGGGCCTCCACCTCTGCCGCGGCAACAACCGCAGCGCGTGGATGGCGAGCGGCGGCTACGAGCCGATCGCGGAGCGGCTCTTCTCCGAGATCCTGGCCGACCGGCTGCTGCTCGAGTACGACAGCGAGCGGGCCGGGAGCCTGGAGCCACTCCGCTTCGTGGCCCCCGGGAAGACGGTGGTGCTGGGGCTCGTCTCCACCAAGACCCCGGTGCTGGAGTCGCCGGACGACCTGTGCCGCCGCATCGACGAGGCGTCGAGGTACGTGCCCGTCGAGAACCTGGCCATCGGTCCGCAATGCGGGTTCGCCTCGACGCTGCTCGGCAACCTGATCACGGCCGACGACCAGCGGCGCAAGCTGGAGCTGGTGGTCGACACCGCGCGCCGGGTGTGGGGGTAGGGCGAGGTCGAGAAGGACGCGATGCCACGGGATGGAGACGCGAGGCTCCCGGTCGAGGACCGGCTGGACATCCAGGAGCTGTTCGCCCGGCACGCCTGGAGCCTGGACACGGGCGACCTGGCGGGGGCCCTCGCCTGCTTCGTCGAAGACGGGGCCCTGGAGCACCAGCCCCAGGGCCGGTTCGTCGGCCACGAACGGATCCGCCGGCTCCTGGAGGACCTCTGGTACTCCCGGCCAGGCCGGTTCGTGGGGCGGCGGCACCTCGCCAACCCTTCCCGAGCGCCGTTGAGGGCCGGGGTCGAGCCCGGGTTCGGGCCTCCTTCTCGATCCTCCAGCACGACGCCGGCGCCCGCACCAGCTTCGTCTTCGGCCTGGACAGCCGAAACAACGTCTGCGTCAAGCGGGACGGCCGGTGGCGGTTCGAGTCGGTGACGGTGGAGGAGTGGATCGGTGAGGACGTGCCCTGGTGGGAGAGGTCCGGGCCCGCGCTCCACTCCACGGCTGAGCCCGAAGAAGGCATGCGCGGCGAGATCGCCTCGAGGAGCAGGTGACGGTGGGCGAGTTCGGTGTGCCTTCGCTGTTCCGTGGCTCGGAGGTCGAGCGCCGAGCGACCGTTCGGGATCGGGGGACAGAGGGTCGGGTGAAGGGGCGTGACCGCACCGGGCGTCGGGGAGAACGTGGTTCGTTGTCAAATTCCATATGCCGGAATATTGCTATCGTCTATGGCGCATTCAGGAACAACGTGCTACGCTGGCCTCGCCTTCGGGTGAGGTGAAACCGAACGTGCCGGTGGGGCCAGGGCTCGGCTCCACGGCCGCTGGCCGAGGGGCGACCGGCCCATTGGGAGGAGAGGAGAGGAGATGACGAGTGAGAGGGCCGTGATGTCACGGTACGCGTGGATCCTGCTCGGTCTGCTGGTCTGCTTCTGGGGCCTGGTCGGGATCAACCGCCTCGGGATCGGCTACATCCTGCCCATCATCCGCCCCCTGTTCCACATGAGCGCCTTCCAGGCCGGGCTCCTGATCTCCGGAACCTCGCTCACCTGGGCCATCACCAGCTGGCTCTCCGGCTGGCTGTCTGACCGCTTCGGGCGCAAGGCGGTGATGCTGCCAGGGGCGGTCTTCGCCTGTCTCACCACCATGGCCATGGGCGGTGCCTGGAACTGGCTCTCCATGTTCGTCATCCGGGACCTGATCGGGGTCGGCGACGGCGTGGGATGGCCGAGCGGTCAGTCGGCGCTGGCCGAGGAGGTCCCGCCCCAGCGCCGAGCCCTGGTCGCGGGCGTCTTCACCGCCGGGTACCCCTTCTTCGGCAGCGTGATCGGGGCGATCGTGATCACCCGCCTGGCCGTGGCCCTGGGCTGGCGATGGGTGTTCCCCATCCTCGGTTTCGTCTTCCTGATCGTGGTGCTCGCGCTCTGGTTCTACATGCGGGAGCCCAAGCGCGGCAGCGTCCCCGAGCGCCTCGACTGGCGCAACGCCATCAAGATGGTCCGCGACTACCGGGTGGTGCTGCTGATGCTGATCCAGAGCGGGGCCCTGGCCTGGCTCCAGGTCTCCAACCTCTTCAACACCCTCTTCCTGACCGGCGTGCGCCACGTCAGCCTGGTCAACGCCGGCACCATCCTGGCCGTGGCCGGGGCCGTGGGCATCGTCGGTACCTTGCTGCTGCCCTTCCTCTCCGACTACGTCGGCCGCCGTCCGGTGGTCCTGGCCGGCGGCGTCCTCTGCGGGCTGACGCTGGGCCTCTACATCTTCGGGGGCTTCCCCCTGCCGGTGGCGATCGCCCTGCTGGCCCTGAACTCCTTCTTCATCGGGGTGGTGGTGCCGCTGGGCAGCGCGACCATCATCGTCGAGCTGGTCGGCGAGGAGCTTCGGGCCGCCACCATGGGCCTGGTCAACTTCGTCGGGGTCATGATCGGGACCCTGGCCCTGCCGGCGATCGCCGGGGCGGTGGCCGACGGCTACGGGATCAAGATCGGCTTCCTGCTCGCCGCCATCTGCGCCGGCCTGAGCGGGCTTTTGATCCTGGGCGTCCCCGAGACGGCGCCGCGGGTGCTGGCCCGGCGGGCGGGGCGGGCGGCGGTGGCCACGACCTGAGCGCCCGACCCCGGCCGGGGGAAGAGGAGCGGGCGCCGGGCCGGTTGGAAGACGTCGATGTCGGCCCTCCAGGTCGTGCTCGGCCTCCTGACCGCGGTGGCGGTGCTGGCCATGGTGGCCCGGCGCTTCCGGCTCCCCTACCCGATCGTGCTCGTCCTGGGCGGTCTGGCCCTGGGCTTCGTCCCTCATGCGCCCAGGGTCCGGCTGGACCCGGAGGTGGTCTTCCTCATCTTCCTGCCCCCGCTGCTCTTCAGGTCCGCCTGGGCCACCTCGTTCCGCGACTTCCGGGCCAACCTGCGCAGCATCACCCTGCTGGCCTTCGGTCTGGTCTTGCTCACGACCGTGGGGGTGGCGGTGATGGCGCATGCCGTGGTGCCGGGCCTGCCCTGGCCCACGGCTTTCGTCCTGGGGGCGGTGGTCGCCCCCACCGACGCCGTGGCCGCGACCGCGATCATGCAGCGGCTGGGGGCGCCGTGGCGGGTGGTGAGTGTGGTCGAGGGGGAGAGCCTGGTCAACGACGCCACCGGGCTCGTCGTCTGGAGGTTCGCCCTGGCCGCGGCCGCCACCGGGATCTTCGTCCCCTGGCAGGCGGGGCTGGAGTTCGTGGTCGCGGCCGCGGGCGGGATCGCGGTCGGGCTGGTGCTGGGCTGGCTGCTGGCCCAGGTCCAGCTCCGCATCGACGATCCCCTGATCGAGATCACCCTGAGCTTCCTCACCGCCTACGCGGCCTACCTGGCGGCCGAGAACCTGCACCTCTCGGGCGTGCTGGCGGTGGTCACCGCCGGGCTCTACGTGGGCCGCCGGAGCCCCGAGCTGCTCTCGCCCAACACCCGCCTGCAGGGGCTGGCGGTGTGGGACACGGCGGTCTTCGTGCTCAACGGCCTGGCCTTCATCCTGGTCGGCCTGCAGCTGCCCGGCATCCTGGACGGCCTGAGGGCGCGCCCGGTCCCCAACCTGATGCTGTACGCGGCCGTGGTCAGCGTGACCGTGATCGTGGCCCGCATCGCCTGGACCTTCCCCGGCGCCTACCTGCCCCGCCTCCTGCCCTCGGTGCGACGGCGTGAGCCCCTCCCGCCGCTGCGCAACGTGGCCGTGACCGCCTGGTCGGGCATGCGGGGCGCGGTCTCCCTGGCCGCGGCCCTCGCCCTGCCCGCCACCCTGCCCGGCGGTCCCTTCTTCCCCGGCCGGGACCTGGTCCTCTTCCTGACCTTCTGCGTGATCCTGGTCACCCTTGTCCTCCAGGGCCTGAGCCTGCCCGCGCTCATCACCGGGCTCGGTGTGACCGGCGACGGGCGCGATCACCACGAGGAGAAGCTGGCCCGCTTCCGGGCCATCGAGGCGGCCGAAGCGCGGCTGGCGGAGCTGTCCGGATCGGGTTGGGCCCCGGAGGGGCAGCTGGACCTGCTTCGTGGGTACTACCGGAAACGGCGCACCTCGGTCGAGACGCGGTTCGGCTACCTGCGGCACGATCACGACGGGGACGGGCGCGGGGCGGTCGACGGGCACGTCCACGTGGACGGCGCCGATCACCTGGCGGACCATCGCCGGTGGCAGGAGCGCATGCACCGACTCAAGCTGGAGCTGATCGCCGCCGAGCGCCAGCAGGTGGTGGCGCTGCGAAACCAGGGCGCGATCGGCGACGACGTCATGCACCGGATCGAGCGCGACCTCGACCTGGAGGAGCTGCAGCTGCTCGACACCGGGGGGTGAGCCCGGGAAGCCGGGGCGGCGGCGCTCCGGGCGTCCCCGGCGTCCCATGGATCGCCTGCCAGCCCGGGCCCAGCGCCACCGCCCCGACCCGGCTCCCCTTCCATCCCCGACGGGCGGGCTCACCCCACCGGCACGGGACGGGTTCCGACCTCCGGATGCGGATTGCCACCGGCCGGTGTGCGAGCTAGAGTCAGTGGGTGGCGCCGGGGGAGCATCACTACGAGGGCGGTCAGCCCAAGGGGTTCCTGCAGGCCTGCCTTTTGCTGCTGATCGCCGAGTCGCCGGGACACGGCTACGATCTCATGGAGCGTCTGGCCGCCTTCGGGTTCGAGCGCGACCCGGGCAGCCTCTACCGCATGCTCCGCTCGATGGAGCGGGAGGGCCTGCTCCGCTCCGAGTGGGAGCTGTCGGGAGCGGGCCCTGGCCGGCGGCGCTACGAGCTGGCGTCGTCGGGGAGCGAGCGGCTGCGGTCCTGGGCCGAGGCGCTGATGGAGACCCACCAGGTCATCGAGGCCTACCTGGAGCGCTACCGGGGCCTGTCGGTCCGGAACGCTTCGCCGAAAGAGGCGGTGCCGGAACGGGGGCGGCGGACGGGGGTCGACTGGTGACGTTGCCCGACCTGAGCGGGGCGGTGATCGGCCGTTACCGGATCGATCGGCCGCTGGGGAGGGGGGTGGCGTCCACCGTCTACCGGGCGACCGAGCGACCGGCCGGCAAGCAGGTGGCGATCAAGGTGCTGGACCCCCGCCTGGCTCGTCATCCCAGGCTCCTCACCCGCCTGGTGGAGGAGGCGGGAACGGTCTCCCAGCTCGGGCATCCGGCCATCCTGCCGGTCTACGAGGTGGCCAAGCGGGGAGAGCTGGCCTTCGTGAGCATGCGTCTGGCCCACGGCGGCACGCTCGAAGCGTTCCTGCGACACCGTATCTTCGCGCCCGAGGAGGCGATGCGCATCGTCTCCGGCCTGGCCGATGCCCTCCACCGGGCCCATGAGGCGGGGGTGGTCCACCAGAACCTGAAGCCGAGCAACCTCCTCTTCGACGGCGACGGGTCGGTGCTGGTGACGGACTTCGGGCTGGCGCCGTGGCGCTACGGTCTTCCCGTCGGGTCGTCTCCCTACGTTGCGCCCGAGCAGACGCGGGGTGAGGAGGGGGATCGACGCACCGATGTCTACGCCCTGGGACGGCTGCTCTTGGTGATGGTGGTCGGTTCCCGGGTGCCCGAGTTCTCGTCCTCGGGGTCGTGGGCAGGCCCCGAGCCGGTCGAGGTGGGGTGCGCCGGGCTGCCGGAGGGGCTCGACCGGTTGCTCCTCGGCGCCCTGTCCGAGGACCCGGCCGAGCGCCCCCAGACCATGCTGGAGTTCCGACAGCAGCTCGAGCGGCTGCTGCCCGGGTGGACGGGGCAGGATCGGTTCGATGAGCAGCTGCCGGCGCTCCTGGAGGCCTCGCCGGACGCCGTGCTGGCAATCGACGTCGGCGGTCGCATCCGACAGTGCAATCGCCGGGCGGAGGCCATGTTCGGCTGGCCTCGGGAGCGCCTGGTGGGTAGCCCGCTGCTGTCCACCCTGGTCAGTCCCCGCCACCGCGAGTTGTTCGAACGCATCCTGGCCGCGCACCTGGCCGGGCACGTCCCGGCGGCGGCCAACCAGCCGGCGGAGATCGCCGCCCTCCACCGAGAGGGGCGGCAGATCACCATCGAGGTCTCGCTCTCCCGCCTGTGGCTGAGGGACGGCGAGCCGTGCCTGGTGGCCTTCTGCCACGACGTCTCCGCCTCGCGGGAGTCGGAGCTGCTGCTGACCATGCGGGAGGCGGTGGGCGAGGCGACGTCGGAGGCGGAGGCGCCCGAGGCGGTGGTTCCGGCGGCGCTGGAGGCGGTGTGCGGAAGCCTCAGCTGGTCGGCGGGGGCGCTCTGGCTGCGTTCCCGCCGGGGTGGGTTGTGGTGCCAGGCCTACTGGGCCCGGCCCTGGCTCTCCGCGGCCGAGCTGGGGGCGCTCTACGACGGCACCTGCGCTGCCGGCGAGGGTGTGGTGGGGCGCTGCTGGTCGAAGGGAGAGCGGATCTGGTGTGGTGACCTGAGCCAAGCCGCGGAGACGGCCCGGGAGCGGGCCGCGACCCGGCTCGGGCTGCGGGCCGTGGCCGCCTTCCCGATCCGAGAGGGAGAGGAGGTGGTGGGGGTCCTGGAGTGCTTCAGCTCCGCCTCGGAGGCGCCCGGCCCCCGGACGCTGGCCGAGGTCGAGTCCCTCGCCCACCGCCTGGGGCGGCTGGCACGCCGATCGCCAGCCGCCTGGAGGCCACGGCTGCGGTACCGGATCGACCCCAGGAACAGCCACCTCGGCTTCTCGTGCGCCTTCATGAAGTTCCTCACCGTGCACGGGAGATTCCGCGACTTCAGCGGCTGGGTGGAGCTCGAGGGGAACGACCCGGTCACCGCCCACGCCGAGTGCACGATCAAGACCGCGAGCGTCGACACCGGCAGCCTCGATCGGGACTACCATCTCTGCTCGGCCGACTTCTTCGACGCCGATCGCTACCCGGACATGCGCTTCAGGAGCACCGGCGTCGAGGCCCTCGGCGACGAACGATTCCGGGTCTCGGGGGAGCTCACGATCCGCGACGTGACCCGTCCGCTTCGCCTCGACGTCAGGCTCGAGGACCATGACATCGACGCCGCGGGAACGGAGAGGGTCACGCTCACCGCGCTCACCGTGATCGACCGGTCGGAGTGGTTCCTGGACTGGGAGAAGGCACTCCAGGCCGGACGCTGGATCGTGGGCAGCGAGGTCCGCCTGGAGCTGGTGGTCACGCTGGTGCGGCGCCCCTGGACGCGCCCGGGCGCGGTCTGAGGTCGCGTCTCGAGGCGGGCGGAGAGGGCCGGGACGATGCCCGGCCTGCCGGATGAACCGCTGGTTCGAGTGTGAGCACGCCGGTGCCAGGCCGGCTTCCGGCACCTATGCGCCCGGCATATAGGTGGGAAACTCAGCTCTTGCCCTGCGGGTGATGCCGGTGCCACGGTTTGAGAAGGGCCGCGGGCGACCTCATGGCCCGTTGGTCGGGCGAAAGACCTGGATCGAGGAAGAGAAGGAGGTTGCTGATGGCCGAGGCACCCGTTGAGTCCAGGCCCCAACGCCAGCCGGCCGTCTCGGACGTGCACGTCGTCTGGATCACCGGTGGCTTGGGATGCGACGGCGACTCGGTGGCGGTGACCGCCGCCACCCAACCCAGCATCGAGGAGGTGCTGCTGGGGGCGATCCCGGGCCTGCCCAGGGTCCACCTCTACAACTGCGTTCTCGCCTACGAGGTGGGCGAGGAGCTGATGAGCTACTGGCACCGAGCGGCCCGGGGCGAGCTGGAGCCGTTCGTGCTGGTCATGGAGGGGTCGATCCCCAACGAGGAGATCAAGGCCGAGGGCTACTGGGCGGCCCAGGGCAACGACCCCGTCACCGGCGAGCCCATCACCATCCCTCAGTGGATCGACCGGCTGGCACCCAGGGCCACGGCGGTGGTGGCGGCGGGTACGTGTGCCACCTACGGCGGCATCCACGCCATGCAGGGCAACCCGACCGGGGCCATGGGCCTGGCCGACTATCTGGGCTGGAACTGGCGATCGAAGGCCGGCATCCCCATTGTCAACGTCCCTGGCTGCCCGGTTCAGCCCGACAACTTCATGGAGACCCTCCTCTACCTGCTCTACCAGGTGGCGGGGCTGGCGCCGATGATCCCGCTCGACGACCAGCTGCGGCCGACCTGGCTCTTCGGTCGCACCGTGCACGAGGGCTGCGATCGGGCCGGGTTCTACGAGCAGGGTCAGTTCGCCACCGAGTACGGTTCCCCTGAGTGCCTGGTCAAGCTCGGCTGCTGGGGGCCGGTGGTGAACTGCAACGTGCCCAAGCGGGGCTGGATGGCCGGCCTGGGCGGTTGCCCCAACGTCGGCGGCATCTGCATCGGCTGCACCATGCCCGGCTTCCCGGACAAGTTCATGCCCTTCATGGACGAGCCTCCCGGAGGCAAGCTCTCCTCGGGGATCTCCAGCGTGTACGGAGGGCTGATCCGGACGCTGAGGAACCTCACCAACGACACCGTGAACAAGGAGCCCCGCTGGCGTCACCGGGGCCCTCAGCTGACCACCGGGTACCGTCCCAGGAGCTACTGACGGCACCTCTCAGGGCGCTGCCGCGCTCCATCCGGGCGAGGAGCGAGAACAGGGAGTAGAACATGGCGACTGTCGAGAGGCCACCGGCCGGGAAGGAAGAGCGAACCCTGGTGGAGATGTCCTGGGACCCGATCACGCGGATCGTCGGTAGCCTGGGCATCTACACCAAGATCGACTTCAAGAACCGCGAGGTGGCGGAGTGCTACAGCACCTCCTCCATCTTCCGCGGTTACAGCATCTTCATGAAGGGCAAGGATCCCCGGGATGCGCACTTCATCACCAGCCGCATCTGCGGGATCTGCGGGGACAACCACGCCACCTGCTCCTGCTACGCGCAGAACATGGCCTACGGCATCCGGCCGCCGGCGATCGCCGAGTGGATCGTCAACCTGGGCGAGGCCGCCGAGTACATGTTCGACCACAACATCTTCCAGGACAACCTGCTCATGGTTGACTTCTGCGAGAAGATGGTCCGGGAGACCAACCCGAGCGTGTGGGAGAAGGCGAAGACGACGGAGGCGCCGCACGCCGCCGAGCATGGCTATCGGACGATCGCTGACATCATGCACGCCCTGAACCCCTTCGAGGGCGAGTTCTACCGGGAGACCCTGAACGTCAGCCGGTACACCAGGGAGATGTTCTGCCTGATGGAGGGCCGCCACGTGCACCCCTCGACCCTCTACCCGGGCGGGGTCGGGACGGTGCCCACGGTCCAGCTCTTCACCGACTACCTGATCCGGCTCTCCCGCTACGCCGAGTTCATGAAGAAGTGCGTGCCCCTGCACGACGACATCTTCGACTTCTTCTACCAGGCCCTCCCCGGCTACGAGCGAGTCGGCCACCGGCGCAGCCTGATCGGCTGCTGGGGCTCCTTCAACGATCCCGAGATCTGCGACTACCGCTACGAGAACATGACCAAGTGGGGACGGGCCATGTTCGTCACCCCGGGCGTGATCGTCGACGACAAGCTCGTCACCACCGACCTGGTCGACATCAACCTCAACATCCGTATCCTGCTCGGCAGCTCCTACTACGACGACTGGGAGAACGAGGAGACCTTCGTCAGCCGCGACCCGCTGGGCAACCCGGTCGACAAGCGACACCCGTGGAACCAGACCACGATTCCCCGTCCCCAGAAGCGCGACATGCGGCCGGGTGGCAAGTACTCCTGGACGATGTCGCCGCGCTGGCTGCACCAGGGCGAGCACCTGGCCCTCGACACCGGGGGCGGTGCCCTGGCCCGGCTGTGGGCCACGGCCTTGGCCGGCCTGGTGGACATCGGGTACGTCAAGGCGACCGGTAGCGGCGTCAAGATCTTCCTGCCCAAGACGGCGACCAGGCCCGAGGTGGAGCTGGAGTGGAGGGTCCCGCGCTGGAGCAACGCCATCGAGCGGGATCGGGCCCGTACCTACTTCCAGGCCTACGCCGCCGCCTGCGCCTACTACTTCGTGGAGCAGGCGCTGAAGGAGCTGCACGCCGGGCGGACCCGGACCTTCACCCCCTTCGAGGTACCGGACGAGGCCATCGGTTGCGGCTTCCACGAGGCGGTGCGGGGGGTTCTCTCCCACCACCTGGTGATCCGCGACAAGAAGATCGCCAACTACCATCCCTATCCGCCGACGCCCTGGAACGGGAGCGTGCGCGACGTCTACGGGACCCCGGGACCTTACGAGGACTCGGTGCAGAACACGCCCATCTTCGAGGAGAACGGCCCCGACGACTTCAAGGGCATCGACATCATGAGGGCGGTGCGCAGCTTCGATCCCTGCCTGCCCTGTGGCGTCCACATGTACCTGGGGCCGGGGCGGGTGCTCGAGCAGCGGCACGTGCCCATGTTCGGGCACCAGTAGGAGGAACCGTGACCCGTGCTCTCGCCCGTGCGTGAGAAGGGATTCCAGCGCCGACTCGAGGAGGCGGAGTCCCTGGTCGAGGCGCTGGAGGCGCTCCCCGACGGCGAGGCGAGGCGGACCGCCGCCGAGGCGGTGGGGGCGGTGCTGGCCGTGCACGGCGAGGCGCTGGCCCACCTGGTCGAGGCGATCGAAGAGCGAGGTGGCCATGCCCTCCTGGAGGAGCTGGCCCGTGATCCGGTGATCGGGGGCCTCCTCCTCCTCCACGGCCTCCACCCGGTGCCGCTCGTGCAGCGGGTGGGCCAGGCTCTGGACCGGGTGAGGCCGTACCTGAGTTCGCACGGCGGCAGCGTGCAGCTGCTGGGACTGGAGGCAGGGAGGGTCCGGCTGCGCCTCGAGGGCAGCTGCCACGGGTGCCCTTCCTCCCAGCTCACCTTGCGGTACGCGATCGAGCAGGCCATCCGGGAGCTGGCGCCGGACGTGGCCGGGATCGAGGTCGAGGGCCTGGCCCCCGAGCCCCGACCCTCGGGCTTCGTCCCCCTGAGCCAGCTGCGCCCCGAGTGGCGGGAGGTCCCCGGGCTGGACGGGGACGACTCCGCCGGCCCGACGGTGAGGGAGGTGGCCGGGGCGAGGGTGCTCTTCTGCCGCCTCCCCACCGGCTGGTACGCCTACCGCGATCGCTGCCCCGCCTGCGGGGCGTCACTGGAGGGGGCGACGCTCGAAGGCGCCGAGCTGGCCTGCCCTGCCTGTGCCCGTCGCTTCGACGTGCGGCGGGCAGGGCGCTCGCTGGACGGCAGCTGCGCTCTGGAACCGGTCCCCCTCTTGAACGAGGGGATCGTCCGGGTCGCCCTGCCGGTGGGGGCGTCGTGAGCGTCTCGCCCTTGGCGGCCCTGCGCCGGCGGGTTCCCCCACGCCCGCCCCGGGAGCGCTGCGACCTCTGCGCCACGCCCCTGGCACGACGTCACCGGCACCTCTGGGAGGTGCCGGGGCGGCGCCTGATCTGCGCCTGTGATCCCTGTGCCATCCTGTTCAGCGGCCAGTCACAGCAGCGTTACCGGCCTCTCCCCGATCGGGTCCGCCGCCTGGAGAGGTTCGATCTCCCCGACGAGCTGTGGGACGGGCTCCTGGTGCCGGTCGGCATCGTCTTCTTCGTCCGGCGGGAGGGGCGGGCGAACGCCCCTCCGGTGGTGGCCATGTACCCCGGGCCGGCCGGCGCCACCGAGTCCTCGTTGGAGCTGGAGTCCTGGCGGGCGCTGGAGGAGAGGAACCCGTGCCTGCGGCGGATGGAGCCGGAGGTCGAGGCCCTGCTCGTCAACCGGGTGGGCCAGGGGCGTGACCACTTCCTCGTCCCCATCGATCGCTGCTACGAGCTGGTGGGGCTGATCAGGGTGAGCTGGAAGGGGCTCTCGGGGGGCGCCGAGGCGCGGCGGGCGATCGATGGCTTCTTCACCGACCTGCGCGGCGAGGCGGTCTCCGTGGGGTGTCGGGATGCCTGAGCTGGACTTCCGGATCGAGGGGGCCGAGCCGCTGCCGTACTGCGCGATCCCGACCCTGGCCCTGAAGCTGCGGGTCGCGTGCGCCGAACCCGCCCCGATACGGGCGGTCGCCCTCGACTGCCAGGTCAGGATCGAGGCCCAGCGCCGACGCTACCGCCCGGATGAGCAGGCGCGCCTCTTCGACCTGTTCGGTGAGCCCGAGCGCTGGGCTCAGACCCTGCGCAGCCTGCTCTGGACCCACGCCAGCGTCTCGGTGCCCCCCTTCGAGGGGGAGACCGTGGTCGACCTCCACCTGCCCTGCACGTTCGACTTCAACGTCCAGGCCACGCGGTACTTCGATGCCCTGGAGGGGGGCGTGGTGCCGCTCGTGCTCCTGTTCTCGGGCTCGGTCTTCTTCACCGACGAGGCCGGGAGGCTGCAGGTGGAACGCATCTCCTGGAGCAAGGAGGCGAGCTTCCCCCTGCCGGTGGACACCTGGCGGCGGGTGGTCGAGCTCTACTACCCGAACACCGCCTGGCTCTGCCTGCGCAAGGACGTCTTCGACCGGCTGGCCGCCTACAAGGCGAGGGCGGCGCTGCCCACCTGGGAGGCGACGCTGGAGTCGCTGCTGGAGGCCGGAGCGGAGGCGAGCCAGCCGTGAGGACCTCCCGCCAGCTCGTGGAAGCGGTCGCGAACGCGGTCCTCTACGAGGGCTACCTCCTCTATCCGTACCGACGCTCGGCGGTGAAGAACCAGGTCCGCTGGACCTTCGGTCTCGTCCACCCCCGCGGCTGGAGCGAGGCCACGGGGGGCACCGAGCCCTGGGACCTCGAGGCCGGCTGCCTGCTGCGCACCGAGGCCTGCTGCCGTCTCCAGGTGAGCGTCCGTTTCCTGCACCTGCTCCAGCGGAGCGGGCCCGAGGGGAGCTGGCAGGAGGCCAGCGAGCGGACGGTGGAGGCCCGGGACCTCGAGCTGCGGGAGCTGCTCCAACGCCCGGTCGAGCTCCCGATCCGCGCGCCCGCCGCCGTCCACGAGCAGGACGGGGTGCGCCGGGAGTGGCGTGCCCTGGAGGGGGTGGTGGAGGTGGAGGCCCGGCCGCTGCCGGTCGCCGACGGCGTCGGCCTCCGCGTCCGGGTGGCCAACACCACCGTCCTCGAGGACGCCGGCACCCTGAGGCGCGATCAGGTGCTGCCCTTCACGCTGGCCTCGGCCCACGCCGTCCTGTGGGTGGAGTCCGGCGCCTTTCTGTCCGCCGCCGATCCCCCGCCGGAGCTGCGAGCGGCCGCCGACGCGCTCCCCCGGCGAGGGTGGTGGCCGGTCCTGGTCGGGGAGCCCGGGACCGGGGACTGCCTCCTGCTCTCGCCCATCATCCTCGAGGACCATCCCCGGGTGGCGGAGGAAAGCCCCGGCGATCTCTTCGACGCGACCGAGATCGACGAGCTGCTCACCCTGCGCATCCTCACCCTGAGCGAGGCCGAGAAGGAGGAGTTGCGGCGGGGCGACGAGCGAGCCCGGCGCCTGCTCGAACGGACCGAATCGCTCACCCCGACGGAGCTGATGCGCCTCCACGGGGCGGTTCGGGAGCTGCGCATCCGGAGGGGGTGGGAGCGATGAGCGACCTCGATCCACGCTGGGACCCGTGGGGCCAGACCCGGCCGGTCGAGCAGGTGACGCTGGGCGAGGACCGATTGCGGGTGGGCGACCGGGTGCGGCTCCATCCCCGGGGGCGGGCCGACATCCTCGACCTCGAGCTGGAGGGACGGATCGGGCTGATCGAGGCGATCGAGCGAGACTACGACGACGCCGTGCACCTGGCGGTGGTCCTGGAGGACGACCCCGGGCGCGATCTGGGTCTCCTGCGCCAGCCGGGGCATCGGTTCTTCTTCCGCCCGGAGGAGGTGGAGCCGGTCCGATGAGGGTCCTGGTGGCGGGCATCGGCAACGTCTTCCTGGGCGACGACGGCTTCGGGGTCGAGGTCGTGCGGCGGCTGTCGGAGCGCTCGCTCCCACCCTGGGCCGAGGTCGCCGACTTCGGCATCCGGGGGTACGACCTCGCCTACGCCCTCCTGGAGGACTACGCGTACGCGGTGCTGGTGGACGCGGTGCCCCGGGGGGAGCCGCCCGGCACCGTCTTCGTGCTCGAGCCCGACCTGGAGGCACTCCCCGGCCCGGCGAGCCCCGACGGGCACGCCATGGGGCCCGACCGGGTCCTGGCCCTGGTGCGCGAGCTGGGTGGACGGCCCCCGCGGTTGTTCCTGGTCGGCTGCGAGCCGGCGAGCCTGGGCGGCGAGGAGGGTGCGATGGGGCTGAGCCCCCCGGTGGCGGCGGCGGTGGAGGAGGCGCTGGCGGCGATCGAGCGGCTGCTGGGTGAGCTGGCCGGGCGGACGGAGGCGGGGAGCCGTGCATGAGGTTGGCCTCTGCGAGGGGGTGCTGGGGGTGGTGCTGGAGGCGTCCGGCGGCCGGCCCGTCCGTCGCGTCCGGGTCCGCGTGGGCACGTTGCTGCGGGTCTGGCCGGAGAGCTTCGATCAGGCCTGGCGGCTGGTCGGCGAGGCGACCCCGGCCGAGGACGCGGCCGTGGAACTGGACGAGGTGCCGGCCCGGATCCGTTGCCGCAGCTGTCGGCACGAGGCCGAGCCGGAGGACCTCCCCCTCTGTCCGCGCTGCGGGTCGAGCCACGTCGACGTGCTGGCCGGCGACGAGCTGGTGGTGGAAGAGGTCGAGCTGGAGGGCGGTGCGGTGCTCCGGAACCCCGCCCTCGACGGATCGAGGCCGAAGGAGGAGTGAGATGTGCCTGGCCATACCCGGCAGGGTCCTCGAGGTGGTGGACGAGGAGAAGCAGATCGCCAAGGTGGAGGTGGCCGGGGTGCGCCGGAACGTGAACATCGGCCTCCTCACCGGCGAGGAGCGCCCGAGCCCCGGCGACTACGTGCTCATCCACGTCGGGTTCGCCCTGACCCGGATCGACGAGCGGGAGGCGCTGGAGACGCAACGGGTGCTGGAGAGCCTCGGCCAGGCGTACCAGGACGAGGTGGAGCAGATCAAGGCTTCGAGCATCGACTGACGCCTGCAGGAAGGCCGAACAAGACCAGAGGCGAGGAGGATCGAGATGAAGATCACGATCGGGTCGAAAGGTTTCTCCCCGGCCCGGTGGCTGCTGCTGGGGCTGGTCGGGGTGGCGGTGCTGGCGATCGCCAACGCCTCCGATCTCCGGCGCTACCTGCAGCTGAGGGAGATGTGAGCGGACGACATCGGTCGGAGGCGGTCGAGCGATGATTGGCAAACTGGCGATCTTCACCGCGGGATACCTGCTGGGCACCCGGGCCGGGCGCGAGCGGTGGGACCAGATCGCGCGCCTGGCCCGCTGGGTGGCAGAGCGCGACGAGACCCGGCTCGCGGCCGGTATGGCCATGAGCGCGGCCCAGCTGGGCGTCCAGCAGGGCCTGGGCGTGGTGACCGACGTGGTGCGGGCCAGGCGGCGCCTCACCTGATGCGAGCCGTGGTCCGGGGTCGAGCAGGGGTGGAGGAAGGATGTCCCGGCGCTACGCGGTGACGGTTCGGGGGACCGTCCAGGGGGTCGGGTTCCGTCCCTTCGTCTACCGCCTGGCCAGGCGTCACCGCCTGGCCGGTTTCGTGCGCAACTCCACCGGCCCGGTCGAGATCGAGGTGGAGGGGGAGCCGGGGAGCCTGCGCGGTTTCCTGGAGGCGCTCCGGCGGGAGGCCCCGCCCCTGGCCCGGATCGAGGAGGTCGAAGTCCTTGCTCTGGCCCCGCGCGGCGAGCGGGACTTCGTCATCGTGGCCAGCCAGGCCCGACCCGGCGACTTCCAGTCCGTCTCCCCCGACGCCGCCACCTGTGAGGACTGCCGACGCGAGCTGTTCGATCCGGCCGACCGGCGGTACCGGTATCCGTTCATCAACTGCACCAACTGCGGTCCCCGCTTCACGGTGATCGAGTCCCTGCCCTACGACCGGCCCCGGACCACCATGCGGCGCTTCGTCATGTGCCAGGCCTGTCGTCGGGAGTACGAGGACCCCGCCGACCGGCGCTTCCACGCCCAGCCCAACGCCTGCTGGGACTGCGGCCCCCGGCTGGCGTTGTGGGGCGGGGACGGCCCCCTGGCCACCGACCGGCCGCTGGAGGAGGCGGTGGAGGCGCTGCGCCGGGGGCTGGTGGTCGCGGTCAAGGGCCTGGGCGGCTACCAGCTGGCCTGCGACGCCCGGAACGAGGCGGCGGTGCGGCGGCTGCGGCGGCGCAAGCATCGGCCCGGCAAACCCCTGGCGGTGATGCTGACCGATCCGGAGCGGTACTGCCGGGTGTCGGCCGGGGAGCGGGAGGTGCTGCGAGGGCCCGCCCATCCCATCGTGCTGCTCGACTACCGCGGGGGCCTTGCGCCTTCGATCGCGCCCGGGCTGCGGCGGCTGGGGGTGATGCTGCCCTACACCCCCCTCCATCACCTGCTCCTGGACGGGTTCGCGGGACCGCTGGTGATGACCAGCGGCAACCTCTCCGAGGAGCCGATCTGCCGCACCGAGGAGGAGGCGTGGGAGCGGCTGCGGGGGATCGCCGATCGCTTCCTGGTCCACGACCGCCCCATCGCCGCCCGCTACGACGACTCGGTGGTGCAGGTGGCGGCGGGGGCGGTCCGGGTCGTGCGTCGCGCCCGCGGCCTGGCGCCGGAGCCGCTCCCCCTGCCGGCCGGGCCGCCGGTGGTGGCCACCGGGGCTCACCTCAAGGCAGCCTTCACCGTGGGCCGGGACGGGCGGGCCTTCGTCGGACCCCACGTGGGAGATCTCGACCATCTGCTCACCGTCCAGGCCTTCGAGGAGCAGCTGGAGCGCTACCGGCGGCTGTTCTCGGTCGAGCCCGAGCGGGTCGCCTGCGACCTGCACCCCGACTACGCCTCCACCCGGATCGCCGAGCGGCTGGGGGAGCCGGTGCGGGTCCAGCACCACCACGCCCACCTGGCCGGCGTGCTCGCCGAGCACGGGCTGGAGCCGCCGGTGGTGGGGGCGGCACTGGACGGGGTCGGCCTGGGGCCGGACGGCACCGTCTGGGGGGGCGAGGTGCTGCTCCTCGAGGGCGCCTCCTACCGGCGCCTGGCCCACCTGGAGCCGGTGCCGCTGCCGGGGGGCGACCGTTGCGCCCGCGAGGGGTGGCGGATGGCGGCGGCCTACGGCCTCGACCGGCCCCCACCGGGGGTGGACGGGGTCCGGTTCGAGCTGGTCCGTCGCCTGGCCGCGGGCGGGCGGGTGCCCTGGACCTCGTCCATGGGGCGGTTCTTCGATGCGGTGGCGAGCCTCCTGGGGGTCTGCCAGGTGTCGAGCTACGAGGGTGAGGCGGCCGCCTTGCTGGAGGCGGCCAGCGATCCCGGAGTCGACGAGGTGATCGAGGTGGAGCTGGAGGAGAACCGGCGGCTGTTCGCCGAGCTGGTCCGCCGCCACCGGCGGGGTGAGCCGGCGAGCCGGCTGGCCGCCGTCTTCCACAACTCGGTGGCGCGGGCGGTGGTGGCCGCCTGCCGGCGGGCCGGGGTGCGCCGGGTGGTCCTCTCCGGCGGCTGCTTTCAGAACCGCCGGCTGCTCGAGTCCTGCTGGGCCGGCCTGCGGGCGGCGGGCCTCGAGCCGTACGCCAACGAGCGGGTGCCGGCCAACGACGGCGGCCTCTCCCTGGGACAAGCGTGGGTGGCGATGCGATGCGGATGACGAGCTCGGTTCGGCGGCACTACGACGCCGTCCTGGAGACGGGTGCCCGCTTCTTCGCGGCCCGGGCGCCGGAGCTGGCGAACGCCTGCTGGGGCATGGCCCAGCGCTTCCACCGGGGCGGCAAGCTGGTCATCTACGCCCCTCCCGGGGCGACCTTCAGCGACGCCCAGCACAACGCGGTCGAGTTCATCCACCCGGTCCTGGTGGGCAAGCGCGCGCTACCGGCCGTCTCCGTCCGTGAGGCGGGACAGCTGGACCTCCTGGCCGGTCCCGACGACATCCGCATGGGCATCACCGGTCACGACCTGGCCGAGCTGCCGGGCGGCCTGCAGGTCGCCTTCGGCGACCGGGGCACCTGCGACGCCGGGCACGCCTTTACCGTGGAGGCCGGCGATCCCCTGGTCGCACAGGAGATCCAGGAGACCGCTTACCACGAGCTGTGGGAGCTGGTGCACGTCTTCTTCGAGCACGAGGGGCTGCTCCAGGACGCCGCCTGCACCGAGGAGACCTGTCTCACCTGCGGCGACGTCGCCCTGCCGGCGGCGGTGGTGAGGGTCGAGGGCACGCAGGGGTGGGTCCGCACCGCCCAGGGGGAGGAGGACTGCGACCTGAGCCTGGTCCAACCGGTGGCCCCGGGCGAGCTGGTGCTGGTCCACGGCAAGGTGGCCCTGGAGAAGGTGAAGCCGATCGACCGCTTCTCGCAGGAGTTCTATCCCTTCCTGACCAACGAGCGGGTGGACGTTCCCCAGGTGCTGGCCGACGTCGCCCGCTCGGTGCAGGTGAAGTGGGAGGAGGTGGCCGGCCTGCGGCGGGCGACCGACCTGGCCGCCCTGGAGCTGGCCCTGGAGGCGCTGCGCCGACGGGTACGCGCCGGGGGCAAGGTGCTGGCCTTCGGCAACGGCGGCTCGGCCACCGACTCGGCTGACCTGGCCAGCGACCTGCAGACGATCGGGGTGCCGGCCCTCGACCTGGCCGGCGAGCCGGCCGTGATCACCGCGGTCGGCAACGACATCGGCTTCGACGAGGTCTTCGCCCGCCAGGTGATCGCCCTGGGCCGGCCGGGCGACGTGGCCGTCGGCATCTCCACCTCGGGGCGCTCTCGCAACGCCACCCGGGCCTTCGAGCAGGCGAAGCGTCAGGGCCTGCTGACCATCGGCCTGGTCGGCTACGGCGGCGGGGGCTGGAAGGACGCCGGCGAGGTGGACCACCTCCTGGTCGTGGACAGCACCTACATCCCGCGTATCCAGGAGGCCCAGGCCACCATCTACCATGCCCTGGTCCGCGGACTGGAGGAGGCCGGATGAAGTTCGTCGACGAGTTCAGGAACCACGACGTCGCCCTGGCCCTGGCCAGGCGCATCGCCCGGGAGGCGGCGGGCAGGCAGTGGAAGATCATGGAGGTCTGCGGGGGCCACACCCACGCCATCTACAAGTACGGCATCGAGGACCTGCTGCCGCCCAACGTCGAGCTGGTCCACGGCCCCGGATGCCCGGTCTGCGTCATCCCCATGGGCCGGGTCGACGACGGCATCGCCGTGGCCAGGACCCCGGGCGTGATCTTCACCTGCTTCGGGGACATGATGCGGGTGCCGGGGAGCTCTGGGTCGTTGCTCGACGCCAAGGCCCGGGGCGCCGACGTGCGCATGGTCTACTCCCCCCTGGATGCGCTCAAGATGGCTCGGGAGCATCCCGACCGGGAGGTGGTCTTCTACGCCATCGGCTTCGAGACCACGGCCCCCTCGACCGCTCTCACCCTGCTGCGCGCGGCCGCGGAGGACGTGCAGAACTTCTCGGTGTTCTGCAACCACGTCATGATCATCCCCCCGATCAAGGCCATCCTCGACTCCCCCGACCTGCGCCTGGACGGCTTCCTCGGGCCGGGGCACGTGAGCACCGTGATCGGGACCCGTCCCTACGAGTTCGTGGCCCGCCGCTACGGGAAACCGGTGGTGGTCTCGGGCTTCGAGCCCCTGGACATCCTGCAGTCGGTCCACATGCTCGTCCGCCAGGTGCTCGAGGGCCGGTGCGAGGTGGAGAACCAGTACACCCGGATCGTCCGGACGGAGGGCAACCCGAGCGCCCTGGAGGCGATCCGCAAGGTCTTCAAGCTGCGCCCGCACTTCGAGTGGCGGGGGCTCGGCTTCATCTCGCTGTCGGCGCTGGCGATCCGTGAGGAGTACGCCCGGTTCGACGCCGAGCTTCGTTTCGAGGTCCCCGGGGTGCGGGTGGCGGATCCCAAGGCCTGCCAGTGTGGTGAGGTCCTGAAGGGTGTGCTGAAGCCCTGGGAGTGCAAGGTGTTCGGGACCGCCTGCACGCCGGAGACGCCGATCGGGACCTGCATGGTCTCGTCGGAGGGGGCCTGCGCCGCCTACTACAACTTCGGTCGCTTCTCGCGCGCCGCCACCCGGCTCCAGGTCCTGCAGTAGGAGCAGCGGAGATGCCAGGGAGCGAATCCTCGCGGATCGGCAAGTGGTCGGAGCAGGAGGTGCTGGAGCGCATCGAGGCCATCCGGCGGCGGGCGCCCAGACTCCGCGACGAGGCCATCACCACCAGCCACGGGGCGGGGGGGAGGGCCACCCACACCCTGATCGAGGCCCTGTTCCGGCCGGCCTTCGGCAACCCCGGGGGCGACGCCGCGCTGGCCGCGCTGGACGGCCGGACCCTGGCCGTGACCACCGACAGCTACGTGGTCTCGCCCCTCTTCTTCCCCGGCGGGGACATCGGCGAGCTGGCGGTGAACGGCACCGTCAACGACCTCGCCGTGGCCGGGGCCCGGCCGCTCTACGTCACCGCCGGCTTCATCCTGGAGGAGGGACTCCCGGTCGAGACCCTGCGCCGGGTGGTGGAGTCGATGGCCCGGGCGGCGAACCGGGCGGAGGTCCAGCTGGTGGCCGGGGACACCAAAGTGGTGCCGCGCGGCAAGGCCGACCAGCTCTTCGTCAACACCACCGGGGTCGGGCTGGTGACGGACCCGGGCCGCCTCGGTGCCTCTCGGGTACGGCCGGGCGATGCGGTGCTCGTCTCGGGCACCGTGGGCGACCACGGCACCGCCATCATGATCGCCCGCGGTGATCTCGAGCTGGAGACCGACCTGGTCTCCGATACGGCCCCCCTGAGTGAGCTGTGCGCCGCTCTGCTCGAGGCGGGTGAGGTGCACCTCATGCGCGACGCCACCCGGGGGGGCGTGGCCACGGTCCTGAACGAGCTGGCGGTGGAGGCCCAGGTGGCGGTGGCGATCAGGGAGGAGTCGATCCCCGTCCGAGATGAAGTTCGGGGGGCGGCCGAGATCCTCGGCATCGACCCGATGTACATGGCCAACGAGGGCAAGCTGGTGGCGGTGGTCGCCGCCGCCGACGCCGGAGCGGCGCTGGAGGCGATGCGGTCCCATCCCCTGGGCCGGGAGGCCGCCATCATCGGCGAGGTCCGAGCCGAGCCGCCGGGGATGGTCTTCATCCACACCGCCTTCGGTGGCTCCCGGGTGGTCGACATGCTGATCGGCGACCCTCTGCCTCGAATCTGCTGATCCCTCTGTTCGGAACCCTCGACGAGGCCTGGCGCTGGCTTCGTGGCCATCCCAGAGAGCCGCCGTCCGGGTCCGTTCACTACCCGTTCGGCTACATGCGTCGAATGCGCAGATAACGCCGTATGTCGGAGCGATTCGCCATCAGTCCCACCAGTAGTCCGGCCAGCAAGAGCTTCACCAGCTGACCGGTCAGACCGCTAGGACGTGGGCTGTCACTACCCAGTGAGAGCACCAGTTTCATCGGTCAATTCCTCCCACTCTCCAGCCTCAGCGCTCGCCCATATCGCACCGGTAAGAGTATGCGACATCGGGGACCAGCCGGGGTTTGCCCTCGGCTCGATTCGGAGATCAGCGTCAGCTCGAGGTCCAGTCGCACCTCTTCCTCCACGATCCAGCGATCCGCCTCCAACGCCTCTTCCCGGTCCAGGAACCATTCTCGACGGTTGACCGGCGATGAGGCGGTCACCACCACCCGCTCGCCGCCTGAGGACTCGCGTGTTCGCTCCTCCAGCCGGGCCTCGGGCACGATCGGAGGGGTCACGTCTCTGATCGTGAGCCCCCCGAAGACGCGGTACCGATCCTCACCACGAGGTTGGACCCTCGGGCTCCGAAAGACCGTCTCGGGGAAGGTGTCCACGGCGAAGAAATCTGGCGAACGTGGGGGCTCGTCACGGTCCATGCTCCCGGTGTCGACGGAACCGGTCTGGATCCGACATTCGGCGCGGAGGCTGGAAACGTCGTCGTTGTCGATCTCCAGCCAGCCGTGGACGTCCTTGAAGCGGCCGTGAACGGTGAGGAACTTCATGAAGGAGCACGAGAAGCCGAGGCGGGTGTGACGAGGGTCGAGGCGGTAGCACATGCGTCTGGGCACCACCGGAGGAGCGACCTCGGCGGGTGAGGGAGGGAGGGGCCTCGACCTGGTCCGGGCGATGCTCCGACCCGGCCGCCGTCCCACCTCTGCCACCTCGTCGGGCCGGCTCGCGTCCGGTGGTGCATGCCCGGGGCTGAGGAACTCCAGCACCCCGACCAGACGGGAACCGTCGGTGAGCGGGAACGCTCCGCCGGATCGCAGACCCGTGTGCAGCGCTGCCAGCTCCCGCTCGGATGGTGTGTCCGGTTCCAGGTCCTCGCGCCAGACCGGTTCCCCGGCCGCCCAGGCACGGCCGGGGAAGGAGCCCCCCTTCTCCAGGCTTGCCTCCCTGGTCGGTGCCTCCAGCTCGCCCACCTCGACGCCGGGCGCGTGCCAGAACCCCTGGCAGCGGAGGTGGCCGCCACGGCCGAGCCGCCAGAGCACCCCGACCGGTCAGCCCAGACCGGTACCGACGGCCTTAAGAACGCGCCGGACGGCCTCGGGCCCCCGGCTCTCGACCAGCGCATCGGCCACCGCCGTCCGCGTTGCGTTCAGCCGTTCCGCCTCTTCACGCTCGGTGGCCTCCCGGCATCGGATGGCGCCGTCCGGGGTCCTTGGCCGGCGCTGATGGCTCTCGTGAGAGCACCTGGTCCAGCTCGGAGGGCAGGTCCGGGCGAACCGATCGGGCCGGGGGCACGGGCTGGTCGACCACGGCCAGGATGAGGTCGATGGGAGAGTCACCTCGACAGGCCGGGACCCCGGTGAGCATCTCGTAGGCCAGGAGGGCCAGGGTGTCGCCGGTCACGGCTGCGTGCGGTCCAGCCCCCGACCCCGCTGTCTCAGGATCCACAGCATCCCGCGCACGAAGCCGACGGCGGTGGCGACCTCCTCTCCTTGGAGGAAGTCTCTGACCGCTCCCACGATCTCCTCGTACCGCTGACGGCCGGCCCTGCTGCCGAGCAGGTATCCCAGCCCGAAAAACGCCATCTTCGTGAACACGCCAGACCTCCTCTGTGGTGACGTCCGTTCTCGATCCGTGGCGCCGGGAATCGAGCCTCACGCCGACGCACCGGGCTTCGCCGGCCGGCTCGAGGGGGCTGGCCGGCCGACGGGGAGGGACGCCTGACCGCCGAGGACGGGGCGGCCTCAGCGGATCTGCTCTCTCCGGCCGTGCCCGCGACCATCGCCGGTGCAAGAGGCCGGCCGGGGGGCAGGAAGCACCCGGCAGACCGTCGCCGCGCGTCGCCGGGAGGTCGTGGTCGAACGGCTTGGCCGAGAACCCCGCTGCCCATGGATCGGCTCCAGGCTCATATATTGCTCGCGGCGGTCGCGAAGTCCAAGCTCGGCCCGGCGCCCCCGAGCCGATTGCGGTACACCTCACCCTGGTGAGACCGGTGCTCCTGGTCCTGACGGCGGCCCTCCTGGTGGCCTGCTCGGGCGGTGGGGCCGTGCGCCCGTCGCCGTCCGGACCGGCCCGGGGCGCTCCGACCGCGATGGCCTGTGCCCCGGGCCAGACGCCGGCGCCGGCACCGGGGCTCGCCTCACCGCTTCCCCTGGTCACCCTGGGCTCGGGCCTGGACCAGCCCGACGACCTGCTCTGGGACAACGGGCAGCTCCTGGTAGGGGAGTACCGCAGTGGCCGGATCGCGGTCCTGGGCGACCGGGGTGGGCTGCGGCTGCTGCCCGGTCAGGTGCCGGAGGTGGAGGGCCTGGCCCGGCTCGGGGGCGAGCTGTACGTGGCCGATCAGCTCCACGACCGGGTGGTGAGGGTGGCCGCCGACGGCACGGTCACGCCCGTCCTCCAGCTCCAGCCCGTGCCCGGGGTGGAGGGGGTGGACGGGATCGCGAGCGACGGCAGCCGGCTGCTGGTCCCCGACAGCGCCCGGGGCCGGCTGCTCTTCGTCGGTCCCGACGGGCGGGTGGAGCGGGCCGTGGGCGGCTTCCTGCGCCCCACCGGGGCCTGGCCGATGCCCGACGGCTCGGTTCTGGTCGCCGACGAGAACGCCGGCCGGGTCGAGCGGGTGGCCCCGGACGGTGGTCGCTCGGTGCTGGCCGCGGGGATCGGGTTGGTGGACGACGTGGTGGCGGCGCCCGGTGGCGTCGTGTACGCGATCGGGATCTCGCGCGGGGTGCTGGTCCGGATCTCGGGGGGTGCGGTCCAGGACCTGGTGAGCGGGTTCCAGGAGCCCCAGGGCCTGGTCCTGGACGACGCCGGCAACCCCATCGTCAGCGATCTCCAGCAGGGGCGGGTGGTGGCCGCTGTCGCTTCCTTCCTCCTCCTGCCCGCCGGGCCGCCGCCCCATCTCCGGCCGGGCCAACCCCTCTGCGTGGACGTGGTCCGAGGGCCCGGGTTCGCGGACCCGATCGCTCTCCAGGTGGGCGCCCCCGACCGGGTCCTGGCCCAGCCCGGCGCCGGGAGCCGGGGAGAGGTGCTGCCCCGCCCCTGTCATGGGACCTGCTGGGTGCAGATCGGGGCGGTGAGCGGCGGACGCCGAAGCTCGGTTTGGCTTCCCTACTCGAGCTGAAGGGAACGATCGAACTCAATGGCGCGGGCACCTTGAATGGGGGCCAGGCGAGCCCGACACCACCCCTCCAGGCACCACACCAGCTCGATTCAAAGGTCGACGTTACAACCATCGTCTGATAGCGTGGGCCGCACGTGGATGCGGACGGGAGGCCGGGGACGAGGCGTTGCCTTCTCGGCCCGGGCGGCGCGGGGCGCACGCCGTGGCGGGTCGGAGGCGGGTGGCGCGAGCGATTCCCGGGCCGAGCGTCGCTGGCCGGGATCGGAGGTAGGGGCACGGAGGAGCAGGGGTGGCA
>Ga0209810_1000928_pt1 | contig 51292 bp, 44 predicted proteins | sample Coa_R1_7_FD_187159 | JGI IMG/M metagenome (GOLD analysis project Ga0209810, IMG submission 187159) | Surface soil microbial communities from Centralia Pennsylvania, which are recovering from an underground coalmine fire - Coalmine... | ecosystem: Environmental > Terrestrial > Soil > Unclassified... | reverse complement strand
CGATCCTGGACGAGGGTGAGCTCGAGCTGCCGACCCAAGCCTGGATCCACCGCGTGCGCTACGTCGGCCCGCGCGCGGGGCGCCCCTCCGAGCAGCTCGGCGCGAAGCAGGGAGTCGCGCGCCTCGGTACGCAGGCGGCGCTGCTCGGGCGGAGGCTGCTCGTCCCCGACGAGAACGTGCCTTGGAGCACTTTCGCGCTGCCGGTGGCGATCCGGCTCGTGCGGCGCGAGAAGATCGACGTCGTGCTGACCACCTCGCCCCCGCCATCGCTGCACCTCCTCGGTGCCGCCGTGAAGCGCGCCACCGGCACGGCCTGGGTCGCCGACCTCCGCGACCCGCTCACCTCGCACCCGCATCGCCGCGGCTACGAGTCGCAGCTCTCCCGGTTGAAGGAGACGGCCGTCGGCGGCGTGGGCCGGCTGGTCGCGTCGCAGGCGAACGCGATCGTCGCCGCGTCCGACGCGATCGCCGAGGAGATGCGCGCACTCGAGCCGAAAGGCCGGGTCGTCACCATCGCCAACGGCTGCGACTTCGACGACTTCGCGGGCTTGCAGCACCACCCGAGCGAGACGCTGCGGATCACGCACGCGGGCCACTTCCACGGCAAGCGCGACCCACGGCCCTTTCTCCGGGCGCTCGCGGACTCGGGCCTCGACGACGTGGTGGCGCGCTTCGCCGGCGACTTCCGCGCCGCCGACCGCGAGTACGCGGAGTCGCTCGGCCTGGGCGACCGGATCGAGCTGCTCGGCAACGTCTCGCGCCGCCGCTCGCTCGAGCTGCAGCGGGACTCCGAAGCGCTGCTCCTCCTGATCCCGGAGTCCGGCGGCCGGGGACGCGGCGTCCTGACCGGGAAGATCTTCGAGTACCTCGCGGCGGAGCGGCCGATTCTCGCCGCCGTGCCCCCCGACGGCGCCGCGGCGCAGCTCCTGCGCGACACCGGCGCGGGAATCGTCGTCCCGTCCGACGACGTGGACGCGCTGCGCGAGGCGCTGCTCGATCTCCACCGGCGCTGGAAGGCGGGGAGCCTCGACGGCACGCCCCTGTCCGAGGAGTGGCGCAAGAAGCTCTCGCGCGGGGAGCGGGCGGAGGAGCTCGCCGACCTGCTCAGGCGCGTCGCGTGACGACGGCCGCCCTGACGGCGCCCCGCGTCGCGGCCGTCCCGCGCACGCAGGAGCGCATCGTGACCGGCCTCTTCTTCGCCTCCCTCTTCGTCGCCACCTTCGAGAAGGTGCACTGGAGCTTCGCGGGCCAGATCGGGATCAACGACATCGCAACGATCCTGTTCCTCATCGCGTACGTCGCGACCGAGCGCCGCCCTCTGCCTCGCACCAGCGCGATCGTCCTAGGCTTCTTCGCCGCCTTCGCGCTCGTCTATCTCGGCGGCTACTGGAACATCGAGACGAAGCAGGGGCTCGACCAGTTCGCGAAGGGGATGGCGAAATTCGTCATCCACTGGGCCTTCGTCGTGGCCGCGGTCGGCTACCTGGCACAGCGCGGCGAGCGCTTCTTCTGGCGCGCGCTCGGCTGGTTCACCGTCGGGTTCGTTGCGAACGCCGTCTACGGGATCCTCGAGCTCGGGGCCGCGCTCGCCGGCCACAACCTCGACAACCTCGTCCTCGTCCCGCTCACCGGCGGCGCGAGCAAGATCAACATCTTCGGGGCGATCAACGGGCAGAACATCTACCGCGTCAACGCGCTCACCGGCGACCCGAACCACTTCGGCGTGATGCTCGTCATCCCGCTGCTCTGCCTGACGCCGCTCTATCTACGGCTCCCGCGGCATCATCGCTTCAAGGTGCCGCTCGCGATCACCCTCGCGTTCCTCTTGCTCGTCGACTTCGCGACGCTCTCGCGCAGCGGCGGCGTGGGGCTCATCGCCGGTGCCCTCCTGCTCGTGCTCCCGTACCGGCGCTTCTTCCGCACGCGGCAGTTCCTCGTCCCGCTCGGAGCCCTCGCCGTGATCGTGCTCGGTGTGCTGTACACGCACCGCCACTTCTTCTCGGTGCTGCTGCGCCAGCGGGTCTCGACGCAGGGCAGCTCGGCGAACGCGCACTTCGCCGTCTACTCGTTCATCGGCCAGATCCTGCACATGCACCCCCTGCTCGGCCTCGGCAACAACAACTTCGCCGTCTACTACGAATTCGTGACGGGACAGGCGAACTTCGGGGCCCACTCGTACTGGGTCGCCGTGATCGTCGAGTCGGGCCTGCTGGGCCTCGTGCTCTGGATCGTCTTCCTCCGCTACGTCTTCGTGCGGCTCCTTGCCGCGCGGCGGCTCGGGCGGCTGCTCGACAGGCTCGGCGACGCGGAGGGCCGGCACGTGCGCCCCCTCGCCTACGGGATGACGGCGGCCCTCGTCGGGACGATCGCCGCCAACTTCTTCTACCTGACGATGCAGTTCTATTACTTCTACGCGTTCATCGCGTTCGCGCTCGCCCTGCCCGTCGTCTTCGGCGGGCGTGCCCGTGAGCCGGCGTAACGAGCTAGCCGCGGTGCCAGCGACGCCAGCCGCGGAGCCCGCTCGCGCCGAGGAGCAGGAAGGCACCGCTTGCCAGCACGATGAGGAGAGCAGTCGGTCCGGAGCCCAGGTCGAAGGCCGACCCGACTGCGCTGGGCGACTGCTGGCTGCCGGACCCGCTCGCCTGGAGGCGGCGCCGCTGACCGTAGCTCTTGATCAGCTTGGTCAACGCGCTCTTGTCCTTGCCGGCATGGCTCAGTGCCTTCGTCGCGGGGCCGGAGAGGTGAGACGGCGTCGAGCCCGCACGATTGGTGCCCTGGTGGCCGGCCCTGCTGTGCTCGTGCGCCTTCGACTTTCCCGCGCCTCCGCTCGGCAGGCACTCCTTGTAGACGTTCACAGCCGAGGTGCCGCCGTTACATGCCAGCGCCAAAGAGGGCCCCACGAGCGTCGCCGTCAGCGCCGCGCCTACCACAACGGCGGCAGCGAGAACCCGGGTCGGCACGCCGGACACGGCGGTTACTGTAGCGAGCGGTGGTGTCGGCAAGGGTAAACGGTTGGCAAATTCTGGTTTTGCGTGATGCCGCCGTAGCTATCGGCATCGCAGCCACCGTATTCGCGCTTTCCTACGCGGATGGGGGATTCGCCCCCACGACGCGAGCGTACGCGGGCATGGCGGCCTGGTGGCTGCTGGGGGTTGGCGCGGCCTTCGGCTTCGCGTCGGCACGTTCCGGCATCGACCGGTGGGCTGTCGCGGCGGTCGGTCTGCTTGCTTCGTTCGCCGTTTGGATCCTGATCTCCATCCGCTGGGCAGCGGACTCCGAACGCGCGTTCGCGCAGTTCAACCAGGTCGCGCTCTACGTTGCCGTCCTCGCGATCGCCATCGTGCTGGCGCGGCTGGTGCCGGCACCGGTCCTCGTGGGAGGAGTCGCCTTCGCGCTGAGCGTCGTGGCGGTCGTCGCCCTCGTCAGCCGCTGCTTCCCGAGCACCTTCGGCGTGCAGCCGGGAGCGACGATCCTCACCGCTCTCAAGAACCGGCTCAGCTTCCCGCTCGGCTACTGGAACGGGCTGGGGATCGAGGTCGCGCTCGCGTATCCCCTGTTGCTCTCGATCATGGCCTCCCGGCGGTCGCGGGCTGCGAGGGCGGTCGCCGCCCTGCCGCTCCCGATCCTCGCGGCCGTGATGTACCTCACCTCCTCGCGAGGCGCCTTCGTGGCGGCGGCAGTGGGCATCGTCGCCTTCCTCGTGCTCACCCCGAGGCGTTGGGCCGCCCTCGCGGCCCTGGTCGTCGCCGGCGGTGCAGGAGCCGTCGCGGTCGCCGTCCTCGTGCCGAAGAAGGCGCTCGTCAACGGCGACGTGGGCACCGCTCTCGGCGTCCACCAGGGGCACCACGCGTTCCTCTGGATCGGAGTCGCCTGCGTCGTGACGGCACTCGGCTGGGCGGGATCGGACGAGGTGGGAAGACGTCTCCCGACGCCTCCGCGACGAGTGGGACAGGCGACTGCCGCCGTGCTCGTGGTCCTCGCCCTCGCGGCGATCGTCCTCGCCCACCCGGTCAGGCAGTTCGACACGTTCAAGAGCAATCCCGCGATCAGCCAGACGCACGGCACGGCGACGACCAACCACCTGTTGAGCACGTCGGGCAGCGGACGGTGGCAGTTCTGGGCCGCAGCGGTCTCCGAGTTCAAGGCTCATCCCCTCAACGGCGGCGGGGCCGGATCCTGGCAGGCGTGGTGGCTGCAGCACAACTCGCTGCGTGCGTATTCGGAGTTCGCGCACTCGCTCTACCTGGAGGCGCTCGGGGAGCTGGGGATCGTCGGCCTGCTCCTGATCGGCGCAGCCGTCCTCGTCGCCGTCGGCGGCGCGGTTCGCTCGGCTCTCGCGCTCGCAAGCGGCGAGGTCGCCGCCGCTGCCGCCTGCGGCACCGCCTTCTTCGTCGCAGCCGCCTACGACTGGGTCTGGCAACTGGGGGGTATAGCGGTCGTCGGTGTTGGGACGCTCGGTTTCGCACTCGGGACGCTTTCGTCCACCCGCTCGCTCGCGTGGGGGCGGTCCGACGTGGTGCGGCCGGTCCTCGCGCTGGTAGCAGTGGCGGCGATCATCCCCCAGTACGTCGTCCTCGCCGCCGACAGTCACCTCCGCAACAGCAGGGTCGCCTTCTCGGCGGGGGACGCGACGCGCGCACGGTCCGAGGCTCTTGCCGCCAAGGCGATCGAGCCCTGGGCCGCAAGCCCCTATCTCCAGCTCGGCCTAGTCTCGGAGGCCGAGGGGCGCTTCGGATCGGCTGCGCAGTGGCTGGACGACGCAATCAGCCGTTCCAGGCGCGATTACACGCTGTGGCTGATCGCCGCGCGCATCGAGGCCAAGCGCGGGAGGGCGGGCCCCGCGGTGCGCGATCTCCACGAGGCGCGCCGCCTCAATCCGAACTCGAACGCCTTCGGCGGGGGCTCGTGAGTAGCGACCGTCGTGAGCGGTAGCTACGGTGTCACCTGCCCATTCGGGCGTGTCCTACCGTTGCCGCAGTGGAGGCCGCCGGCTTGAGTGAGCTCGACATCGTCGCCGGACGCACCGGCACCGCCGAGGACGGCCTCGTCGCCGACCGCGTCTCGGCGTTCTACGGGCCCGAGCCCCTCCTCCGGCGCATGCTCGCCGTCGGCGACGTGCTCGCGATCGCCGCTGCGGCAGCTGTCGTCGGGTTCTGGGGAAGCGGCGCCGGCGGTTCGCTGATGCTCGTGCTCTTCGCGCCGATCTGGGTCGTCACCGCGAAGCTCGCCGGACTGTACGACCGTGACCACCGGACGCTGCGCCACCTCACGGTCGACGAGCTGCCCTGGCTCCTCGTGTGGACTCTGAGCAGCACGGCTCTTCTCACGCTCCTGCTCGCGCCGTTCCCGAGCCTCGACCTGAGCTCCGACGACCGGTTGCTCGTCTGGGGGACGGCGCTCGGTCTCGGGTTCGCGTTCCGCGGTGGAATGCGGACGCTCTGGCGGCGTGTCACCGCACCACAGCGCGTGCTCATCGTCGGCGACGGGCCGCTCGCGCACGCGGTCGTCCGCAAGCTCGAGCTCTTCCCGGACATCCACGCGGAGATCGCGGGGCGGATCGAGAATTGCTCACTGCTGCACGAGGGCCTCGAGGGCCTCGGCGGCAAGATCGACCGGATCGTGATCGCCTGCAGCGAGCTGAGCGAGAACCTGCTCGAGACGCTGCTTCCGTTCTGCCGCCTGAATGCCGTGAAGCTGACCGTCGTCCCGCCCACGCGCGGCATGTTCGGCACGGCGACGAACCTCACGCACATCGCCGACCTGCCGCTCCTGGACTACAACACGTGGGACATCTCGCGCCTCACGCTGGCGCTCAAGCGCTGCTTCGACGTCGTGCTCGCGATCGTCGCTCTGCTGGTGGCGTTGCCGTTGTTCTTCGCCGTGGCGCTCGCAACGCTCGTCGACTCGGGCTGGCCGATCTTCTTCCGGCAGACGCGCGGCGGCGAGCGTGGACGGCCGTTCCAGATGCTCAAGTTCAGGACGATGGTCCGGAACGCGGAGGCCTTGCTGCCGGAGCTCGTCCCCTTCGAGGAGCTCGACGCGCCGATGTTCAAGCTCAAGGCCGATCCCCGCGTGACGCGCGTGGGGCGGCTGCTGCGTCGGACGAGCATCGACGAGCTGCCTCAGCTGGTCAACGTGCTGCGAGGCGAGATGTCCATCGTCGGCCCGCGTCCCGAGCAGCTCGACCTCGTGGAGCGGTACGCACCGGAGCATCGTTTCCGCCTGCAGGTCAAGCCGGGGATCACGGGGCCGATGCAGGTCTACGGCCGCGGCGAGCTGACCTTCGAGGAGCGGCTCGCCGTCGAGCGCGAGTACGTGGAGAACCTGTCGCTGGCGCGAGACATCCGCATCGCCCTGATGACGCTCCCCGCCGTCTTCCGGCGGCGCGGCGCGTACTAGTGGACAGCGTCCGGGTCCCGGCCTCGAGCGACACGCGCCTCCTCGTCGCCGGCGTCGTCGCCATCGCGGCGCTCGTCGCCTATCTCGCCGTGGCCTTCGCGAACACCCACGCTAGGACGTCTCCCACGTACGCACCGAGCGCGGCAAGTCCGTTCGCGCCGTTCGTCCCGAGCAACTCGAAGCTGCTCCGGATGCCGCGCGGGAGGGGAGCCCGGCTTGCTTTCCGTGTGATCCCCACTGGGGTGGGCATCTACGGCGCACTGGTGCCGACGCTCGTCGCCCAGCCGCCCCAAGGGAGCAAGGTCGCCGTCGGCATCTGGCTGAGGGGCACTCGACCGGGTCGGATCGGGATCGAAATCGACGAGTTCCGGTCAGGACCGTTTAGCCCCAGACTGGTCGACTCGACGGTTCCTGCGACGGCAAGCTGGCACCACTACACGTTCGTCAGGAGAGTCAAGGGTCGCTGGCTGGGACTCGGCATGCTCGTCTACCGTCGGACCGACAAGGTCTCCGAAGGGAAGCAGTTCGCCGTTCGGGACCTGACTGTGAAGCTGCGGGGGCGCTGACGCTCGGTAGCGGCGCCAGATCGGCATGATGGATGCCGTGCGTCAGCTCGCAGGTGCGACCCTTGCTGTCGTCGGCGGAGCCGGTTTCATCGGGTCTCACGTCGTCGAGCAACTACTCGAGGAGGAGGCCGCGCGCGTGATTGTGGTCGACAACTTCGCGCGCGGAACGCGCGCGAACCTCAAAGCTGTGAGCCGCGATCCACGGGTCGAGGTGCGCGAAGGGTCGATTCTCGATCTTCCTTTTCTCCAGCAGGTGCTCAAGGAGAGCGATTATGCGTTGCACCTCGCCGCGCTGTGGTTGCACGAATGTGTGCACCAGCCGCGGGACGCCGTGATGGTGAACGCGCTCGGCACCTTCAACGTGATCGAGGCCGCCCAGAGCGCGAACGTCGGCAAGGTCGTCTTTTCCTCCTCCGCCTCCGTATACGGCGACGCCGTCGCGATCCCGATGACCGAGGAGCACCCTTTCAACAACCGGACCCTCTATGGGGCCACGAAGATCGCCGGCGAGCAGTTTTTCCGCGCCTTCCACGAGCAGTGCGGCCTCGACTATGTCGGGCTCCGCTACATGAACGTCTATGGGCCGCGCATGGACGACAAGGGCGCCTATGTGAGCGTGATCGTGAAGGTGCTCGACCGGATCGACGCCGGCGAGCCGCCGGTTATCTTCGGCGACGGCTCTCAGTCGTACGACTTCGTGCACGTCGACGACGTCGCCCGGGCGAACGTGCTCGCCCTGAAGTCCGAGGCGACCGATGTCTTCCTCAACATTGGAACCGGAGTTTCGACCACCATCGCGGAGCTCGTGGAGCGTCTACTCGCGCTCACCGGCAGCGATCTACGGCCGGAATACCGCGCAGAGCAGCAGATGTTCGTGAGGAACAGGGTGGGGAGCACCGAGGCTGCGGAGCGGGCGATCGGCTTCCGCGCGATGACCGGCCTGGAGGAAGGACTCTCCTCTCTTCTCTCCGGCCGCGGCCTGCGCGTCGAAGCGAGAGCTCGGCCAGCCGCGGGCTAGACTGCGCCCCGATGCCGAGGTTCAGCGTGCTCGTGCCCACGCGCGACCGGCCCGACCTCCTTGGATTCTGCCTCGAGGCGATTGCGCAACAGACGTTGCCGGACGTCGAGGTCATCGTTGCAGACAACCCCGTTCAGGCCGCGGCGGGTGACGTCTTCGAGCGCTGGCGCAAGGAGACTTGGAAGTACGTCAGGGCGCCGGAGCCGCTGACGATGCACGACAACTGGGAGCATGGGCTTGAGCACGCGACAGGAGACTTCGTCGCGGTCGTCATCGACAAGACGATCCTCCACCCGACCGCGCTCGAGGTGGCTGATCGCGCGCTGGCGGACGATCCAAGTGCCGATCTGGTCTCGTGGTGGAACGATCCTTACAACCCGGCTGACGAAATCGGCGAAGTCGGTAACGGGGTCTTGGTCCCGACGCCGGAAACTCATGACGTGGAACGGTTCGACCCAGTTTCCGAGCTACGGAGGATGTTCTCGCTCGAAAAGCGGAGGGGTACGGACGGATTCCACTACTACCGGGGTAAGATCGTCTTCGGGGCGTATTCGCGGGGGCTCCTGGCGCGGATCCGCGATGCGTGCGGGCGGGTTTTCTACCCGCTCAATCCCGATTACACGTCGCGGATCCCAGCGCTCGCCCTTACCCGAGGAGCAATCGACTTGGGACGACCGCTGCTCGTCTCGTACCACTCGCGACGCTCCAATGGGCGCCGCGCTGCCGACTCGGCCTCCTACGCAAGATCGTTCGTCTTGGACGCCCAGCCGGAAGCGATACAGAACCTTCCGATCGCGAACCTGTACGCCTCGCAACATAATGTCGTCGCCTACGACTACGTCGAGTCGGCCGGCAGGCTGGCACAAACGTGGCTCCCCGAGCTAGACAGGGAGAACCTGGTGCGGCGCGCCCGCGAGGATCTCGAGCTCATCGGGTGGGACTCTCCCGACGAGCGAGACGAGCAATACGCGATCCTGGAGGCCGAGGAGGCGCGGCTCGGAGTGACGTACGCGGAACCGGAGGAGCCGCCTGTGGAGGCGCCGGCGCCGACCCCGTGGACCGCGCGGCGCGCGATCCATGCGCTACTGCGAAGGGTCCCGCCGGCTGAACGGGCAGCTCGTTGGGCTCTGAATCGACCGGTACCACCTCCGCCCGAGCCCCCACCGCCGCCGCCCTCCTACGCCTCGCCGGTCGAGGCAGCATTCGCAGCGGACGAGCTCTACACCTCGGTCGCCAGCCGAGGCGCGCCGTGAAGGTCGTGATCCTCGCCGGCGGGCTCGGGACGCGGCTCGCCGAGGAGACGGACACACGGCCCAAGCCGATGGTCGAGGTCGGTGACCAGCCCGTCCTCTGGCACATCATGAAGCACTACGGGTCCTTCGGATTCTCCGACTTCTGCATCGCGCTCGGCTACAAGGGCGAAGTCGTGAAGCGGTATTTCCTCGATTACGCACTTCTGGCCGGGACGATGACGGTGCAGCTCGCAAACGGCAGGGTCACGCCCGTCGATCGAATCCACGAGGACTGGACGATCCACCTCGTCGATACAGGTCGTGACACGAACACGGGCGGGCGTGTGGCCAGGCTGCGGTCGTTGCTCGAGGGCGAGACGTTCATGCTCACGTACGGAGACGGGGTCTCGAACATCGACCTTGCTCGTCTCCTCGAGTTTCATCGGACGCACGGAAAGATCGCGACGATCACCGCCGTACGTCCGCCGGCGCGGTTCGGTGAGATGGTCTTCGGCAACGGCGACACGGTCCGCTTCACCGAGAAGCCTCAAATGGGCGAGGGCTGGATCAACGGCGGCTTCATGGTCTTCGAGCCGGCGATGCTCGACCTCATCACGGGCGACGACGTGAGCCTCGAGGCCGATGTGCTCGAGCAGCTGTCCGAGCAGGATGAGCTGGTCGCGTACCGGCACGACGAGTTCTGGCAGTGCGTCGACACGCTTCGTGAGTTGCGGACGCTGCGAAGCCTGTGGGACTCGAACGCTGCGCCATGGGTGACGTGGCAGTAACCGACGGTTTCTGGAGTCAGCGAACAGTTCTTGTCACCGGCGCCGCCGGCCTCCTCGGAGGCTGGTTGTCGCGTTTGCTGTACGCCTCGGGCGCCCGCGTGGTGGGGCTGGATCTCGACTGGCCCGGCGGCGCGATTCTTGCCCCCGACGAGCCCGTCGCTCGTGTGGACGGGGACGTGCGCCTTCGGGATGACGTCGACGGCGTTCTCCGCGAGCATCGTCCCGAGATCGTCTTCCACCTCGCCGCACAAACTCAGGTCGGCGTCGGGAACACTGATCCGGTCGGGACTTTCGAGCACAACATCCTAGGCACGTGGACCGTCCTGGAGTCGTGCCGGCAGAGCACCTCCGTGGAGAGCATCGTCGTCGCATCCTCGGACAAGGCGTACGGAGACCGCGATGGCGCCGCGTATGTAGAAACCGACCCCCTCGAGGCGCGGCACCCGTACGCCGCATCCAAGACCTGTGCGGACGTGCTCGCGCAGACCTATGCCGAGAGCTACGCGCTTCCAGTCGCGATCAGCAGGTGCGGAAACATGTACGGCGGGGGCGATCTCGAGTGGGAGAGGATCGTCCCGGGCACGATTCGCTCGCTGCTCAGGTCGGAGCGGCCGGTGATCCGCTCGGACGGGCGGTACGTTCGCGACTACCTCTACGTCGAGGACGCTGCCGCCGGCGTGGCGCGGCTGGCGCACGCCCTTGCCGAGCAGCCGGATTTGCGCGGAGAGGCATTCAACTTCGCCGCGGAGGCGCGTCTCTCCGTAAGCGAGCTCGTTGACAGGATCCGGACGCTGATGGCGACCGATCTCGAGCCCGAGATCCTCGAAGAGGCGGTGAACGAGATTCGAGAACAGCGGGTCGACGCACGCAAGGCCCGGACGGAGCTGGGGTGGGCGCCGCAGCACGGGCTCGACGAAGGCCTCGGGAAGTCGATCGAGTGGTACCGGCAGTACTTGTGCCAGTGACGGAACGGGATACTTCGCCCTGTCTTGCCTGTGGGCGGAGCACGCTCCTGCCGGTGATGTCGTTCGGCGAGATGCCGCTCGCGAATGCCCTCCTCAGCGCAGCGGATCTCGACCGAAGCGAGCAGCGCTTTCCGCTCGAGCTCGCCTTTTGCGAGCCGTGCGCGCTCCTCCAGATCACCGAGTCCGTCGATCCCGAGCTCCTCTTCGGCGAATACGCGTACTTCTCGTCCTATTCGACGACGATGCTCGACCATGCGGCCGAGCTCGTCACCCGCCTCGTGCGCGAACGCGAGCTCGACGGCGACGACCTCGCGATGGAGATCGCAAGCAACGACGGCTATCTCCTGCAGCACTACGCCCGCGCAGGGGTGCCGGTGCTCGGAATCGACCCGGCCCGGAACGTCGTCGAGGCGGCGCGGAAACGGGGAGTCGAGACGCTTTGCGCGTTCTTCGGCGAGGAGGTAGCCCAGGAACTCGCTGCGCACGGGCGGTGCGCCTCTGTCCTTCACGCCAACAACGTCCTCGCGCACGTGCCGGACGTCAACGGGTTCCTCGGAGGTGTCGCGAGCGTCCTCGCCGCCCAGGGCGTTGCCGTGATCGAGACGCCGTACGTTCGCGAACTCGTCGAGCGGACGGAGTTCGACACCGTTTACCACGAGCATCTGTTCTACTACTCCCTCACGGCCCTCGAGCGGCTCTTCGCGCGCAACGGCCTTCGAATCGTCGACGTGGAGCGGCTTGCCATCCACGGGGGCTCACTGAGGATCTTCGCTACCCGGGTCGATGCGCGGGACGATGCCCGTCCTTCGGTGAAGGCGCTGCTCGACGAGGAGGACGGCCTCGGAATGTCGCGGCCGGGCTACTTCGAGAACTTTGCCGCACGGGTGGACGAGCTACGCGATGAGCTCTGGGCGTTGCTCCGCGACCTGAAGTCGCAGGGGCATAGACTCGCGGCCTACGGCGCGGCCGCGAAGGGCTCGACGCTGCTCAACAGCTTCGGCATCGGCCGCGAGATGCTCGAGTTCGTCGCCGATCGCAGCCAGCACAAGCAGGGGCTCTACATGCCTGGCGTGCGGCTGCCAATCGTCCCGGTCGACCGCCTGCTCGAGGAGATGCCTGACGAGGTGCTGCTGCTCGCGTGGAACTTTGCGGAGGAGATCCTCGAGCAGCAGGCGGAGTACCGTGGGCGAGGCGGACGGTTCATCATCCCGATTCCGCACCCGCGGCTCGTCTGAGATCGGGCAGTCGTCCGCTCAGCGCACGCGGCGCAGGAATCCCCGGGGATAGTAAGTGACGTTCGATCGCAGCTCGCTCTCGTTGAACGGCCATGGCGGCTGCTCGACGACGAAGTCGGCGTTGTCGGCGACGAAGTCCTCGACGGCCGCTATCGGATTGTCGGCCTCCCAGTCGAGATCGCCGCGCGGTGTGTCGGCGACGAGCCGCATGATCCCGTCCATCACCACGAGATACGAGTCGACGGAGACAAACGGGGCGTAGGACTCGAGCTCCGCGCGCACGTGTTTCCGCGTGTGATTCGAGTCGAGGATGACGAGGACGGTTTCCCCAGCTCGGATCTCGGCGGCCGCCGCTGCCACCGTCTCGGGCGCAGTCGAACTTCCTTCGATGAGGGTGATCAGCGGGGATAGGGGATGCGCTTCGATCGCGGCGCGGTTGTGGGGCCGGATCTCGATGTCGATGCCGACGATGCGGCCGCGGCCCGCCAGCTTGCAGATCGAGGCGTAGTAGACGAGCGAGCCTCCATGGGCGACCCCGCATTCGACGATCACGTCCGGTCGCACGTGGTGGAGCACCTCCTGGACGCGGATCATGTCGTCCGGCAACTGGATGACTGGGCGACCGAGCCAGGTGAAGGTGTACGCGTACTTCTGGTTCCAGCCGACCTTGAGCCAGAGCTTCGAGAGCTCCTCGAATCCGGCAGTCGAGTAGAGCGGGATCTTCTGCGCCGCCGGTCCGTCCTCTTCCTTCGAGATGAGCCCAGCTTCCGTGTCGACTGTCCACTTCACGAGTGAGGGGCGAAGGTAGCTGCCCGCCACCACTCGAGAGTTCGCTCCAGTCCTTCGCGGAGCTCGTAGGCCGGGCGCCAGCCCACCTCGTCTCGAAGCCGCCGGACGTCGGCGACGATCGACGCCGGCTCGTCCCGCGGGGGAATCTCGCCAAATCGCATGATGTCCTTTCGCCCGGCCAGCTCCTCGAGGGTGCAAAGGACCGTGCGGAGAGGCGTTCCCTTCCCGGAGCCGATGTCGAAGCACCCCGTCGCGTCGGATGTGGAGAGCGCGGCGAACGCCGACGCCACGTCCTCGACATAGAGGAAGTCCCGGACCTGGTCCCCGGACGAGCATGACATGGGCTCGCCCATGGCCGCGGCTCGCGCGGCCGCGGCGATCACGCGTGGGGATTGCTCGCCCGGTCCGAAGGGGAAGAAGACTCGGCCCCACGCGAAAGACAGTCCGGTGAGGGTCGCGTACGCCTCGAGCACTCGCCTGGTCGCGTCCTTGGCGGCTCCGTAGAGAGTCGAGGGCCGCAGCGGCGTTCGGTCGTCGCAGCACTCGTCCTTCCATTCATATTCGGCGCACGTTCCCGCGGCGACGAGCCGCTCGCCCCCGGCTGCGTGGAAGCTGCGGGCAAGTCGCAGCGTCGCAGCCGCCCAGTCGAGGTTTTCCGGGGCGTCCCAGAACCGACCGTGCTCGGTATACCAGGCGAGATGTAGAAGGTGTGAGGGTCGGATCTCCGCCACGAGCGCTCCTGTCTTTTCGGCGTCGAGCAGGTCTCCGCGATGCCAGATCATGCCCTCATCCGTACGCTCGTGAGCCCGTCGCGCCACTGCGTGGACCTCGAAGCCTCGCGCCACCAGCTGCGCCCCCGCGCAGCTCCCGATGAAGCCTCCGGCGCCGGTCAACAGAGCGCGCTTCACCATGCGAAGTCGGGAAAGCTGCGGTCTCGTTCTGAGATGACGGTCGGCTCCTCCGGCCAGTCGATCCCGAGTGCGGGGTCGTCCCAGCGTACGCCGCGTTGGAGGCCGGGGTCGTAGTACTCCGAGAGGAGATACAGAAGCTCGGTTTCGTCTTCGAGTGTCTGGAAGCCGTGCGCACAACCCGGCGGCACGTACACCGCGCGGCCGTTCGCCCTTGTTAGCTCGGCCGACGTCCAGCGGCCGTACGTAGGCGAGTCGGCCCGCAGATCAACGGCGACGTCGAGGGCCGAGCCGCGCATGCATGCGACGACTTTGCCCTCGGGGCGTGGCGGTGCCTGGAAGTGGAGGCCGCGCAGCGTCCCGCGGCGTGGGTTCGTTGAGGTACTGACTTGGACTGGTTCGAAGGCAATCCCGTGCTTGGCGTACTCGCGCCGGCAGTACATGCGCGCAAACGCTCCCCTCTCGTCGACGTGGCGGTCAGGGACAATGAGGTAGGCGCCAGTCAGCCCCCATTCGGAGAGGACGATCAGCCCGCCGCCTCGTCTCGCGCCATCACCGCGGGCTCTGTGTGCCACCTCGGCACGAGCGCCAGCACCCCGGCGGGATGGTCGTCACGCTCGCGGCGCACCTCGATCCGGCCGACGCCGAGATCCATCAGCCGCAGGTTGGTCATGAACTGCTCCGACACCGCTACGTTGAACGTATAGATGCCCGGCCGGAGTGGAAGCGACGGATAACTGAGCTCGAAAGAATTTTCCCCCCGCAAAATCCGGAGGTCGACGCCATCGGTGAGCGAGTCGTTCACGGCGACATGCTGGCCGCCGACGTCGGTGAAGCTCACCTGGATGATCGGGTCTGTGAGCGTCCGCTCGGATTCGAGCGTCACGCGAATGTTCAGTCCGTCCCCACTGCCGATCTCATTCGGGCAGTCGATGTGGGAGACGCGAATCGTCCCGTCGCTGTGGCGCTGCTGAAGCGACAGCCCGGCCTCGCGGCCCATCTCGAGCTCGTAGGCGTCGCACACCTCGCTGACGTCACCGATCTCGCGAACCTTGCCGTGCTCGAGCCACACCACCCGATCACAGTTCGTGCGGATCGTGTACGGGTTGTGGCTGACGAGGAGGATCGCACCTCCCTCAGCGCGGAAGGCCCCGATCTTCTGGAAGCACTTCATGCCGAACCGGAGGTCGCCCACCGCGAGCACCTCGTCGACGAGCAGGATGTCGGGGCGCGTGTGGACGGCAACGGCGAAGCCGAGCCGGGCGAGCATGCCGCTGCTGTACGACTGGACCGGCGCATCGATGAACTCCTCGAGCTCGCTGAACTCGATGATGGCGTCGAACTGATCCCGAGTTTCCTGCTCTGAGAACCCAAGGACCGCGCTCGCTACTCGGATGTTCTCTCGTCCTGTGAGAACCGGATTGAACCCGGCGCCGAGCGCAATCAAGGCGCGGACAGATCCACGAACCGTGATCTTCCCCGCGCTTGGCTTGACGAGCCCGTTGATGAGCTTCAGGAGCGTCGTCTTGCCGGCCCCGTTGTGACCGATCAGCCCGACCGACTCGCCGCGCGCAACATCGAACGAGACGTCCTTGAGCGCCCAGAACTCCGCGGGACGCAACCGGTCGGCTTGTTGGCCGCGGCCACTGAGCTCGTTGCCGATGTCCCAAATTCCGTACCAGAGCGACTTCTTCAGGCTCCGGCAGTAGCGCTTCGAGATGCCCTCGACCCCGATTGCGGGTTCGGTCCGCATCAGGCTTCCATGCGCTCGATCAGCAGCGGCATCACGAGCCGGAAGAGGAACCAGCCCGACGCAGCCGCCGCGATCGTGCTGCCGAAGACGATCGCGCACCCGGTGATGTGCGTGCTGCCGGTTCCCAAGAGTAGATAGCGCATCAGCCCGAACAGGGGGGTCAACGGGTTGTAGCGCATGATCGTCGCCGCAATGCCTATGGGAGCGGTCGGATAGATGACCGGAGTGAGAAACATGAGCGGCGTGACGATCGCGAGCAACCCTTGTTGCACGTCCCGGTACAGGACGCCGAACGGCGCCAGAAGCGTCCCCACGACCATGCCGAACGCGATGAACACTGCCGCAGGTATCACGACAAGCACAGCCGTCCATTGCAAAGGCGCGGACAGGGCAGCCGCGACGACGAGGAGGAGGGCCAGCTTGATCGCAAAGGTGAACGCGACCTGAATGACCCCAGAGAGAAGGAGCGCCTCCGGCGGGAACTGGACGCGCACGATCATCGTCTTGTTTCCGCTCAGCTGGTTCAGGGGCGCGTTCAGGGAGTCGAGGAACAGCGACCAGAAGATCGTTCCACTCAAGGCGAAGACGGCATAGGGAACTGCGCCCGTCGTGATGTTTATGACGCTCGATCTGTTAAGTGCGACCCAGACGAAGGCGATCATGAGCGACGGGAGGAGCGTCCAGAAGTAGCCGAGAAACGTCTGCCGATATTGGGCCGAGATGTCGCGGACGGCCAGCCGCCACGCGAGGCCACGGGCCACCTTCAGGTCGTGGAACGCCTCTCGGGCCAGGGCCAGCGGATGCCGAATCGGCGACTCCGGTGTGTAGACGCGGGTCGGCAGCTCTCGCTCGTCCATCGGCAAGCGAAGTGAGGGCTCAGTGCGCGCTGCCGCCAACCAACTGGGTCTGGTTCGCGTGTTTATCCATGCACTGCTCGATCCAGCCGAGACTTTCCCGCATCCAGTCGATCGTGCGGCCAAGGCCGACCTCGAGCGGCACGCAGGCCTCGAAACCCAGGTCGCGGCGCGCCTTCTCGGGGCTGCCGAAGCGAAGGATGGAGTGATCCCACGGGCGACGCGGGGCGATCTCGAGCTCTGAGCTCGAGCCGCTCAGCTCGATGATCAGCTCCGCGAGCCGACGAATCGTCGTCTCGACTCCGCTCGCGAGGTTGTAGACCTCGCCCGGCGCCCCACGCTCCGCGCAGGCGAGGAGGCCGCGCGCCACGTCATCGACGTAGACGAAGTCGCGGGAAGCGACCCCGCCGTTGTCGAGCTGCAGCGGCAGGCCCTTGAGTGCGCGGTAGACGAAGGTCGGAGTGACGTTGCGCCACACGGTCGCGGGCGTCCCGCGCCAGCGGCCCGCGCCGAGCACCTCGCCCGGCCCGTACACGTTCTGGAAGCGCGCCCGTACCGTCGGCAGGTCGTGCCGGCGGTGGTAGTAGACGGAGTAGAACTCGCCGGCGACCTTCGAGATCTGGTATGGGCTGTCGAGGTCGAAGGGAACCGCCCCCTCCTCTGACACAGGCTCCGCTCCCTCGTAGACCTCGTGGGGCGCAAGGGTGCATCCGGACGCCGAGTACACGACCTTCCGGAGCTGCCGAAAGTCCTTGATCCGCTCGTACAGCTTGAGCGTCGTGACCAGGTTGTTCTCGTGGTCCTCGAGCGGGTTCGCGATCGAGCTCTGGTTCCCGTGATACGTCGCAAGGTGATAGGCAACCTCGAACTCGTCCTCCAGCGAGGCGAGCACGTCGTCGTCGGCAATCGACGCCTCGATCAGCTCGACCCGCGAATCGTCCGGCAGGTTCTCCCGCTCGCTTGACAGCAGGTTGTCGACGACGAGCACACGCTCGGCGCCCTTGGACAGGAGAGCGCGGACGAGGTTCGAGCCGACGAAGCCGGCGCCGCCGACGACGAGCGACCGGCTTCCGGTCACCGTCCCACCGGATTAGGGGTGTCGACCTGCTTCAGGTGCGTGAAGGTCTCTGCGACCCCGTGCTCGCGGTAGTAGTCGACGGCCTTCGCGACGCCCTCCTCGAGCGGGGTCCGCGCGGCCCAGCCGAAGTCACGCTCCGTCTTCGACGGATCGAGCAGGATCGACGGGGCGTCGTCCGGATTGCGCGGGCGCACCTCTACCTCCTCGTCGAGGTCGATCTCCATCGCCTTCACGGTCGCGTCGAACAGCTCCTTGATCGAGACGTCCGAGCCCGACGAGACGTGGTAGACGCCCGACTCGCCGCCACCGCTCACGGCTTTCAGCGCGACCTCGACGAGGTCGTCGACGAAGACGAAGTCGCGGCGCGTGTCCATGACGAAGCACGGCTTGCCCTCGCTCAGGCGTTGGAAGAAGGTCGGCAGCGGACCGCTCAAGTTGCGAGGGCCGTAGACGTTCGCGAGGCGGAACGAGATCCAGTCGAGCCCGCTGAGCCGCACGTACCACTCGCCCGCCGTCTTCGAGATCGCGTAGCTCGAGTCCCTGGGGTCGAGCGGATGCGAGAGCGTGATCGGCTGCTCGTGCGGATGAAGGCCGTAGCAGAGCGCCGTCTGGAAATAGACGAAGCGCGAGACGTCGGCAGCCTGTGCCGCGCGTACGACGTTCGCGCTACCGACTGCATTCGTCCGGCCGTCCTCCGCCCAGGCCTCGGGATCCTTGTACGAGGCGGCGGCGTGGACGACGACCTCCGGCCCGAATTCGGCGAACACGCGCTGGACGAGATCGTCGTCCGCGATCGTGTCCTCGACGAGCGTGAGGTTGTCGTGCGTCGGAAGCGTGTCGAGGCGCGCGGTCGCGAAGTTGTCGATCACGAGCACGGCGTCTCCACGGTCGAGCAGACGGTCGGTGAGATGCGAGCCGATGAAGCCCGCCCCGCCGGTGATCAGGACGTTGGTCATTGGTCGTTGCCTCGCTTTGCGACGCTGTCTGGGTCGGTGGCCGATCGTAGCGGTCGGCCCTTCGTGGGCCGCGGATCGAGCTCAGGCGCCGAGCACGCGCTCCAGGACTGCCCGTACCGTGGCAGAGTCCATGCGGGTACCTGGGCCGAGACTCTTGAACTCATGTCGTCCGTGCGTGCCCACCGTTACCCACCCCCATCCTCCCCGCCTCGGGAAGAGCGGAGCTGCCTGCGCCACCGCAGAGTGGTTCCAGACCACGCTTTCGACCGGTCCTTCAAGATGTAACTCGGGCTTGCCTCGGAGGTCGGACCGCGTCCTGATCGTGATCGTCCCTGCAGTGTTCTCCGCCGTCAACGACCAGGCGTCGCCCTCGCGGTTTCCGTTGTGGCTGATTCGGGCGAGGACGCGCAAGAGGACGATGTCTTCCACGATGTCGCGAAGCGGCAGGGAGACGCGGCCGCGCGCGGCACGCACAAGAAGCCTTCGCGCCTCGGGTTCTCGGACGACGGCGTCCAGCAGCGTGAGCAGCAGGGGGATCAGCCTTCCGCCGCGTGGCACCATGGCGGTGCGGCGAGCTAGCCCTTCGGGAACTCGCAGCGCCGGGATGTGGCGCGCAAGCTCGAACGGGACAGCAATTCTCCTGGCGCGAGCCCGTGGCTCATCGCTCAGTTGCGCCGCAAACGCCGCGAGCGTGTTCCGGCCCTCGAGGTACACCTCCCGGTGGGCGCGCTCGGTCATCGCCTCCACCGCCTCCCGGTCGCGCAGGCGCTCGAGTGCTTCATGGAGGTTCGTGAAGTCGGACCGGATCGGGATGTAGTGGCGTCCCGGCTCGAGGACACCGCTGTACGCCCCCTCGACGAGCACTTGCGCGGTTTTCGTGACGACCGCTTCCAGGTGGCGGGGACTGATCGCGAAGAAGGAATAGGAGTCCCACCCCGCCGGCATCCGGGCGTCCACCTCCTCGAACGTCAGGTTCGGCTGCTCGGCGAGCAGAGCATTGATCCGCTTCTGAATCTCACCGCGCGGATCGAGGACGCTCGAGCCGCTCTCGCAGCCGATGACGGCACGCCCGGACATGAGGAAGTCCAGCCAGCTGTCGCCGAAGATGGTGTCCTCCCACCGGGTCGAGATGTCCGTTCGCAGGCCGAGCTCGCCACCCGCGCTCTGTACGACCTCCGCGATCCGGTGCTTGAGCTGGCCGTGGCTCCCGAACCAGTAGGGGAGCTTCGTGGCGCGGTAGACGATGTCCCACGGGCGCTCCGAGTGCGGCACCATCCGGCGCGCGACCTCCGTGGCGCCGTCGCCGTCGATGAAGCCCGTCAGCGTCTCGTGGAAGGCAACCCGGTCGCCGAGGACCGGATAGAGCGTCGGCCGCTGATCGGGTCCGAAGCAGGAGTAGACGGTCGTCACGCCGAGCTCGAGCAGCCATTCCTCCAGCACGGCAGAGTGGTCGTACTCGTCCTGCGGAAGCGCGATCTTGGGACAGCCGAGCCTCGAGATCCAGCTGAAACGACGCCTATACGTCTCGAAGCCGTCATACCAGCGGGCGCAGAGAAATGTCGTATGGAGAATGCAGAGATCGGGCGACGTCCAGACGACCCACGGCGGCACTGGATCGACCGCGTTGTGGTAGAGGACGTGCGCACCAGTTCTGTCTAGGACATGGACATGCTCGCGGACGGCCAAGCGCATGTCCGCGCCCTTCGCGTTCCAGTAGATGACGAGAACCTTGCGGCGGCTCAGCTGGCCTCCACGATCGGGCGTGACACGCCGACGGCCGGCGAAGCCGGCCCGAGGCCACGTCGCCACGTGCCCGAATCGATCAGGGCGAACCACTCGTTCAGGCTGATCCAGCGCCAGAGAGCCCACGAATGGTTCTCGCCCGCCTGGTGGCGGAGCCAGAGGGTCTCGATGCCGGCGCGGTCATACCCGTCGAGATCGACGATTGGCCCGGTGAACAATCGCTCCCGAGCCCACTCGAGGAGCGAGTCGCGGAGCCAGAGGTCGAGCGGCGCGGCGTACCCGACCTTGTCGGCTCGCCAGCGGATCTGCGGCGGGAGGATGTCGCCGGTTGCCTGCCGCAAGATGTGCTTCTGCCAGCCGTCACGCACGAACGCGCGGTCTGGGAGGGCCACGCACCAGTCGACGAGTTCGTGGTCGAGGAAGGGGAAGCGCGTCTCTCGGGAAAAGGCCATCGCGTTCCGGTCGGCGTACCGGAGCAGCATCGGCAGCGAGTTGTACTGCAGCGCTTCGGCGATCTGCCGCCGGAGCCTCGTACCGGGGGCAGCCGGAGGGACCCCCTCGAGGTGCTTGCCCTGGAGGCTGCGCTCGTTTCGCCAGGCTGCGGCGAGGACGCGAAGGCCCAGCGCAACATTGTGGTCGAATCGCCTGAGGCTGTCCGCGTAGCCGCGGCTCGCGTGGCGCAGCCGACGTCGGAAAGCACGGGTGTCTCGGAAAAGACGGCCGAACTGGCGACGGTCGACCAAGTCGCGCTGGTAGGTGGGGAAGTAGTACTGGTAGCCCGCGAGGAGCTCGTCCGCGCCCTGTCCGTCCAGAAGCACCGTCGTCTGGTGCTCGAGCGAGAGCCGCATCACGCACCACTGCAGGTAGATCGAGGCCGATAGGAAAGGCTCTTCCTGGTGCCAGTGGAGCCGCTCCGACTCTTCGATCAGTCCGAGAGCTGTCGGCGTGACACTGTGCGCGCGGACGCCTGCTTTCTTCACGACGAGATCGATGTACGGTCCCTCGGAGAGAGTCGGATCGCTGTCGTCGAAGCGGCCGGAGAACGTGTTCTGGGTCAGCGTTGGCGTATGGATGCGCGCAGCGGCGAGTAGGCAGACGATTGTCGAGGAGTCGAGGCCGCCGGACAGGCTCGTGCCGACCGGAACGTCGGAACGGAGCCGCAGCCGGACGCTCTGCTCGAGCAAGCTCCGGAAGCGCTGGGTCGCGGCTTCCTCGTCAAACGCCTCGTCGATCGCGGTGTAGTCCGGAGTCCAGTAGCGCCACTGCCGCCGAACCGAGCCGTCGTCGCCGACGAGCATCGCATGCGCGGGCATCAGCCGCAGCACGCCGTCGAACATCGTCTCCTCGTCGTCTTCATGGAAGCGGCCGTTGACGTAGTCCTGTACCGCGGTCGGCCGAGGAGAGACGGGCACGTCCGGATGCGCGAACAGTGCCTTCATCTCCGACGCAGAAGCGAAACCCCCGCCGGGCAGCAGCGTGTAGAAGAGCGGCTTTTCGCCGAAGCGGTCGCGGGCGAGAAACAGCTCGCGGCGCCGGCCGTCCCAGAGAGCGAATGCGAACATTCCGTTCAGACGCGGCAGGCAGTCCGTTCCCCACTGCTCGTATGCCGCCAGCAGCACCTCGGTGTCGCTCTCACTGGAGAACACGCGACCCGTGGCGCGTAGCTCCTTTCGGAGCTCGAGGTAGTTGTAGATCTCGCCGTTGTAAACGAGCGCGAGATCGCAGGACGCGTCGAACATGGGCTGGTCCGCCGCGTGCGTGAGGTCGATGATCGAGAGCCGCCGGTGCCCCAGGCCGACGACTCCTCGGGGGGTACGAGCCATCCAGGACTGCGCACCGTCCGGTCCGCGATGGGCGAGTCGGTCGCGCATCGCGTCGAGCACGTCCCTCGAAAGCGCCTCGCGTGAGATGACCGCGACGATTCCGCACACAGCGAGCCGGCCTCAGCGCCTCACTCGGCGGTGCGATTGCGAGCCCACTCGCGCAGCCCGGCAGGGACCACTCGCCGGCGGGTCTCGGAAGGAACGATCTTGGCGAAGTTCTCGTACGTCACGAGCACGGCCCGCCAGAGCAAGGAGGGTCTGCTGAGGCGGATCATTCGCCTGCAGCTCGTGCGCCACGAGTCGTATCCGACATAGCTCAGCAGATCGTCCAGTCGGGTGCGAGCGTGTCCGTTCTCTGGAATCGCGGCCATCACGTAGCCCGCCACCTGATCGAACTTGCGGTCGTAGTCGTTGGCGGCCGCGACCTCGAACAGCTCAACGCGAGCCTGCTCTGTGAGAGCCGACCGCGAGAGCGACGAGAAGGACTCGAGGAACTGGGCATCGTCCTCGGCCACGACGATCGCGGAAGCCAAATCTGCGATGGGTTCCATGCGGCTTGCGACGACGGGAAGGCCGGTGGCCGCCATCTCGAGCGTCTTGAGAGGGAAGCCGTTTCGAACCAGAAGCCTGTCGTGTCGATACGGAATGAAGCCGAGGTCGGCCGAGCGGTAGAGAGCAGCCAGCTCGGCCGACGACATCGTCCCGAGGTGCCGGACGTTCTTCCGCCGAACCGTGCGCCGCCACAACTCGTGGTCGTCGGCGGAAAGGGAGCCCACAGGCCCGGCAAAGATGAGCAACGTCGTCTCGTCCTCCGCCGCTTTGCCCACGAGCTCGAAGTCGACCCTGCTGTTGATGTTGCCCGCGAACACGGCGATTCGCTCGAAGCCGCGCTCAGCCGCAACCGCCGGACTCAAATCGCCGGTTGCCCGGTAATGGCTCGTATCGCAGCCATTCGTGACCAGTTGTACACGCGCGCTTGGCACCCTCGTTCGGATGGCGTCTGCCACTCCGGAGCTCACGGGGATCACGACGTCGCTGAGCCGTATTGCCGCCTCGACATCTCGATAGAAGAAGTCCGGCATGTCGTCGAAGTCGAAGTAGTTCTCTGAAGCGTGGTAGACGCGCGCCACGGCCGGCACGGCAGCGTAGAGGCCGGCGAGGAGCGGGTTGTAACACCAGAGCAACGGCCGCGAATGGCCGCGCTCGCTCATGTGGTCCATGACCTGCGCCGTCTGGACGAGAGCCCGTAGCGGTGTCGTTGGACGGCCCTGTTCCAGGATGGGCAGGATCTCGCAATTTTCGATCGCCGTCGTCGGAGCAGCCTTCTTGATCCGGCCGAAGCGCTGGCGAGGCTGCAGCAACGTCACCGGGAAATGCCGCGCCCACCGTCGTGCGTAGTGCCAGCGGTTCGATTCGAGCTCCTTCTCCCAGCCGTCGTACATGAGGAAGTAGACGGAGTCGAATGCGCTCGCGAGGCGTTGGGGGGTCTCTCGTTGTTCGGCTCTCGCCGCTGACCTGTCGATGGTCGGTGGCAAGCTCACGAGGAGAGTGCCTGCTTCTCGTGCGACGGCCCGGTGTCGACCGGTGCGAGCGCATTGCCGAGCGCGTGCCACTCGTGCGCCTGGTCGTGAAACGACTGCTGCCACAGTTCGAGCGAGAACAGGCCCCAAAGGTTGCGGCTGAACGCGCCCTCCCGCTCGATCAGCTCGCCGACGTCGAAGTCGTTGGCGAGGTAGGGCCGATTTCGGGCCTTCTCGCCGGAGAACGTATCCAGCACGAAATCGCGGAGCTCGTCGTTCACCCACTCGCTCAGCGGGACGGGAAAGCCCATCTTGTCGCGCCGGTCGACGATCGCGGTCGGAAGTACGTCTCGCATGGCCTCCTTGAGCGCGTGCTTCAGATGGCCCTGCTTGAACTTCACGTCAGCAGGCAGGGTCGCTGCGAACTCGACGACTTCGGTGTCGATGAACGGAACTCGCGACTCCAGCCCATGGGCCATCGAGACCCTGTCCTCGACGTGCAGCAGAGCCGGCAGCAGGGTCTTGAAGTCGAAGTGCGTCATCAGATCGAAGTACGACTCCTTGTGCACGTTCCCCGCGCGGAAGATCTCCTCGAAGGTCTCGAAGGGCGAGTAGTCCCCCAAGGTGTCCCAGTCGATCGCGCCGTGGAGGTCGGGAGCCCTGTCGATGAGGCGGAAATACCGCGCGTCGAGGTCGCCGAACAGACCGGTCCGCCAGAACTGCTGCATCAGCGGCTTGTACTCGCGCAGTGTTCCCAGCTGCGGGATGATCGACTCGTACGTGACGACGAATTTGCCGTCGTGCATCGTCCCGTCGATCGCGGCCTTGATGCACTGTTCGAAGTACGCGAGCAGGTAGCGCGCGTAGCCGCCGAAGATCTCGTCGCCTCCCTGCCCGCCGAGGACGACTTTCATGTGCTGCGCGGCCAGGCGCGAGACCATGTACTGCGGGAAAGACCCGGGCCCGGCGACGGGGTAGTCGAGGTGGTAGACGACATCGCGGATGTTCTCGACGAAGTCGCCCGCACCGATCGTCTGCTCGTGGAGCCGGAAGCCTTTTTGCTCTGCGAGCAGCTGCGCGTACCGCGTCTCGTCGTAGCGCTCGCCTCGCGGGAAGCGGCCGGTGAACGCCTGGAACTCCTGCCCGACCGCCTGCGCGGCGAGCGAGGTCGTGATGCTCGAGTCGAGACCGCCGGAGAGATACGCCCCGACCGGCACGTCGGCCCGGAGGTGGAACTCCACCGACTCCTCGACGAGCTCCCGTAGTCGGCGCGTGAGCCAGGCCTCGCGGTGGTCGAAGTCGGGCTCGTACTCGACCTCCCAGTACCGCCTTTCTTGGACGGTGCCGTTCCGAATCGTGAGCGTGTGCCCGGGAAGGAGCTCGCGAACGCCCTTGAACAGGGTCTTGCCGGCGAGGCAGAACTGGAAGGCGAGGTAATCCTTGAGCGCATCGAGGTCGGTCTCGATCGCGGGCAGGAATGGAAGCAGCGCCTTCGCTTCCGAGGCGCCGAAGAAGGCTCCGTCATGCACCGCGAAAGCAAACGGCTTGATGCCGAAACGGTCGCGCGCGCAGAAGAGCTGTTCCTCCGACTCGTCCCACAGGGCGAACGCGAACATCCCTCGCAGCCGCTCGACGCACTCCGGGCCCCACCGGCGATACGCGCGCAGCACGACCTCGGTGTCAGACGTGGTGCGGAACGAGTCCTCGCCGAGCTCCCTCCGCAGCTCGACGTAGTTGTAGATCTCACCGTTGTACGTGATCCAGTTGCCATCGCCGTCGTGCATCGGCTGCTGGCCGGTCTCGAGGTCGATGATCTCGAGTCGTCGGTGCGCGAAGCCGACCTGGCCGCGGTCGTGCATCCACATCCCCTCGCCGTCCGGGCCGCGGTGCGCGAGCAGGCGATTCATCAGCTCGAGTCGGGACGCAAGACCCCCGACTGGCTTCGAATCGAGATTGACTATGACTCCGATCCCGCACATGCGCCGACCCCCGGCAGGCGGGGCGCGGCCAGTCTAGCGCCGGCGGCTTGAAGCCTTGACGCGCGGACACCCCGAGAGGACGATTGCTTTCGCGCGTCCGCTACGGCCCGAGTTCACCGAGAAGGGGGAAGAGTTGAAGCTCGCTCATGCGATCCTCGCCATCGTCACCGCGCTTTCGTTCGCCGCCTTGGTCGTTCCGCAGGGGAACGGCGCCAATCAGAAGTCGTCGGCAACCCGGCGGCCCCCCGCGCTAACGACTGAACTCCGCGCCACCCAGGCAACGTTGGCTCGGGCGACAGCACAGCTCGCACGCTTGAACGCCGGACCTGGGGCGAGGACACTCGAGCGCACGCTGAACAGGGCGAAAGCGCAACTGTCGCGGGCTCAACTCGCGGCAGGCCCGGCTCCGCTCGTGGTCGCCACCGAGCAGGTGCGACGTGAAGTCGCGTGGGCGCAGAGGAGTGTGGCCGTGCCGCGCGCTCAGCTGATCGCACAGGCCGCTATGGACTACACGGTCGGGCACGTGAGCACCGGCGCATTCGGTTACCTGGAGCTCGTGAAGGGGAGCTTGCCCGGGTACCGGCCGAACAGGATCCTCGCGGCACAAGCCGGCATCTGCGGCCAGGCCGCATGGGTCTTCGCGGCACTCGTCAGGCACTTCGGCCTACAGGTACGAAGCGTTACGTTCTCGTACGACGACCCGGATGGGGCTCCAGACGGTCACACGGCGGTGGAGGTTGCCTACGGGGGTAGCTGGCACTACTTCGATCCCACGTACGGTCAGTTCTGGACGGACGCGAGCGGCAACGTCCTCTCGATCCTGCAGGTTCGCGACGGCCTCGGCACGGCCGTCAAGGATCTCGCGGGTTTCACGAACGTCGTCGAGGACGCTTGGCTTGCAAACGACACGTGGTTCGAAACCGCCTCCGCGACGGAGGTCCAGACGGGAACCTTGAAGTTGAAGGGCTAGATCAGATCGACCCCGAGCCGATCAGCCCAGCGGAGCAGGTTCAGCCATCGCCAGGCCACAGGCTCGAACGGCCGGGTTCCAGCGGTCATCGCGTGCCACTGCTCGCGAACCACGCGGAGCCGGAGGAGCCCGTCTGTCCGTCCGGCTCCGCTTGCGAACACTTCCTCCGCCCAGGGGGCAAGCGTGCGGAGCCAGGCGGGCTCGGGTGTTGCGAAACCGATCTTGTCCCGGCGCTCGAGAATCGGATCCGGAACAAGGTCGCGCAGGCTGCGGCGCAGCACCAGCTTTCCCGTCCCGTCCGCTGCGATCAGATAGTCGTCGGGTAGACCGGCGGCGAACTCGGCGAGCGCGGGCGTGAGGAACGGCACGCGGCTCTCGATCGACGACGCCATCGAGTTGCGGTCCTCGTAGCGGAGCAGCTCCCGCAGCCCGGTTCGTACGGTGTCGAGCCGGTATTCGCGCAGGCTGCCCCGCGAAGTCCGGCCCGGATCGCTGACGCGGACGTCGTGTGCCCGAAGCCAATGCTCGTCGAGCCACGCAGGCGAGAGTCGGTGTCGTGTGAGGCGGCGCGCCGTTCCCTGTGCCGCCTCTGGTAGCGCGTGGCCGACAGCCCGCGCGAGCATCCCGCCCGGGCTCGCACCGGGCAGGCTTGCAAGCGCCCGGAGCAAACGAACGGTGGCCAGGAGGCGTCCGCTCCCAAGAAGCCCGGCGATGCGGTCGGCCAGGTAGTAGCGGTAGCCGGCGAATAGCTCGTCGGCTCCTTGGCCGTCGAGCATCACCTTGATTCCCACCTCGCGGGCCAGACGGAACACGCGGTATTGCGCATAGATGCTCGTGCCGCCGAAGGGCTCCGCCTGAATGTCGATCAGTCGGTCGAGGTCCACGAGCAGCTCCTCGGGCGAGGGCGCCACGGTATGGGTGTGGGCTCCGATCTCGCGGGCGACGAGCCGCACCCAGCGCTCTTCGTTGAGGCTCGGGTCGTCCGCGAGATAGCTGAACGTGTGAAGCTCGAGCTCGGGCCCGCTCAGACGGCGCATCGCGGTCACGTTGGCTGAGGAGTCGATGCCGCCTGAGAACGCCGCTCCGACGGGTACGTCGCTCCGCAGGTGCAGGCGCACGTTGTCGAGGAACAGTTCCCGCAGGCGGTCCGCGGCTGCGTCGAGCGAGAGGTCGGCAGCCGGTTCCGGCTCGAGACTCCAGTACTGCCGGTCGGCGATCTGCGTAGGCTCGTCGAGCGGGAGTTCCAGGTAGTGGGCCGGCTCCACCTGTCGGATCGCCGCGAACATCGTCTCGCCGCCGTGGTCCGTGCGACCGAAGCGGAGGTAGTCGTAGACCCGCTGCGGGTTGGCACGCCGGTCGACCTCGGGCAGCTCGAGCAGTGGTGGGATCTCGGAGGCGAACGCGAGGCCGCGCGCGAGCGACGCGTAGTACAGCGGCTTGATGCCGAAGTGGTCGCGAACGAGCACGAGCACGCGCCGCTCCGTGTCGACGAGGGCGAAGGCGAACATTCCGACGAGCCTCTCGAGGGCTGCCGCACCCCACTCCGCCCAGGCCTCGAGAAGGACCTCGGTGTCCGTTTCCGAGGCGAAGCGGTGGCCGCGCGATTCCAGCTCGCGCCTGAGCTCGAGGTAGTTGTAGATCTCGCCGTTGAACGAGAGGTGCAGCCGACCGTCCCGGGTCGACATCGGTTGGTGCCCCGCGACAGAGAGGTCGAGGATCGAGAGGCGCGTGTGCAAGAGAGCGACGTCGCCTGCGAGATTCTCGGCTTCGGAACCGGTTCGAGCTCCTGAGGGCCCCAGCGTCAGCCACCCGCGGTCGTCCGGCCCGCGATGGTGGAGGAGCGAGAACAACCGACTCACGCGCGAGGCGTCGAGCAGGCCGGGAGGCGCCTCGACGATGCCGAACAGCCCGCACACCCGGTACCACGATACTGTGGCCATGGGTCAGGCCGGCCGCCGCGTGATCCTGATCTCGGGGCACTACCTCGGCTCGAAGCGGCGCGCGGGGTTCCATCACCTTGCGGAGGCCTATTGGAGCCTCGGTTGGGACGTGACGTTCGTCACCGCGGCGATCAGCCTCCTGTCGCGGCTGCGAGGCGACTTCCGCTTTGCGTATCCCGTACGCGAGGAGGCCAACCGCGTCGTGACGGTACGCGAGCGCCTGTCGAGCTACGTGCTCATGACGCGGACGCATCCCGGGAACCTCGGGCTCGCTATCGCGAATCGCCTGTCGAGCCCGTGGTTCGCGCGCTACGCGCGGGCGCCTCTCGGGCCGCTCGAGGAGCGGCTTCGCGCAGCGGATCTCATCGTCTTCGAGGGCACGGCGGCGCTACTTCTGCTCGAGCGGATCCGTGGTCTGGCGCCGGGCGCACGCATGGTCTACCGCGCGTCCGACGATCTGCGGGCACTCGGCGTCCACCCGCTCATCCTCGAAGCCGAGAAGCGAACCGTCCCACTCTTCGACCTCGTCAGCGCGCCGACCCCCGAGATCGCGGCAGCGCTCGCGGCATACGGCCCCGTCGAGGTGCACCCACCGGGAATCGACAAGAGAGCCCTCGATCGGACGACGCAGTCACCGTACGACGCCGGGCCGAACGCCGTGTTCGCCGGTGTGTCACCGCTCTTCGACTACGGGAGCCTCGGCACGGCGGCCGAGCTCGCGCCTCACGTCGGGTTTCACGTGATCGGCCCGCCTCCCCGGCCGTCGCCTGCGAACGTCACGTTCCAGCCTGAGCGGCCGTTCGAGGAGGTCGTCCCGTTCCTGCAGCACGCCACCTTCGGTCTGCTCCTTTTCCCGCCGGGCTACGGAAGCCTGGGGCAGGGCAACAAGGTCGCCCAGTACTCCTACTGCCGCTTGCCGGTCGTCGCGCCCTCGCATCTGGGCTCGGACCGTCCGAACGTGTGCGCCTTCGAGCCCGGCGACAGGGACAGTCTCGGGCGCGCGCTGGCAGCGGCCGAAGAGATGCCGCATTCGCCTGCCTTCACCGACGGGATCATGTCTGCCGAGGAGCTCGCCACGGCGCTCGCCGGCGACCCTCGGGCACCACGAGAAAGTGCGTGAATCGCGACCAGCGCCCGCCGGTCCACGAATCCGCGCTCGCCCCCACGAGGCCCCAGAAGACGACGACGAGGATCAGGAAGTGGACGATCCCCTGGTTGAGGACGTACGTGCGCCACCACTCCGCCAGGGAGTAGGCGACGACGAGACTGGCGAGGAAGAGGTAGCTCCGGTAGCGCGACGCATGTCCGGCGATGACGCCGGCCACGAGAACGGCGAAGCCGAGGACGGCGAACGCCAGCGCCCCGAAGACTCCGTAGCTCATGGCGAGCACCGAGTTCGTCGTCTGCGACGCGGGGATGGCGACCACCCTCTCGTACCGGTTCTCGCCCGTGGAGACCGAAGCGGGGAGGTTCTTGCTCACGTAGGTCGGGAGCAGAAAGACCCGGGTACCGGCCGCAGCAGCGGCGGGCGCAGCGGGCCACGTCGAGACGTGGTTGCTCACGGCGACCGCTGCCTGGAAGGGGATGCCGAGGTAGCGGACCATCTCGTCGACGCTCATGACGAGCGGATCGCGAACGCTGTACGAGCGATAGAAGTCGGCGTTTCGGGAGTAGTTGAGGAGGGTGAGGGCGAGGAACAGGCCCACGAGCCCGAGGAGGAACATGCCGACGACCCTGCGTGGGCGCACACGCACCGTGTGCAGGTGCCGGGCGGCGAGGCCCGCGACGATGATCGCGGCGATGATGACCGACGCCCGCGAGGCGATCGCGGCGGCCAGCAGGAGCACGACGACGTTCACGACGTGGAGCACGTGGAATCGCCGCCGCCCGAGCTCGAAGACCGCGATTGCCCCGGCGAGGCACGACGCGTAGCGCAGCGTCTGCGGTCCGCTCGAGAACGGCAGGATCTCGCGCACCGCGTTGAACTCGTGGTGGAGGAACGCCTGCGAGATCGTGTGCGGAGACTTCGCGAAGACGTAGCCGTACGCATATGCCGTTCCTGCGACCGCCACGATGCTGAGAAAGACGTAGTAGCTCTCCCACGAGACCCGCTCTGCCCGCTGCAGCACGGGTATCCGTCTCCCCAGCTGGAAGCCGCCGATCGCGACCACGAAGAAGAACGCGTACCAGGCGAGTAGGAAGAGAGCCCCGTGGAGCGTCCACGGCTCGGCCTGCGCGAAACCGCGGAGGGGAGCGGGGATGGCGCCGCCCCACGGGACGCCCCACGCGAGGAGGCTGAGGCCGGCGCCCACGAGGAGCAGGGTGTGCGGGCGGACGGCGGTCTCGAGGGTGAAGTGGGGCCGTACGCGAGCCCGGAGGCTCACATGGGCGGCCGCCGACATGGCGGTCAGTGTAGAAGCGCCTCGCGATAGACGGCGAGGGTCTGCTCGGCCGTCCGTGCCCACGAGAAGTCCGCGACGCGTCGTCTTCCCCGCTCGCTGAGCTGTGCGCGCAGCTGCTCGTCGGACGCCACCTCCTCGAGGGCATCCGCGATCGAGTCGACGTCGTGCGGGTCGCAGTAGCGAGCGGCGTCTGCGTAGATCTCCGGCAGGCTCCCGGTGCTTGCCGCGACTACCGGCACGCCGAACTGCATTGCCTCCAGCCCCGGCAAACCGAAGCCCTCGCTCAGCGAGACGAACGTGTACGCGCGTGCGGCGCCGTACAGCGCGGCGAGCTCGGCGTCCGAGACGACACCGGTGAAGACGACCCGGTCGCCGAGAAGCCCCAGCGCGGCGGCGTGCTCCTGCAGCCCGGCAGCGAACTGCTCGTGATCGCCGGCGAGGACGAGCTTGTAGTCGCCTTCGACACGCGCAAAAGCCGTGATCAGGCGCGTGAGATTCTTGTACGGATACGCCGCTCCGACGTAGAGAAAGAACGGGACGTCGAGCCCATGCCGCTCGAGCACCGTCCGGTCGGGCGCGACCTGCTCGGGCGGGTCGGCCGCCTCGTAGGTCACTGACACCCGGGAAGACTCGACGCCGAGCTTCCGATCGATCGCGTGCCGGGTGTGTTCCGAAGGGGCGATCAGCCGGCGTGCGCGTCGCGCCTTGGCGAGCTCGACCCGGTACGCCGCCCGTAGTGCCGCGTGGCGCAGCCCGTGGCCCGTCGCGCCAGGGTCGAGGTAATTGAGGTCGTGGATGGTGACGACGAAAGGCGTCGTCGAGACCAGGGGCACCGTCACGTGTGGGTAGTGCACGAGGTCGAGCCGCTCTTGCGTGACGAGGCGAGGCAGGACCAGCTGCTCGCGGAGGGTGAACCAGGGGATCGCCGCCTCGACGGTGCGGAAGTTCGGGCCCGGAGCCGCGTAGCCGGCGAACCGCTCCTGGTTCAGGAAGAGCACGTACTCGTTCTCGCGGTCGATCTTGGCCAGTTCTCGGATGAGCGAGAACGTGTAGCGGCCGACGCCGGTGCCGTCGTTACGCGCGTCGATCCCGACCCTCACGGCTGCAACGCGGCGTCCGCCCAGCGAACCGGCCGTCCTCGTGCCTCGGCGGAGGCCTCGTCGAGCCACGCCCGCATCTCCTCGAGGAATCGCTCGGCCGAGAACTCGAGCGCCCGGCTCCGCAGGGCGTGGCTGTCCCAGGACCCGGTCGCCACCGCCCGGACGCCCGCCTGCACAGACTGGAGGTCGGCGCGGTCGATCAGCACCCCGTCGATTCCGGCCCGGACGATGTCGCGCGCCCCGCCGGCGTCGAGTGCGACCACGGGTGTTCCGGCGGCGAGCGCTTCGACCATCGTGATGCCGAAGTCCTCCTCGCCGACGTGGACGAAGCCCGAGGCGCGGCCGTAGACCTCGGCGAGGTCGGCGCGCGACATCCAGCCGCGCAGCTCGACGTTCGGCGGAAGCCGCTGCCGGAGGCGTGCCTCGAGCGGGCCGACCCCGACCATCGTCAGCCGGTACGGCAGGTCGCGGAACGCCTCCAACACGAGCTCCGGCCGCTTGTAGGGGACGAGCCTGTGCACCCAGAGAAAGTGCCCTGGCTCCTTCTCCTGCGTCGCGTCGAGTGCTGCCACGTCGACCGGCGGGTGGATGACCGTCGCATCGCGGCCGTAGAAGCGATGGATCCGCTCCCGGACCGCCGTCGAGTTCGCGGCGAACGCGTCCGGCCGGCGCGAGGCGGCGAGGTCCGTCCGCCGCAGGTGGTTCCGGAAGAGCCGAAGCCCGGGCCCACCGAACCTTCCGGCGGCCCGGGTGTCCGTCTGGGGCAGCCAGGCGTAGCGCATGGGCGTGTGGCAGTAGCAGACGAAGAGCGCGTCGTTTCGCGGGCGCGCGTTGATCGCACAGGCATGTGACGAGGCGATGACGAGGTCGTAGACCGAGAGGTCGAGCGAGGCGAAATAGCGCGGCATGTAGGGGAGGAGGTAGCGCCACCTCCCGCCTTCCCTCCCGACCTGGCGGATCCCCGGCAGCGCGCTGAGCCGCGACTCGCGGACGATCCGGCGTGCGAGCGCCTCCGGAATGACTTCCCGGGCCGCGGCGAAGGTCAGGATGTCCGGCTCGCGCTCGGGCCGGAAGAGGCCCGAACGAATGGAGTCGACGACCCGCTCCGAGCCGTGCATGCCCTGGAACCAGTCGTGCACGATCGCCGTCGGCTCGTCGATGGGTCGCTCCTGCCCAGCCCGGTCACTCACGGGTGAAGAGGTTACGGTGCTTCGAGTGCCGCTCGATGCCTGTCCTCTGTGTGGGTCCCCGCGCGTCGAGAGCCGGTACGGCCCCTCGCGGTTCGCCGAGTGTCCGACGTGCGGCCTGGCGCGTGTGCTGGGCTACGACGGCGGAGCCGACTACTGGGAGTCGATCGACACCGGCGACCCGTACTGGGCCGAGGCGAAGCGGCGCTACTTCCTGTCCGCGCTGAGCGTGCTGCCGCGCGGCCGGCTTCTCGATCTCGGAGGCGGCACGGGCGAGTTCGCAAAGGTCGCGCTCGATGCCGGCTGGGACGCCTACTCCTTCGACACCTCACCCGAAGCCGCCTCGGCGGCCAGGGAAGGGCTTGGAGAAAGGGCTCTTACGGCGCCCGCCACCGGCTTCGACGTCGTGACCCTGTGGTGCGTGATCGCCCATCTGCTCGAGCCGGAAGAGGTGCTCGAGTCCGCCCGCGCGTCGCTCCGGCCGGGAGGCACGCTCTGGCTCACGACCCCGAACTTCGCCTTCCAACGCCGCTACGCCCAGCTGCTTGCGCTGGCCCGCAGGCCGCTCCGGTTCGGAACGGGCGACGACCACATCTGGCACTTCACCGCCCGTTCGCTCCGTCGCCTGCTCGAGACCCACGGGTTCGAAGACGTGCGATTCCACTACCGGGGCGTGATCGAGTGGTGCTCGGCCGGACAGTCGTCGTCGCGAGTCCTCGTCGCCGGCAAGCGCGCTTGGAACGCAGTCGTCTACACGGGCTCCCGGCTCGGCCTGCCACTCGCCACGAACGAGCTGCAGGTCACTGCTCGTCTCGCCGGCTAGACCGGTTCATCTGTCCGGCGGCTGCCTTCCCGGCTACCATCGCGGCGGTGCGGTTGAGGGTCTTTCCAGGGAGGGCGGCAGCTCGCCATGCCTCGGGGCGGGCCGGCCCACGCTGGTCCGCGGTCTCGGCCGTCTGCGCGCTCGTGGTGTTCACGGCGGTCTCGTCCGCCGGCGCGACGGTGGCACGGCAGCACGTGATCGCTACTCGGGCGACGATTCCGCTGCGCACGGCGCTCCTCGACCCGCTGTTCAGCGGGCCGAACCGCGTCGACGCCTTCGCCATGACCAAGGAGGCCGGTGCGTCGTACGTTCGCCTGCCGGTGACGTGGAGCGCCGTTGCTCCTACGCAGCGGCCGCTCGGTTTCGATCCCACTGACCCGACGTCACCCGGCTACACGTGGGACGGGCTCGACTCCCTCGTCGAGGAGGCCGAAGCTGCCGGCTTGACTCCGATTCTGGATATCTCGAGCACGCCGCTCTGGGCATACGCGAAGCAGCCGAACGGCATCAACGCCGGCAGCCCGAGGGTCGCCGACCTCGGGCAGTTCGCAACCGCGCTCGCGGCGCACTACGACGGCGGCGTCCCGGGAGCCCCGGTCGCCCACGTGTTCCAGGTCTGGAACGAGCCGAACGTCAGTCTCAACCTGAACCCCGTGACCGCGGCGACGTACCGGGCGATGGTCAACGCCGTCGCCGCCGCGGTTCATGGAGTGGATCCGACGAATCTCGTCGTCGCTGGCGGGCTCGACCCCTTCGGGCATCCGCGGAGCTACAAGCAGTCGTGGTACTCGGTGGCGCCGCTCGCGTTCATGCGCTCGCTCCTCTGCCTGTCGAAGGGCAAGCATCCCCACGCGACCTGCCACGACGCGATCCATTTCGACGTCTGGTCACACCATCCGTACACCTTCGGCGGACCGTTCGGGCACGCGAAGCTCGCCGACAACGTCGAGCTCGGCGACCTGCCGAAGATGCGCGCGCTGCTCAACGCCGGCGTGCGGCTCCATCACATCGTCTCGGCGCAGCCCGTTCAGTTCTGGGTGACGGAGTTCGGCTGGGACACGAGCCCGCCGCGGAAGGCGGCCGCGCCGCTCGGCCTCGCCGCGCGCTGGACGGCGGAGTCGCTCCACCAGATGTGGCTCTCGGGCGTCTCGCTCGTGACCTGGTTCCTGCTCGAGGACTATCCGAGCCCCAGCCAGTATCAGAGCGGTCTGTACTTCCACTCGAACTCGCTCGAAAGGGCGAAACCGAAGCCGAGCTTGACCGCTTTCCGCTTCCCGTTCGTCGCCTATCTGAAGGGCAAGACCGTCAGCGTCTGGGGACGCGACGCGACGAGCGACAAGCAGACGGTGACGATCCAGCTCCGGCACGGCAAGAGCGGAGGGTGGCGATCCGTAGCGACCATCGGATCGAACGTGAACGGGATCTTCCTCGCGAAGCTCCAGCTGAAGGCAACGAGCAAGGACTGGCTGCGCGCCGTCGCTCCTGGATCCGGCAACTCGCTCGCCTTCTCTCTCACTCAGCCGAAGGACCCGAACATCGGCCCCTGGGGCAAGTAGCGCCGCGCGCCGCGCCCCGAACGGGGTGTAAGAAGTCGGCAAAGATCGGCTCCCCTCGCTTCGATCGACGCTAGCGTGTCCGCGACGTGGGGGTCGCTGCTCGCAATCTGGCCGTCGTAGGCGCGATCGCGTCTCTCGCGGCCGTAACCTCCTCCGCCGGCGCCGCGAACGCACGGCATGCGACCCACGCGACGCCCGCGGTGCGCACGTACCGGACGCATGGGACTGCCCCACTCGCCACGGCGGTCGTCGATCCCGCTCTCTTCAACAGTTCGGAGCGTGAGAAAGCCTTCGCGCTGGCCCGCTCGGCGAGCGCCACGTACGTGAGGATTGCCGTCTCGTGGTCTGCGATCGCGCCGTCGACACGGCCGGATCGCTTCGTCGCGACCGATCCAACCTCCCCCGGGTACAACTGGGATGGGCTGGACACCGTTGTGAGGCAAGCCGAGGCTGCGGGCGTGACCCCGATCCTCGACGTCAGCGACACGCCGAGCTGGGCCTTTGCGAAGCGGCCGCAGGGCGTCGACGCGGGCACGCCGAAGGCTTCCGCGCTCGGGGATTTCGCCCAGGCGCTGGCCACGCACTTCAACGGAACCGGTGGTTTGCCGGCCGAGCACCTCTTCGAGGTCTGGAACGAGGTCAACAACAGCCTGTTCCTCGGCCCGTCCATCAGCGCGAGCAGCTACCGCGGGATGGTCAACGCCCTCGCCGCCGGCGTGCACGCGGTCGATCCGAAGAACCTCGTCGTCGCCGGAGATCTCGATCCTTTCGGGCATCCGAAGAGCCACAAGCAGAAGTGGTACTCGGTCGCCCCGCTCGCCTTCATGCGCTCGCTGCTGTGCCTCTCGAAGGGGTCGCACCCACATGCGACCTGCCACAGCGCCGCCCATTTCGACGTCTGGGCGCACCATCCGTACACGTTCGGCGGGCCCTTTGGCCACGCGAAGAACCCGGACAACGTCGAGCTCGGCGACCTGCCGCGGATGTGGGCCGTGCTCCAGGCGGGAACTCGGTTGCACCATGTCGTCTCCGCACACCGTGTCCAGTTCTGGGCGACGGAGTTCGGCTGGGACACGAACCCGCCGCGGAAGCACGCCGCGTCGCTCGGTCTTGCCGCTCGGTGGACGGCGGAATCGATGTACCAGGCATGGCGTTCCGGCGTGACGCTCTTCACCTGGTTCGATCTACAGGATCGATCCAGCCCGAGCCCGTACCAGAGCGGCCTCTACTTCCACTCCAAGTCGCTCGAGAGTGCGCGGGCCAAGCCGGTGCGCACGGCGTTCCGTTTCCCGTTCGTCGCCTACCTGCACAAGACCACCGTCAGCGTGTGGGGCCGTGACGCGACGAGCGACAAGGAGCGCGTCACGATTCAGTTCCGGCACGGCAAGAGCGGCAGGTGGAGCACCGTCGCCTACAACCTCGCGAACAGCCGCGGCATCTTCAAGGCGACGCTGAAGTTGAAGGCGACGACGAAGGACTGGCTGCGAGCCTCGGCGACGGGCTCCGGGAATTCGCTCGCCTTCTCGCTCACGGTGCCGAACGAGCCGCACATCGGGCCCTGGGGCAAATAGCCCGGGGCTAGTAGACCGCCGCTAGCGTTGCGGCCGTGATCGCGGCCGTCGTCCTCTTCTGGGGCTCACTGGCCGCGCTGGCGTGGACGCATGGGCTCTATCCCTTGACCGTCGCGCTCGCCGCGCGCCTGCGCACGCGTCGCATCGCGCTCGACGACGGCTACCTCCCGTCGGTTGCGGTAATCGTGACCGCCTACAACGAGGAGAGCGCGATCGAGCGGCGGCTCGAGAACCTCCGGGGGCTCGACTATCCGCCGGAGCGGCTCGAGCTCGTGGTCACCTCCGACGCCTCCACGGACCGGACCGAGGAGCTCGCGGAGGCCGGGGGCGCCCGCGTGATCCGGAACCCGCGTGGAGGCAAGGTCGCGGCCCAGGACGCAGCGGTGCGGGCCACCGAAGCAGACGTCGTCGCCTTCTCAGACGCGAACGCGACCTGGGCGCCCGACGCGCTGCGGAAGCTCGTCCGCAACTTCGCCGACCCGGCCGTTGCCTACGTCTGCGGCCGCCTGCGGCTCGAGGCTCCCGACGGCTCGAACAAGGAAGGCCTCTACTGGCGGTACGAGCTCGTGACCCGCGAGGGCGAGTCGCGGCTCGGCTCGGTGACGGCCGGAAACGGCGCGATCTACGCGCTCCGCCGTTCGGACTACGCGGAGGTCGATCCTCGCTTCGGGCACGACCTATCGCTGCCGTATCTCATGGTGCAGCGCGGCCGACGCGCCCTGTACGAGCCCGAGGCGCTCGCCTTCGAGCGGCCGACGCCGACGAACGAGAGCGAGTACCGGCGCAAGGTGCGCATGTTCGAGCATGCCTGGCTCATCGTCCTGCGCGGGCGCATGCTGCGCGGGCAGCGGCCCGGGTACCTGCTCGCGCTCCTCTCGCACCGGCATCTCCGCTACGCGAGCGGGCTGCTGCATCTGATCCTGCTCGGGAGCTCGCTCGCACTGCTCGGGCACGGCGCGGTCTACGCGGTCTTCCTCGGCCTGCAGCTCGGGCTGCTGGCCGCGGCGCTCGTAGGCGTCGGGATCGCCCGCTACTACGTCCTCATCACCTGGGCGACGGTCGTCTCGCTCTGGAACTACCTCCGCCGCGGCGTGCCCGCGACCTGGGCGCCGCAGCGTGAGGAGCTCGCGTGAACCGCGCCGCCGACCTGGCGATCGCGGGCGGAGCCCTGCTCGTCGCCTCGCCGGTCCTCGCGCTCGCCGCGCTCGCGATCAAGCTCGAGGACGGCGGCCCCGTCCTCTACCGCCAGACGCGCGTCGGCAGGGAGGGCGCCGACTTCGAGCTCCTCAAGCTGCGCACGATGGTCGTCGGCGCCGAGACCATCGGGGCCGGGCTCTCGGTCAATCGCGGCGACCCGCGCATCACACGCGCCGGCCGTTTGCTGCGCAAGCTCTCGCTCGACGAGCTGCCTCAGCTCTGGAACGTGGTGCGCGGCGAGATGAGCGTGATCGGCCCCCGGCCGACGCTCCGCTATCAGGTCGAGCAGTACGACGAGAGGCAGCGAAGGCGGCTGGACGTGAAGCCCGGCATCACCGGCTGGGCACAGGTGAACGGGCGGGCTTCGCTGCCGTGGGCGGACCGGATCGAGCTCGACGTCTGGTACGTCGAGCACCGCTCGCCGCTCGTCGACCTGCGGATCCTGGCGCGGACGCCGCTCGCCCTCTTCCGCGGCACGTACAAGGGGGAAACGGGGGGCTGGAAGCCGGCTCCGTGAGGAGCCCGGGCTACCCTGGGGGCCTGTGGCGCCGCTGAAGATCCTCGTCACGGGCGCCTGCGGTGTCACGCCCAGGGCCATCGCCCGCTCGCTCCGCGCGAGCTCCGCTTTCTCCGACGCGACGCTCGTCGGAGCCGATCGCGGTGGCAACTGGTACGGGTTCTACGAGGGGCTCTACGACCGCGTCTACCGCGTGTCCCAGCCGGGCGATCCCGGCTACGCCGAGCTCGTCGCGGACATCTGCGAGCGGGAGGGGATCGGCGCTGCGCTCGTCGGGCCCGAGGCGGAGGTGCGCTTCTGGAGCGCGCGCGAGCTCCCCGTCCCGGCCCTGCTGCCGCCTCCGGGCCTCGTGGAGGTCGCGATCAGCAAGGGGAAGCTGTACGACGCGCTGCGCGAGACGGGCCTCGTGCCGCGGTACCGCATCGTTGGCCGCGACGATCTGCTCGCGAGGCAGGGGCTCGACCTCGACGGCGGTCCGGTCTGGCTGCGCGACTACTCCGAGGCATCGTCGAGCGGGATCGGCTCGATCCAGGTCTCCGAGCCGGAGGAGGCGTACGCGTGGGCCTACCTCAATCCCGAGATCCCGAGCTACATGGTGGCCGAGCACCTGCCCGGGCGGAACATCGCCTGTTCGCTCCTCTTCCACGACGGCGCGCTGCTCAAGGCCGGCTGTTACGAGCGGCTCGAGTACTTCATGGGACATCTCGCCGTCTCGGGCGTGACCGGCAACATCAACCGCGGCCGGCTGCTCAACGACGAGCGCGCCCGGGCGCTCGCCGAGCAGGCGGTGCGCTTCCTCGGCGACCTCACCGGGGAAGCGGCGCACGGCGTGCTCACCGTCGATCTGCGCGAGGACCGCACGGGCGCGCTCAAGGTCACGGAGATCAACGTCCGCCACGTCGCCGCGACCTCTGCCCTCGCCGCCGGCGGCGCGAACATGGCCGAGGCCCAGGTGCTGGCGACGCTCGGCCGGCTCGACGAGATCGGCGAGGTCGTCCCGCACTTTCCCGACGACAACGTGATCCTGCGCGACATCGACGGGGCTCCGCTCTGGCTCACGGGCTACCGCGAGCTCGCGGTGGGGGAGCACGCCTGACCGCTCGCGTACTCCTCCTGGGGGCTCTCGCCGCGTTGCTCGCCGCCTGCGGCGGCGCTCGGCATCAGCGCGCGATGACGCCGCCCGTCACGCATCCGAAGCCCAAGCCGAAGCACGTGCACCGGCTACCGCCCGCCCGGAAGGGGAAGCTCGTCGTCACCGTCCTCGACGGCGATCGCCGCGTCCGCGTACGTCATGCGCGCGTGCGGCTCTGGGGCACGAGCGGGCGCACCGATCGTCACGGTGCGGTGGAGATCGACGCGCCTCGCCGGCGGCTCGAGGTCTCGGTCTCGGCGCGCGGCTACGCAACCGCGCGCTTCCGAGTCAACTTCCGGCCCACCAGGAGGCGGACGGTTCGCATCTACCAGCCGGATCTCCAGTGGCCGCTCTACGGCGCGAACGAGGCTCGCACGCAGGCTCCGCCTCGGATTCGGATCCGTCCGCCGTTCCGGGTGATCTGGAGCCGGGGGCTCAAGCGCCTGATCGAGTTCCCCGCGGTCGTGGACGACGGAGTGGCGTACATCGGCAACGCCGCCTCGACGATCCATGCGATCTCCATGCGCTCGGGCAGGTTCGTCTGGGTGCACAGCACGCCGGGCGGCCCGCGCATGGCCTCGTCCCCTGCCGTGTACGGGGACGAGATCGTCTACCACACGATGGGCGGCTGGGTGTACGTCCTCGATCGCTCCGACGGACGTCTCAAATGGAGCTGGGACGCCGGCTCGGCGATCGAGCCGTCTCCGATCATCGTGAACGGAATCGACTACTTCGGCGACGCTGGCGGAGAGATGTACGCGCTCGACCTGCGCACGCACCGGTTGAAGTGGCGCAGGTATCTCGGCGCGAAGATCACCTCGAGCGCGTCGATCGCCGGCGGCAGGCTGTTCGTCGGCGACTACGGCAGCCGGATCTGGGCCCTGTCGCCCGCCACCGGGGCCACCCGCTGGGTGCGCACGGTGAACGGGGAGATCTACGGGACGCCTGCCGTAGCGGACGGCCGCGTCTTCGTCCCCTCGATCGCGAACTCGCTCACGGCCTACACCACGAGCGGGCGCTACCTCTGGCGGGTCACGGCCGGGTACTACGTCTACTCGTCCCCTGCCGTCGCCGACGGCGTCGTCTGCTTCGGCTCGTACGACGGCTCGTTCTACGGCGTGTCGGCCGCGAGCGGGCGCCGTCTCTGGCGGGTCTACACCGGCGGGCCGATCTCGGGAGCGGCGGTCATCGTCGACGGGGTCGCCTACATCGGCAGCTTCTCGCACCGCATCATCGGCGTGAACGTCCACACGGGGCGGCGGCTCGTGACGTTCCCGCACGGCCAGTACGTCCCGCTGTCGGGGAACGGGATGCGCCTGCTTCTGAACGGCTTCTCGCGCGTCTACGCCGTCGAGCCGAAACGCGCACACCACCACAGCAAGCGCCGCCAGACCAAGCACCACCACAGCAAGCACGACCACCGCCGGCACCGCCGCTCGTAATCTTCGAGGCGTGCGCAGGGGCTCGATCCTCGCGCTTGTGTTCGCTACCGCGGCCCTGCTGAGCGGCTGCGGCGGGTCTGCGGGCACCACTCGAGCCACCGGCACGACCAGCCCGCCTCGGCGCACGCACCCACGCCCCTCCACCCGCCGTGCCCACTCCCGCCGGGTGCGCGACGCAACTCCACAACCGGGCTGGCGTCCGTACACAGGCCCGGTGCCGATCCTCGTCTACCACGAGCTCGGGAAGCCACCCGCCTCGGAGCCGTATCCGGGCCTGTACGTGTCGGATGCCGACTTCGCCGCCGAGATGAAGTGGCTCCATCGCCGCGGCTACACGGCTGTGACCCTGGACGAGGTGATGAGCGCCTGGTACCGCGGCGGCACGCTGCCGGCGAGGCCGATCGTGATCACCTTCGACAACGGCTACGTCCCTCAGGCCACGCTTGCCCCGGCGGTCATGTCTCGCTACGGCTGGCCCGGAGTGCTCAACGAGATCACCGAGCACCACCTGGACAGAAGGCGCCTCGAGCGCCTCGTCGCGCTGGGGTGGGAGATCGACTCGCATTCGCTCACCCATCCCGATCTGACGACGCTGTCGCGGAGTGGGCTCCGCCGCCAGGTGGTCGGGTCGCGCCGGTTCCTCCAGCGCACCCTGCACGTCCCGGCCAACAGCTTCTGTTATCCGTCGAACCGGTACGACGCGGCCGTGATCGCCGCGGTCCGGGCGGCCGGTTACACGAACGCGCTCACCGAGAACCCGGGCTTCGCCACCCGCGACGACCCGTACCTCCTCGACCGCTTCGAAATCGAGGGCGGGGTCACGGAGCTGGCCGCCGATCTCTCGCACCGCGCCCCGTAGCCGCTTCCTAAGAGCGCGCTCATGCGTGTCGGATATCGTCGCCCCTCGTGACTGCGCCTGCTCCTCCCTCGCGCGGCTTCGATCCCGAGGCCGAGCAGGAAGTCGACTTCGCGCGCTACGTCCGGCTCTTGGCGGTGCGCTGGTGGCTGCTCGCGGCGGGAATCGTCGCCGGCGCCGTCATCGGCTACCTCATCTCGCTCAGCGGAACCCAGGTGTACTCGGCCACCGCGACGGTCTATCTCGGCCAGCCGTACTCGCCCACCGGCGGCTCGCCGGTCATCACCCCGCAAACGAATCCCTCGGCCGTGGGCGCTGCCATCCAGTCGCAGGCCGTGCAGAACACCGTCGCCAACGAGTGCCACACGAAGGCTTCGGCCTTCGCGCACGGGATCTCCACGCAGGCGATCGCCAGCGGTACGGCCACGAAGAGCGGGGCCGCGGTGACGAATCCGCTCGTCAAGGTGAGCGTGCAGACGAAGAAGGGAAAGATCGCGGCTTGCGCGGCGAACAAGCTCGCCGCCGAGGCCGTCAAGAAGCTCAGTGTCTATTCCACGGCCAAGATCAAGAACCTCGAAGAGCACATCGCCTTCGACAACCAGGACATCAAGACGATCGACCAGGCGATCGCGAATCCGGGCATCTCCGACACGAACAAGCTGATCCTGCAGACGACGCTGCGCAGCGACCAGCTCGACAAGACGACGAACTCGCAGCTGCTGCTGCTGGCGAAGAACGTCGAGTCGCCGTACGTCTACACGCCTGCCGCCGCGCACAAGGTCACGGCGCGCAGTCGCCGCAACACGGTGGTCATCGCCGCGGTGATCGGGCTCATCCTCGGGGCGCTGGCGGCGCTCTTCTGGGATCGCACGGTCGCCCTGCTGCGGGCCTGATTGTGGCCCTCAGGGGGCAGGGCTATAGTGGCCGGGGGATGAAGCTGGTCGTCGTCATCCCTGCTCTGGACGAGGCGGAGACGCTCCCGCGCGTGCTGGCCGACCTGCCGGCTGCCGTGCCGGGTTTCGACACGGTCGAGACGATCGTCGTCGACGACGGCTCGAGCGACGGCACGACCGCGGTCGCCTTCGAGCACGGCGCCACGCGCGTCGTCCGGTTCCCTCACCGGCGTGGGCTCTCCGAGGCATTCGGCGCCGGGATCGACGCCGCTCTCCGCGCTGGCGCCGACGTGATCGTGACGCTCGACGCGGACAACCAGTACGTGGCGGCCGACATCCCCCGGCTCGTCCTGCCGATCCTCGCCGGGGGCACCGACATCGTCGTCGGCGAGCGCTACGGCGCCGGAGTCGAGGAGTTCAGCCGTACGAAGCGCGTCCTGCAGCGCGTCGGCAGCGCCGCCGTGCGCGCCGCCTCGCGCACGGACGTCCCCGACACCACGAGCGGCTTCCGCGCCTACACGCGCGAGGCCGCGCTGCGCATCAACGTGCTGGGTCGCTTCACGTACACGCTCGAGTCGCTGATCCAGGCCGGGCGGAGCGGGCTCGCCGTCGGCTCGGCGCCGGTGGAGACGAACCCTGCCGTGCGCCGGTCGCGCCTCTTCTCCTCGACGCTCGAGTACCTGGCGCGGAGCGCGACGCAGGTCGCGCGCGCCTACGCGATGTACGCGCCCTTGCGGACGTTCCTCTTCCTCGCCGCGCTCGCCTTCACCGCGGCCCTCGCGATCTTCGCCCGCTTCCTCTACTACTTCGTCGAGAACGGCTCGGCCGGGCACGTCCAGTCGCTCATTCTCGGCGGCCTGCTCGCCACCGCGGCCTTCCAGGTGGCTGCGATCGGGATCCTCGGCGACCTGCTGAGCGCGAACCGGCGGCTGATCGAGCGGATCCTGCTGCGGGTGCGGCGGGTCGAGCTGGCGCTCGACGAGGAGCGGCCCGGGGTCGAGCTCGAGGACGTGCTGGAACCGACGCCGGAGCGCTGACGCGATCCGCATCCTCGTCCTGACGACCTCGTACCCGCAGGACGAGGACGACATCTCGGGAGGATTCATCGCCGCCACGGTCGAGGCGGTGCGCGCACGCGGCGTGGAGGTTCGGGTCGTCTCGCCGGCGGACTTCCGCCACTTCGGCCTGGCCCGTCCACCCGGCATCCCGGCGAACCTGCTGCACCGGCCCTGGCAGGCGCCGCTCGTGGCGCCGTTGCTCGCCTCCTTCAGGCGCGCGGCTGCGAGGGCGGCGCGGGACGTCGACCTCGTCCACGCGCACTGGCTCGGCGCGGGGGCGATCGCAGCGACGCTCGGGAAGCCGTACGTGCTGCAGGTGCACGGGACCGACCTCGTGCTCGGCCTGCGCGTCCCGTGGCTCGTGCGACCGACCCTGCGCCGCGCCGCAGTGGTCGTCGCGGGCTCGAATGCGCTGGCGGCGGATGCTCGCGCCCTCGGGGCGCGCGACGTGCGTGTCGTCCCCACCGGAGTGCCGATCCCGCCGGAGGTCGTCCCACCCGAGGAGCCGCCGCACATCCTCTTCGTCGGTCGGCTCTCGGAGGAGAAGGGCGTGCTCGAGCTCGCCGCCGCCGCGTGCGACCTGCCTCTCGTCGTGGTCGGATCGGGGCACCTCGCCTCCCGGATCCCCGGCGTCGTGGGCGCGGTCCCGCCGGGCGAGCTCGCCGGTTTCTACGACCGCGCGGCGATGGTGGCGGTGCCGTCCCGCCGCGAGGGCTACGGCCTCGTCGCCCGGGAGGCAATGGCTCACGGACGGCCCGTGGTCGCCTCCGCGGTCGGCGGCCTCCTGGAGGCGATCGAGGACGGGGTCAACGGCGTGCTCGTGCCCGCGCGCGACGTCGCGGCGCTGCGGCGGGCGCTCGAGGAGCTGCTCGCTGACCCGGATCGGCGGGCTCGGCTCGGCGAGGCGGCTCGCGCGCATGCCGTCCGGCACTTTTCCCGCGAAGCAGAGGTAGAAGCCCTGCTCGCGGTGTACGCGGAAGCCGCCGGACGCAGCTAGCATCGCCTCGTGCCCACGTCGCTCGTAACCGGCGGAGCAGGCTTCCTCGGCTCGCACCTCTGCGACTACCTCCTCGAGCGCGGACACCGCGTCATCTGTGTCGACAACCTCGTCAGCGGCTCCCTCGCGAACATCGAGCACGTCCGCGACGACGCGTTCACGTTCATGCCGCACGACGTGGCCGAGCCGATTCGCGTCGACGAGCCGATCGATTTCGTCTTCCACTTCGCCGCGCTCGCCAGCCCGGAGGACTATCTCCGGATGCCGCTCCACTCGCTCAAGGTCGGTTCGTACGGGACGCATCACGCGCTCGGGCTCTCGAAGTTCAAGCGCGCCCGCTTCCTCCTCGCCTCGACGAGCGAGGTCTACGGCGACCCGCAGATCCACCCGCAGCCGGAGACGTACTGGGGCCACGTGAACCCGATCGGTCCGCGCGGCGTGTACGACGAGGCGAAGCGGTATGCCGAGGCGCTGACGATGGCCTACCACGGCCAGCAGGGAGTCGACACGGGGATCGTCCGGATCTTCAACACGTACGGACCCCGCATGCGGCCGAACGACGGTCGCGCGGTTTCGAACTTCATCCGACAGGCGCTCGCGGAGGAGCCGATCACGGTGTTCGGCGACGGGATGCAGACGCGGAGCTTCTGCTACGTCGATGACCTGATTCGCGGCATCGTCCTGCTCGCCGAGAGCGGAGAGCATCTGCCCGTCAACCTCGGCAACCCCGACGAGCGGACGCTGCTCGAGCTCGCGGAGATCGTCAAGCGCATCACCGGCTCGTCGAGCGAGATTGTGTTCGAGGCGCTGCGGATCGACGACCCGATGCAGCGCAAGCCCGACATCACGAGGGCCCAGCAGCTGCTCGGCTGGGAGCCGGAGGTCTCGCTCGAGGAAGGTCTCTCGCGCCTGCTGCGGCAGCAGGGCCGCGAGCCCGTCAGGGTCTGAGCACGGCGCCTCTCCTCGTTCGCACGCTGCGGCGCGAGCCGACCGAGCGCACGCCGGTCTGGTTCATGCGGCAGGCGGGGCGCTCGCTACCGGAGTACCGCGCGCTGCGCGAGCGGCACGGCTTCTTCGAGATCGCCGGCACGTCCGAGCTCTGCGCCGAGGTGACGCTGCAGCCGGTGCGCCGCCACGGCGTCGACGCTGCCATCCTCTTCGCGGACATCATGTCGCCCGTCCTCGGCATGGGCGTGGACGTGGAGCTCGTCGAGGGCGTCGGGCCGGTGGTCGAGCGAGCGGTGGACTCTGCTGCGGAGGTCGAGCAGCTCCGGGTCGCGGAGCCGGAGGAGTGGGCGGCGCCGATCCTCGAGGCCGTGCGGCTCGTGCGCGGCGAGCTCGAGCCCGAACGGGCACTGATCGGCTTCTGCGGCGGTCCGTTTACGGTCGCGGGCTACCTCGTCGAGGGCCGGCCGAGCCGCGACTTCGTCCGCACGAAGACGCTGATGTACCGCGAGCCGGCGGTCTGGCACGCGCTGCTGGAGCGCCTGACCGAGCAGTTCGCGCGCTACGTCGCGGCGCAGGCGGGTGCCGGCGTCGACGCGATCCAGCTCTTCGATTCCTGGGCCGGCGCCCTCTCGGTCTCCGATTACCGCGAGTTCGTCGCGCCCTACTCCGCCCGAGTGCTCGGGGCCGCCGGCGTCCCCACGATCCACTTCGGCACCGGGGCCACGACGCAGCTGCTCGCCGAGATGGCAGCAGCCGGCGGCAGCGCGATCGGGGTCGACTGGCGCATCCCGCTCGACGCCGCCTGGGCGGTGGTGGGGGAGGAGCGAGCCGTCCAGGGGAACCTCGAGCCGACGGTGCTGCTCGGGCCGTGGGAGCGCGTGGAGTACGCGGCGTTCGACGTCCTCCGCCGAGCCGGCGGTCGGCCGGGTCACGTCTTCAACCTCGGGCACGGCGTGCTGCCTCAGACCGAGCCGGACGTGCTCACGCGGCTCACAGAGCTCGTCCGCAGTTACGGTCAGGCGACATGAAGGTGGCTGTCGTCCTCATGGCCTACGGCTCGCCGGAGCGGCTGTCGGACGTCCCGGCCTATTACGCCGACATCCGCGGCGGCCGTCCCATCGCGCCCGAGCATCTCGCCGATCTCGTCGAGCGCTACCGGCGGCTCGGGATCGAGGACTCGTCGCCGCTCAACGCGATCACCGAGCAGACACGCGCGGCGCTCGAGGCCGAGCTCGGGCTGCCCGTCTTCACGGGGATGAAGCACTGGACGCCGCGGATCGTCGATGCCGCGGAGGCGGCACTCGCCGCGGGGGCCGAGCAGGTTGTCGGGCTCGTGCTTGCTCCCCACTACTCCGCTCTGTCGATCGCGGGTTACCGGGAGCAGCTCGAGCGGGCGCTCGACGGCAGAGCGGAGCTGCGGTTCGTCGACAGCTGGCACGACGAGCGCGGCTTCGTCGAGCTCCTCGCCGAGCGCGTCCGCGGCACCGGCGCCCACGTCGTCTTCACCGCGCACTCGTTGCCCGCTCGAATCCTCGAGGCCGGCGACCCCTACCGTGACCAGCTGCTCGAGACGTCCCGCCTCGTCGCCGAGGCGGCTGGCCTCGATGCGTGGAGCTTCTCCTTCCAGAGCGAGTCGCCGACCGGCGAGCCGTGGCTCGGGCCGGACATCCTCGACCACCTCGAGTCGCTGCATCGCCAGGGAGTCGAGCGGGTTCTCGTGTGTCCGGTCGGGTTCGTGTCGGACCACCTCGAGATTCGCTGGGACCTCGACGTCGAGGCGCAGGACAAGGCGGCCGAGCTCGGCCTGCTGCTCGAGCGGATCGAGATGCCGAATGCCGACCCGGCGTTTGTGCGCACGCTCGCGGGGATTGTTAAACGGGCCTTGTCGGTACCGTCACCGGCGTGAGCTCGAGGACGTGTCCCGACTGGCCGGAGCTGATGGAGATCGCGCCGGAGCTCCAGTTCAAGCACTACACGGTCGCCGAGGCGAAGCTGCCTGCCGACGCGCTCATGCGCATCCCCAAAGTCCTGCTCTCGGAGGTCGCGATCTGCTGCGATCTCGACCACCATGTCTTCTGGGCGGAGCACACGGAGCCGAGCGTCGCGGAAGCCCTTCGCTCGAGCCACTGGTTCGACGTGCGCGGCTGGATCGCCGCGGGCCGGCCCGGAGCCCTTTAGCGGCCGGTAGCACTTACCGCACGTCTTTGTAACGGCCGAGTTGCGATCAGTTGCGTAGCAGGGCAGTCCGCTTGACGCTTGCGTGACGGTAAGGGTTACCGGTCTACGCGGTTCGGGAGCGGCCTGCCCTCGACGTAGGCGAGCACGTTGTCGACGAGGACTCGCGTCATCGCGGCTCGCGTCTCGACCGTCGCGCTCGCGACGTGCGGCGTAAGGACGACGTTGGGCAGCTCGAGCAGCCGCTCCGGCACCTGCGGCTCCTCGGCGAAGACGTCCAGCCCCGCCGAGATGCGCCCGGAGACGAGCTCGTCCACGAGCGCTTCCTCGTCCACGATCGAGCCGCGGGCGGTGTTGACGAGCGTCGTTCCGTCCCGCAGCAGGTCCAGGCGCTCCCGTGAGAGCAGGCCTCGAGTTTCCGCCGTGAGCGGCGCGTGGAGCGAGACGACGTCCGCCGCGCGTAGGAGATCGTCGAGCGGCAGGCCGTCACTCCGGCGGTGATGGACGACGAGCATCCCGAATGCCTCGGCCCGCCGAGCGACTTCCGAGCCGATCCGCCCCTTGCCGACGAGACCGAGTGTCGAGCCCGCGAGGTCGCGCCCGAGCAGCTGGGGGCGCGCCCAGCCGTCGCGCCAACCCCCGTCGCGTACGAAGCGGTCTCCTGCGACGAGATGTCTCCGGCAGGCGAGGATCAGGGCGAGCGTGAGGTCGGCGACTGCGGCATCGAGGACACCCGGCGTGTTCGTGATCGCAATCCCGCGCTCGCGGCACGCACCGACGTCCACGTGGTCGTAGCCCACGCCGTAGTTCGCGACAAGGCGGAGATCGGGCAGGAGCTCTAGCTCTTTCGAACCCACCGCGACGACGGCCTCGAGCAGGACGTCGACGCCGGAAACCTGCTCGGCCGGCGGCCACGTCTCGAGCAGCGTCACCTCGGGCAGCTCCTCCCACGCCGGTCCAGGGAACCGCTGCGTCGCCGCGATCGTCACGGCCGGAGTATCTCCGCGAGTGTCCTGGTGTTCAGGACGTCGGTCGCGGTCGCCCAGCCGCGCCGCGCCGTCGTAACCGCCAGGCGCATGTTGTCGAGCCCTTGCACGGAATGGGCGTCGGTCGAGCATACGATCGAGACGCCGGCCTCGACCGCCAGCCGCACCTCCTCGTCCCTCAGATCGAGGCGGTCGGGCAGGCCGTTCGTCTCGAGGGCGACCCCGGTCTCGAGCGCAACTTCGATCGTGCGCTCGAGATCGAGGGCGTTCGGCGGCCGGTGGTTGAGGATCCGCCCGCGCGGATGGCTGAGGCAGCGCACGGCTGGATGTCTCATCGCCTCGGTCACGCGCCGCGTCAGCTCGGGCCCCGGCAAGCGCTGTCCGGCGTGGAGAGAGAGCTGCACCCAGTCGAGCTCGGCGAGCACATCGTCCGGCAGGTCGAGGCTGCCGTCGGCGCGGATGTCGCACTCGACGCCGCGCAGCACGCGGAACGGCGCAAGCTCCTCGTTCGCGGCGGCGATCTCCTCGCCTTGACGCCGCAGCGCGTCCGCGTCCAGCCCGGGCACGACGCGCACGTTCGGCGTGTGGTCGCAGATCGCTAGGTACTCGTAGCCGCGATCGCGGGCGGACGAGGCCATCTCGAGCACCGAGGCCTTGCCGTCCGACCACGTCGTGTGGCAGTGGAGGTCGCCGCGGATGTCGGACACCTCGACGAGCGCAGGCGGCTCACCGCGGAATGGCTGCTCCCGCAGCTCCGGAGGGACCGACGGCAACGGGAGCCGCTCGTACATCTCCGCTTCCGTCGGCGCGTCCGGCAGCGGTTCGAGCGCTGCGACGTACGCCTCCGAGCCGGTCGCCCGGAGCAGGGCGGTCCCGAAGCGATCGGAGCTTGTGGCGACCAACTCGACCGGGATCCCCTCCACCGTCACTCCGACGGCATGGTCGTCGTCCCGCTCGAGCACCGCGAGCACGTCGGGCCGGGCGACGAACCGCTCGACCGCGTCGCGCTCCTGCGAGACGAGCACGAGCCGGTGGACGAGCTCGCAACCGCGGCGGAGTTCGCCCGCGGGAACGGCGCCGAGCGGCTCCGCGATCGCAGCGGCGAGCGCGAGCGCGCGGTTGCGAGTCAGGCCGCGCCGCGCGGGCTGTGGCTCCTTCGAGAGCGCGGCGCGGATCTTGGCCTCGGTCGTGGGGCCGATTCCCGGCGCCTCGCGCAGCCGCCCCGCTTCCGCAGCGGCGCGGAGCTCGTCCGCCGTCCGGATCCCGAGCGCGCGGCCGAGGCCGACGAGGCGCTGCGGGCCGATCCCGAGGTAGCGGCCGAGCGCGACCAGCTCCGGCTCGACCTCCCGCTCGAGCTCTTCGAGCTCGGCGAGCCGGCCGGTCTCGACGAGCTCGCGGAGGCGTCGCTCGATGCCGGGGCCGATGCCGCGAAGCTCGCGCGCACGTCCCGAGCGGACGAGCTGCTCCACGGGCGCGGGCGTCGCGCGGATGAGGTCGGCCGCGCGCCGGTACGCCCGGACGCTCCAGTGCGCGGCGCCGGCGAGGTCGAGCAGCGCCGCGTAGGCGTCGAGCGTGCGGGCGATGTCGGCGTTGTCCACCGGGCTAGTGTCTCTCCATGGCCACGGTCGTGATCCCGTTCGCGGGGGGCGCGGAGGGAAAGACGCGCCTCAACTCGTCGGCCCGGATCCGCCGGGCTCTCGCGCGCGCCATGTTCCGGGACGTCCTGGCGGCGTGCGTGGTGGTGGGGAGGACTGTGGTCGTGACGCCCGACGAGGAGGCCTCCGCGGCCGCGATCGATGCGGGGGCGGAGGTCGCGCCGGACCCGGGCCGCGGGCAGGGCGCGGCGGTGCAGGCCGGACTGGAAGAAGTCGAGCTCGGCGGCATCCTCGTCGTCAACGCGGACGTACCCTGCGTCGTGCCGCAGGACCTGCGCTCG
>Ga0209810_1000927_pt1 | contig 51296 bp, 58 predicted proteins | sample Coa_R1_7_FD_187159 | JGI IMG/M metagenome (GOLD analysis project Ga0209810, IMG submission 187159) | Surface soil microbial communities from Centralia Pennsylvania, which are recovering from an underground coalmine fire - Coalmine... | ecosystem: Environmental > Terrestrial > Soil > Unclassified... | reverse complement strand
GGGAGGGAGTGTGCGGGGGCAGGATCGGTTCGATCAGTGCCCAGAGTTCATCGGGAAGAAGTGGTTTTGCCATACCTGCTTCTTCCATAATCCTAACAGCAACCTAACCGGTTTTGTTAGGTGCTCTAAACAACTCCTTAATTTGACAATTTGGTGTAGATTCCTTCCTCCTTGATAAGCAGAATGAAATATTATTGAATGTAGGGCGTAGGCGAGAACGTTGATGAACTCGTCAACCCGACAGTGGCAGTTCTCGGCGTGGGCGGTGTCGTTGAGGCCATCGGAAGAGAAGACCAGTACGATTCGGCCGCGAAGGATATAGGCTTCCAGGGTGGCGCTGTTGGGTCCGTTGCGTCCGTGCGTGGTCGCCAGGCTGTCAATTTTGTGGACCATGCAGTATATATTGTATAATGGGTTCAGAGAGCATTCAACGTACTCTTGGAGAAAGACATGATTACGATTACTCTTCCACCAGAACTGGAACAGGTCGTCACCGAGCGGGCGAAACAGCAGGGCACGACGCCTGAGCTAGTGGCTCTCGACACGTTACGAAAGGAGCTACTGCCTGTCGCGTCGCCTCCGCCTATCGAAGGGCAGACATTGGTGGACTTCCTCGGAGAGTTCATCGGCTGTATTCATAGCAGTGAAATGGTCCCTGGAGGCGCGCAGATGTCTGTGGATACAGGCAAGAAGTTCGCAGCAGGCATGGTCAAGAAGCGACGGGAAGGGCGATTGTGAACCTGACGGATACCGGGCCGCTGGTCGCTTTGCTAGACGCTGACGATGATTATCATGCTGTTTGTGTCGCGGCTTCCCGAAATTTGCCCGCCGGAGCGTTGGTGACGACCTGGGCCTGCTTTACAGAGGCCATGTTTATGTTAGGAGAGACCGGCGGTTATCGTTATCAAGAACGGTTATAGGCCATGCGCCGTTCCGGAAGGTTGGAACTGCTAGAATGCACCCCCGCAGAGATTACCCGCATGGATACTCTCATGGCGCTTTACCAGAATGTACCCATGGATTTGGCCGACGCCTCTCTCATTGCGGTCGCCGAAAGCCGGGACATACGCCGTCTATTCACAATTGACAACGACTTCTATATCTACCGCCTCGTGGATGGTTCGGTATTGGAAGTCATTCGCTAATGGAGGAGGGCATAGGCGAGGACGTTGACGTTGATGAACTCGGCGCGGTCGATCTCGTCGCCGCCACAGCAGCAGCAGTTCTCGGCATGGGCAGTGTCGTTGAGGCCGTCGGAAGAGAAGACCAGCACGATCCGGCCGCGAAGGATGTAGGCTTCCAGGGTGGCGCCGTTGGGTCCGTTGCGTCCGTGCGTGGTCGCCAGGCTGTCGATCTTGTAGACCATGCGGAAGAGAGGATGGTCCAGCTTGAGGCGGGTCATCTGCTGGCCGGGAAAGAGGCGCGCGAACTCCGTGCGGAACGAGCGCACCCAGTCGGGATCGGAGCAGCCTGCCGAGGCGAGGATGAAGCCGCCGTGCGTGAGATAGTAGCGCATCTGGACGCGCTCCTTCTCGGTCAGCGAGAAGGAGCCTTCGCCGGTCATCACGGCGAAGGGGAAATTGCTCAGCTCGCGGCTGTCCAGGCGCACGCGGCGGAAGTGCGGCTCCGTCTGGATATGCGTTTCCATCGAGAGCCGCTTTAAAAAGCGGTCGCTGAAGCACTGCGAGGTCTTGTTGCCGGCATAGATCAGGTTGGCGCACTGGACGTGGTCGCCGCTCAGACCATCCGTGTCCGTGCTGCTGTCCTGCGGGCGGGCTGGAGAGAGGGACAGGGCCAACAGCCCCGCCAGGATCATTCCCGCTTTAAGAGGTACTCGCATCGGTCTCTTCCTTTGCCGGCGGCAGGTGGTCGGTGAGGACCGCCTGCTCGAGATGCGGCGTCATCTGAAGAAGCAGGCTGTCGCCCTCACGCCGGAAATCCGTCCACGGCTGCCATTCCTGCTTGCCATCGCCCAGGTAGAGCGTCAGGCTGTCTGGGACAGGCTGCGGCCAGTGTATCCGCAGGGTCACGGGCACCCCATAAGCCCAGTAAAGGCCGACGCGAAAAGCAGGCAAGCCTTCCGGCGTGAGCGGCGCGTCCTCTGGGACGGCGCAGGAACCCTCCGCCTCGATCACTTTTCCATTGTCGTCGCGCCGCGACTCGATCTGCAGGCCGGTCGCGCTGGCGCCCTCGAAATCCGTCTCCAGCGCGACCGGCGGATAGGTCCAGCCATACGGGCACTCTTTCTCGCCGACGCGTACCGCCCAGGCCGAATCGCCCCAGGAGTAGTGCCAGAACTCGTCCCGGCAGTTGGAGAAGCCCGCGCTCAGCATCGCTTCGACCATCAGCATGCGATTGGCTTTAGCCTCCGGCGATATCTTATCGGACCAGGTATAGGCGGCCTCCCAGCCTTTGGTCGGGGCGGTCATGTCCAGTGCGTTGCCTTCCGGATCGAGCAGGCCGACATCCACCGCGCCGCCGGTGCAGTGACCGGGCGGCGCTTTCTGATCGTAGGGGGCGAAATAGCGGTTGGTGGCGCGGCGGAGCGCGGAGAGCGGCCAGTTCGGATGCTCTTCCCGCAGCCGCTTGTTGTAATTATCCCAGCCATGTTGCTGCATGCTCAGGGTCCGCGCCGCGCTGAAGACCTTCAGGCGATAGCCGGGCGGCAGGGACGCCTGGGCCGCGTTAAGCTTCTGCGCGACGGTCCGGCGCAGGTAGGGGCAGACCCATCCGACGATGACCAGATCGGGGCAAGCGGCGCGAATATCTACTAGCGGCTCGCGCTCCATCCAGGGCAGGGCGTATTCGAGAATCTTGACGCGATTGAGCGCCGCGATCGGCTCCGGGGAGCCGATCTTCGCCGAATGTGGCGCGGGACGTTTCCGGTCGGGCGTTGGGTGTTGGGCGTTCCGAAGGTTCGACGTTGGGACGGAAGGGGACGGTGGCTCCGGCTGACGGCGCAACGGATGGCGGATACCGGGAGCGGAGGAAGCATCGACATTGGCGGCGGGATCGGAAGGCGGCAAAGAACGACTCCTAAAACGAACTACTCTTCCGGCTCCTCATCGTCGTCCAGATCGTCCATCGCGCCGGAGCAGTCGGTGTAGCGGCTGATCTCCTCGCCCCGGAAGACATGGGCGACAAAGTCCTCCCGCTCGAAGCGCGGCAGATAGGAGGAGACGATGTCGTCGTCGATCTGGGCGAGCAGCTCTTCCTCTTCTCCGACGGTCAACTCGGTCTCGAAGATCACGGTGGCGTGGATGGTATCGTGGGCGAAGTGAATATCGACCTGGCCGACGCGCCGGTCGCCGTCCCAGATGAGATAGATTTCGGAAGTCTGCGTCCGCACGAGGCGGGTCATCTTGAAGCGTGTGTCCACGAGGGCCTCCCCTCATGCCAGGCGGGGCGCCTTGCGGCCGATCTTTTGGTGAGCCGGTCGAGGCGTGGAGGGCTGGAACGTCTGGCTATAGGGTATATTCGGCTTGCCTGGCATTGTGTCCTGCTCTTCTCCTTTTACGGCTTGTGAACGCGTTTTGTTCGGTCTCTTCAAAATGGGGACTGGGGACCAGGGAATGGGAAAAGCCTCTGCCGAAGGCTACCACCTCTGTCGAAGGTCTTTCCCTAATCCCCATTCCCCAATCCCTAGTCCCTGTTTTTGGGAACTGATTGTCTCTTCGAGCCGTCATTCGGACTACAGAGTTCGGTTTGCGGGGCGTTAAAACAGCGGTCACTGGGACCGTGACGTTAGCGGCTCGAAGAGAATGGACTTGATACTTCAAAGGGAGGTACGTTATGATGACACTTCCGTGGAATAGAGAGCAGCAGCGGGCGGAGACGCGCGCTCGGTGGGGCTGGATCGTGGGAGGGACGCTGGCGGTGGGAATCATCGCGGCGGCGGCTGTCTGGCTCATGCGGACCGCTCAGGAGCAGGCGGCAGGCCAGATGCAGACGATGGATAACGACTACGCGCCGGACCTTGCGAGCCCCTCCACGGCTGTGCCTGCTGGTGGGATGAAAATGCAATCCGAAGAGGCGATCATGCCGCCGGCAGGGAAAAAACGCTCCGGCCGCAGCAAAAAAGCCGGAGCCGCTTCTATCGAGAACGCGCAGCCCGCGGATTTGACCAAAATGGGGTCCGGGGCAGAAGAGCTCAGGAACCATGATTTCCCGGCTCCTATCTCCAGACATCGCTCGGCGGAAGAGGATCCTATCACGGTCAATCAGAATGTGCTGCTTCCGGAAGACATACAGGCCGGCGGCGAGATCGGGGAGATGCCGGGAGATATGCAGCCGGTGGGCGAAGCGATCAACATCATGGATCAGGATGAGCTGACGCCGGACTTCGCTCAGGAGGAAGGCTAGGCGGTCGCGTAAGCCCTCTCGACCGCAGGCTGCAGGACACGCTTCGAGCCAAGCAGGTGGAGCAGGTGGACGTGGTCGGCGCGCGTCCAGACGCGTTCGGAGCGGCCCCAATAGGCGCAGTAGGCCCACCGACCGTCGGTCGTTGGGACCCAACTCTCCTGCCCGCTGCCGGTGAAGAGCACCACACGGGCATACGGCTCGATGGGGATGTCCTGGCGGAAGATATACGTCTCGTTGGCGAACCGCGTGGCGTCCCCTTCCAGATAGGTGTCGGTGCAGAGCGCCCAGCCGCGCAGCGTGACGGCGCGCAGGCCCTGGTTTTGGAGCACGATGTACTCACCCTGCGCGTTCTCTGAAACATGGATCTCTACGATCTTCAGCATGTCCTCTCGTCTCCATGATGGGATTGTTAAGACGCTCCGCCGGGTAGAGCCTGGCGGAGCGTTGTCGTCATGAGATCCGGTCGCGCCAGCGTTGATCAGGAGCAGCCGTAGACGGAGCCACAGTTGAGGCACTTGAAGCAGGCGCCGTTGCGGACCATGAGGCTGCCGCACTCCGTGCAGATGGGCGCATCCGACTGGTTCTGGAAGATTTCCCGCTCGTGCTCGGCCAGCGAAACCGCGCCGGTGGGCGGCGTCTCCGCCGTCGTCAGCGTCAGCCTGGGCCGCGCGCCATTGCCGTTGGTCTCTTCCGTATGGCCGTTGGAGAGCGAGGGCTCGCCGTTATCGGGCACGCGGTCCAGGAATTTGAGGCCCAGCCAGCGGAAGATGTAGTCCATGATCGACTTGGCGATGCGGATGTCCGGGTTGTTGGTGATGCCGGACGGCTCGAAGCGCGTGTGGGCGAACTTATCGACCAGCGTCTGCAGGGGCACGCCGTACTGGAGGGCGAGCGAGATGGCCGTGGCGAACGAGTCCATCAGGCCGGAGATGGTCGAGCCTTCCTTGCTCATGGTCAGGAAGATTTCGCCCGGCGTGCCGTCCTCGTACATGCCGACGGTGATGTAGCCCTCGTGCCCGGCGATGCTGAACTTGTGCGTGATGCTGCGGCGCTCGTCGGGCAGCTTGCGGCGCACCGGCCGGCGCTCCTCCACAATGACCGCTGCGGCTGCGGGCGCCGGGACCGGAGCGGCTTCCGTCGCCTCCGTTTTCTCCTCGTCGGCCTTTTTGGTCATCAGCGGCTGGGTACGCTTGGAGCCGTCCCGGTAGATGGCGATGGCTTTGAGGCCGAGCTTCCAGCCCTCCACGTAGGTCGCGATGATCTCCTCGACGGTGGCCGAGTTGGGCATATTGACGGTCTTGGAGATGGCGCCGCTGATGAACGGCTGGGCGGCGGCCATCATGCGGACGTGGCCCATGTAGTGGATCGAGCGCGTGCCGTTGCCTGGCTTAAAGGCGCAGTCGAAGATGGGCAGGTGCTCCGGCTTCAGACTGGGCGCGCCCTCGATGGTATCGTGCTCGTCGATGTAGGCCAGAATGCCTTCGATCTGTTTCTTTGTGTAGCTCAGCCGCTGCAGCGCCTCCGGGACCGTGTTGTTGACGATCTTCATCATGCCGCCGCCGACCAGGCTCTTGTACTTGACGATGGCGATGTCCGGCTCGATGCCGGTCGTATCGCAATCCATGAGGAACCCGATGGTGTTGTGGCTGATGAAGCCGCCCGCGATGTAGGTGACGTTCGCGGGGACCGACAGATCGTAGGTCAACTGCTCGCCGCCGTCCTCGTTGGTGGCGATGGTGTCATAGAAGAAGCGTAGGGCATGGCCGAGGCGCGCGTCGCCGGTCTGCGCGTAGAGGGATTCGGCAGCACGGCGCGTGATCGCTCCCTGATGACGCTGCATGGAGAGCGCGATCGCATTCCGAAGCGGGTTGTCGGCAGTGACCAGTTCACGAATGACTGCTGGATCGAGGTAGATCAGATCGTAGCGGGCGGTCTGGCTGCCTTCACTCTGCCGGACGGCCGCACGCTTGCGCGCTCCGATAAAGCCGATGGTTTGCTGGTAGCGCGCCGTGTAGGACTTATTGCGCAGGGCCAGGACGAACAGCTCTGAGCGACCCCAGCCGCTCATATCCCGCTTGGTGGTCGTTGGAAGGCCGAGGGCGAGAAGAATTGTCTTGACTTCTTCTGAGAACGAACGGTGAGTGGTCGTCCAGCAGGGAATGCCCTGAGTGACGGTTCCATCGGCTTCATAGAGGCCGCGCAGGAAGGCGCTATAGACCGCCGGATCGTTGGTCGCCAGGATGGCGTCGGGGATGTGCGGCACGTAGCCTTTGCCGGAGTGGCCCGGACCGGGCGACATCTTGGCGAAGCCGCAGGCTTCCCACCAGAGAGTCAGCGGGACCGAGTGCGCCGACACCTCGCAGTAGCCTTGCTGCGGGATTAGGCGCGCCTCCAGATTGAACAGCGACTTCATCAGATCCCGGATATGCTCGGCGACATCCGTATCCGCGTTGGTGACGCAGAAGCGCGGTCCCTTGGCGTGAAGCGAGCCGTCGCCCATGAAGTAGCCGACCAGCTCGGCCAGCTCAGGCGTCATCGTGCGCGGCACGCGGGTCGTGTAGTCGCCCGTCCAGTACTCTTCGCCGAGCGGCGGGAGGGTGACGGTGCGCGGCTTACCGGCCAGTTGGCCCATCGAAAGCGCCACGACGTCACCGGGCGCAATGTCGGCAAACCGCTTCCAGACCATCGCGCCGGTGGCCGTATCGACCACTTTGATGCGATGCTTGAGCGTCCCCTGAATCGCGTAACCGCACTTTGTTGTGATGCGTCGCGTGTCTTCGATGCCGTTGACGTAGAACTTCGTAGCGGCCTGCTCGCCTTCGTCCGTCAGGACGTTGAACCGCGTGTCCTGCCAGGTGTCGCCATTCACGTCGCCGAGGCGATTCAGGCGCATCAGGCCGCGATCTGTTAGGACGAGCGAGTTGCCGACCAGGCAGCCGGTCGGCGCCAGCACCGTCGCCTGCGCGTTGCGGTAGCCATGCTGCTCGCCGGAGGCGATGGCTTTGTCCCAGGAAGAGCGCGCAGCCTCCATCATATCGCCCGGAACGTGTTTCGCTTCGATGTCCTCCACAGCCGCGCGATGCATGCGCATCACGTCCAGGAACGGCTCCCGGTTCTTGGGATAGCCAGGGAACGGCCATCCATGATCGCGGGCGATGATGCTGGACTGATGATACGCCTCGCCGGTCATAATGGCAGTGATGGCGGCGGCGTAGGCGCGCCCCTCCGTGCTGTCGTAAGGCAGGCTGCGGGCCATCAGCAGCGCGCCGAGGTTGGCGTAGCCCATGCCGAGCGGACGGTAATCGTGACTGTTCTCGGCGATGCGCGGCGTCGGGTAGGAGCAGTTATCGACCAGGATCTCCTGCGCCGTGATCACAATTCGGCAGGCATGCTTGAACGCCTCCGGATCGAACTCGCCATCCGCTCGCCGAAACTTCATCAGATTCAGCGAGGCGAGGTTGCACGCGCTATCATTTAAGAACATGTATTCACTGCAAGGATTACTTGCATATATTTTATCGCTGTTTTTGCAAGTATGCCACTTGTTGATGGTCGTGTCGTACTGGAGGCCAGGATCCCCGCAGACCCAGGCGCTCTGGCCGATCATGCGCATCAGGTCGCGCGCCTTGTAGGTCCCGTCCGGCTCTTTGCTGAGTACGAAGTGCGTGGTCCAGTCGCCGTCCTCCTCATGAGCACGCATGAACTCATCGGTGACACGCACGGAGTGGTTGGCGTTCTGGAACTGGACACTGTCGTAGGCGCCACCCGACACATTGAAGGCACCGCTATAGCCCGCATCGATCAGCGCCCAGGCTTTCTTCTCCTCCTTCTCCTTGCAGGTGATGAAATCGACGATGTCAGGGTGATCGATGTCGAGGATCACCATTTTTGCCGCCCTTCTCGTGTTCGACGCATAAAAGCCGTTAGCGCAGAGAAGATGGACGTCTTCGACCTCGATATCGTAGGTTTCCGCTACTTCCGTCGGAATCACAGACTCCAGCGTGACCTGCACGCAGTGGGACAATTCTTCTGCATAATCCGCCACCGAGGTGTGCGGATGTGTTGCCAACGATGCGAGTGCGCCATAGCCCGTCGTAGGATTAAGGCCGACCTTGCGCTCGATGATACGGTTGCCGCTTCGATGTTCCGTGCGCGCTTGTAAGGCACGGACGAGCGATGGCCGGTAGCCCCAGCCTTTATCCGCGCCGTCGGAGGGAATGTAGTTGTGAGCCGCCTTTGCGGAGTAAGGCGCAATCCGATCCATTAGACGGTGTATGAAGGTCGAGCCAACGATCTTCAAGCGGTAGAGCGCGCGCCAAGTACCGCGCTCCGCGCGACTCAACTGAAGCTTTGAGGGAATTCCGAGCGTGAGCAAAAGCCGCTGCAACTCCATCAAGAACGCCCGATCGATTGAAGATATCGACCATCCTCCACGCGGCTGGTAGGTCCCATCCGCATCGATCACGCCAGCGATGAAGGCAGCGCGCACTTCAGGCCTTGCCTCGAACATTACGTGCGGAAACCCGAGATCGTCAGCTTTGCCCTTTGCCAATCCATTCGCCACCAGGAATTCGATGAGCCGCTTGCGGGTGTAACCGATCTGTTGATGACCTGTTTCATCACTCAGTAGCAAGGGCTCCTCACCGAACAGTTGGAAGCAGTAGCGTCGGAAACGCTCTTGGGATGCGTTTCCCGCTAGATCCTTGCAGAATGCCACGCGTAAGCGATACGGGTAGTCTCTACGAAGCTCGGCATCGCCATACGTCAGGCCCAGTACATAAGCCATCTCGTCGTTCAACTCGGATGGAAATGTCATCTCTGCGGTCGTCGTCGCATGCCGGGAATCGTTTGCCTCTGGGACAAAGAGGGGTATGGAAACGCCCCCCTCGCTGGCTTCCAGCAGGACGTACAGGGAATCGCCGGGGAGAAACTCCTCAATAGGCTTGACGTCGAAGCGGCCTGTTTCGATGTTCCAGTAGGCGAACTTATGCCCTGCGGTCACCTCGACCTCGTAGCCTTCCTGCGTCCGAACCCGATAGCAGAGCTTTTCTCCATTCGGCATGAAGTCAGCGACAAGGCGCGGACCCTTATGCGTTAGAACGTAGTCTCCGATCTGCAACGTCTCGATAGGTAGCCAGCCATCCGGCGTCGCGACAAGTGTTCCCTTCTTGAAACACTTGCCGCCCGATTTGATCGCGGAGGCAAAGGAGTCGAAACCGCGCATGAAGGAGACAGGACCGGAGGCCGTGCCGCCGCCGGCCAGCGGCTCACGTGAAGAGCGAATGGTCGAGAGATTGGAGCCGGTGCCGCTGCCGTATTTGAAGAGCATCCCTTCCGTCTTGGCCAGCGTGAGAATCGAATCCATCGTGTCCTGAACGCTGTTGATGAAGCAAGCTGAGCCCTGAGGGCGCGGCTGGTCGGCGAGGCCGACGTTGAACCAGACCGGCGAGTTGAAGGCGGCTTTCTGGTACAGGAGAATGTGGGTCAGCTCGTCCTGGAAGGCCTGGGCGTCCTCTTCGGAGGCGAAGTACTCCATGGCGCGGCCCCAGTTCGCGATGGTGTCGGCCACGCGATGGATGAGCTGGCGCACGCTGTGCTCCCGCTCCGGAGTGCCGAGGTGGCCGCGAAAATATTTGGAGACGACCACATTGGTCGCCAACTGCGTCCAGCTCTTGGGGATCTCCACGTCCTGCTGCTCGAAGACCTTTTCGCCGCGCTCGTTGGCGATGACCGCGTCCCGCAGCTCCCACTCGACGGTGCTGTAGACATCCTCGCCCGGCTTCGTGAACCGACGCTCGACCTTCAAACCGGGAGCGCCTTTGCCCCGCGCGCCTTTGTGGGCGCCGTTCTCATCGGCGGGCACGCGGGTCTTGACGACCGCCTTGCCGTTATGCAGGGCATGGCCGTTGGTCACGGCGGTGGTATTCGCTGGAGGGGTGACCGAATCGTCCTGATGGATCACGGAATCGATATCGGTTTGATGGGGGTCCTGCGTCAACTCTTCATACCTCCTTCCAGGTTGGACATGGGAATAATGGCCGACGGTTCCCGGAACTGCGCGTCCGGGATGTCCGAAAAGAGAAAGGGCACGCCGGGCGCCGCCTCTTTACGGCCACAGACAAACGGGTCCGCGACGATGGCCGCCTGCGGCGACGCCGCCAGACAGCCATGCCGGAAAATCTCGGATAAGAACGCGGCTTCGAGCTGCATCTTCTGCGCTGGTCCCAGCGACCGTTTTGCGGATGACATCGTCCGGATTCTCCTCGGGATATGTGAGAACGGGATGAAGCGGCGGCGGGGCCGGGTGGGTCAAGGCTTTTTGCTGCGGCGGCGCAGCATATCGACGATCTCTTTGAACTGGGTGGCATCCTCGAACTGGCGGTAGACGGAGGCGAAGCGCACGTAGGCGACCTGATCGAGGATTTTGAGCCGCTCCATGACCATCTCGCCTATCTCGAGCGACGAGACCTCTTTCTCGAGGCGGTTGTAAAGCATCCTCTCAATATCCTGGGCGGCTTCGTCCAGCGTCTCGAAGCTGATCTCACGACCCTTGCAGGCAAGCTGCATGCCGTGGACGATCTTCTGGCGATCGAACGGCTCCCGGCGATTGTCGCTTTTGACGACAAAGAGCTGCAGCTCCTCGATCTCTTCGATCGTCGTGAAACGGCGTCCGCACGCCTCACATTCTCGTCGCCGCTTGATGGACGTGCCTTCGTTGAGCGTGCGCGTCTCCAGGACATGGTCTTTATTCTGTACTCCGCAGAACGGGCACTTCATGCTGGACCGGGATCCCCGTCTGGCTCCTCACTTCGTTGTGCGCAGAGGCCGCCGGCTCCTTTCGTGCCGTTGGGAAGTGGGTCCGACGCACTAGATGTAGGCTAAAGATGCGATTCCGCGACCCGGCCTTACGCTACCTGTCGCGGAGAAGTGGAATGGGTACTCTAAATATAGGGACTGCCAAAGGATAACACTGCTAGCGGTAGTTGTCAAGGGGTTTGGCGAAAAAAGTTTGGAATCTTTGGCCGCCAGGCCGCCCGGCATGGACACCACCGAGGGATTTTGGAGTAGAATCCTCAGTGGCCGGGAATACGGGCCGGATCCGTCAGGGGTACGGAAGGCGGATGCGAGAAGGTATGGACGGCGGGCGAATCGACCTGGACGACCGCGCGTATCGGGGGCACGGGCAGCGCGCCGGTGGCGGGATCGCCGCCCGTGATGACCGGATGGAGCGGATAGTCCCGCGCGTGGATAATCAGCGTCCGGGTGGAAAGCGGCGGTGGCATGGGGACGGTGGACCGGGTATCGGGGGCGTCTGAAACCCGTCCATAGGTCCCATCCGGCGGCGTAGAGGCGTAGGAGGTCGTTTCGAAGCGGGAGGTATCTGCGGGGGCAGGAATCGCCGCCGGCCGGGAAGATACGGGCCAGAGCCGCAGCGCCGCCAGGGCGATTACCAGGATGGCCAATCCGCCGCCGAGATGGTGCGCCAGGTTCGCGCCCTGGCGCCCGCCCTGGATGACGCGCAAGTCCTGACGGTGGGACGGCCAGGTGAAAAACTGCCCGTCCTCGGAGTACGAGACCGGCAGATACGGGACCGAAGGCGGCCGATGGGAGGTTTTAAAGCCGGGGAAACGCATACCCGGCTATTGTACCCGGCGAAACGCTCTCTTGCAAGTGGGCTGAAACATGGATGAGAAGGAACCAGACGCGATCGGGCCGCCCAAAGCTCCTCGCATCGAACGCACGCTGCATAGCGGGCAGTACGCTTCGCGCGCGCTGGGACGCATGCAGCCGTTCGCCTACTATCTGCCCGAAGATAGCGCGGGAACGGAGGAGCCGCGCTATCCGATGCTGGCGCTCCTGCACGGCCTGAACGGCAGTTATAGGGACTGGCCCACCCATACGCGTCTCGCCGCCTACGCCGCCGCGATGCCGCTGGTGATCGTGTTTCCGGATGGCGGGAACGGCTGGTACACCAACGCCGCCGAGGGCTCGGCGCGCTACGAGGACGATTTCGTGCAGGATTTCCTGCCACACATCCAGGCGACGCTGCCCGTGCGGGAGCCCGGCAGAGCCTGGGGGATCGGCGGGCTGTCGATGGGCGGCTACGGGGCCGTGAAGCTGGCGCTGAAGTATCCGCAGCTCTTCTCGGTGGCAGTCAGCCATAGCGGCTCGTTCGAGAAGATGCGAATACCGGAGTCTCATCCTGTTTTTGGCGACCCGCAGAAGGATGCGCGTCTGCGCCATGCCGAAGATCCGTTCTATCTGGCGGAGCTGGCGATGTGCCGCTGGCCGACGGAGCGCCCGTTTCTGCATCTCGACTGCGGCCTTTTCGACCCGCTTTTGGAAGGCAACCGCCGCTTCGCCGCCCATCTGAATTTTCTCGGCTATCGGCATTCCTATCGAGAGATGCGCGGCTATCATACCTGGCCTTACTGGAACCGCGCCATTCGCACGATTCTGCCTGCGATTGCGCGTGCGTTAGGGGCGTAGGAGGAGAGGTCTAAAAGCGTGCAGGAGTTCGATCTGATCGTTATTGGAGGGGGCTCGGCGGGCCTGAAAGCGGCGCGCACGGCGGCGAGGGGAGGCCGCGCCGTCGCGCTGGCCGAAGAACGGGAGCTGGGCGGGGAGTGCTTCTGGGCCGGCTGCGTACCGACCAAGGCGATGGTACGCGCCGCGCAGGTGTGGCACCTGGTGCGCCGGGCGCAGGAGTTCGGCATCCAGGCGGAAATCCGCAAAGCCGACTTCGCGGATGCGATGGCCTACAAGGAGCGCGTGCTACGCCGTGTGGCCGGTGACGGCCCGTCCGACGCGGGTCTATCCCGGCTGGGCGCCCGCTTCTATCCCACCCACGCCCGGTTCGAAGGGCCGAACGAGGTACGTGTCGGCGAGGAGGTGGTCCGCGGCAAGCAGATCATCGTCGCCACCGGCACCGTGCCCGCCGTGCCGCCCATTCCCGGCCTGAAAGAGGCGGGATTTATTACCAACCGCGAGGCGGTCAACCTCACCACGCTTCCCCGGCGGCTCGTGGTATTGGGCGCCGGGCCGATCGGCCTGGAATTTGCGCAGGTCTTCCGCCGCTTCGGAGCGGAGGTGACGGTGGTCGAGACGCTGCCGCAGATTCTGCCGCGAGAGGATGCGGAGATCGCCGCGCTGGCGGCCGGATTCCTGGAGGAGGAAGGCATCCGCATTCTGACGGGAGCTAGGGCGGAGCAGGTGACGGCAAAGCCGGGCGGCTCCAGGCGCGTGCAGGTCCGGCGGGGAGAAACGATAGAGGCGATCGAATGCGACGAGATCCTGGTGGCGACCGGGCGCCGGGCGGCCATCGAGGGACTGAATATCGAGGCGGCCGGGGTGGACTTCGAGGCTCGCTGCATCCAGGTCGATCACTACCTGCATACGAACGTGCCGCATATTCTGGCGGCGGGTGACGTGGCGGGCGGCTATCTCTTTACCCACGTCGCCAGCTCGGAAGGCCGGTTGGCGGCCCTAAACGCCTTCACCGATAAGCCGGAGCCGTTCGATCACCGGGTGGTGCCGCGCTGTACGTTCATCAATCCGGAAGTGGCCAGCATCGGTCTGACGGAGCAGGAGGCGGCGGAACAGGGAATGCGGGCCGTCACGCAGTCCTTCTCCTTCGCCGACCTGGACCGCGCCATCATTCAGGGCGAAGCGCGCGGGCTGGTCAAGCTAGTCGTGGACGAGCTGGACGGGCAGATTTTAGGCGCGCACCTCGTCGGGCCGGACGCCTCCAGCATCCTCGCGGAGCTGGCCGTCTGTATGAAAAACCACCTGCCCATCTCCGCCATCGCGGATACGATGCACGCCTATCCAAGCTTTCCGGAGGCGGTCGAAGCGGCGGCGCTTGCCGCCCACAGCTACCGAGGACAGGTGGAAGGCGCTACCGAAGAGTAACCGCAGCGGCGATCACCCCCTCAGTTTTTGAATGGCGGCGCGGGTGGCGACCAGGCACTCCTGAATATAGGGCATGGGATCGTCTGCATGCTCTTCATATTCGAGAGAGACGATGCCCCGGCTGCTATAGTGGCTGGCTTTGAGCGCCCGCAGAAGTCCGACGGTATCCAGCGTGCCTTTGCCGATCTCTGTGAACTGCTTCTCCCCGTTCGGTCCCGTCTTCACGTCTTTGAGATGAACGCCGTAAACCCGCCTGCCGAACTTGCGCACGGCGGCGACGGGGTCCTGGTCGGAGCGCAGGTAGTGGCCGGTATCGACGCAGGCGCCGATGCGCGGATTCTGTCCCTGGAGGGCGGCCCAGACTTTCGGGATGGTGTCGTAAAGAGCATCGCCTGGCCCGTGGTTGTGGATGCCGATATTGATTTTGTACTCCTTCGTGAGCAGGTTCAACAAGGGGAAGGAGTCGGGGGAAGGAGAAGCGGAGAGGGTGTCGATCTCCATGGCCCTGGCGAACTCGAACTTGCGGCGCGCGTCGGCTTCGTTATTGCCAAAATCGACGACGCCGTACGTGACCATGCGGATGCCGTGAGCGCGCAGCTTTTCTTTGTACCCGGCCAGAATCTTCGGGTCGTCCGTAATGGGGAAGTGCGCATCGAAGCCTTCCCACCACGTCAATCCCAACTGTTGCGTCCTGGCAAGCGCCTCATCCACATTGTAGCCGCGCAGGGAGTAGGACTGCATGCCCATGCGGAAGGGAGCATACGCCGCCTCCCCCTCTTGGGCGAGGATCGCTTCATACGGAGCGAGCGCGGCGCCCGCCGCTCCCACAGCAAGCGTATTTAGGAAGGTTCGGCGTGTGAGCATTTTTGAAGGCGCGTTCTTATTCATTGGATCTGCCTCGATTTGAAAGTCCGGATTACCGATATAGCGGATGAAGGCGCTTTTGCGTAGTGCTTCGCGTCTGACATGGGTGGTGTCTCAGACCCGGCGGGCGCGCTTGGAGATAGATTTGCGGGTTGCGGTGACGGGCAAGCCGGTTCGCACGAACTCCCGCTCCACAAGGCGAAAGAAGGCGTCCCGTTCCACGCCGCGCACGATCGCCAGCTCGTGCGCCTCGGCCAGCGCGACCGGATAGCCGTCGCCTTTTTGGGCCTGGTCGTAGCAGAGCGACTGCGTCCAGGCCAGCAGCTCGGGATCGGCGGCGACCCAGTCGGGAATCTCCACGCGCGCCACCTCGCGACCGATGTTCAGATAGAAGAAGCGGATCCGGTGGACTTCGTCGTAGAGATTCAGAATTTTAGACCGGGAGCCGAAGACGGCCGAGCGCTCACCGGGCGCGAGGAGCGGCTCGAACAGCTCGGCATCGGTAATGCGCTCCGTGCCGGCGCAGTCCGGGGCGACGAAGTCCGGACGTGGCTTGCTGCGGTTCGGGCAGTAACGGTCGCAGTCGGCGCGGGGATGTGGGCAGTGAAAAATCCGCAGGGCGTTGACCACGTCGCGGCTGGCAGGCTTGCTGATATAGCCGGCCAGAGGCACGCGATGTTGCCGGGCGATCTCTAGCTGCGTTTGGAACGCGCTCAGGGCTTCCGCGCGGAACGTCTCGCTCTCGGCTTCCAGGGGCCAGAGGATCAGGGTGCCGTCCAGCAGAGCCAGGGTAGGAGGCGCAGACGCCGAAGGAGGCGTGCTGCCGTTGCCGGCAGGGGAGATTTCCGGCGGCGCGTTGGCGGCGATCATCTCGGCCAGACCGGCCAGCTCCGCCAGCAGGCGGCGCATGGTAAGACGGCGCGGCGCGATGGCGGTTTGCTCTCCCTGGAACTCGTCCAGCAAGTCCTCGTCCGGCTGCGCCAGGGTGGGGCGAGAGTGGAGGTAGGCGCGCTCGCCGGTGCCGTAGCGCAGCGCGATAAGGCCGATATTGATCAGATAGCAGAGGGCGATGTCGTGCCGGTCCGCGACGATCTGTGAGCCGTCGGTAGCCAGGACAGCGCAGGGGAGGGGGCGTGGAGGGGGCGTATAGGTCCGATCCGGGGATTCCATCAGATCGGCGACCAGCCAGGAGGTGCGGCTGCTATCGATCCTGGCTTGCGTCTCTTCCCAGGTGGGTCCGGAGGCGCGCAGGCGCCGGCCAGCCTCCGCTCGTGCCGCCTGAAAGTGGGGCAGGCCACGCGCATGCTCGGCCGTGAAGGAGTGAATCTGGATCGTGATCTTGTTGAAGTCCAGCATGCTGACGAATCGCGTCCTGTTTATCGATAGCCTGACATAGGCCATTCTAGCACGGAGCGGACCGCCTGTCAATGGATGCGACGCAGGGCAACGGTGCAATCTGGTACAATAGAGATAGCATTGCGGAGAGGGAAGGAGGCAGAACGGATGACCCTTGTAGGAGAGCCGCAGGATACAAAGACCGATGCGCCGCGGCATTGGGAATGCCGGGAGTGTGAGTATCAGTTCGCCGGGGCGGCCCCGCCGAGCGTGTGCCCACTCTGCGGAGAGCCGGGGGAGCAGTTCCAGGAGACGCATCCGGTCGCGCTGGATGCCATCGATAAGCAGCTTCTCAACCTGCTGCAAAACGGCGTGCCGCTGGTCGAGAGACCCTGGGACGCTTACGGCGCGGATCTGGGCATCTCCGGCGAAGAGGTCATGGAGCGTATCCGCCGGATGCGCGCCGACGTGATCCGTCAAATCTCCGCCATCTTCGATTCCCGCAGTCTCGGCTACAAGAGTACCCTCGTCGCCATGCAGTTTTCGCCGGAAGAGATCGATCGGGCCGCAGCGATCATCAACCGGCATCCGGGCGTCAGCCACAACTACCGGCGCAACCACCTCTTCAATCTCTGGTTCACGCTGACCATTCATAGCTCGCAGGACCTTCTGGAAGAGATCAACAAGCTGGCGGAATCTGCCGGCGCGGTCCAAACGCTTCCCTTGCCGAATCTCAACCTCTTCAAAATCGGCGTGAAACTGGACGTGACCGGCGAGAAGGACGTGACCCGCCAGGAAGAGGGACCGGTCGTCCACGGTTTCAAGCAGGCGCAGAATCTCACGCCACGCGAGATCGAGGCCGTGCGCGTGCTGCAGCGGGACCTGCCTATCGAGGAGAGGCCGTTTCGCATCTGGGAGGAGAAGTTCGGCATCCCCCAGGAGGAGCTTTTTGAGCACGCCCGCTCGTTCCAGGAGCGCGGGATCATGCGCCGCTTCAGCGCCGTGCTGCGCCACCGTAACGCCGGGTTCTCGGCCAACGCCATGGGCGTCTGGATCGTGCCGGAGGAGCGTATAAGCGAGGTCGGTCCGGCTATCGCGGGCTTTGCGGCTGTCAGCCACTGCTACCAGCGTCCCACCTATCCGCCGGACTGGCCCTACAATATCTTCTCGATGGTGCATGGCAAGACGACGGAGGACTGTCAGGCCGTTCTGGACGCCATCTCCGAGAAGACGGGCATCCAAGATTATACGATGCTCTACAGCACCAAAGAGTACAAGAAGGTGCGCGTCAAGTACTTCCCGCCCGGCATGCCGGTTCCAGGCGCGAACGCATAGCCTGAAAAGCGAAGCCGCCTCCCCAACGGGAGGCGGCTTTTTCTACGCCGGCTTCTTTTCTATCCCTCCACAGTGAAGGCCGGGATAGGCCTGCCGTCGATGTCCGTGAAGCCGTACTCCTGGGCCAACTGGCCGGAGGTCCAGACTTTGCCTGCTTTGGCGGCGACGTTCGGGTCGGAGGCCAGCGCGACGACCGCGCGCCCGATGTAGAACGGGGTTTCGGATTTGGCGAAATGCGGGTCTTTGGCGATGGCATCCCGCCAGGTCGCTTCGGTAACTCCAAAGCTCTCCAGCATCGCCTCGGAGCGCAGATAGCCGGGCGAAAGCGCCAGAGCCGTGATATTGTGCTTGCGAAGCTCCTCGGAGAGCGCAAAACCGAGCCGATTGGCACAGATCTTGGTGAGATCGTAGAACAGATCGCCGCGATAGTCGGGGTTGCCCTGCGGGTCGCTGTCGGTGATCTCGATGACCAGTCCCTGGCGGCGCGCGACCATCAGCGGCAGGTCATAGTAGCTGGTGATGATGTGTGCGTGAACGGCCCGCTCCAGCATGAGTAAGCCATCCTCCAGCGAGCGCTCCCAAAAAGGCTTGCGCCAATCGGTCAGCTCGTCGCCGCCCCAGACATCGTTGACGAGCAGATCGAGGCGGCCATCCTGTTCCCGCCGTACCCGCTCGAAAAACGCGCGGACTTGCTCCGGGACCGTGTGATCGACCTGGGCCCAAATCCCGATGCCGCCGCGAGCCGTCACCATCTCCGCTGTCTCCTCGATCGTTTCGGGACGATAAGCCAGAGCGAAGGGAGAGCTTTCTGCCGGCCGGGGTGGCGTGGACTTGCCACGCACGCTGCGACCCGTACAGTAGACGGTCGCGCCTGCCTCGCCCAGCATACAGGCGATACCGCGCCCTGCGCCGCGCGTCGCTCCCGCTACCACCGCAACAGTCCCTTTGAGATTCTGCATTCTTGCCTCCAAAGTCGGGGTTGAAACTCTATAAATAAAGAGCCTGATCCGCGCGACGTGGATACCAGGTCGTGATCTATCGGGACGCCGCAGAATCGGCGCCTGCTTCTTGCGCCAAGCAGAGATAACCGCCGTCGCCATCTACGACGACATTCAGGGAAACTCAGGCGCGCTGAGGCAGTAGCTAACAAGGAAACTATCAACTATCTGGCGAACACTCTTAATGTTCGGGAAGCGACGCCGATTCCACAAGGACTGATCGAATTCAGCCTTCTTTATGTTGTGGGGCTTCCGCAGGGGCAAGTGTTCCATGGCAGACGACATTTTTATCAGCTATGCTAGAGCCGATCAGGCCCGGATCGGGCCGCTGAAAGAGCGGCTTGAACAGGCTGGTATTTCTGTTTGGATGGATGTCAGTAATATTGAAGGCGGGATGCTCTGGCAGAAGGAGATCGTCGAAGCCATCCAGGGGTGCAAAGTGCTGATGTTGATGCTCACCCCGACCTCCGCTGCCTCTTCCAATGTTTTCCGAGAAGTCTCTCTAGCCAGCGAACACAATAAACCGATCCTGCCTCTGGTATTGAAAGCCGCACAGGTTCCTGAGGAGATGAGGTACTGTCTGGCGGGCCTGCAAAGGATCGAGCTGCCTGACGAAGAACTGGAAACCCGATGGGCGGTGGTAATGCACGCTCTGGCTCATTTCGGTGTCCAGCCAGCAGAGCCGAAATCCACACCGAACAACCTGCCGATCATTCCAACTTCCTTCATCGGGCGTGAGCGAGAAATGCAAGAGATCGGGCGCTTGCTCGCGAAGACCCGGTTGCTGACACTAACAGGGGCAGGAGGCTGCGGCAAGACTCGCCTGGCGTTACAGGTGTCTGCCGAACTGCAGGCGGGCTATCCGGATGGTATCTGGGTAGTGGATTTAGCCCCGTTGTCCGATCCTTCGCTGGTGCCCCAGACCGTGGCTTCCGTGCTGGGAGTCCGGGAGGAGGCGGGCAAAGAAATTCTGCAAACGCTTGTCGAGCAGATCAAAACGAAGCAGCTTCTGCTCCTACTGGACAACTGTGAGCATATCCTTGAATCCTGTGCCCAGCTTGCGGATGCTCTGCTGCGTAGTTGCCCGGGTTTGCGCATAATGGCGACCAGCCGGGAGGTGCTGGGGATCGCCGGAGAGACAGCCTATCGCGTTCCCCTGCTCTCGGTGCCGGATTCCAGGCAACCCTTCACTCGAGAGCGAATGGAAGAATATGAGGCCGTGCGGCTTTTTATCGAGCGCGCGACGGCAGCCTTGCCGACCTTCTCGATCACCGATCATAATGCGGCTCCGGTGATCCACGTTTGCCAACGGCTGGATGGTATCCCCCTAGCTATCGAGTTGGCGGCGGCGCGGGTGCGCACGATGCCCGTAGAGCAGATCGAGACACGCCTCCAATTGCTGACGACAGGAAACCGCGCAGCTCTGCCCAGGCAGCAGACTCTGCGCGCCACCATAGATTGGAGCTACGACCTGCTGACCGAGCAGGAAAGAAGATTGCTCAGAAGCCTGTCGGTATTCGCAGGTGGCTGGACGCTAGAAGCGACAGAAGCGGTCTGCACGGAGGATTCTGTCCCGGACTGGAACGTGGTGGAGCTGCTGACCGGTCTGGTAGAGAAATCTCTGGTTGTCTACGACGAGCAGACGGAGCGTTATCGCCTGCTGGAGACGATCCGCCAGTACAGCAAAGATCGCCTGATGGAGAGCGCCGAGGGAGAGTCGGCTTGCCAGCAGCACCTGAAATACTTCCTGCAGCTAGCCGAGATGGGAGAACCGAAGTTAGAAGGCGCCGAGCAGGCAGAATGGCTGGCGTGTCTGGAGGTCGAGCACGACAACTTGCGGGCGGCGCTGGCTTACTGCCGGGAAAGAACGGAGGCAGCAGAAGCAGGACTCCGGCTGGCGGCGTCGCTGTGGAGGTTCTGGGAGGTACACGGGTATTTGAAGGAAGGGCGAGAGCATCTGGCAAGGGCACTCTCGCAAGAGGGGGCGACCGGCCCCACCTTAGCGCGCGCCAAGGCGCTCAACTCCGCCGGGAATCTGGCCCAGGACCAGGGCGATTATGCCGCTGCTCGCGCGCTCTATGAGCAGAGTCTGGCTATCTTGCAGGATTTAGACATTAAAGGCCCGGTGCCCGGAGTGCTGGCTAATCTGGGCAATGTGGCTGCAGCAACCGGCGACTTTGCGGATGCCCGTAGATTTCTGGAACAAAGCCTGGAACTCAGACGGAATGCGAACGATACCTGGGGAATCGCCAATACGCTCACCACTCTGGGCAATATTGCCTTATATCAGGGCGACTACGTACAGGCAGATCGACTCTATGCAGAGAGTTTATCGCTATTTCAGCAGATCGGTCATGAGGAGATGACCGCCCTCGTTTTGGGCGGGCGGGGCGGTATCGCCTTAGCGATGGGGCAGCCTGAGGAGGCTAGAGTACTTCACCAGCAAAGTTTAGGAATCTATCTTAAGCTAGGCGATAAAGTCCATATAACGATAGCTCTGCAGAATCTGGGGGAGACAGCCTGCCAGGCTGGAGACTATGACCTGGCTCGAAAGTATTATCATCAATGCATGGAGATTGCGCGGGAGATAGGCGATAACCGGAGCATTAGCGAATTACTCATCTGCATGGCCGATTTGGAGATTATGGTAGAAGATGTCTCTGCCGCTCAAACTATACTCCGAGAGGGTCTGAGGATGCTTCAGCAGATAGGTGATCGGCCCGGCATCGCGAGGGGTATGGAACTGCAGGCTTATCTGGAGGCAGCACAGGGACAAAAAGAACTTGCGATCCATCTATTTGCCGCCGCAGAGGCGTTGCGCACATCAATCGGCGCTCCCTTGCCGCCGTATGAGCGAGATCGCTACGACCGTTATGTGGCAGAACTGCGGGCCTCCTTAGGAGAGAAGAAGTTTACGGCTCTCTGGAACGAAGGAAGTACGCTGTCGCCGGAGCAAACCATCGTTGTCATTGCTAAGGCAACGTAACAGTCTGGCTTAAGGTGATTGGTACGGTTTTGCTACCGTCGTCGTTATTGAAGATATAGGTGAAATTTAAAGTGACGCTCTGTCCTGAGGTGCCTGCCGAAGAAGGAAATACCAACGAGGCACTTTTTGTCGCTCCGGACGCAATGCTTCCAATATCGTCTGGCAAGGATGTGCTGCTCGCCACGGAGTTTAGGTAAGCGGATTGGATAGTTACGTTGGGCGCAGTCTGGTAGCCCTTATTTTTAAGCGTGATATTCGCCGTATAGCTCCCATCACTGTTTTTTGTAATCTTCGTGGCGCCCCTCACCAGGGCCAGGGTGGTGAGCACAATGGGATAGGGAACCGCCTTCGAGTGTCCATAGGATCCTTTTACGGTCACCTCGGCTGTGCCCGCATTGGCAATGAAAGAGGCGTCTACGGTGGCTTGCAAATGGTAGATGTCGGAACCTGGGGTTGTGGGGAGAAGCGATCCATTCCAATAGACATTCGCGCCGCCAGGGAAATTGTACCCCTTGACGTTCATAGTGAAGGTTGGACCTCCCGCGTTGACCGGCTGCGGGAGAAGTTCCGTTATGACCGGCAGCAGGGTTAGCTTAAAGATCGTTCCATAATGATACAGTCCACCCATAGAGGTCGTGCCATAGAAGGAAGCATCATCTATGGGTGTCAAAGCGGTCCATGGTTGTGCGCCGTCCGTATTTTCACCGTTATGCATGGCAGAAAAGATGTAAAGCGTATGGTAGTTAGGAGGGTTTAACTCAAACACGACACCGTTCCCGTAAGTGCCTCCGTAGCGTGTGGTGCCATAGAAATGGCCATCGCTTCCAGGAAGTCCCTGTACCAGGCTGCCAGTAGGATAAGCTCCAAAAGAATTGGAAAAATTGGCTAACACTGCTGGAAAGGAATAAAGGGTGGTCAGATTCCAGATCTTATTGATGGTGTCATAGGATAACTTATAAATAGTGCCAGAGCCATATTTCCCACCTTGATAGGTGGTTCCATAGAAAGCGCCATCCGTTCCTTGCACCAAAGCAGCGAGGGGCATTGAGCCATCCGGATTATTGGGGTTGAAGGGGGCGAGCGTTGTCGGTGTGCCACCTGGCGTGAAGTTGAAGACAGTCCCCTCATTATAGGTTCCTCCCAGGGTGGTCGTGCCGTAGAAGGACCCATCGTTGCCCAGTGCCAACGAGGCAGCCGGATTGGCTCCCTCAATGGAGGAATTGAAGCTGTATAATGTCTGGAAGGAGCCATTCGGGCTGAGCTGGAAGATAGTTCCTCCGTTGTATAGTCCACCCTGGTAGGTTGTGCCATAGAGGTAATTATCGCTGTATTTGTCCTGGATCAGGCCCTCTGGGAAGGTTCCTTCCGAGCCGTCGGCAGCAAAAACATGAATTGTGTTCAATTGAGCTAAGTTGCCCTGAGAGTCTACTTGAATTTGGAAGATAGAGCCTTTACCGTTAGCTTCGCTTAGGGTTGTGCCGTAGTAGTTTCCATCCTTTCCCTTTATCAAACTGTTCGGGTATTGATACGATTGAAAGTTGTAGAGGGGGTTAAGACTGCCCGTATTGGTGAATTGAAAGACAGATCCTTGATTGCCCACTCCTCCGGCGAATGTAGTGCCATAGAAATTTCCAGCGCTGTCTTGCACCAACCCGGCGTACGGGCTGGCTCCGTCAGCGTTATCTGTGAAGGAGTAAAGTGTGGTCAGCATACCGGTGCTCGTGACGTACTTGAAAATAGTCCCGTGGCCAAGTTCTCCTCCTAAAGGGCAGGTGCCATAGAAGTTGCCATCAGAACCCAACAAAAGACTTCCGAGTGGCGAATTTCCATCGCTGTGGGAAGGATCGATGTGATTGTAACCGTTGAAGGAGTAAATGGCGGTTTCCGGCCAGGGCGTACTACTGGCAGGCGTTATCTTGAAGAGTGTTCCCAGACCATACGTTCCGCCAGACTGTGTCACGCCATAGAACTTGCCATCGGTTCCCAGGGTCAGACTCATCTGCGGATAAGCTCCGCCCTTATTGACATGTGTTGTCGAGTTTATAGCAGGGAATTGACAGAGAGTCGTAAAATTGACGCCATTAGGATTGTTGAGATCAATACTATACATGGTTCCCGTTCCATTGGCTCCTCCTTGCTCCGTAATTCCATAAAGCTTACCATCCTTGTTACCAGGAACAAGGCCGTCTGCGACGGCGCCATCCGCGTTTTGGGTACCTGACGCGAAGGCGGCAAAATTATATAGCGTGGTCCAGTTGCCGTTCGAGGTAAGCTTGAAGATCGGGCATTTATATACTTAGTCTACATGACTACTTCGGGGCTATGTGCTGAAGGTGTCCGGTCGTCAGTTGGTCATAGGTAAGCCGCTTGCCGACTATCTGACTTGCTACTCTTCGGAACCGGTCGCCGTCCTTCTCTGTCCGGCTATTATAGCGGAAATCCTCCTCCGCTAGATACCGGTGAAGATGCCAGCCGGACAGTTGCACATAGGTTCCGTGATAGCACCTATCGAGGATAGACCAGTAGTTTTCCATTCCATTCGTGCTATACTCGCCATTGTCGCCGCTCGTATACTGACCCTTCTTGTGGTCAACGATGCCATGCTCATACCGCTCGGATAGACCCTGGTAGGACTTCCAACTGTCGGTGCAGACGGTAGAGCCTTCTTCGACGACGTAGTTAATGATACCGTGCAGAGTCTCCTTTGAGGCGTCCCCGATTATCATGGTCTGCACGTTCCCGCCGCGCTCTTTGAGGCCGAAGACGATGGATTTAGGGAAACCCTGCTCCCGTTTCTCCTGCCGCTTGTCCGCGTGCATGGTCTTGGCCTTCGCGCCTATGACTGTCTCATCTACTTCGACAGTCCCTTCCATCTTGGCAATACTGCCCGTCTCCATGATGTAGCGGATACGATGCAAGAGGAACCAGGCGGTTTTCTGAGTGACGCCAAGAGAGCGGGCTATCTCACAAGAGGAAATCCCGTTTTTCGCGTTAGCAATCAGCCACATAGCCGCAAACCAAGTTTCCAGGGGAAGACGGGAAGACTCAAAGATCGTACCGACACGAACGGAGAAGCGTTTCCCACAAGGGCGGCAGTTCCATACCTGCTGAGTGCTGATAAAGGACAGTTCCTTGTTCCTGCAATATGGGCACTCAACGCCGTTCGGCCAATTCAGGTTCTTTGCATACTCGAAGCAGACTTCGGGGTCGCTGAAATACTTGATTGCTTGCTGTAGGGTTTGAGGCTGTTCCATTTCTCCGCTTCCTTCTTATCGGTCTATTTAACTACTCTAGCGACCGGGCAGAAAGCGGAAATGAAACTGAAAAATTTCCATGAATGATCCTGTTGTTAATACTTGTTGTCAATGCTTGAAATGAGTAGAATGTGTTCGGCCTCTTGCTATATTGCATACATTCTGCTATACTTTACAAACCAAGCCAGACTAAGGAGACGCCGTCATGTCCGCACAACGTGTAAGGTCCCATGAGTCCCAAAATAGGGAACAGCAGTTGGAAAACCTCATCCTGGAAGCGCAAAAACAGCCGGGACTAACTGAGGTAATGGCTGTTTTCCGGGATTGGCAACGACTTGACCAAGAAGCCGAGCCGGTTCGACTTGCGATGGAAGTACCTCCTGCCGTTATCACCTCTACCTCCTCTGCTTCTTAGAGGCGATGCCATAATGCCAACCTGGGGCGACATACTTACAGAGATAATGGCCCTCGTGCCGAGGGACCCGAAGGCGTTTGACGATGTTAGGCGTAAGTATCTAACCTCGTTGCATGGTCACGTCGGGCGAGATGTCATCCTCTACGCCACGTCTTTTACAAGTGCGTTGCCGCCAGGAGCACCAGCAAACATCACAAGCATAACTGATGAAGACCTGCAAGGGTTCATGGAGGCGGTGAATGGTCTGAAATCCAAGAAACTTGACCTTATCCTGCATAGTCCGGGAGGTTCGGCTGAAACAGCGGAAGCCATCGTATCTTATCTGCGGTCTAAGTTTGACGACATTCGCGTCATAGTGCCGAGTCTGGCAATGTCGGCAGCGACAATGCTTGCATGTGCGGCAGATGTTGTCCTGATGGGGAATCATTCATTTTTGGGGCCGATAGACCCTCAGATGTTGATTACCACACCGTTAGGGCAACGAATGGCCCCTGCCCAGGCTATCCTTGACCAATTCGATCAAGCTTTAGCAGAATGCCAAGACCCTGCTAAGTTACGGGCATGGCTTCCAATGCTCGGTCAGTATGGGCCGGACCTCTTGGTTCAGTGCAAGAACGCCTCTGAAAAATCTCAGGAACTCGTTGAAACGTGGTTGAAACAGTATATGTTCGCTAAAGATAAAGATGGGCCAAAGAAGGCAAAGGCGATAGCTTCTTGGCTTGGCAGCCACCAGCATTTTAAGAGTCACGGCAGGCATATTTCAAGAGATGAATTGACCGCAAAGGGCCTCAATGTCAGTCCGCTCGAATCCAACCACAAGACACAGGACCTTGTCCTTTCGGTGTTCCACGCTACTATGATACTCTTCAATACAAACTCCATTGTAAAAATCGTTGAGAATCATTTGGGCAAGGCATGGATGAAACGCGTAGCACCACCTCAAATGATGATGCCACAGATGATATTACAAGGACCGCTACAGCCAGGGCAACCAGGCCCACCGGGTCAACCCGGCGGGCCTCCGCTTCCTATGCCGCCTAATAATCCCTGATTTCCGCTATTCAGGCTATGCCCTGAGTAGAATACGCGAAGGAGACCCAGACCATGAGCGAGCAAGCCGACTTATCTAAGCCTGACTTACGGACACCTTTCGAGAAATTCGACGACTTAGCCCGTCGCGCATTCGCCACTCCGAAGGAAGAGGTTGACGCACATCTAGCAGCAGAGAAGGCAAAACGTAGGCAGGCGAGGGAAGCAAAGAAGCAGGCACAGGCAAAGTAAAGGCGGCAGGGAAATCCTGGTCGCCTTCTTCATGCCCCATGTAGACTAAGTATATAAATGCCGAAGATCGTGCCGTTGCCGTTTTGCCCGCCGGCCCGTGTCGTGCCGTAGAAGTTGCCGTTGCTGTCCTGAACAAGCGGGCTGAAAGGATTGGCCCCGTCCACATTAAGACCATTGCTGCCGAGGGCAGAGAAAGAATAGAGGGTGGTCAGATTCCAGATCTTATTGATGGTGTCATAGGATAACTTATAAATAGTGCCGGAGCCATATTGTCCGCCCTGACTGGTGGTTCCATAAAGGTTGCCACCGGTTCCTAGTATCAAAGCGACTGCAGGATAGGCTCCATCCGTATTATCACCATTGCTATCGAGGGAAGAGAAAGAATAGAGGGTGGACAGATTCCCATTGGAAGCCACCTTGAATATTGTGCCTGTGCCACTGAGATTTCCACTGAGACCACCAAACATCGTGGTGCCATAGAAGTTGCCCGCATTGTCCTCAACGAGGCTTGCTCTGGGAATAGCCCCGTCGCCGGTGAAGGAGAAAGCTACTCCTGAACTATCCGAGCCATCTTTATTATTTTGGTAGGCGACGCCATATCCAAAGCCATTGTTCCCGGAGCGAACGGCTATGCAATTGCCGGCAGAAGTTATTCCAAGGAGATAAGTATCGAGTAAGACAGGGGAGGTCGGTATTGCTCCATCGCTGCCATTGAAGGCGTGGACGGTAGTCAGGGTCGGGAAGTTTTGGGCAAGGGCGAGGGAGGCGTCAAGCAGAGTCAAGCCCACAATAAAGAACAGCACGAAAGCCTTCAAATATGTAGACATAATAGCAGTTCCTTGTTTGAATCAGCACCGTACTACTATTGCTTTGCGGCGTTTCGTGCGAGGGAAGCTACCGACTAATGCCCATGCGACATAGTACAACACTATAACACAGCATTATGTGGTTGTCAATCGTTAGTTAGTAAAGAGAAGCAAACGATCGATCCTGATTGCCATCCCTTCTGTAAACAGCAAGCCTCCGGCCGGTTGGACGGAGGCTTGGGTAAGGCGCAAATCTTTAACAGGTGGCTAACGGCGGGCGCAGACGTAGATGCGCCAGAAGCGCGGGTCGTCCAGGCGGCTAATGGCGACGCCATGCGTGCTGGTGGCCGAGTGAATGAAGTAGCCATAGCCGATGTAGAGGCCGGTATGCGTAACACCCAGCCGCTCTTTGCGACGGCCGAAATAGAGCCGGTCGCCGGCTCGCAGTTGGTCTACCGGGACCGGGACGCCATAGGCCATCTGGTCGGAGCCGAGGCGGGGAAGGGGATAGCCGCAGGCGGCAAAGATGTTGCGGACAAAGCCGGAGCAGTCGATGCCGTGCGCGGTGTTGCCACCCCACACGTAGGGCACGCCCAGATATCTGTAGGCTTCCCTCAGAAGCGCATTCACATCGCCGGTGAAATAGGGCGTAGCACTGCGCGGATAGATGTCGCCGGGATCGTCACCGGAAGGCACCGAGGAACCGCCCGCGCTGGATGAGGGCGCTGCATAGTTCGGATGGATGGAAACCGCCGCCCGTGTCACCTGATAGTTGAGCAGGTGCAGGCTCGACTTGCGCAGCCAGCCCATCGAGCCGTCTGCCATAAGGACGCCATACCAGGCGCCGGCCACCCCCTGGACGGCCACATAGGTCCCTGCGGGCGCGTAGGTCAGCAGGCCGGTCCGGCTGCTGCTGCCGCGATAAATCGGCGTCTGCCGGGCGATCTGGCCGAGCACGCCTACCACCGGATTGCGGGTCTCAGCCCCGCGCGCCGCGTATTGGCCCCGCGCATAGCGCGTATAGCTGTAAGGACTGTCCCTGGGCGTGCGATAGCGAGTGGGAATCACGGATCTCGGCGGTCGGGAGGCTTCGGCCTTTGCGCGAGCTGCGGCCCGTGCCTGCAAAGCCGCCTGTGAGGGCGGAAGCTCCAGCGTCAGCGTTCCATCGGCAGAGACGGGGCGAGGCGCTCCGATCATGCCGGCCAGGGCGACAAGGCCAGCCGCGAGAAGACGGGCGGAAAGGAATAGCCCTCGCCGGTCAAAAGAAGGGCGATCGCCCTTCTCATTGGAAGGGGGCGCAGCGAAGAAGGATGGCGTGAAAATGCGCAATCGCATGTCCTCCGGTTTGCTTCTTGCCTGCTCGACGAGTACAGAGAGAAACACAGGCTATCGTAAAGTACCGTGTGGTGGCTATCCGCATTGTCGAGATAACCAGCCGCCTTATTATCGGCAGCCTGCGGGCATACCCGCAGGCCGGGGTGTCAGCCCGCAGGGCCTGACACCCCGGCTTTTTACCGCTTGCTGAACTGGAAACCGCGCCGGGCGCGCTTGCGGCCGTACTTCTTGCGCTCTTTGACGCGCGGATCGCGCGTCAGAAGGCCCAGACGGCGCAGCACCGGGCGCAAATCTGGATCGGCCTCCAGAAGGGCCTTGGAGATTCCATGACGGATCGCTCCCGCCTGTCCGGAGATGCCGCCACCATGACACCGTGCGATCACGTCGAAGCGGCCCTCTCTGTCCGTGACCGCGAACGGCTGATGGATCAGGCGCTCCAGCACAGCCCGGCCCAGATATTTAGGCGCCGGTCGGTCGTTGATGACCACCTGCCCCGTGCCCGGCGAGATCCAGACACGCGCGACCGCGTTCTTACGCTTACCGGTTCCGTAGTAGCGAATTTGATTTCCGTCTGCCACGCTTACTCTCCTCGTTTCTGTCTCTTCTGTACGCCACCCTCGAAGGGTACCGGCTTCTGCGCCGCGTGGGGGTGGTCCGGGCCGCGATAGACTTTCAGCTTCTTAATGATGGCGTCGCCGAGCTTGTTGTGCGGGACCATGCCGCGCACCACGCGCCGGATGGCCTCTTCCGGCTGCTTTTCCAGCTCGTCCCGGCGCTGAACACTCTTGAGGGCGCCCGGCCAGCCGGTGTGATGATAGACGTTCTCCTTGCCCTTATTGGCGCCGGTGAGAACGACTTTCTCGGCATTTATGATAATGACGTGATCGCCCGTATCCACGTGCGGGGTGAAGATGGGCTTGTGCTTGCCGCGCAGAATCATCGCCGCATCCACCGCCAGGCGGCCCAGCGGCTTATCGGTCGCGTCCATGACATACCAGACGCGTTGCGCCTCCATATCCTCCGGGCGCGCAGAAACCGTTGTTTTCATCGATTATCTCCATTCCCCCTCGCCGCTTGTGAGAGAAGCGGACTACGGGGGTAAGGGTCGAGCGTAGTTCTTACGCTCTCCGTAACGTACTTTCACCAGGCAGAGACCCTGCGGCGGGGCGGTCGGCCCGGCCTGCCGGCGGTCTCGTGAAGCCAGAATGGCGCGAAGCTCCTCCGGGGCGCGCTTTCCCGCGCCTACGTCCATCAGCGTGCCGACGATCGTGCGGACCATGCCGCGCAGGAAGGCGTTGGCCTCAATACGCACGAGCACCAGGTTGCGATAGCGGCCCACCCGGCAGCGCATAACGTCTCGAAACGTCGTCTGGCCCGGCTCACTCTCGTTCGTAAAGGCCGCAAAATCCTGCTCGCCTAACAGCAGATCGGCGCCGGTCTGCATCGCCTGGGTATCCAGCCGATCCGGGCAGAAGGCGCTGTAGCGGCGCAATAGCGCAGACGGCGTCCCCCGGTTCAGGATCAGATAGGCATAGAGCCGCGAGGAGGCCGAGAAACGGGCGCTGAACGCTTCCTCCACCTCGTCGACCTGCCGGACCGACACGTCCGGCGGGAGCAGGCTGTTCAGGGCCAGTGCCATCCGCTCTGTCGGAATGCGCGTCTCCACGCCGAAGCTGACCACCTGGCCCAGTGCATGGACGCCGGAGTCGGTGCGCCCGGCTCCGGTGATGCGAACCGTCTGCCCGGTACGCCTGGCGATGGCCGCTTCCAGCTCGCCCTGCACGCTTCGCCCGTTCTCCTGCCATTGGAACCCGACGAAGTCCGTGCCGTCGTACTCGACCGTCGCCTTGAAGGTGCGCATAGCCGTTGCTAGTTGTTAGTTGCTAGTTGCTGGCAAATCTGGTTTTTAACGAGAAACGAGCAACTAGCGACTAGCCACTTTATTTTCTCCGACGGCCAAAGATGCCCCGGCGGCCTTCCGGCTGCGCTGCTGCCGCTGTCTCCTGGACAGCCTGCGGCGTGCCCCCCTCGACGAACTCCAGGAGCACCATCGGCGCCCCGTCCCCTCGGCGGTTCATGACCCTGGTGATGCGCGTGTAGCCGCCGTTGCGGCCCACATAGCGCGGGGCGATGACCTCGAACAGGCGCGGGATGACGTAATGCTCGTTGCGCGTGATCTTCGCGCCGCCTTTCGGCCCGCCGGGCTCGCGAGCGAACTCTTCGATGTTGCTATCTACATAGCGGCGCACCAGGCGGCGCGTATGCAGGCGCATCTCCGGGGTGGCGTCGGCGCCTCCCTTGCGGGCGATAGTGACCAGTTTCTCGACGATAGACCGTATCTCTTTCGCACGGGTCTCCGTGGTCATGATCCGGTCGTTTATCAGCAGGCTGCGCGTCAGACTCTTCAGGAGCGCGCGACGCTGGTCGCTTGGCAGTCCGAGTTTGCGGTATGCCCTGCGATGTCGCATGATCTCAATCCTTTCCTACAGTTGCTAGTTTCTAGTAAAACCTCACCCCCGACCCCTCTCCTTCGTAAGGAGAGGGGAGAGAAAGAGCGCTGCTTGATGCGCCCCTACTAGCAACTAGCAGCTAGTAACTACTCCGTCTCGGTATCGGCGTCCAATTCGCCTTCTCCCTCACCCTCGCCCTCTTCGTCTTCGAGATTGACGGTCGTGCCGCCTCGCAGGGTCAGGCCTAACTGTGACAGCTTCTCGCGCACCTCGGTCAGCGACTTCTTGCCGAAGTTGCGGATCTGCATCAGATCGTTTTCCGTGTACTGGACCAGCTCCGGGATGGTGAGGATATTGGCTTTCTTCAGGCAGTTGTAAGTACGTACCGAGAAGTCCAGCTCTTCGATGCGGACGTTGGGCGCATTGACGTCCTCCGGACCGAATTCCGGGTGCAGTCCATCGCCTGCCGGCAGGCCGGGAAGCCCCTTCTGAAAGCCGGCAAACATCTCGAAGTAGCGCATCAGGATCTTGGCAGCCTCGCTGATGGCGCTCTCCGGGGTGATCGTCCCGTTGGTCCAGATTTCCAGCACCAGGCGCTCCAGGTTGGTATTGGACTGGATGCGCGTGGCCTCGACGATATAGTTGACCTTATGGACCGGCGTGAAGGCCGCCCCCATCGGAATGGTACCGATGCTCATCTGGCTGCGCCGCTCCAGGCGGTCGGGCAGGATATAGCCTTTGTTGACCTCGACCGTCATCTCCATGGAGAGCGTGGCGTCGTCGTCGGAGATGGTCGCGATGTAGGCCTCCGGATTGACGACCTCGACGTCCTCCGGACACTGCACGTCCGCGCCGGTGACCCGGCCTTCGCCCTTCACGTCGATGCGCACGGTGCGCGGCTCGGCGCTCAGATCCCCGCTGCCGTTGCGATGGACCTTAATATGCAGGTCCTTGAGGTTGAGCAGGAGCTCGGTCGTATCCTCCTTGACGCCGGGGATCGTTGAGAATTCATGGAGTACCTTATCGATTTTTACATACGTGATGGCTGCCCCCGGAATGGAGGACAGCAAGACCCGGCGCAGCGCGTTGCCCAGCGTGGCGCCATAACCACGCTCGAGCGGTTCCACCACGAACTTGCCGTAATCAGCGCCGGTCTCCAGCGTCTGGATGTTCGGCAGGGTCAATTCCATAGCTCAAACTCTCCTTTTACCGTTGCGTGCCCCTCTCTGCTTCCGGCAGGCGCAGCCAGAAGACAGGCTGTATCGGCGGTAGATGCCGGAAGCAGGAAATAAGGACACGGAGTGGAGGACGCGCGTTCGCGTCCGCCCCGATGCGCTTCGCCGAACGATCAGCGCGAATAGAACTCGATGATAAGTTGTTCGCGAACGTTGGTGTCGATCTGGTCGCGCGTCGGCATCGCCACCACCCGTCCTTCCAGCGTCTGCGCGTTGAAATCCAGCCATTCCGGCACGCCGCGCCGGGTATGGATGCGCTCCCGCGCCTCTTTGATGGCGCCGCTGGAGAACATACTCTCATGCACGCCGACGACGTCGCCAGGTTTGAGAATATAGGAGGGGATATTGACGCGTCCGCCGTTCACCGTGAAGTGACGGTGCGATACCATCTGGCGGGCCTGCGCGCGTGAGGACGCCAGGCCCAGACGATAGATCACGTTATCCAGGCGCGTTTCCAGCAATTGCAGCAGGTTCTCACCGGTGACGCCCGGGCGGCGCAACGCTTCGTCCAGGTAGTTGCGGAACTGATTTTCCAGCACGCGATAGATGCGGCGCAGCTTCTGCTTCTCGCGCAACTGCTGGCCGTATTCCGTGATCTTGCGCTGGAACGCCGGCGCGCCATGCATCCCCGGCGGCTTGTCCCGCCACCGGGTTTTCCCATCTTTGCTTGTTTTTTCCAGAGTACATTTGGTGAAGCACTTGTCGCCTTTGAGGTAGAGCTTGGCTCCCTCGCGGCGGCATTGGCGACACCGAGGATCATGACTATTAGCCATCTTCGAACGGATGCTCCTTGTGGTCTACGGCTCTGTTGCCGACAAGTGACAGGTGCGCGCGAGCAGCCGTCTGCCGCTCGGCGCCTGGGTGTTTACACGCGGCTTACGCCTGCGCTTCCTCCACCGCTACATCAGAAGAGTTGCTAGTTTCTAGTTAAAACCTCACCCCCGACCCCTCTCCTTCGTAAGGAGAGGGGAGAGACAGGGTTTAACTAGAAACTAGCGACTAGAAACTAGCAACTGCTTTTTATACTCGCCGCCGCTTCGGAGGGCGGCAGCCATTGTGCGGAATGGGCGTGACGTCCTTGATCATCATCACTTCCAGGCCGACCGCCTGCAGCGCGCGGATCGCCGTCTCCCGACCGGCGCCCGGCCCTTTGACATAGACCTCGACGCGGCGAAGCCCATGCTCCATCGCCTGACGCGCGGCGCGCTCCGAAGCCATCTGCGCGGCAAACGGTGTGCCTTTGCGGCTGCCCTTGAACATGCCGACACTGCCGGCGCTGGACCAGGAGAGGACCGCCCCATGCGAATCGGAGATCGTGACGATCGTGTTGTTGAACGTCGACTGAATATGGGCGACGCCCTGGACGATGTTCTTCTTTTCCCGGGTCCGCTGCCGGCCTGCGGCAGCTCGAGTCGTCTGCTTGTTTGCCATGAAGGCGCTTCTCCCCTACTTCTTCGCTTTCTTCTTGCCCGCGACGGTGCGCTTGGGACCCTTGCGGGTACGCGCGTTCGTCTTGGTTCGCTGGCCGCGCACCGGCAGGCCGCGGCGATGCCGCAGGCCCCGGTAGCAGCCGATCTCGATCAGGCGGCGGATGCTGAGCTGGTATTCGCGGCGCAGATCGCCTTCGACGCGATAGTCCCGCTCCAGGATCTCGCGCAGGCGGCCTGTCTCACCCTCCGTCAGATCCCGCACGCGCGTGGTCGGGTTGATCCCCGCCTGCGCCACGATCTTGCGAGCGCTGGGCAAGCCGATCCCATAGATGTAGGTGAGCGCGTACTCGACTTTTTTCTCGCGTGGCAGGTCCACGCCGGCAATACGTGCCAAACTCGATCCTCCCTCGAATGCGGGCGTTAGGGGTTGGGCATTGGGGATTGTTTTCCCTGGCGCCCAACGCCTGCCCCGAAGGGGCAACACGCCCAACGCCTAAAGTGGCTAGCCCTGACGCTGTTTATGCTTGGGGTTGACGCAGATGACGCGCACAACGCCCTCGCGCTTGATGATCTTGCACTTCTCACATATTTTCTTGACCGATGCTCGGACTTTCATGGTCGTATCCCCTCTCTAAAGCCACCCCGGAGACACAAAAAGACGGGCAGCGGCGGAAACACTTTTTCCTCCGCTTCCCAGGCGGCCCCACTCTCTGCGGCGTCTCACCCGTGGGCGAGATGCCGCAGCGGATCAGGATTTGTAGCGGTAGCGGATGCGGCCGCGCTCCAGGTCGTAGGGCGACAACTCCATCAGGACCCGATCCCCCGGCAGGATACGGATATAGTTCTGGCGCATCTTGCCGGATACGTGAGCCAGGACCTGCTTCTTCTGGTCGCCTACCGGAATCTCCACGCGGAACATGGCATTGGGCAGCGCCTCGATCACGACGCCTTCGACCTCAATGCCGGCTTCCTTGGTGGGCTCTTCCGGCTGTACCTTGCGTGGCGCCGGACCGCCGGTCGGACGAGGCCCGCCTGTCGGGCGTCCGCCCCCTCCGCCGCGTCGCGGCCCACCGCCCCGCGGTGGTCCTCCGGGTCTTCTAGGTGGTGGCATTCATTCTCCGTTCGTTAGAATATCGGCGCCTTTGGAAACAATGGCGACCGTGTGCTCGAAATGAGCCGATAAGCTCCGATCCGCCGTAACGATCGTCCAGCCGTCGTCCAGATAGGCGATCTCTTTGCGACCGGCGTTGAGCATCGGCTCGATCGCAAACGTCATACCGCACTGTAGTACAGGTCCCCGACCGGGCGTGCCGTAGTTGAGGACCTCTAAATCTCCCTCGTGCATCGTCCGACCGACCCCATGGCCGCGCAGCTCCCGCACCACCGAGTAGCCGTGCTTCTCTGCATGGCGCTGGACCGCGTGGCCGATATCCGACAGATGCTTGCCGGGCCTGGCCTGCTCGATTCCTTTGAACAGGCACTCTTCGGTCACGCGCAGCAGCCGCTCCGCCTGGGCCGAGATGCGTCCGACCCCGTAGGTCCAGGCCGTATCGCCGACCCAGCCGTTCAGCTCCACGCCGCAATCGACGCTGACGATGTCCCCTTCCTTGAGGACATGGCGGCCCGGAATACCGTGGACGATCTCGTTGTTGACCGAGATACAGGTCCAGGCCGGGTAGGGTGGGTGGCCGGCGGGCGCGTAGCCGAGAAAGGGAGACGTGCCTCCTCCCTCGGATATGATACGCATCGCCAGGTCCTCAAGTTCGCCGGTCGTGACGCCCGGAGCAATCGCCTCGCGCACCACCTGATGCACTTTATGGGCCAATCGGCCTGCTGCCCGCATCTGCTCGATCTCGGCCGGCGTTTTTAAAATGACCATGATAGAACGCTATTTCAGTCCATCCAGCACCGCGACCACCTGGCCGAACACGGTATCCGGATCGGGAGCGGCGTTGATCCTATGCAGGAGGCCGCGCGCACGATAGTAGTCGCGCAACGGCGCCGTCTTCTCGATGTAGACTTCCAGCCGATGCTGCACCACGTCGGGCGCATCGTCGGGCCGGCGCACCAGCGGCGTCCCGCAGAGGTCGCACACGCCCGGCTTCAGGGGCAGCTGCGAGGCGATATGGTAGGTCGAGCCATCCACCGGGCAGACGCGCCGTCCGCTGAAACGCTGGACCAGCTCCTCGATCGGCGCTTTGAAAACCAGGACACCGGTCAACTTTTGACCGCGTTCGGCCAGCAGCGCCTCCAGCGTCTCCGCCTGCGGAATAGTGCGCGGGAACCCGTCCAGCAAGAAGCCATCTTTGCAGTCCGGCTCCCCGGTGCGCGCCTGAACGGCCTTGATGACGATCTCATCCGGGACATACTCGCCCCGCTCCAGATAGCCTTTAAGCGCCCGTCCGATCTCGGTGTCGTGGGCAGCCATGTCGCGGAACATCGCGCCGGTCGAGATGGCTGGCACCCCATAGTGCAGCGCCATCCGCGCGGCCTGCGTTCCCTTGCCCGCGCCGGGCGGTCCCAGCAATACCAGTATCTTCTGCGCGCACGTTCCCACGGCTTTGTGGCTATCCCCCGCCCTTCCCGTCAGGGAAGGGGATATGTTACCGGATGCCGCCCAGAGGGCTGCTGCTCGGGTTACTGCTCTTGATAAAGCCTTCGTAGTTGCGCATCAGAAGCTGCGCCTCAATGGCCTGCATCGTCTCGATCGCCACGCCGACGACGATCAGCAGCGACGTGCCGCCGATGATGTAGAAGCTCTGGAAGCCCGTCCACGAGGGGACGATGTACTGGATGACCGCGATGATCGCCAGGAAGATCGCGCCGGCCAGCGTGATACGCGAGACCACCCGCTCCAGATAGTCGTACGTCGGCTTGCCCGGACGGATGCCCGGAATGTAGTTGCCGTACTTCTTCAGGTTGTCCGACATGTCCTGGATATTCATGATGATCGCCGTATAGAAGTAGGTGAAGACGATCACCAGGAAGGCATAGAACGCCGTCGATACCCAGTTTGTGCCCGGACTGAAGTACATGGCCTTTTCTTTGAGCCAGAGCACAATGGGGGCCTGGCTGGGAATCGCGTTGACGATGGTGGCCGGGAACAGCATCAGCGAGATCGCAAAGATGATCGGGATGACGCCTGCGGCGTTGACCTTGATCGGCAGGAAGGACGCGCCCGCCTGCGTCTGCCGCATGCCGATGACCCGCTTGGTGTGCTGGATCGGGATGCGCCGCGTTCCCTGCGTGATGTAGACGACCGCGTAGACCGTGCCGATGAACAGGGCCAACAGCACGAACAGGTTCATCCAGGGCACCGTGCCGTGAATCACCTGCTGCCAGATGATCTGGGCCTGGTACGGCAGGCTCAGCAGGATACCCGCGAAGATGACCAGGGAGACGCCGTTGCCTACGCCCTTTTCCGTCACCTGCTCGCCGATCCACAGCAGGAACGTCGAGCCGGCCGTCAGCGTGACGACGATGTCCAGCCGCTGGAACATATTGAGCGCCGCGCCGCTCTGCGCGAAGATGAAGGTCATTCCCAAAGACTGTACCGCCGCCAGCACGACCGTCAGGTTTCGGGTGATCTTGGCGATCTGCTTACGCCCGGACTCGCCCTCTTTGGACATAGCATCCAACTGCGGGACGGCAATGGTCATCATCTGCATGATGATGGAGGCGTTGATATAGGGAGCGATTCCCATCGCAAAGATGGACATGCGCCGCAGCGCGCCGCCCGAGAAGACGTTGATTAGGCCGAGCAGGTTGCCCCCGCCTCGGCCCATGATCGCCTCCAGCTTGGCATGGTCGATGCCCGGCACGGGAATGTGCGCCCCGATCGCGAATACGAAGAACATCAGCAGCACGAACTGGATGCGCCGCTTGAGCTCTGGGATAGCAAGCGCGCGTTGAAGCGCTTCAATCATGGTCTTACCGCCTCTCTGGTGCCAGCACCGCTACCGTGCCGCCCGCCTTCTCCAGCTTCTCTTTGGCGCTCTGGCTGAACTTGTGCGCACGGACGGTGAACTTCTTGGAAACCTCGCCATCCCCCAGGATTTTGAGGCCGTCATGCAGATCGCGGATGACGCCCTGCGCCATCAGCGTCTCCGGCGTGATCTCGGCGTTGGCATCGAAGCGCTCTTCCAGCGTGCGCAGGTTGACCAGCGCGTAGATCGTCTTATGGACGGGATGGAAGCCATGCGGGTTTCGCTTGCCCACGCCGCGCTTTTCCGGCAGGCGGCGGTGCAGCGGGGTCTGCCCGCCTTCGAAGTTCGGGTTGACCTGGCCGCGAGCCTTATTGCCCTTGTGGCCGCGAGTACTGGTCTTGCCATGCCCGGAGCCGATGCCGCGCCCCACGCGCTTGCGCCGATGGACCGCGCCCTCGGCCGGTTTCAGATCATGAATTCCGCTTGGCATTGCCTGCCTCTTCCGCCTTCTCTTCGGCCGGCTGTACCTCGACGAGGTGCCGGACTTTGTTGATCATGCCGCGCACGACCGGATTATCCTCTTGCACCACGCTCTGCTGCAGCTTCTTAAGGCCCAGCGAGCGGACGGTATCCTTCTGCGACTGCTCATAGCCGATAGGACTGCGGCGCAGGGTGATCTTGATCTTAGCCGGCATGAGAGGTCGTCTCCTCTAGCTTTTTCATCCACGGCGTGAGCGCCTCGACCGTTGTAGAGCGCAGGCCGGCGACCTCTTCCGCCCGCTTGAGGCGGCGCAGCGCCGTCATGGTGGCCCAGGCGATGTTGATGACGTTGTCCGAGCCGAGGGACTTGCCCAGCACGTCATGCACGCCGGCCAGGTCGAGGATGGTCCGCATGCTGCTGCCCGCCACGATGCCGGTACCGGGTGAAGCGGGCTTGATCAGAATCTCGGCCGCGCCCTCGTGCGCCAGGATCTCGTGGGGAAGCGTTCCGCCGACGATGGGGACCTCGATGAGGTTTTTCTTGGCGGCCTCGACTCCTTTGCGGATCGCATCCGGAATCGCCCGCGCCTTCCCCAGGCCGGCGCCGACGTGCCCGTTGCGGTCGCCGACGACGACGAGCGCGCTCCAGCTCATGTTGCGCCCACCCTTGGTGGTCTTCTGGCACTTATTGGTACGGACGACCCGCTCCTCGAGATTCAGCGTGTCCGGATTGATTTTGGCCAATGCTCACTCCTTCAGAATACGGGCCTGATTAAAACTGTAATCCCGCCTCACGGGCGCTGTCGGCCAGCGCCCGCACGCGCCCATGATATTTATAGCCGCCTCGATCGAAGACGACGGCGGTAACGCCCTTTTCCCGGCCACGCTCGGCGATCAGCTTGCCGACTGCTTTGGCCGCCTCGACGTTACCCCCGGTTTTCGCCTTCCCACGCAGGCTCTTATCCAGCGTGGAAGCTGCCGCCAGCGTGTGATGGTTCTTATCGTCGATCAGTTGGGCATAGATGTGCTGCAGACTGCGCGACACATTCAGGCGCGGACGCTCTGCCGTCCCGCTCACCTTGGCACGCACGCGGCGGTGCCGCTTCTGCCGAAGCCGCTCTTTTTCATTGACCTGCATGATGGCGATCTATCCTCTTGCGTTGGATTTCCGACCCAACGCCTTCGACCGCGCAGGACGCCGGCAAGGTCCCATCGACCCCGCAACCGCCCACGCACAAGGAACTATTATACCACATGTGCCGCCTTCGGCGGCGGGCGTTCCGAAGGTTCGACGTTTGCTCCAGGGCCATCGCATTAACTTCAATGCCTGTTTCCACGTCCCTGGTTTTGGCCGGGCCGTGAACGGCCCGTCTGGCAGGCGGCAAAGCCGCCAACCGCCCTGGCGGGCGGAAAATTCCAAATGCGATGGCCCTGGGGCGTCAGGCGTTGGGGAAAACAATCCCCAACGCCCAACGCCTCGCCCCTTCGGGGAGAGCTACTTCTTGGCGCCCTTGGCGCCGGACTTGCCGGCCTTGCGGCGCACGCGCTCTCCGCGATAGCGGATGCCTTTGCCCTTGTAAGGCTCCGGCTTGCGCAGCTTGCGAATTTCCGCGGCCGTCTGGCCGACACGCTCCTTGTCGATCCCGCTGATGGTGATGATGGGGTTACGGGTCTGCGGGTCGTTCGCCACCTCGTAGGTGATGCCGTCGCGCGGCGCCACCTCGATCAGATGCGAGTAGCCGACCGATAACTGCAGGTTCTGGCCGACCATCTGGGCGCGGTAGCCGACGCCCTGGATCTCCAACTGCCTCTGATAGCCCTTCGTGACCCCTTCGACCATATTGGCGAGCAGCGTGCGCGTCAGTCCATGCAGCGAGCGATGCTCTTTCTCATCATCCGGGCGCTCGACCACAAGCGTGCCGTCGTTCTGCACCAGCTTCATTTCCGAGCTCAAGCGGCGGACCAGCGTGCCCTTCGGCCCTTTGACGGTGACCGTGCCGTCCTCAGAAGGTGTGATGGTCACCCCGGCCGGCAGCGGTATAGGACGTTTACCGATTCGTGACATTCGAATACACCTTTCGCGCTACCAGACGTAGCAAAGGATTTCGCCGCCGATACCCCGCTTGCGGGCCTCCCGGTCCGTCATGACCCCCTGCGACGTGGAGAGGATCGCGATCCCCAGGCCGCGCAGCACCCGCGGGATATTTTCCTTGCTGCAGTAGACTCGCAAGCCCGGCTTGCTGATACGCTTGAGGTTCGTGATGACCTTTTCGCGCTTGTTGCCGTACTTGAGGTTGATCTTGATCTTGTTCTGGGGGGCCTGCTTGACGACCTCGTAGCCCTTGATGAACCCCTCCTGCAGCAGCAGCTTGACGATCTCCAGCTTCAGCCGGGAAGCCGATATCTCCAGCGAATCGTGGTCGGCGCGGTTGGCGTTGCGGATACGGGTCAGCAGGTCGGCGATAGGATCGGTAGTATAAGCCATGTCTCTCCTCCTACCAACTCGACTTGGTCATGCCGGGGATCAGGCCTTTATGGGCCATCTCACGCAGGCAGATGCGGCAGATGCCGAACCGACGAAACACGCCTCGCGGGCGCCCGCATACGTTGCAGCGGGTATAGGCGCGCACCTTGTACTTGGGCTTACGGCGCGCTTTTTCGATCAATGCCTGTTTTGCCAAATTCTCCTCCGTTGGTCTCTCGGGACGTTCGTCCCTGCCGCAGCCCGAAAAAAGGCTGCGCCAAGAATAGTGCGGACTAATGTTCGCCCGCCTCGCGCTCCTTCTTGTGGTTCGCGATGATGGTCTGCGCGATATGCGCAGGCACTTCCTCGTAATGATCTACTTCCGCGCGGAAGGTGCCGCGCCCGCGGGTGATCGACCGCAGGTCGATCGCGTAGCGCAGCATCTCGGCTTGCGGCACGGTGGCCCGCAGCATCGTTTTGCCGGGACCCGCTGAATCGGTGCCGACGATGCGGCCCCGCTTGCCGGTCAGGTCGCTCATCACGTCGCCGAGCATAGACTCGGGGATCAGCACCTCGACGTTCATGATCGGCTCCAGGATGATCGGGCCGGCTTTGGGAGCGACGTTGTTAAAGGCGAGAATGCCGGCCATGACAAACGCTGCTTCCGACGAATCGACATCGTGGTAGGAGCCGTCATAGCAGGTGACCTTGAAGTCCACCACCGGGTAGCCGGCCAGGATGCCATTTTCCAGCGCCTGGCGGATGCCCTTCTCGACGGCCGGAATGAACTGGCGCGGGATGGCGCCGCCGACGATGGCGTCCACGAACTCGAAGCCGCCGCCCCGATTCGGCTCCATGCGGATCCAGCAGTCTCCGAACTGGCCGCGCCCGCCGGTCTGTTTCTTGTGGCGGCCCTGGCCTTCGGCCTTCTGGGTGACCGTCTCGCGATAGGGGACCTTGCGCTCGACGACGTCGACATTGGCGCCGAACTTCTTCAGCCGCTCGACGACGATGCCCAGATGGGTCTCGCCCGCGCCGGAGATGACGGTCTGGCCGGTCTCCGGGTCGCGATGGAAGCGGAAGGCCGGATCGGAGACAGCCACGCGCTGCAGGGCCGGGCCCATCTTGTCCTCGTCCACCTTCGTCTTGGCGACGACCGCCTGCTCGAAGATCGGATCTCCGAGATCGGGGGTGTCCAGGACGATCGGCCTGGCCGGATCACAGAGCGTATCGCCCGTACGGGTATCCGCCAGTTTGGCAGTCACGCCGATATCGCCGGCATGGACCTCGTTGGTGTTCTCCTGGTTCTTGCCGCGCGCATAATAGACCTGGCCGATGCGCTCTTCTCGACCGCGCGTGGCGTTGAGCACGGTCGCGCCGCTCTTCAAGACGCCGGACATCACACGGAAATAGTTCAGGGTGCCCAGGAACGGGTCGGCGATCGTTTTGAACACCAGCGCCGAGAGCGGCGCGCTGTCCGAGGCATCCCGCGACTCTTCGGCTCCGCTCTGAGGATGCTTGCCGTGGACCTTGCCGATCTCCGTGGGGTTCGGGAACTCATGCACGACGATGTCGAGCAGGTCGGTCATGCCGATGTCTTTGGTCGCCGATCCGCACAGCACCGGAACCACTTTGCCCGCGTCGATGCCCGCGTGCAGGCCGCGCACGATCTCATCATGCGAGAGCTCGTCCCCGTTGAGGAACTTCTCGATCAGCTCATCGTCGCCCTCGGCAGCCGATTCGATCAGCAGCTCGCGGTAGCGCTGGGCCTCATTCTGGCAGTCCGCCGGAATCTCCATGCACTCGACGCTCTTGCCGCTGCCGATGAAGGCTTTCATCTCCACCAGATCGACGACGCCCTTGAAGCTCTCCGCAGACCCGATGGGCAACTGCAGCGGCGCGATGCTGTTGCCGTAGCGGGAACGCAGCGCCTGAACGACGTTGGCATAATCCGCGTTCTCGCGGTCCATCTTATTGACGAAGACGGCGCGGGGCAGATTGCGCTCCGCAGCCAGGTCCCAGGCGATCTCGAAGCCGACTTCCGGCTCGCCCTGCGCGGGCGTGACCAGGATCGCGGCCTCCACGACACTCAGGGCGCTCCGGACCTCACCCTGGAAGTCCAGATACCCCGGCACGTCCACGACGTTTATCTTCGTATCGTGCCACTCCACGGGAGCCAGCGCCACGTTGATGCTGATGTGGCGTCTCTGTTCTTCCGAATCGAAGTCGGTGGTCGCCGAGCCATCATCGCTGCGGCCCATGCGGTCGATCGCGCCGGAGGTAAACAGCAGCGCCTCGGCCAGCGACGTCTTCCCGACTCCCTGGTGTCCGAACAGCCCGACGTTGCGGATCGCCTTGATCCCGTAAGTCTTCATCGTCAGATGTCTCTCCTAAGGATTTATTTCTGCCGGAAGGGCATGCCCAGGGATTGGAGCAACGCCCGTGCCTCCTCGTCGGTGCGCGCGGTCGTGCAGATGATGATGTCCATCCCGCGCACCTTGTCGATCTTATCGTAATCGATCTCCGGGAAGACCAACTGCTCCTTCATGCCCATCGCGAAGTTGCCGCGCCCGTCGAACGAGTTAGGCGAGATGCCCTGGAAGTCGCGGATACGCGGCAGGGTCGTATTGACCAGGCGGTCGTAGAACTCGTACATGCGTTCTCCGCGCAGGGTCACCTTGCAGCCGATCCGCGCTCCGGCGCGCAGCTTGAAGTTGGAGATGGACTTTCGCGCGCGCGTGACCACCGGCTTCTGCCCGGCGATGGTAGCCATGTCGCGCACGGCGCCATCCAGTTCCTTCGCGTCGCCGCCGGTCTGCCCAGCCCGGCCGACTCCCATATTGATAACGATCTTCTCCAGCCTGGGAACCTGCATCACGTTCTTGTAGCTGAACTGCTTGACCAGGTTCGGCACGACCTCACTCTTATAACGCTCTTTCAAACGCGCCATGAATTCTCTCCCGTTACTTTAGGTAACGTCGATGGCCTTGCCGCAGTCCGGGTGCTTACAGACGCGGTACTTGCGGCGCGACGGCTTGTCGGTTCCTTCCCGATAGGCATACCCTACCCGCGTCGGGCGATGGCAGGATGGACAGACGACCATGACTTTCGAGGCGAACAGCGGGGCTTCCTTCTCGACGCGTCCGCCCTTGATGATCCGGTTGATCCCCTCGGCGCCCGGACGGTTGCTCGGGCGGTCCTTCGTGTGGCGCACGATCATGTTGGCGCCCTGGACGGTCACCTTGTTCTCTTTCGGGTAGGCCGTCAGGACCTGGCCGCGCTTGCCTTTGTCCTTGCCGGAGATCACCTCGACGGTGTCGCCTTTTTTGACTTTCAGCTTGACCGGCTCTTTCGGCGTGCTGCGCTTGGGTATGGGCATCTTAAAGCACCTCCGGCGCCAGCGACACGATCTTCATGAAGTTGCGCTCGCGCAGCTCGCGGGCGACAGGGCCGAAGATGCGCGTGCCCCGCGGCTCCAGATTATTCTGAATGACGACGGCGGCATTGTCGTCGAAGCGCAGCACCGAGCCGTCCGGACGCCGGATAGGCTGCTTGGTGCGCACGACGACCGCCTTGATGACGTCACTCTTCTTGACCTGCTGGTTGGGCGTGGCCGACTTGACCACGCCAACGATCACATCGCCGACATACGCGTAGCGCGCATTGGAGCCCTTCAGAACGCGCACGCACAGAATCTCGCGCGCGCCGGAGTTGTCGGCGCATTTCAAACGGGTATATGGTTGGATCATTGCGCTTCCCGCCTCTCCTTAAAAACGATCCTCCCCGGCAATGGGGAATGTCCAGAAAGCGCTACTTGGCTTTCTCGATGACCCGCGCGACGCGCCAGCGCTTCTCCCTGGAGAGCGGGCGAGATTCGACGATCTCGACGGTATCGCCCTCGCCGCACTGGCTGTGCTCGTCGTGCGCTTTGAATTTCGTGGTGCGCCGCATGATTTTACCATAGAGCGGATGGCGCATCTTGCTCTCGACCGCGACGACGACCGTCTTCTGCATCTTGTTGCTGATGACTTTGCCGACGCGCAGCTTGCGCCGCCCGCGGGTCCGATGCTCCGCCGCCGCTGTGCCGAAGTCGACGGTATCCGGGACCGCCGGAGCGGGCGCGGGCGCCTCTTCGACCGGCGCGGCCTTCGGCGCGCGGGCGCGCGGCTTGCGGGCCGGAGCCTCTTCGGCGGGGACCGGCGCGGGTTCCACCGGAGCCGCCTCCGCGATCGGCGTCGCCTCCGCTTCGGCGACCGGCGTCGTTTCCGCAGGCGTCTCCGCCACCGGCTCCGCAGGAGCGGGGGCTTGCGCCGTCTCCGTATCGGCAGCGTCCGGCGCTGGCTCGGCCGCCGGCTCGGCTTCCGCCGGGAGCGCCGCGACCGGCTCTTCCGTGTTCTCCGCTACCGCCGGCAGTTGCGTTTCCGTGCCCTCGACGGGCGTAGTCTCATCCGACATCTTCTATTTCGCCTCTTTTCCCGCCGCCAGTTCCCGCTCGCGCAGAATGGTCAGCGCCCGCGCGATCTGCTTGCGCGCCGCGCGGATGGCCGCCGTGTTGTCCAACTGCTTCATCGCGTTGCGGCGGCGATAATCGTATAGATGGGCGCGCTGCGCGGCGATCTCCCGGTGCAGCTCGGCATCGCTCTTTTCCCGCAGGTCGCGCAGGTTCTGAGAGTGTTTAAGCTCCGCCATCGTTCTCCTCGGTTGGCTGAACCTGGGTATCCGCCGTCGCTTCCGCCGCCTCGGCCTCTTCGGCCGCCCGCAGGGCGGTCGGCATCTCCCGCTTCACGAATTTGGTATCGATGGGCAGCTTGTGGGATGCTAGGCGCATCGCCTCGCGTGCCAGCTCCTCGCTGACTCCGCCCATCTCGAAAAGGATACGTCCCGGCTTGACGACCGCGACCCAGCCTTCCGGCGCCCCCTTGCCGGATCCCATGCGGGTCTCGGCAGGCTTCTTGGTGAAGGGCTTGTCCGGGAAGACCCGGATCCAGATCTTGCCGCTGCGGCGCACGTAGCGGTTCATGGCGATACGGGCCGCCTCGATCTGGTTGGCCGTCATCCAGCACGATTCCAGCGCCTGCAGCCCGAACTCGCCGAAGCTGACTTCGGTCCCGCCGGAAGCTTTGCCGGCCCTGCGGCCGCGGTGCTGTTTGCGGTGCTTGACCCGTTTCGGCATCAACATCGTCTGAGAACTCCCTCTTCTAAGATCCGCTCTTGTCTTGATGGCCCTGAGGCGCCTCGCGGCCGCTGCCGCTCACGTCCTTGCGCGGTCCCTGCTCGCCGGCAGGCCGTCCACCGCCGCTGGGTCCGGGCTCGCCGGCAGGCCGTCCACCGCCGCTGGGTCCGGGCTCGCCGCTGGGGCCACCGCCCCCGCCGGGCCGACTGCGGCCACCGCCGCCACCGCTGGGGCGCGCGCCCCCCTGGCCGCCCGCGCGCGGGCCACCCTGTTCGGCGCCACCGTAGCCTTCGCTACGGCCCCCGCCGGAGCCGCCGCCATGACGGCCACCGCCGCCACCACCTCCACCGCCTCCGCCACGTCCACCACGGCCTCCGCGACCGCCCCGGCCACCCCGTCCGCCGCGGTCCGAGCGCTCCGAAGAGCGGTCCGGACGGCCCTCGCCGCGTACCGCGCGGGGCGGCTCGATCTCGGACTGGCGCGGCTGGCCCGGAAGGACGTCGCCCTTATAGATCCAGACCTTGATGCCGATGTTGCCGTAGGTCGTCGCGGCCTCCGCGAAACCGTAGTCGATGTCGGCGCGCAGGGTCTGCAGCGGGATCTTGCCCTGGCGGTCCTGCTCGCGCCGCGCCATCTCTGCGCCTGCCAGCCGGCCGGCGCACATGATGCGGATACCCCGCACGCCCAGCTTCATCGCCCGCAGCACCGCCTGGCGCATCGCCCGCTTGTAGGCGATACGCTTCTCGATCTGCTGGGCTACCGATTCGGCAACGAGCTGCGCGTCCATGTCCGGGTGGCGGATCTCCTGCACGCTGACGTGAACCTGCTTCTTGGTCAGCCTCTCCAGCGACGCGCGCAGGTCGTCTACGCCCTTGCCGCCGCGCCCGATGATGATCCCCGGCTTGGCGGTGTGCAGCGTGACCTTGACCCGGTTGCCCGCGCGCTCGATCTCCACGCGAGAGATGGCGGCGGCAGCATGGTTCTTCTTGATGTAGCGCCGGATCTTATAGTCTTCATAGAGGGCGTCGGCGAAGCTGCGGTCCGGCATGTACCATTTGCTTTCCCAGTCCCGGATAACGCCGATGCGAAACCCGATGGGGTTGACTTTTTGTCCCAAAGCGTTCTTCCTTCCCTATTCCTGGCCGGCGTCCGTGGGCGCGCCGATCTCGTCGGTCGTGTCTTCGGTGTTGGCCGTCTGCGGACCCTCGGGTACTTCCGTCTCCGGCTGTTCCGCAGGAGCCGTTTCGGGAGCCTGCTCGACTTCCGTCGTAGTAGGGGTCTCATTCGTGACCGGCGTCTCAGCGGGCGTGGTCATCGTCTCTTCCGGCACGGCTGCCGGCGCCGTCTGCTCCGCCTTAGCCGCAGCCTTGCGGGTCCTCGGCTTCGTCTCCTGCGGCTCGGGGGCCTTCGCCGTTTCCGTCCGGCGGGCGGCCCGCGCCGCCTCGGCGCGGCGACCGGCCTGCTTGCGCGGCTTGCGCGGTTTCGGCTCGACTTCCTGCACGACCACCGTGATGTGGCAGGTGCGCTTCAGAATCCGGTAGGCACGCCCTTGCGCTCGCGCTCGGATGCGCTTGATGCGCGGTCCCTCGTCCACGCGCGCCTCGACCAATTTGAGGTTGTCGGCGACCAGCCCGTGGTTGTTGGCGGCGTTGGCGACCGCCGAGGCGAGCGCCCGCCCGATATAGGTGGCGGCGCGGTTGGGGATAAAGCGCAGGAAGGCCAGCGCGTCCATCGCGTAGCGGCCCCGGATCTCATCGATCACCAGGCGGGCCTTACGCGGCGGAACGCGCACATACCTGGCCACCGCGCGGGCCTGGTTCTCCTCCACCTTGCGGCCCAGGTTCTTCTTCCGGTTCTCCCGGTGCTCGCGTGGGCGCTCCAGCACTTCGGGTATCGTCTCGTTTGCCATTGCTGTGTGCGTCCTCTTCTATTTGATGCCGGAGCGCCGCTCAATCTGCTGACCGGCATGGCCGCGGAACAGGCGCGTCATGGCGAACTCGCCCAGCTTGTGCCCGACCATGTTCTCGGTCACGAAGATCGGAATGTGCTTGCGCCCGTCATGCACGAGGAAAGTATGCCCGATGAAATCGGGGAAGATCGTCGAGCGGCGCGACCAGGTCTTGATCGCCTTCTTCTCGCCGCGCGCATTCATGCCGCGCACCTTTTCCAGCAGCTTGGGGTCGGCATAGGGACCCTTCTTCAAGGAACGTGCCATTTATAGTCTCCCTATTTCTGTCCGCGTCGCCGCAGGATAAACTTATCGGTGGCCTTGTTGCGGCGGGTCTTGCGCCCCAGCGCCGGCTTGCCCCAGGGCGTGGCCGGACCCTTCTTGCGCCCGACCGGGCTTTGCGCCTCGCCGCCGCCATGCGGGTGATCGCGCGGGGTCATGGCGACGCCGCGCACGTGCGGGCGCCGGCCGAGCCAGCGGGTTCGGCCCGCCTTGCCGGACGATAGGTTCTCATGCTCCGGGTTGCCGACCTGGCCGATGGTGGCATGGCAGGTGAGCAGAATAAGCCGTGTCTCGCCGGAGGGCAGGCGCACCTGCGCGTACTTGCCTTCTTTCGCCATCAACTGCGCGGCCCCGCCGGCCGCGCGCACGAGCTGGCCGCCCTTGCCCAGGTGCAACTCGATGTTGTGGATCTGCGTTCCGATGGGGATGGCGCGCAGCGGCAGGCTGTTGCCGGGCCGGATGTCGGCAGTATCGCTGGCGATCACCGTATCGCCTTCCTTGAGGCCGATCGGCGTCAGGATGTAGCGCTTCTCGCCATCCGTATACTCGACCAGGGAGATGCGGCAGGAGCGGTTGGGATCGTACTCGATGGTCTGCACGACCGCCGGGACATCGACCTTATCGCGCTTGAAGTCGATGACGCGGTACATCCGCTTGTTTCCGCCGCCGCGATGGCGGGCGGTGACCCGGCCTTTGTTGTTGCGTCCGCCACTCTTCTTCAGCGGCTCCAAAAGCGGCTTATGCGGATCGACAGGCTGGTTCTTGCCCTCCTTCTTGGTCAGCTCCTCGAAGGTCGGTACTGAGCGGAATCGCTTGGCCGGGCTGGTAGGTTTATATTGTCGAAGTGGCATCAGACTCCCTCAAACAGCGTCAATGGCCTGTCGGTCGTGACGATCGCCTTTTTCCAGTCGGGCGTGTAGCCGGCCTTACCGCGCCGCATCATGTTGCGCCGCTTCTTGCCCTTGACGGTGATGGTGTTGACCGCCAGAATACGGGCGCCGTCGCCGCCATAGATGGCGCGGACCGCCTCGGCGATCTCGATCTTATTGGCGTCCTTGCGGACGCGGAAATGGTATTTGTTCAGCGCGGCTTGATCGGTGCTCTTTTCCGTGAGCAGGGGCCGCTCGATGATCTCGTGTGGGCTTCTCACGCCGCTACCTCCTCTTGTGCCGCTTGCTGGGACGGGCGCGGAGTCCAGACCGCCTCGATACGGGCGACGGCGTCGCGGACCAGCACGATCTTGTGCGCCGTCAATACGTCGCGGACCGAGAAGTTCGGCGCAAAGCGCAGCTCGACACCGGGCAGATTGCGCGTGGCCCGCAGGACCAGCGGATCGTGGTCGGGAATGATGACGAGCACGCGGCGCGTGTCCGCCAGGTTCAGCGCCTCGAGAAGGGCGACAGCCTGCCGGGTCTTGACGATCGGCTCGCCCCGCTCGTTCTTGGCCGGCTCCAGGGCGAGCGCCTCGAGGCCGATCATGTCGCCGTCGGCGGCCTTGCGGGACAGCGCGCAGCGCATCGCGCCCCGGCGCATCTTCACCGGAAAAGCTTTGCGGTAGTCACGCGGAGTCGGCCCGCCGACCACGCCGCCGTGCCGGAAATGGGGAGCGCGGATGGTGCCTTGCCGGGCGCGGCCGGTGCCTTTCTGCCGCCAGGGCTTCTTGCCGCCGCCCCGCACCTCGGAGCGGCCCTTGGTGTCTGCCGTGCCCTGCCGCTGATTGGCCTCTTCCGCCACGACCGCCTGATGCACCAGCGCCTCGTTAAACTCCACGCCGAAGATTTCGTCCGGCAGGGTCAGCGCGCCGGCCTCTTTCCCCTGGGCATTGAAGAAAGGTATGGATGCCATAGTGGTATGAGTCTCCTAACGCTGTACCTGTCGCTGGATGGTAAGCAGGCCGCCGTTGGCGCCGGGAATCGCGCCCTCGATCAGCAGCAGATTCTTCTCGGGATCCACGCGCACCACGCGCAGTCCGCGCACCGTCACCTGCTTGTGGCCCATGTGTCCGGGCTTCTTGGTCCCCTTGAACGTGCGGGCCGCGTCGGTCGCGCCGCTGGACTGCGGCTTGCGGTGGATCATAGAGCCGTGCGTCATGTCGGCCCCATGGAAGTGGAACCGCTTGACGACGCCCTGAAAGCCTTTTCCTTTCGAGATGCCCGTCACCTTGACGCGCTGCCCCGGCTGGAAGATGTCACATTTGATGGCATCGCCCAGATTGTAGTCGCCGGTGTCGTCGGTACGGATCTCGCGCAGATGGCGGAGTGGCTCGACGCCCGCCTTCTGATAGTGCCCCGTGATCGGTCGATTTACCAGGCGGGGACGGATCTCGCCGAACCCGACCTGGACGGCCGTGTAGCCGTCTTTATCGACACTCTTGAGCTGCGTGACAATGCAGGGGCCTGCCTCTATCACGGAAACCGGAACGACCTCACCCTGTTCGTTGAAGATCTGGGTCATTCCGATTTTTCTGCCCAAAATTGTGTCTACTGGCATGCTTGTCTCCGGATGGTTTAAAGTTTGATCTCGATGTCCACGCCGCTCGGCAGATCGAGGCGCATCAGCGCGTCGATCGTCTTGGGGCCGGGCTCGAGGATGTCGATCAGCCGCTTGTGCGTGCGCTGCTCGAAGTGCTCCATCGACTCCTTGTCGATCGTCGGCCCGCGATTGACGCAGAAGATCGCCTTCTCGGTGGGTAAGAGGACCGGGCCGGCGACCCGGGCTCCGGTGCGCTTGACCGTGTCCACGATCTTTTCCGCCGACTGGTCGAGGATACGATGGTCGAACGCACGCAGTCGAATGCGCACCTTGTCCTGTCGTCCTAATGTCCGCATGTTGGTATGTTCGCTCCTCAGAATAAGGGCCGGTCCGCTTCGGCAATGCCGGCGACCGGCCCTTTCGGACGGTACTACTCGAAGATTTTGGTAACGACGCCGGCTCCGACGGTGTGGCCGCCTTCTCGCACGGCAAAGCGCAAGCCCTCTTCCATGGCAATCGGCTGGATCAGCTCGGCAGAGATCCGGATGTTGTC
>Ga0209810_1000926_pt1 | contig 51323 bp, 43 predicted proteins | sample Coa_R1_7_FD_187159 | JGI IMG/M metagenome (GOLD analysis project Ga0209810, IMG submission 187159) | Surface soil microbial communities from Centralia Pennsylvania, which are recovering from an underground coalmine fire - Coalmine... | ecosystem: Environmental > Terrestrial > Soil > Unclassified... | reverse complement strand
TAAAGCACGGAGTTGATAAAGTTGTCGTCGTGTCGAGTTCCGGAACCATTGCCGTTGGAACAACACCCACCGTCCATGATGAAAAATCCGGCTACAAGAACGATGTAGTGGCCGAATGGCCCTATTACCTGAGCAAGATTTTTCAGGAGAAGCTGGCGCTTGACTACCAGGCGCGCACGGGCCTTAAGGTCGTCATTGTCAATCCCAGCTTATTGCTCGGAGTCGGAGATGACCGCAATTCTTCCACTCGCGACGTGGCGCTGTTCCTTCAGGGTGAAATCAAGGTGATTCCCAAAGGCGGATTGAACTTTGTAGATGTCCGGGATGTTGCACGCGGATTGATTCTGGCCATGCAAAAGGGCCGTCCCGGTGAGCGTTACCTGATGGGCAATGTTAACTGGACCTTTCGGCAACTGATCGAAAAGGTAGCGGAAATCTCCGGCAAAAAGCCGCCTTCGTTGGAGCCGCACCCTGAGGTAACGCTGTGGGGCGCTCGAGCTTTGCGCGCGGTGTATCCATTGCTGGGCAAGAAAGTTGAACTTGATGATGCTTCCGTAAAAATGTCCGCCTGCTACTGGTACTGTGATTCCACCAAAGCGCGCACTGAGCTTGGATTCGTGACCCGCGATCCGGAAGAGACTCTCAAGGAAACAGTTGAAGACGTCCACTTGCGTCTTTACCGGAGCGGTCAACTTCGTCCTTCCGTATGAGCAAGCCGCGAAAGGTTGCTGTTGTCGTCAACCCGCACTCCGCGGGAGGCCGGACCGCACGCGAATGGCCGGAATTGGCTTCGCTTCTCGAAAACCGCCTCGGCCCGGTTCACACGCGATTTACAGACGATCATGGTGCGGGAATCGCTATCACGCAGGAGCTGTTGCGGGAAGGGCATGACCTGATCATCGCGGTTGGCGGCGATGGGACGATCAATGAAGTCGCCAACGGATTTTTCGACCGGAACGAGATGATTAACCCTGAAGCAGCACTCGGAGTTCTGCCGCTCGGAACGGGCGGGGACTTTCGCCGCACCCTCGGAATTCCGACGCGACCTTCCGACGCAATCGATGTTCTTACATCAGGTCCTGCCACGTCGATTGATGTCGGCCTCGCGACCTTTCGCGCAAGAAACGGCCAACCCATGAGCCGCTATTTTGTCAATCTGGTCAGTTTTGGAATGGGGGGACACGTTGCGGCTCAGTCGAAGAATTTCATGCGCAAGTTCGGCGGAAAGGCCGCATTTTTCTGGGCGACGGTCAAAACTTTTCTGAGTTATCGCGGCCGGGATGTCCATTTGACGCTCGATGAAGGCGCGCACGCACTCTCGTGCTTCATCACCAACGTTGCCATTGGAAACGGCCAGTTCCATGGCGGAGGAATGTGGCCATGCCCGGCGGCCGCGCCGAACGACGGCGTCTTTGATGTGACCATCATTGACTACGCAGGGGCGCTGAGGTTGCTGGCCAGCATCTCAGTACTTTACTCGGGCAAGGTTTATTCCCATCCGCTGGTACGCCATTTTGAGGCTGGAAGAATTCTGGCCGAATCCAGCAGTACGACCGAAATCGAGATTGATGGCGAACCACTGGGGACGCTGCCACTGGAGATCTCCATCCTGCCACGCCGGCTCAGGGTCCACGTACCCCCCTCCTGCGCATGGCTTGCCGCTTCCGCTTCGGTCAAAACTGGGAACACTGCACACAAAAAAAAATAGCCTGGGTTGCTTCTGCAACCCAGGCTGAGCCCCGAGTGCCGTGGGGAGGGGGACGCTGGCCTCGGGTCATCCGCCGTTTCCCTTCACAGCGGTGTCGCCTTTTTCATGCCGAACGCCTTATCAGCCTCCTTGCGTCCGGGGCGCCTCTAGCCGCGCGGGGAAACAATCTCAATCTTTGTCTGGCCGCTCCGTGATTGCGATCCCTGTGCATTGCGCGTTACCAACGCGTCAAACTTCCTTCACTGCCAAGCGGCGACGCCTGTACCCATTGCAAACACTGTTCCAATCAGAGAGGCAATGCGCCTCGAACCATCAAATCGGACCGTTCTTCCACAGGATTTAGCCCAACTTGCGCTTGTTGAAGGCCCACTCAGCAGGCCATCATTTTCGTCACCCTTCGGCGTTCTTCAAAACCTCCTGCGTACGCTCCAATCGCGATTCTCCTTAATGCCTGCGCGTTGTGAGGCTTGCAGGGTAGTCTGGAAAGCGCATGGCGTGTCAACCGGCAGAGTGCCCTCGCTATTCCGTCCTGCCCCTATATCAGTAAACTGCCAATTAAAATTCTCTGGGAACCGGAGTTTACTTGGACGTTAAGTATGAAATTTATACATACCCTTGGAACATTTTGCATACTGTGAGCAATTCTTCGCGCAAAAATTACACCCCAAAAATCCTCACCCCAGGGCGACGCAGGCGACTTGTTGACAAAGATAATTCAGGAAACAGTTAAGACCACGGAGTGATATTGGATGCCCTGTTGTGTCCTTATTTCTTGGTCACAACGTCATGTCTTCGCCGGTTGTTCGCCACTCGAGTCCCTGACGTGTGGTTTGGAAAGCGACAGCGGCTTCAGAATCAAGTCGGAAACATTTTGGGAATCCGACTGAACCAACGCTCCCGGGAAGGCTTCTCTGACTGAGCCTACGCACCCTGCCTTAACTGTGCATCGGCAAAAACGAACCCGTCCCGTTCCACGACAACGCCTGTTTCAACATCGATTGGGATTTTGAACATGGGCCCGGCGAAAGCAAACGTGTGAAATTCTCCGTTTTCGCCGCAAGGATCAACGTCTGCTGGAAGGCAGGCCAGCAGGTCCGAGTCGAAAATCCGGCCCGCGAAGGACCGATCGAGCTTTTTTGGATCGACGCAGGTGATTAAGGCGCGGACACCGGAATCGATCATCTCATGCGCAAGCTGGTCAGTATTGATTCCCCACAGCGGGAAAACAGGTTCGATTCCGGTCCCTGCCAGCTTTTCTTCGCGGTAACGGCGGATGTCTTCGAGGAAGAGGTCTCCAAAGATGATGTGTGTGACGCCTTCGCGTCGCGCGCGTTCGATAGCTGTTGCCATCGCCTGTTCGTAGGCTGCATTGGGGCACGGGTAGGGAATCGGAACGGTGACAAGAGGCAATCCGGCGCTCTCGGCCTGCGCCCTCAGCAGGGTTTCGCGTACTGCGTGCATGGAAACCCGCTGAAACTCCAAATTGACCGTTGTCAGCAAGGCTTCAACAACATACTCGCCCTGCCTGCGGACCACTTCAAGACACCATGCGCTGTCTTTTCCAGTGCTCCAGGACAGCCATGCCCTTTTGCGTACCATTAGGAAACCTCAAGCTTCAAACAATAACTTGAGACCCTCAGCTTTCTCAAGCATCGCACGCCCCCGGTTTGGTTGGTCTCAGTGCTCCCGGAACGCCAGCCATTGACGCGGAAAGGAATGATCTGCTCGGATAGGCAAGGCTTGCGGTTCCAGGTTTGGTGCAGATGTCGCCGGCATTGAGAAACTGCTGGAGTTCGTCTCCAGGCGGATTGCCTTTCTTTATCGAACACTGCGTTCGCCTCTCGTGCGGAGCAACGCGCTCACTCAATCTCGACCTGCGCCCCATAGCCACAGTTTCTTGACAGAACAGCGAATCCGCCCGACAATGTTTGTTACTTGCCGCGGTAGCTCAGGTGGTAGAGCGCAGCCCTGAAAAGGCTGGCGTCGGCGGTTCAACTCCGTCCCGCGGCACCATTCCTTTCAACGAATTATCGAAAAGCACCGTCACCGCCGTTGGAACAGAAATTAACAATAAGAGATTTTCTCCTGCAAGCGGTTTCAAAACCCGTTCCAGCCCACTTGGAATCAATGGGTAATCCGAATGAATCGGGGGTTTTGAAATGGCTTGCAGGAATTGCGCCCGGCTGAGAGGGTGGGTTGCGGCATTTTGGGAATGATCGTCTCGATCAAGTTCCGTTGCGCAGCGAGTTTGTTCGAGGTGATGGCTTGCGCAGACAAATCCAGGGTGATTTTGCCGGTTGAATGCCGAAGCGATTCTTGCACGGTTTTTACGTCCACGCCCTCGGCAATAAACAAGGACGCCAAGGTTCTTCGGAACGTGTGCCGCATGGCCGAGTGATTGATTCGAATTACCCTGGGGAGTTTTCATAGGCAACTCTAACAGTTAATTGTCTCGGTCAGTGTAAAAATCCAATTCGGCGCTTTGGAGGAACTGAAGCAGCCTGGATAAGCTGAAGGATATGTTGAAGGACCAACTTAAAATTCTCGTCGCGCTCGGCCTGGATCTGCATGACATTTGAGAAGAAGGGGTTAACGACCTTCGCCCAGATTTGAAGCCCCGTCATGCCTGGCTATAGCATAAGGGCCAAGGCCTCCACCGGCGCGGAAATAGGTCGAGTCCAGTGAAATCTCGATGAATCGAGGGCAGCCGTTACGACAGTTGCAAGAAACAGGAGGTTTGCTCCAGCCCCGCCGCAAGGGTCAGTGACACTGTAATTGCCGCGCTCTTCGAGGAGTGTTGGGTCAGCAGCGAGCACTACGCCCTTTGTCTGTTTCGAAACACAAAAGGATGTGAGCGGATAGGCGGAATGACCCTCTCCCCAGGGTCAACCGGGAATGGCCTATAATGAATCGCCCATTCCCATGTGGGAGCGACGATGTCTGAGGCGCGGCAAGATCCAGCCCGACTCGAAACACTCAGCTCAAAGCGCGGGGACTTTCTGGCGCTCGTTGCAGTCGCTCTGGCTGTGATGGCGGTCCATATTGCCACTAACGGCGGCTACGGAGTCCATCGTGACGAGTTGCAGGTTCTTGACGACGCGCGGCATCTTGCCTGGGGTTTCGTGCCTTACCCCCCGTTCACGCCGTTTGTCGAGAGCATTGCTCTCATTCTGTTTGGCCATTGGCTGCGTGGCTTGCGCATGTTTTCCGTGCTGGCGCAAGGCCTGGTTCTGATTCTCACGGGTTGGATGGCGCGCGATCTGGGAGGGCGGCGGCTGACACAAATTGTCGCCGCGCTCGCTGTAGCCGTGTCGCCGCTCCCGATGTTCGAGGCTACCGAGTTTCAGTACACCTCGTTCGACATGCTCTGGTGCGTGCTCACCGCTTTCTTCCTCATTCGCTTGCTGAAGTCGGAAGATCCGCGCTGGTGGCTCGGCGTCGGCGCGGCCCTCGGCCTGGGGATGATGACGAAATATACGGTGCCGTTTTACATCGCAGGGATTGCCCTGGGCGTTTTGCTCACGCCGGCGCGCCGTTATTTGAAGAGCCGCTGGCTGTGGTATGGGGCCGCGCTTTCTCTCCTGATTTTTCTGCCGAACCTGCTTTGGCAAATCCATCACAATTTCGTCACCATCAGATTCCTGCACCACATTCACGCGAGAGACGTCACCGAAGGCCGGGCCAGGGGATTTCTTCGCGATCAGTTCTTGATCAACGGCAACCCCTTTCTTGCCCCAATGTGGATTGCCGGAGTTTTCTATTTCTTTGCGGTCCGTGACGGTAAGCGGTACCGCCTGATGGGCTGGTTCTGGGCGGTCCCGGTAGCAATTCTGTTTTTCGCCAAGGGACGCGGGTACTACGCGGGGGCGGTCTATCCCATGCTCCTCGCGGCAGGCGCCATCTTGTGGGAGCGCACCGCGCATTGGCTTTCGATGGGCTGGAGCCTCGTTTTCAAAGCGGTGACGTTCACCGCGATTGCTGCAGGCGGAGTGATGGCAGGAGCGATGTTGCTGCCGATTCTGCCCTTGAATTCTCCACACAATATCGCCGTCAAAATCAGCGGGGATTTGCGTGAAGAAGTGGGCTGGAGGACTCTGGTCGGGACGGTAGCGCACATCTGGGATTCTCTGACTCCCGCAGAACGGTCGAATTTTGCAATCATCACGGGCAATTACGGAGAGACGGGCGCGATTGATTATTACGGCCCGGCGTATGGATTGCCTCAAGCCATCAGCGGCACGAATACGGCCTGGTATCGCGGCTACGGTAACCCGCCTCCCGAGACACTCATCGTGATCGGGCTGTCGCAAAGGCAGGCGAATGGCCTGTTCCACTCGTGCCGGCATGCCGGGCATAACGGAAACCGTTTTGGAATCAAAAATGAGGAGAGCACACAGCATCCGGACATCTTCGTTTGCGGCCCGCCGCGCGAGGCATGGCCGCAATTCTGGAAGCATTTTCGAAACTTTGGGTAGATCCACGGGCCGGACGGCCTTCCCGCCGTGGCGGCGCATGGATCGCGAGTCCTGCGATCTGTGCGATTCATGGCAAGGCGCGACGCTGCGTTACAACACAGTAGTGTGAACCGCGTCGCCATAAAAACTCCAGCATACCTGCTGACGTTTTCCGCGACGCCGATTCTTCTCGGTTCCATTGCCGTCACGGCCGTATATCCGCCCGCCGCTGATGAGGATGTTCTTGACGGCGATCATTAAAGACTTCTCGGTGAGCTTCACGTCGGGGGCAGGCTTGAGGAAGCCGTTCTTCTCAATGAACACGCATTCCGGGCCGTTGAGCATGATTTCCCTGATGTCGGGATCGAGGATCAGGTGCTCGATGGGCCGAAGGAACGGAAGAATGAGTTCAAACCCTGTCATGCGAGTGTCTGCTCCTGTCGCGTTTGCTGGCCCTGTTTGAGGACGACGTGGCCTGCCTGACCAAACAGCTCCATCTCGATGGCCGCTGTTTTCGAGACCTCGCGGCTGAGCCGGACGGCGAGTCTTGCGGCGTCGAGGGTATGGATTTGGGCATCCTGCCGGACACGCAATTTGTCATAATTCGGGCCTTTCTTGCGGAGAACTCTCTCCGTCGGCGCGAGTCTTTCAAAGTACGGCGCAACGTTCCATTCCAGTCAGCGCGAACGGGGCAACTTCAGGGGGACGGCCGTGTTGGAGGATGCAAATAACGAGCGCTGAGGAGGGAGAAAGTGTAGCAAGACCTTTTTCCTAGCTTGTTCCGATCTTTTTCGGAGGTCGCATCTCTCTGCGGTGATTGGGCTTACGAGTCGGCCGATTCGGGCAATAATCGCTTCCGATAAATACGCGCCACGTGCTCGCGGGTAGCCATCGGGAGGGTTCACCTCCGTCATTCTGTCCGTTGTACGGCACGTTTCCGAGCAACGGCAGAACCGTACTATTGGTTTACCGCCTTCAAACTCCAAATCGAAAGGCGGGGTTCGTCGCGGAGACCACGAGAACGGGCCTCGGCCAGGTTTGTAAGGGGTCGGTCCGGAGCAAGGGGACAAGCGTACTGGCCTTAAAAGCAGATTGCGCAATCGCAGCAGATTCGTCGACCCGACCGACGTACCAAAACTGTGCCAAAGCCTGATATGAAATACCTAAAAGGGGTTATGCTTCCAGAACTTAGCGAGCGTCACCAGGTGTTCCAAAATGCAACGCAGGCGGCGTGATCCTCTGAACATCCCCTGGAGATTAGCGCAGTTTGGAGTGAACAGAAGGTTTGCCTCCACTTCTCGCGACGGGCAGACACACTGTGCGTTCGCTGCCGCGCGTGTTCATGGCTCGCCCTGCTCACTTGGAAGCGGAATCCGCAGCTTGCACAGTCCATTGTCTGGGGCGCTCTTGCCGGTGGCATTGCGACACTAGCTTTGGAGGCTGTCCGGATTATCGGATTTCATCTGGGCTACATGCCTGGCAGCCTGCCCGAGATGATGGGCGTGCTGCTGCTCGACCGCTTCGCTCTCGGGCCCAGCACACTTTCGAAAATAGCCGGCTGGGCCTATCACTTCCGGAACGGGGCAGCGTTCGGAATCATCTTCGTGCTGCTTTTCGGAACGCGGCGCGTATGGGCTGCCGTTTTGTACGGCCTGGCAGTGGGTGTGGGATTCATGCTGAGTCCGGTCGTGCAAGCGCTCGGCATCGGATATTTCGGCCTGCAATTTTCGCCCGGTTTTCCCGTGGTCGTACTGACGGCCCACGCAGCATTTGGCCTGGCGCTCGGTTTGCTGGCCCGGCGGTTCCTGGGCCTACAGCCTAACATGGCATTTTCCGCGATCGGCAAGCTATTCTATTCCGCGGGCGTTCCGGCGTCAGCCGAAAGCTGCGCCCCGCCGGGACGATAGCTACGGGACGAGTAGCTGGAAGGAAGTTTGTATTTCAATCGCGGCACGAATCGATCGCGCCACCGGGCAATGGTCCGCATGAAGGTCATGAATGCGCTCGACGGTTTCGCGCATTTCTTGAGGCGCGCGCAGCCTGTAGTGGACCGAGATGCGGCGGATGACGAGAACATTTCCATCGAGTTCGATTTCTCCCGTAGCTTCTGAAGTCAATTTGCCATCCGATGCGTCAATCCTGCGCGCTTCCAGCGCGCCTCCGAAGGTTCCCGTGAGTCAGGCGGCGGCCGCCGCCACGACGTAGTCAAGCGTCGTCGCGTGCGCCGGAAAGGCGTCAGGCGGAACCCTGTAATGCTCGGCAACTTCGGAGTGGACGCCGAAAACGACCGGCTCCTCTTCTGCCGGCAGGTAGGCCAGACGCATTGGCCCGCGCTGCCGCTCGATTCGAACCCGCGAAGTGTAAACGACTTTGCCTGAAGAAGCCATGATCGCCCACCTCCCAATGGCCCGGGTGCGATACGCCCATTCGCCCAGCCCTGCCGCATCCTTAATGGCGGATGGTTTTAGCCACGGCCAGCAGCATATCAGACGTGATTCGCACCGTGTAATCGGGATTTGCGTAAGTGAATTGAATCACGGCGTCGGTTCCCACGATGAAGACCGCCGGCACAGGAAGCTGATGGTGATTCTCGCCGGAAGCTTCCTCCAGATCCACGCCGTATTTCTTTAGTGCCTTTAGTGTTTCCGCGTCCACACGATAAGCCACGTGGAATGCCTGAGCGGCCAGCATCCGGCTGTCGGAAAGGAAGCGAGCTTGAATCCTGTACTTCTCAAGAGTCTCACGCAGTTTGGCGGGCCGATCAGGCGAAATCAAAATGAGCTCGAAGCCCATTTCTGTCAGTTGAGGCTCGATGTTTCGCAACTCGCCGAGTTGCCGGTTGCAGTGCGGTCACCATCCTCCGCGATAAAAGACCAGGATTGCGGCTTTTTCACGGACAGCTTCGGCCAGATTAACCTCGACGCCGTCAATCGCGCAGAGGGTGACAGCGGGAATGGGTGTCCCCGGCATTAAAGGACAAACATCCTTCGGTGATGATGGAACCTGTCGGGATGGTTGAGCCATCTTATGGCTTCCTCAGGTTGAGAATCGGAGCTTCTTTATATGGAATGACGCTGCTGCGTAGTGGCGTTAGTGGGGCAGCGTGAGCATGCGCTTTGTCCCGTGGACCCCCGTACCATCTTGCCAGGGTGAAGGGTGAGATGCCCGCTGCTTAGCCCTGAGAATCCGCCGTGAGCGAGGGTTGCGAAATCCCCAACCACCGAGCCGGCGTAGACATAAAGGATCGTCGCCGGAAGCATCCCGACCCAGGAGGCGATGATGTAATCCCTTAGCCGCACAGATGTGAGGCCGAGGGCATAGTTAAGAACGTCGAAGGGCAGATTGAGAGGCTGCAGGCGCAGCAAGAGCACCATTTTGAAGCTGCGCTTGCCCACCGTGCGGTCAATGGCGGCAAAGCGCGGATATTTCTGAATCTTCTCACTGATCCATCCGCGCGCAAACGACCGGGCAAGGATAAACGCAACCGTGGCGCCGGCAACGCTCGCGGGTGAAACAAGAATCGTTCCCCAAACCGGCCCGTACAGGAATCCACTGCCCAGGGTCAAAAGAGTCCCTGGAAACATCAGCACCGTGCCTGTTATGTAAGCCAAAGCGTAAAGCAGGAAGCCCACCCAGCCAAGATGCCGCACGTATTGGATGAAGGCGGCTGACCACTCGCGGGTGGGAAGTTTCCACATGGCCACGCCCAGCGCCGCCAGCACCGCGAGCCCCAGCAAAATCCGCGCTTTATTCCCAAACCTGCTTCGCATCCAGTTCCTCCAAAGCCGCAGCGCTCCCATATCGACGAATCAGAAACGGCCCCGAGCCCGCTCCTTGTGGGGCAGGATTTCGAGGCAGGTTGTCCACCAGCCGGTGCAAATGGTCTCGGTAAATTCGTTCGGTAACCGCTCGGCGCGCATGTCCTGAGCAAGGGCTTCGAAATCGTAGTGGACGGGCACAAATTCCACCGCAACGTCGCCTGTGCCAATAGAGAGCATCGTGTACCAAACCCGCGTCGTGCCGTCGTTTTCAGGCCGGCCCAGGACACCGACATTGATAAAGTGCCGGTTGCCGGTGAGCGCCCGATGCCACTTGATACCCGTGTGCGTGGCGCAAATGATGTCGGTTTCTGACTCTTCGAAGAGATAATCCAAAAACTGATCCGGGGTGGTTGATTCCCAGAGAAATTCATTGATCCTGCGGGGCGAGCCGTGGCAGAGCAGCACACGGCGGCCCTCGACGTTGAGCCGCAGCGTTCCCGGCAGCGATCGCAGCCAGGCCTTATTCTCATCGGACGTATTCTTGAAGGTATAGTTGTAACTGATTTTTGCAAAATAGTTGTCGCGCGGGTCGGTGTAGCCGCACTGGCAATCGTCAAGGCCTCCCGCAAGCGAGTTGTCGTAATTTCCCTGGATGCACTGCACGCCGGATCGGCGTAACAGCGGATAGACGCGGTCGGGGTAAGGCCCAAAAGCCCCCAGGTCTCCGAGACAATAAATCGCGTCGGCGCCGCGCCGCTTGGCGTCTTTAAGCGCCGCTTCAAGCGCGAGATAGTTGCTGTATAAACCGCCGAATAGAGCAATGCGTGCCATAACAACCAAGCCAAATCAGAACTCAGAACCGCTCTTCGGAGCCTTCCAACCTCGAGAGACGACAATTCATAATTCGCCCTTCACCCGGTCAAACCGATTGCGATGGCATTATCGGCCTTGCCTTCAATCCGCCCGTCCGCTGAAGGATTGCTGCAAATCGTTCCGTAGCGATAGCACGAGACGCAGGCGTGGTGGGAGAGCATGTACTCAGGAACGCTGTTCCCAAGCGAGTCGCCCACGCGCGCGTCGGGCTTTTCGACGAGGAGCGGGCAGACCCACACGCCGCGGTCGGTAACAATGCGCGAATTCGAGCACATCAGGGAATCGCGGTCGAAACCGTTGAGCATTTCGTCGGTCAGGAGAGCGCTATCCTGCGCAAGTTCAGGCGACCGCTCAAGTTCGCGGCCGAGCGGCAGCGCCGGCAGCACTTTGATTCGCGGCCGCGTGTAGCCTGCGGCCTTGAGAGTGCGCGCAAATCCAGCGAGAGTCTCATGCTCTTCGTCATCGCCCCAGGTCCGTACAATCGTCACCAGCGGCAGGAGGCCGCGCCGGCTCAAGCGCGCCGTTCCCGCCAGGACCTGCCGAAACACGCCCTTGCCGCGGATGGCGTCGTTCATTTCCTCCGTAAAGCCGTCCAGGCTGATTCGAATCTCCAGCGAATAACGCGCGGCGCGCTCGATCTCCGCCAAACGGTCGGCGATGCGGTCATTGATCAGCATCCCATTCGTGAGAACCGTGGTTGGTGCGCGCTCAAGCGAGATCTGCAACATTTCGAGCAATTGGGGATGCAGGAACGGCTCGCCGCCCGTGAAGAAGATTTCTTTCACGCCCAGCTTTGTTGCCGCCTCAATTTCGCCGCGAACCTTTTCGAACGAGAGTAAGCCGAACGTTCGCACATTCGGGCCGCTGTTGTTGAAGCAGTGTAAGCAGGCGATGTTGCACAAGGTTCCCGAAACCTGAAACCACAGGTTGTCGAGATGGCTGAGCTTGACACCAGGAATCGTCATAAGACTTCACCACCCAGCGTTTCGAGCGCCTGGCCCCGGCCCTCGGGCCCCCAGAGGATCCACGGCACCATACCCAGCGCTCCCAAGGCGTAGAATCCGGCGAGGGCTTCAAACGCCGCCATCACTGAAAAGCGATGCGCGATCACCGGCAGCGCGAAGGTCGCAATCGCGGCGCCTATTCGGCCAAACCCGACCGAAAATCCAATGCCTGTGGAACGCAGCCCGGTGGGAAAGATTTCCGAAAATGTCGGATAGGCCGAGACCCAGCTTCCCGTCGCGCAAAAGTTCACGATAATGAATGCCGCCATTACACCCCCAGCCTTGCCTTTGAGCGTAGCCGCTCCCATGCCGAACATCGCAGCAGCGGCCAGGGCGTAAAAGAAAGTCACCGTGATCTTTCGCCCGGCGTTGTCGAGCATCACCGCCACAAGCGCGCCTCCGGCGGCCGCTCCAACGTTGCCGACAAGAAAGAACCACGGCACCCGATTTTCAGGTATGTGAACGCGGGGGAGAACAATCAACGGCAGGAATGCGAAGATCCCGTAGTAGCCGGCGGCCTCCGTGAAATCGAGCAGGGAGCCAAGCGCCAGGCGCCACGGATGATCGCGCATGAGCATAAGAAGCTGCCTGAAGAATCCCGGAGCCGGCGTGTATCGCTTTTCCTCAAGTTCTTTGGAGGAATCGAACCGCGCGGCGCGAGTTTCGATCTGCGCGATGACTGCAGCTGCTTCCTCCCGCCGGCCACGGGCAAAAAGCCAGCGTGGCGATTCCGGCAAAATCCTCCGTGCCCAAATTGTGAACAAAGCAATCACCGCTCCGAGGCCAAACGCAAGCCGCCAGCCCACGGCCGGAGGAAGCAGATTAATGAAAAACAGGGTGAGGAAAGCCGCCAGAATTGCCCCGAGCGGCCAGAAGTTCATCACCACGGCGTTCGCCCGTCCCCGGCAGCGCGCCGGCATAAGTTCTCCGATCGCTGCATTGATCGCCGAATATTCCGCACCCACACCGATCGCGGTCAGGAAACGGAACGCCAAAAAGAAGTAATATCCGGGCGAAATAGCTGAAATCACCGTAAAGCTCGAATAAAGCAGCAGCGTCAGGATAAAAAGCCTGCGGCGGCCGTAGCGGTCGGCGAGATACCCGAAGGCCAGCGCGCCAATCATAATGCCGATCAGCCAAATCGCGACGAGCGCCGAAGCCTGAGTGTCCGTCAGCCGCCAAAGCGTTTTGAGCACGCCGAGCACGCTGCCAATCACGTTGACCTCGAAGGCATCGAGCAGCCAGCCGATGCCGAGCGCCAGCGTCACGCGCGTGTGAAACCGAGTCCACGGCAGACGGTCAAGGCGCTCGCCGATCGCGGGAGGCTGGAGAGCAGAACGCGTTTGGGGCGTCGTGGGCATGGGCTCAAAAATGATAGTGAAGCACAAAGTTCAGACTTCGGTCGAGAGTCGTTTTATTTGTCGCCGTGATCGACCGCCAAAAGTCATACTCATAGATAAAGGAGAAGCCGTCAGCCAATTCGACGGTGACTCCGGGCTGAATGATGAATTCACGCCCGCCCTTCAGGTCGTGATAGTCTCCCTGGCTGAAATTCAATCGCGGCTGAAAGCGGCCATGCGTCCAGCGCGCCCCGACCAGAGCATAAGTTGCGTTTTGAGGTGGCAGTACCACAACCCCACTCACAGTTTGACGCAGAACTTCGCCATAAGCCGTCCAGGAGCCGACCTTAATCGTTGCATCGGCTGCGGCCTGAGTCCGCTGGTTGTGCGGGCCGTTGTCGCGGCCGATCGAGCCGCGAGCGAAGGACCCGCCAATGGAAAGAGAGGTGCGGTCCGTAAAGTTCCAAACGGGTGCGAATCGCGCGGTCACATCGTTCTTGGCCCGCGCTCCCGGCTCGGAAACGAAGTCCCGTCCAGGAAGCGAGCCGTTCACTCGCGCATCTGTCGAAAAATACTGAAGCGAATAATCAGCCCCCAGGCGTTTGGTGAGTTTGTGATCCCCTTCAAATCCCACGCCAAATTCGGGGTCGAGCTTCAAACCGTCAAAGTATTGGATATTGCCGAAGAACGAGCCGTCCCAGAAGAGGCCCACGCGCCGGTAGAAACTCCCCGCCTTAACCTGGCCAAACCGAGTTTGATAGCTCACGTAGCCCTCTTGCAGCCTGGTATTGCCGGGGAAAAAACTGCGGAGTTTCGTGGTCCGAAAACGATAATCGGCATGAAATCCCCACGGACCGTGATGGCCGTCCACGAGAGCGGAGAAAGCATAGAGCTCAAACTTCGGCTGCCCGCCAGGCACACCCGTCGGAACGAACTGGTAAAGATAAACGTCGCCGCCAAAGTAAATTGGGAGCCGTGGGCATTGTGATACGTCTTTTGGTTTTTGGGAAGTTGGGGCGGAAGGTTCGGCAATCGCGGTTTCGACTTGAGGCGCGGGCTGAGTATCCTCATGGGTCAGAGCGGGGCGAGCTTTCGACGCCGCGATCAGTGCTTTCACCTCAGCTTCGAGTTCAGAAATACGCCGGTCTTCCTGCTCAACCTGCTTCTTCAGTGCTGCGATCTCAGCGCTTTGATCAGCACCCTGGGCGGCGACCGGTCGGGGAACCACAAAAAAGATGATGGCAAGGAATGCACCCATCAGCGCGAAATAGAACTTTCGATTGTCAGCGGTTCTCATACTCGGAATTCGTTCAACGCAAAGGTCGAGTCACCCACTCCGCTATCAAGCCCTTCCCGTCGGCGCAATCTAGCCCCCTCAGGCCGTTGGCTTCCCGCAAACGGCCGTCCCAAAGGCCCGATGCGGATGGAAACGCCTCCCTGATTTTATTTCCGTAAGTGTTGCCGCCTTTTTCCGAAGCCTTATAAGGCAGCTTTGCGTATCGATTCGACGTGGATCGTCATCGTCGAGGGGTCATACGCCCCCGTCACCTTGACCTTTTCCGCGGCGAACTCCCTGGGTTTTTCCTGATCGTCGAGTTTATAAGTGGTTTTCGTCGCCTTGTTGTAGAGCACGAACTTGCCGCCCATCGCGACACATTTGAGGGTACATTGCCTCCTGGCGCCAGGAGAGTTTGGATCCCCTTTCCCGGTGTACATCGACTTATGCGAGCCTGCCGTGGCGCAAAAGTTGTCCATGATCTGCCCGATGAAAGTCTTGGGAGCGGCGACGGCGACGGTTCCCAGCAACAGAAATAATCCTGCATAAAAGACAATCGTCTTCATGCCTCCTCCGTTCGCAAAGCCCCATGGAAAGGCTTTGCCCCACTTCCAGACTTGTGAGTGATGCCAGGAAGGAAGTTCTTACAAAGGATTTTCAGGCAGGACCTATTTTTCCTTAAGATGCTGAAGAATGTGTGATTTGGCGCTCTCAACCTCGGCGGCCGGCACGTCCCGAGCGGCTTTTCTCACTGCCCTGGCAATTGTGCGCAGTTGGCGGGCGTATTTCGAGCAATTGTCGCACATGGCGAGGTGTAGTCGGATTTGGAGCCTCTTCAGAAACCCCGCGGACGAATACTCGTCACTTGAAATAAGTCGGACAACTTCCGAGCAACGGTACATCGTTTATCCCTTTCTCAGTCCCTTCTTCTCCAGACACTCGCGCAGCCGGTTGGGGGCCCGGAAGAGCATCACACCTAGATTAGTGCTGCTCACTGATAATTGCTTACAAATTTCTTCACTCTCCAGTTCCTCGACCTCTCGCAGGTAAAAGGCAACCCGCTGGGCGCGGGGTACGGCTTTGAGACATTCCTCAATCATCCTGCCGGCCTCCCGACCGAACACTTCCCGCTCAATATCGGCAGGGGGCTGCCGCCATTTTCCCGCGCTGTCGAACCGCGACTCCATAATGCCATCAATAGGGTCGTTCTCCCGCTCTCGTTGCTTTCCTCGCAAGTACTCTGAAACCTTGTTGTAAAAAATTCCGAATAGATACGTGCGAATGTGCGAACGGCCTTCGAAGTTCCCGATATTCTCCATCAGAGCCAGGAAAACCGATTGAGCAAGGTCCTGAGCTTCGTCGGGCGAAAATCCCATCCCGCGCCCCGCCCGTAACAATTGGGGCAAGTAGGCATCCACCATGGCCTCCCACGCTCCGCGCTCGCGCGCCCGGATCCCATCGAGGAATTTCGCGTCTGAGAAGTTCTCACTATCCATCTGTAATAAACCCAGCGGATCTGACACTCACCCGTCGGGAAAAGTGACGATCGACAGGAAATCATATCAGGCATGAGGCACTGGAAAAAAAACGTTTTGGCAGCGAGAGGGTGCCTTCGATGCAGCGAGCGCTCTGGTTTCAGCACCGCAACGGCACGGCGCGCAACCGGGCATGGACCTGGGCGAACAGGTCGGCGTCCGGATAACCGCCAGCCATCGAAACCCACACCCGGCGCACCGTCAGCAGCGTGTAAGCGACCGAGGAAGAGTAGAGCCGCACCTGATTCGAGCGCAAAAAAGCGGTGGAGGTGCGGTCGGAGAAGAAGTATCGACTGTTCTTTGATGCGGTTCTCCATCTCGCCGCGCGATGGTCGCGGAAGCACTCCCCAAAGCGTGCGATGATCGGCCCTCGCCGCTCCCCTTCGCGCAGCAGCAATCCGCCCGCGTCGGTCGTGATCTTGCCGCCGTCAAAACGGCCCACCACTTGTTGCTGATTGAGCCCGTGAAACGAAGGATTCCTGGTTACGCTCCGTCATGAAAAGGCTGATCCACTTCTCTGGCGAAAGTTTTTCTCGCAAAAACACTTATGCCATGAAGTGACAGCCTTTTCAATTTTCCCGTGAGAAATGCGGGATAAGTCATCTGCCTTGTTCGGGACTTGTCGTGAGAGGGCGACCGGGCGGATGGTCCGGAACACAAATTGCCCGAAGATCACGCTGAGCACCGGCATATCGGAGGTGTCAGCCCGAGAGAAGCAACCCGCATGGCAGACCGACCCGAAAGGAGCTTATAGATGGTATCGAGCAGCCGGGATCGCGGTTACGGCGAGAAGCAAAAGCAGCCGACGGAGCATGTGTTGGATCATAGCCGATAGAAATGATGCTGCGGAATTCATTCCTTTCGCAAATGCTCTTGTTCATGGTCTCGTGGAGGGGCGAGAGCTTTTTACATTTCGTGGCATTGCGTGAGATATTGCCGCCGCACGTATTGCTCTTCTCAAAAAGGCGCGCGGGACTGTGCCTTGCTTTGGACCTGGATATCGCGGACCAGGTTTGAGAATTCATTCAGGAATCGACCTCGGTTAAACTTCAGGGCCGAAGCGCGAATCACTTCTGCGTCAAAGGAAGCTCTCTCGAAACGGTCAAGCGCGTCCAGCAGAGATCCAACACACTCATCGTTGAAGAAGGTTCCTGTAAGACCATCCTTTACGATTTCAGCTGCGCCACCTTTGCCGAGTGCGATCACAGGAGTGCCACAGGCCTGGGCCTCTGCAATGACGATTCCGAAATCCTCCTCGCCGGCAAACACGAAAGCCCTGCACCGTTGCATCGCGTCGATGACCTGGATTTGAGGAACTGCCCCTTTAAATTGAATGTTTCTTCCGGCCCGCTGCTCGAGTTTGCGGCGTTCCGGGCCGTCGCCAATTATCACAAGCCGTCGCTTACATCTGTTGAAAGCATCAACGATCAAGTCAATTCTCTTGTAGGGCACCAGTTGTGAAACTACCAGAAAGAAATTCTCACGCTGAGTGGCTTGCCGTCCGATGACGAACCGCCACGTATCGACCGGCGGATAGATCACGATGCTTTCTCTGCCGTAGCATTTTCGAATTCGGCCTCGAACCGTCTGGGAGTTGGCGACGAAACACGTGACGCGCTGAGCGGCTTCATGGTCCCAGCGGCAAAGGGTGCCACGAATGGCTGAAAGCGCGAGCCGTGTGATGGGGCCGAAGCCGTAATAAGGATTCTCGTATCCGCTCCAGATACAGCGCATCGGCGTGTGGCAGTAGCAGATGTGTGTCGCGCTCTCATCGGTGCGGATCCCCTTCATAAGCGCAGCGTCGGATGTGATAACGAGATCGTAGCCCCGAAGATCAAGCTGCTTCACTGCCTCCGGAAACAGAGGAAGATAGTGGCGGTACCACCGCGTGCACCTGGGGAGGTCCTGAAGAAACGAACTGTGAATCTTCAACCGCCTGACAGCGGGGGGAAGTAGCGTCGGGTCGTAAACCAGTGTAAAAAGATCAGCCGAGGGAAACAATTCCGCGAGCGCTTCCAGGACTTTCTCGCCGCCACGCATTGTGACCAGCCAGTGGTGGACAAGCGCGGTCCGGGCTCCAGGATTGCTGCGCGGCCCTATGCGGCTGGTTCTTCCCGAAATGCTTCGGAGTTCCGTGCATGTTGCGTGCTGCAAAGCTTCCATATCAACTCACGAATTTCTGTTTTGAAGTTTTCAATTGAAAATCGTTCATCGAAACCCGATTGCGCTCCTGAGCGAAGATGCGCACGCAGGGAAGTATCCCGAAGGAAATGTTCCAAAGTTCTTGAAAGCACGACTTCGTTGCCGGGTGGGACCAACAGGCCATTGAAACCGTGGTGGATTACTTCCGGAATCCCGCCCGCCCATGACGCAATAACGGGTACGCCGTGCTGAAGGGCCTCTAAAACAGCGAGCGGCATCGATTCTCCCGCATCCCAAAGCGATGGATGTACAAGCACGTCCATTGCACGGTAGAAGACAGAGACCCCCGTCTGATATCCAGCCCACTGTATCTTTTGAGAAAGATTGAACTGGGCGGCGCAATCCTTGAGGCGCTGATTGTAGATCAGATCCTCAACGTTATCCGGTGAAGGAGAACCGACAAAAATGACCCGAATCTTGTCTTTAAGCTCAGGACTCAGTCTGCCCAGAGCATTTAGAAAAATCCTTTGGCCTTTGGGTTTTGTTATTCGTCCGACAACACCAAGAGTTAAAGGGGCGTAAGTGTTTGCTTTCGGGGAAGGTCCGACATGTTTTGTGGCAATTGCTGGCTCGCCGCCAACGGGATTGTAGAGAATATGGACCCTGCCGGCCAGGCTGCGATCAGCATTAACTATATCTCCGGCAGCTCTTCGGGAGCAGGCGACGATGGCCGATACATAGTGGGCAAGGCTTGCAACCAGGAGAATTTCCGGCTTTCGAACCAGGGTAAGATGCAAATGGAACAGCACTGGGCGTCCTGTGAGGCGTGCCGCAAGAACTCCCGCTGGCAGGCACCGTGGTCCATTGACATATACAAGCCCGATATCTTCCCTTCGAATGACCCCTGCCAGTTTGAGAGCGCACAGGATGCTCCTCCCGCCGAATGTCAACATTTCAAGGCGGGATTTCCGGCCTGTTCGATAGAAGCCCAGCGGGTAGGTCAGTGTCTTGATGCCTCGATCAGAAAGCGTCCTGCGAAACGGGCCCTCACCGGGAAGCGCGACGATCGGATCATATGTCTCAGCGATTGCGTCAAGCACGAATTCGAGCACTCGCTGGGCCCCACTCAACCAGCTTTGCTGCTCAAGGAAGAGTATCTTTCTCTTCACGCATGCCTCCCTTGGCGAGTGTCTCTCGAAGATCGTGCTTCTGAATTGAATTGCAATGACCCGCTTCTTTCTGCCCGATTGAGCGTGAAGGCTGCAAGGGCCGCAAAGACCGCCATGTTGCGCCAGTACGTGTAAGCGTCCACGGCGAGCAGTTGGACCAGTTGCCCGCACCAGATCGACAACAGCGCGGCAGACCAGAATGTCAATGCTTCGTCCCGCGTGCGTGAGAGGCAGAGGAATGTTTTGAGGGCCTTTCCAGAAAAAACCAAAAAACCTGCAAGCCCTGTGACTCCTGTTTCCAGCAGAAGACTGAGATATCCGTTGTCCACGATGATCTCTTTGTGGAACAGCCGGGTAATCGCAAGCGACTTGTAGCCGATGCCGAATAACAGATACTGTGGATTGTCACCCATGATTGAGATCACGCGCGTCCAGGTGTCGAACCTGCCGCTTGTTGCAGTGTTTGGATCCGCGAAAATGTCCGCCAGGCGCCCAACTCGCGCGTCGAGAAAATAGGCCCAAAGCTCAGGCGAAAACTTCCATAGCACGAGGAGGGGCGCTGCAAATGCAAGAAAGATAGCAGCGGCGCGACACACCTTTACGTGGCCTGTGACTGAAGCAAAAACAAAGAGGGCAACGAGAACGCTTGCCCATGTGCTTCGGGAAAATGCGACAACAACCGCCACGCTGAAAACTACAACCAGAAGGAAAAGGGCAGGTCGCGCGACCCCCATAAGCCGCTCTTTGCGCGTCATCAGAGCCCCGGAGGTTATGACGAGGAACAAGCCGCAAAAATTCGCAAAGTTCGACGATTCGTAGAACACTCCTTGCGCCCGGCGCAGTACGACGTTCCCCAGCCAGATGAATTGATCTGCGGCCGGGTGGGGGAATGGAACAGGCCATACGAAGTCAATGATGCCGTAAGCGGCGGAGAGTGTCGCTGCCCCCAGCATCAGCCGGAATGCCCACCTTTCGCAACCTGTAATTTCAAAACGAGCGCCGCCGCGTATCAGGTAGTAAATGAATGCAGTATGCGCGAGGAGCAGCCAACGGGAAAGACTTCCCGCCCCAACCGTGACGCCTGAAAACCACCATGCAAACGGGAGCGAAAAGGCGGTAGCTGCGAGGAAAGCGACCAGGCCGCTTCCGACCGGGTCTCTGCCAGGATGGAGATCACGATGGCGGAAGATGAGGATTGCGAACCCAACCGGAATCAGGAGAAACGAGACATATACGGGCGTATCACCCGTTTGATCGAAAAACAAGGGCGGAATAGTTTCCATTAACAGAAGGAAAGTGACTCCAAAGAAAAGCGGCTCCTGAATGGATTTAACGGCAAACAATATATACGCAATAATGCCTGCAAGCACCAGAAGCCAGCCGGGCGCAGAACTTAACATCGCGATGAAGCTTGCCACCACAATTGCCGCAAAGGCATACCAGATTCGGCGCCAATCTGAAAACGCAGCAGTTGATGCGATGCGTAAGCTCATAATCTTTCATCCGTTAGAAACCGCCACTCGCTCAAACGAGGGAAACCGAACACAAGGAGCGTCTCCGAAAGAACCAGGACCATCCAAACCGCACACCACCGGCTGTCAAGCCGCGAGGAGAAAGCGGCCAACCCGACGAGGCCAGCAAGCAGAGTTGTGGGTATAAAGACTCTCAATAGCGCCCTCCCTGCAGCGCGAGCATGGTTCTGCTGAACGAGAAAGAAGAGATAAACAGCCGTCATCGTGAATTCACGCGCCACATCCGCCAGGGCGCAGCCTGTGACGCCATAATGTGCAGTAAGAAACGAACTTAAACCCAGTCCCAAAGCAACACCCACGCCAAGCGTGCTCAAGTAAACGGCCCGCCGACGCGCAGCAACAAAAACATAGAAAAGCGTCGTGTTCAGGAAAACCAACGGGAGCATTGGAGTCATGAGCCGGAGCGTCGGTATGGCTGGCGCCAGAGATTTTCCAAAAATCCCGATTAACAGCATGGGTGCAGCAAACCACAAAACAAGCGAACCCGATGCGGTGACGAGCAGGCCGTTTTTCAAAAGACCCTTGACGTAAGCCGCGCCCTGCATCGAATCGCCAGAAAGAAGCCGCGACAGCCTGGGAAACAACACTCCTATCATGAGCGAAGTAACCACGAAAGTTCCCACTGGAAGCCACGATACAGCCTGAAACTGTCCGAGTACTTGGTTTGGAACAAATCGACCCAGGACGAGAATGTCGATCCGAAGATTGAGCGCCTGAAGCATTGTGGTGATTCCGATGGGAATGCTGGCGACGGCGACGGCCGAAATCAATTTGCCGTTCCACTTGGCGAAGACCCCCAGGGAGAACCTCGACCGAAGGATATGCCAGCCGAGGAAGGTCTCGGCCGCCTGGCCTGCAATGAGCGCGGAAACGAGGGTCCAAAGGTCGGCGCGGAGCATCAGGGCAACAGTAACCCATAGCATGAGAACCAACGAATTAACGGACTGCTGGAAAGCGATATAGTGCATTCGTTCGAACGCCTTGAAGACCGCCATGGAGGCCTGCGAGTACGTTTGCAGAATCGCTCGCGCAGCCAGAAAATAGAAAAGGATTCGCCGTTCCGAGTCGGGAATCACCCACGCGCTCGCAAAGGCAACGCAAAGAGCGATGGCACCTGTAAGGAGAAACTTGAGCCAGTGGATATTCCAGAAAATGCGGGGTAGACACCTTGCGTCGATTGAAATTTCCCGCACCGCGAAGAGATGCATCCCGAAATCGGGTACGAGCAGAATAACGCTCGCAAGGGCCAGCGCATATCCGTATTCACCAAGGGCCGTCGGGCCAAACTTGCGGGCAATAACCACGGCCATGAAGAGCGTCGCGCAGCGGGCCACGGCTTCACCGCCAAATATCGCAGCGCTGTTGAGGATCAGGCTGCGTCGGAGTCTCAGAGGGAAGACAGACATGAAAGCCCTCTCAATTCCTTTGGAGGATTGCCTGATCGATTTCTCCGGCAGGCAGGCCGCTCGAGCGGCGCCTTTCGCGCGCGTTTTCGATCATCAGAGCCGCCGAGCCGCACAGCATAGCGCCTAACACGAACCCCAGCAGCGTATTCAGCACGATCTTGGGCCGAACTGGACGTTCAGGCACGATGGCGGGGGCAATCTGTTTCAGGTCCTGCGATTTTGAACTGACTGTGACAGATGCGTTCTCGTACTCTCGGCTGGCTGTCTTGACCGCTTCAAATGCCAGGGCGTACTCCTGATCGGCAAGGTCAATCTTGTTGCGAAGCGCAGTGATGCGGTCGAGAAGACCGAAAGCCTGCTTGTTGACTTGTGCGAGCCTGCTCCTGGCTGCATTCAAGCCGGCGTTTTCAGAGGCCGCACTGACCGTGGCTCTGACGAGATCTTGCTGAATGCCCTCGCGGGTCGTATTGAGTTGCTCTTCTGTCATGGAGAGCGGCTGCGCTCCCTGGTCCAATTTCTCTGCTTCCCGCTCAAAAAACCGGTCGGCCGTAATGCTTTTCTTCAACCGGTAAGTCCTGGGTTGGGTTGCCAGCGCCTGCTTCAACACCTTGACCCTGCTGTCATCCTGGGCCAGGGCCAGGCTTAATTGCTCAATCTGCGTTGAAAGGCGCTCTTTTTCAGCGAGAAGAATTCCGAGATCTTTTTGCAGGTTGTCCATCCGCGCTTCCTGCTGAACCTTCAGCCGCCGGTCTGCCGCGCGTGCAAGCCTTTCATTTGCCGCTTCGAGTTGCTTCTTCAGGAACGCTTGCGTCGCAGATGTATCCGCAGCCGTCATCTTGTCATTGAACTGGATCGCGCGGTGGGCAAGGTCGTTTGCAATTGCAGCAGCCAGTCGGGCATCTGGAAATTCGACATTAAGCTCGAGCAGCCGCGTAGATTTCGGGACCCGAACGTCCAGATAGCCTTTTCTTCGGAACTGCTCGGCAGTCAGATTGTAAGGGAGCCTGTCCAGATGAAGACGGGCCAGCGACTCTTTAATGAATGCATCATTATCTACAAAGGGCACGTAAGTCGGCAGCATGGCCATCTGTTGCCATGGGCTGTCACTTGACCCTTGGCCGATTTTCGACTGTGAAATCAGAATGTACGTCGTGGCTCGGTAAATCCTGGGGAGGAACAGACTGACAAGTAATGCAACCATGGAGCACGCGCCCGCCCCTTCGAGAATCCAGCGCCAATGTCGACGCAGTTTATCCATCCGGGTAGCGAGGTGCAGGTCTGCATCATCATCCATCATGAGATTAGCGTTTTGGCGTTCCTTTCAATAGGCATTTCGATGAAAAAAAGTCCGTGTCAATGTCAAGAGTAGAATCTTGAAATCAAATCCAATGGCCCAGTTTCTGATGTAATAAAGATCATGTGCTACACGCTGGGGGATGGATGTGTCTCCTCGCCAGCCGTTCACCTGGGCCCAGCCCGTGATCCCGCTCTTAACGTAGTGACGCGCCATATATTCGGGGACCTCCCGGCGGAACTGTTCCAGGAAAAACCGGCGCTCGGGACGCGGTCCAACAATGCTCATGTCGCCAAGAAGAACGTTCAGAAACTGCGGCAATTCGTCCAGGTTGCTGCAGCGCAGCCAGCGCCCCAGCGGCGTGACATGGGGGTCATTGCGGCGTGTCCAGTGGTTGCCGGATTTCATCTCGGGGCCTTCACGCATCGTACGAAATTTGAGCATTCTGAAAGGCTTGCCGTTCAGACCTACCCGCTCCTGAGTGAAAAACACCGGGCCTTCAGAGGTAAGTTTGATCAGAATAGCGATCAGCAAGAACAAAGGAGCAAGAGTTATCAGTGCTGCAAGAGATGCCGTTATGTCGAACGCGCGCTTCAGGACGATGTAACCGAAATTGTCAGTCGGATAGTAATGGACATTGACCAGGGGGATGCCATCCAAGTTGTGGACTTGGGTGTCTGCCCGGACTAAGGAAAAAAGGTCGGGAACAATTCGTACGTTGATTCCATGGTTTTCGCATTCCTGAATCAACTTCGCCACCAGATCGTTGGCATGCGCCGGCAGCGCAATGATGGCGTCGTCAACCTGGGTTGCTGAAAGATAGCTCTGCACAGAATTAACAAGTGCATCCGCTTCGTCATGCGAGTTTGAAAAGTACAAAAAGTTGCAAAGGACGACATATCCGAAATGGGCGTGCCGGTCGAACTTTTCTGCAAGACGCCGCCCAAGCTGTGGAGAAGTAATCAGAATCATCTTTTTGACATTGTGGCCGCGCCGGCGCAACTCACAGATGATGAGGCGCAGTAGCAGCCTGGCAATCGCCAGGCATACGACGCAGAGAGCAAGTAAACGCACCAGAATTAATGCGGGCAAGTCAAGCGAAGTCATCAGCCGGGAAAAGCCCTCCAAAGTAATTAGGGTTGCGGCCGACACCTTCACAATGATGATGAAATCGGCGAAAGGGCGGTCTAACCGCCTGGAATGATACATGCCAAAGTAAAATGAGAAGGCGACCCAGAGGACCAGGACGGTGGCGAGGGCATCAACGCGCGCAGATTTGAACAGACCGTTGAGGAAACTTTCAGCACTCCAGCGGGTCAGGTGTGCGCATACAGCGACGTAACACGCACTAATGATGGCGAGATCAAAGCCGACGAGATAGATTTGAATCAAATAATGTCTCAAGCGGAACATCTTCAACCTCGACAGGCTGGGTAAAAACCTTTGGATTTGCCATCTTGCGCAACTCGAGTAAACCCTGCCTTCGGAATATCCTGTGCTTCGGGCTTGCCTTGGTCCCTTGGGACTGTCCGAATTGATCTTCTATTTGTGTTATGTCCTCGGAGTCACATTTTTCCCTCACACAGCCGCGGGCTTTGGGCAAACCATGACCCGGCGTGCTCGAACAACATGCCAGCGCGGGTATTCCCACGCGAAGGCTAGAAGCGAAAAGAAGTGAAATTTAAACCGCTGAAGCGCGTGCCGCCACTGCGACCATCTTCTCCCCCAGACGCGGGGGCTGCGATTGAGCACACATGGAAGGCGATGTGGGCGCCGAACCGGAATTAAACGGCGCTTCAGAAATCCTTTCCATGTAGAAGCGTCATCCACAAACTCACGGTGAAGAAAAAGGCTGTGCTTGTTGTTGCGGAAGTTAAGGAGGGCTGCGCTGACTCCGTAACGTTCGATCCAGAGGTCCATGACGGGGCAGAAGCGAGTTTTCATATGCGCCTTGACCTCAGGTGGAACTCCGGACCCAAAGAGCCTTTCCGCAAGGCCAAAAACCACAGCCCCGGCTTCGGGCACCCAGCGCAGACTTCTCGTTCGACTACAGTACCTCGCCCAGAAGTCAGCATCCGAGGCACGCTTTCGCAGGAAATGCGAAATTTCAAGGAAAATGGATAAACGGCACCAGTTGCGCAATATGTGCCGGAACGCGTGCAGGACCTGAAACAGAAGGCCGTCCTCTTCGCTCAACGCCCAATATTCTACGCACTGCCACATACACCGGCGGGCCCGGCCCAGCAGGTCATTCGGGACTTCCACCTCGAAGTTTTCTTCAGCACGGTCCCACAGTCTGATGTGCAACTCAATCGGCCTTCCCAGGCGCGCTGAATAAAGTCCCGCAGGTTCTTTGGAGGAAGCACCATCACGTGCTTGGCCGAAGTATGCGATGTGGCGGTCTTCACCGGAAACTCTTGGTGTGTATTCGGCCTTTTGGAGAGCTTCTTCGGCGCGCGCGAGCGAATCAGGCCGGATCAGATAATCATGATCATATTGGGTGCGGAGCGTCGGGTCCGGACAGTAGTCCGGCGTCAGCGCAATCCCTTTCAGAAGCGCATATCTAACACCGGCATGTTCAAACAGGCTGTTCAGTTTTGCGGACTCCGCCTTGATTGCTGAGACGCGCGAACAGTTGTCCTCATGGCATCTGGCAAGGTGAGCTTCCACCAGGGGTGGCAGGGCCGCCTGGCCATCAATCGACCTGAACTTTTGCCAGAAGTAAAGAGCAAGTCCGCTCAAGTCGAGCCAGTCAAGCGCCTGTTTCCAAACGGCGTCGTGGAACATACGCCAATGACCAAAATCGAACACAAGTTCCCCGGGTGAAGCAAGCTCTGCTATAACAGCCTGGCGCAGCAATCGAATCACTTTGCACCCTCCATTGGATGGTGTGTGCTCAAAATGCTTCGGAGAAAAATCGCGGCTTCTGATGAATCGCTGCCGTAGGCCAGGCTGTAACCGGGTAAACGGCTGAGCGCCTTAAAAACGCAGCCTCGTTGGGTGGCGAAACCCGCATCCTCTACAAACGGCACGAAGGCAGCAAGCCGCTTCTTTACCTCCTCCGTTGGAATCGGAACCAGTTTTGGAGAGGTCCTTCCCTGTCGATCAAGGAAAATGCACCCGACTGGGACCACGGTGTGTGATGTCGCGGAACCGAAAGGCTGCTTCTTAACGCACAGAAAGGTCCTGTCACGGTAGACAAGCGGTTGTGATCGATCGATGATTTCCGGAAAGATTTCTACCGCGTCAGCCCGGAACGCGGCCGGCCAAAAGTCTCCCCACGCGCGCAGAGCGCCGTCTGGGGCTTCGAGGAATGTCGCCTGATCCGCATGGAATTCCAACCTGAGCTTTACGCTCCGGTAGCAAGCCGTTGTCTTTCCGCTTCCAGGGACGCCAAAAAGAAGAAGTCCGCGGCCTTCCAATGCAACGCACGCGGCTGAAATTGCTACCAATCCAAGTGCAGGGGCAGACAGGTAAAACATAGCGGCGAGGAAGATGCTGATGAATCCCGCCTCATCGTCCGCAAAGTGATCCGGGATCACTCCAACGGCGTGCCGCGCCTTAAGATCTACAGCGATGAAACCACGCTGACCCAGATTGATATATCTTGTGGCATCATCCGAAAAAGCAGTCATGCGAGGCCATATGACCTTCACTCGTTCCGATGCTTCCGCGACAATCTTCCATCGGAATTGGGCCGCTGCACTGCCATCATGCGTCCGGCAGTTCAACACGCTTTCAGCGTGGTTCAGAACAGCGGAATAATTGGTTTCAAGTCGAATGCTTTTGCCCATCAAAGTCAAATCGCATACAAGCGGAGTTGACCGAAATCGGCGAAGCGGGTCTTGAGGGGCGACTAAGTGCTGCCATTGTTTCCTTCGGGCGGACCGTGCGGATGATTTCTCAATCTTCCATCCATCAGCAACCATGGAACGCAGCACCCCGGCGATTGTGTGCGGGTCGCCGCCGTACTGGAGGTGATAACAGTCCCGCGCAACAAGGCTTTCAAGGGTCCGGCGTAATTGCTCCTGGACTTCAGGCATGTCGAGATGGAGTTGGCTTTCCAAGCATCCCGCAGCTTCATCGGGGGCCGTTTTTGTGAGGGAGAATGCCGGCTTAGACTGCCGGTCAAGAAAGACGACCCATCGCGGCTCACAGCATCGGACGCTCTTAACGCCAGGAACGTTGACAGGGTCAAACCGAAACGTCACGGGCTGGCCGGGTATTTCTTTGGGTTTGACCTGGCTGAGAGTTGGGAAGTGAATTATGCTCTGCGCACCTTGCTTCATCTCCGGTGACAAGCCCCAGGCCAGAAGCCGGCCCTGATATTCCCCTATCAGCGTGCGATCATCCGAAAGGAAATCAAAACCCAACTGTGCCAGCGCCAGAGACAAAGTGGACTTTCCCGCCCCTGACTCGCCAGCCAGCAACAAACCGCTCCCTTTCCACGCGACGCAAGCACAATGCAAAGGCGCGAGGCCAACCGATGGGCCGAGAATAGTGAGGAGGACCGGGAATGCAATTGTTTTCCAGAAATTCGCGTCGGAGGCCACATCGAGTGTGAAGCGCCCCATGCCGCGCAGTTCGCGCAGGTTTATCAGCAGCGAATTGCACTCGTCAAATCCTGCAAACGCCAGGTGGTCCAGGGCGCGGAAGAGGGGTTTTGAGTTTCCGGCTCCAGATTGCTGTACATCATCTACCCAGAAGCGAAACCGAAGCTCTGAGGTTATTTCCTGGCCGGTGCGGACTGGCTCAAAAGCTTCCCGTGCAGCATCAAGGATGGGTCCGAAATTTGTCGTGATCCTCAATTGCCTTCCTGCCGCCAGATACTGGCCGATGAGATAAGTTCTGGCCGCTGTCTTCAGGAAGTCCCCCGCAGTTGGTGTTTCCATTCCGCCGGTTCCCTCAGCGAACTCGAAAACTTGCCCCCGTGGTCTCTTTCCACTTTCACCCTGGCAAAATTCTTGTGCTGTCAGAGAGCAAACGTACCATTGAGGCGCCCTATCGTGTGTCAGGCAGTTGTGGTGAATTTGTAAAAATTCAGATTGGGGTCTTGAAACGCCGGTGATGAGTTCGAAGGGATTGTGGAAAGGCTAATCCTTCGAGGAATCTGAAGGGCTTCTCAGTGGAAGGGAAAGTTTGATCGTTGTGCCAGCGGGCCCCGTCGATTCGATTTTCACGTCGCCACCGTGGTCGCGGGCAATCTTCTGGACGACAGCAAGTCCCAACCCCGTCCCGCCGTCTTTGCCATATGTCACGAAAGGGAGGAAGACGTCATCGCCAACGGAATCCGGGATGCCGGGTCCGTTATCGGCAATGGTAATTTCAATGTGGTCGTTCAAGCGCGTTGCTCGGACGTCAATTTTCCCAGCCCCATTGCAGACCGCCTCGCATGCATTTTGCAATAGATTATGAAACGCGCGATCGAGCTTTTTGAAATCGAACCATCCTTGCGTTGTCCCGTCTCGCGATAGGCGAATATCGACTTTGCTGAACTCCGGACGCATCCGGATGGTCCCGATGGAACGCTGAAGGGCTTCGAAAATGTCTCCGTGAGTGAGCTGAAGGGCCTCCTGGGCCTTTGAAAATTCCAGCAAGGAGGAAATCAATTCCGTCATCCTGTTGACCGCATGGCGAATTTCCTGGTACAGGCTGTTTCTCTGCTGATCGTCGCCTTTGCTTTCCGCAAGCAGTTCGGCGTAGGCAAGGACAGCAGTCAGGGGATGGCGTAAATCGTGCGAGATCGAACTGGCTGTGCGGCCTATTGTCGCCAGCCGCTCCGCATGAAGCAGTTCCCGCTGGGTTTTTTGCAGAGACTTCCTCATACCATCGAAGGCTACTGTCACCTCACCCAGTTCGTCGTTGCTCCGCACATTGAGGGGGTACGTGAAATCGCCCTTCCCAAGCGCGTGAACGCCGGCCACGAGACTTGCAAGGGGTTTCGTGAATGTATGTGAAATTAAGAAGATCAGCCATCCTCCGGCCAGCACTGCCACAAAGCCGACGGCCAGGAGCAGATGGTTCAGGTCCCGGAGGAAGTTTGTCGCGGCGTCAAAGGACTTCAAAACTGTCAGGCTGACGTCCCGGGCTCCTCTAGGCGCAAGCTCGAGGGTAGTTGCAAGATACCGTTCGTTCCCCAAAAGGAACTCCTGTGAATCAAGCGACTTGAGACTCGTGAAGCGGACATCGTGGGAAGCAAGTTCGGCCCTCTGCTTCGGCGAAAGCGTGCTGACCACAATGTCTTTTCCATAGCGAAAAGCAACCTGGCTCGAGGCGATCTGGGCCACGACCCTGGCTAACCGATCATCCACTTCAAATCCCATTGCCAAGACGCCAAGCGGATTGTTTTCCTGCGGTGAACCGAAAAAGATGGGCTGCAAGAAAACCTCATACAGGTGGCCCCCTCCGAACCACCAGTCTCGGCTCCGCTCGCTTCGGAGCGTGCCGGCGAGAGAAGCCTGCGCGGCCTTTTGGTCAAATCCAGACGTTGAAGTGTGGAGGGCCATCACCTTTCCGGAGGGGTCTGCTAGCAGGAACAGGTCGCAGCCCGCAAGCTGCCAGAACCCTGTTGCGGCGTCTTGAATAGTGGGCCGGTGGTGTGTGGTCATCAACGCCCTGAGGCTGGGCAAGTCCGCCATGACTCCTGCCGATTGGGCAAGCGTGGCTTGCCGTTGCTGCTCAAAATGCTGAAAGGTTATGACCGAGTTATAAAGGGCCTGATGAATTTCCTGCCGCGCGTGTTTTCGAAGGTAGGACTGGACAATGTACAGTGTGGCAAAGGTCAGCGCGGTGGTCGTGAATATCAGCGAAACCAGGAATTTGGTCCGCAAACGGATTCTTGCCATCGCTCCTCTCTGCTTTGTCCACGCCGCGCAGGTCGATTGCTGGAGCGTGCGAAGGATGGTGGCTGGGTGTCTTTATGGAACGAACTTGTAGCCCACCCCGTGGACCGTTTTGAAATGGACTGGATTCATGGGTTCCTTCTCAAGTTTTTGCCGGAGCTTCATCATGTGGTTGTCCACGGTCCGCGTCGAAGGATAGCAATCATAACCCCAGACCTGATTCAGTAATTCGTCCCGTGAAATAACGCGTTCGGGATTCCGCACGAAATACCTGAGGATTTTGAACTCCTGCGGCGTAAGGGCAATCGGAACACCTCCCTTGGTCAGTTCCATCTTCGAGAAGTCCACAGCCACATCGTCAAAGGCGTACTGGTCCACGGGTTTTGGGCCGCGCACGCGACGTGAGACGGAACGCACTCGCGCAAGCAGTTCCCTGGGGCTGAAGGGCTTTGTCACATAGTCATCAGCCCCCATCTCGAGCATCAGCACCTTGTCCACCTCGTCGGCTGAGGCGCTAAGCACGATAATCGGGAGGTTCGGGGCCTCGGCTCGAATCATGCGGCAGAGTTCACGCCCGTGGACCTTGGGCAGCTTCAGATCGAGGACCACCAGCGCAGGGCGTGAATTCCGAAACGCCTGGAGGCCCTTTTCTCCGTCTCCAGCGAATTCTACGGAATACCCCTCGGCCTCAAATGCAAGCGTCAAGGCCTTGTAAAGCGATTGGTCGTCCTCGACAATCAGGATCTTTTCCATACAGCTTTCATCGAGTTCAGATTTGGTATTTTTGCCCGGAAACCCTTCGAGGTTGATATTCCTGGCCCCGGCAAGTTGCACCCAGAGACCACCCGGGACCCATCCTTGAGACTAACACAACGTTTACAAACTCACTACACGCACCTGACGATCCGGTTTTTCAATCATGATACCTCTTAATCGAGCGCTGAAATCAGGAGAGCAAATATGCGAAGAGAGAGCCCAATGAAAAGGGGTCGGGAGTTGCAGGCAAATTCGGTACCGCGCCATCGCCATCTGTTGAATCTTATTTTTATGGCTGCAGGGTTGACTTGCGGAGTGCCCCTGCTGCTTTCTGCTGCGAGCGGACTTGCGACCTCGACTGCGGCAGCTTCGTCCGTGTCCGAAAACGGATCTGGATCGAATCCTTCCATGACAGACGCCCTGGGCGTCCATTTTATCGACGGATCATCTTCCTCTCTGATCATCGAAAGGAACGGGAAGAAGTATCTTGTGGATTTGGCCCGCCATGCGATTCGCGAAACTGCGGGTCCAGAGGTTTCTGCCCAGACGCATTCCGGCGGCAGCTTGGCGGCGGCTGCAGCATCGTCCGGGGACACCCGACTGGGTGCAAAGATTTTCATGGAGAAGTGCTCGGTCTGCCATGGCGCCAACGGGAAAGGAATTACAGCAGCCGGGACTCCGGACTTTACAAGCGCTCAAGTCCAAGCGACCCTGACGGAAGATGCTGTCATCAACACCATCAAACACGGCAAAAAAGGGACCTTGATGCCGTCCTGGGAGGGCAAACTCTCAGAGAACGAAATCGCCGCTGTCGGTTCATTTGTGAAGTTGCTTGCATCTACAAATGCCTCTGATCAGCAAATCGCCGCCTCTGCGGCCCGGGAAACTGCGAAAGTCTATACGCCCGCAGATGATTACCTTTACAGCTTGCCCACCGGGCGGCGGCTGGAACGTCACGGTCTTTATGTCAACTTTACTCATCGGTTCGTATTCGATCCGGCCTTCAGTGGCCGTGCCAGGGGTGCAATTCTGGCGGGGCTCGACGGATTTTCAGTCGCCTCATTCGGGCTTCGCTATGGGGTTACAGACAAATTTTCCGTCAGCGCTTACCGCTCGCCAAGCGTCATTGGACGGCCTGTTGAGTTGATGGCCGCTTACAATTTCCTCGATGAGCATGACGGAAATCCGCTCAATGCAAGCTTCCGTTTCTCGGTGGATGGGCAGGACAATTTCTCCAAGAACTTCACTACGAATTTCGAAGGGATCTTCTCCCGCACGCTGTCCAGGCGCGCACAAATCTACTTCGTACCTGCACTTTCGCTGCAAGCGCGCAGGCTGACAGTTAGCTCAGCCTTGGAACTCGAGCCTCCGGACCTCCCGGGAATCAACACATTTTCGCTGGGTGTCGGAGCGGCTCTTGACATTCGGCCTACGGTGGCAGTGATTGCTGAAGTGATACCAACCCTTGTGAACGGCCCGGAACTTGGAATCCACCGCCCCGCATATGCGTTCGGAATCCAGAAACGACTGTGGCGGCATGCATTTACGCTGGGTTTTTCCAACAGTCCGGGTACGGTGGTTTCACAACGGGCCGGGACGCGTGCAGCGTTCCTCGGAGATCCATCCGCCGACAAAGGAAGCGGGCTGTTCATAGGATTTGACCTGATGCGGCAGATGTATTGAGGGGGCTATGGAACACGCGGCATTGCTCGAAGACCCGGCGGCTTCGGCATCAAGGGCCTCACTCGAGGAGCGTCCAGCGTTTTGGATTCCGCTCTTCAAGAGACGTCCCGACGCTGCAGCCCTGATACTGACCTTATGGTCGGTCCCAATTTCAATTGCCGTATCAGAATTTTTCCTGGCTACTGCACTGGCGGCCCGGGTTATAAGTATTGCCCGAGGTCGCGACCGCCTTGCTTTTCATCGCGTGTTTTATTTCTGGCTGCCGTGGGCGGCGCTGGAAATCGTTGTGTGGCGATTGTCACCGGAGCCCGCACTTGGTCGGGGCGAAATCCGCCACTTGATGCTGCTGGGATCGCTCTTTGTGACTGTGCCTTCGCTTCGTCAACCGGCCGATCGCCTTCTTGCCTGGCGGGGAATATTTCTCGCAGCCGCACTGAGTTCGCTCTTCCTGATCGGTGATTTTGTCTCTCGCCTCTTCTACTATCGGCGGGAACTGTCGGTCGGTGGAGACGTTGGCCTGTATTTGCGTTCCGGCGGGTTGCTCAACCACTGGATGGTGTACGGAACAGTCGAGATCCTGGTGGTGGCCGGCCTATTTGCTTTCTGGTGGTCTTATCCCGAAGAGAGGCGGCGATGGTGGCCCGCCGCAGCCATTAATGGCATCGCCATCGTTCTAAGCCTTACACGCATGGCATGGGTTACGTGCTTCGCAATGATGGGAGTTGTATTGCTCTGGCGGCGATCGAAGTGGCTCTGGGCGCTTCCATTGCTGCCGGCACTTTTGTTTATTCTATCGCCCGCGTCGGTGAAAGAACGCGTGACGCAATCAATCAAGCCATCCTATTACTCGAACCTGGAGCGCCTGGAAATGCTCCGCGTGGGCTGGGAAATGGTCAAGGAGCATCCTCTCACAGGCGTGGGCCCCGGGCGAATTGATAAGTTGTACACATCATACCTCCGACCCAATGACCCGTTGCCGGCGTATCACGGCCATCTGCATAACAATGCGGTCCAGCTTGCTGCTGAATTCGGAATACCTGTGGCGCTTGCGGCACTCCTTTTCGTTTTGGCGTTATTTCACGAACTGCTTCGTGCCTCGAAAACAGCCCGACGCAGAGAGGAGCATTTTGCGGCGCGGACCGGCATACTTGCGCTCTTCGGGTATCTGGTCGCCGGACTTTTCGAGTACACATATGGCCACTCACTGGGACTGATCCTGCTTGCTTTCGCTGTTCTGGCAGCGTTGCCGCAACTGAAGCCGCATGCCGACATGGAGCGGAATTCCAAGTGAAGTGTTTCAGAAGCAGGCCCTCTTAACAATTTTTTTGCATGAAAGGGATTGGGCCATGACACGGAGCCATGCACCTGATTGCTATTCTCAGAACATCTTCAGCCCGGACAGATTGGTTCCAGGCCGTTGGGGGAGATCGCGGTGACAGGTCGAAAGAAGATTGTCTTCTTTTTCCCGGCTTTTGCCAGTAGCGAGGCGACCGCGCCGCTCGGCATCCTCGCTGTCGCTACTCCACTCCTGCGGGCGGGCTACAAGGTTGTATTAATCGATTCCACCATTACGCCCAACTTAAAAAGGAGAGTTCTCTCCGAGGTGAAGGATGCCTTGTGCCTCGGAATTTCCCTGGTCACTGGGCCCATGATTCGCGAAACGGCTGAGATCGGGCGCGCCGTCAAGGCATGGAACAAAGACTTTCCCATCATTCTGGGGGGATGGCATCCCTCTCTCCTGCCTCAGCAGACCCTCGAGGCGGATTTCGTGGATATTGTCGTACGCGGACAAGGTGAATCCGCAATGCTCGAAGTCGTGCACAGGATTGAGTGCGGAGAGTCGCTCGAAGGCATTTCCGGCGTGAGTTTCAAGCGGGATGGCAGATTCATCATGAACCCTGCCAGGCCGCTCCGGAAAATCGTGGACCTGCCGCCAAAAGCCTACGAACTCGCCGATTTCGACGCATATGAGCGTCTTTGCGGCAGGCGCTGGGCCATGTACACCTCCAGCCTGGCCTGCCCCTTCAACTGTTCGTACTGCACGAACTCCGCGGTCTATGGCCGGCAGTGGAATGCTTTGCCTCCCGAGCAGGTAGTGGATGAAACATTCGATCTTTCAGTCCGATATCGGCTGGAAATGCTCTGGATCGTGGATGACAATTTCCTTGTCGATCTCGATCGGGCGATCAAAATTGCTGAAGGGCTCGTGCGAGTCGGGTCCAGGTTCCGGTGGAGCATTCAGGCGACAACAAACCTTACGGCCCGCCTCACGAGTGGTGAACTGCGCCTGCTTCGTCGTGCCGGACTTCATCAGATTTGCCAGGGCGTTGATTCAGCGTCTCCCAAAATCCTGAAGCTGATGAACAAGACGTTTCAGGATTTCGACTCGATTTACAAGTCTGCGGAACGCTGTCTGGAGGCGGGGATCCGTCCCAGCTTCAACATCATCTTCGGATATCCTGGCGAGGGTGCTGAGGAACGGCAGCAGACGATTCGCTTCATCATGGATGTTTGCCGCCGCTTTCCAGGCGCGGAGTTCTGGACGAATATATTCACGCCTTATCCCGGCTCGCCCATCATGCAACACGTTGAGGAACTGGGAATTAAAGTTCCGACATCGTTGGAAGGTTGGGCCGATTACTTCCCGCGATACACGGTCCTTCCGTGGCTGAACGGAAAATCGCACCGTCGCGTGCAGGTTATGCGGGACTATCTGCGCATCGCGTTTGACCGCATTCCGATTGCGAAGCTGGACTCGGGGGCCGTCGTGCGCACTCTCCAGCACAGCCTGGCCTACCCCGCGCGTTGGCGCCTCGACCACGATTTTTATGCTTTTCCCTTTGAACTCTGGGTCAATCGCAAAATCAAGAAGTTCGTTTCGGTTGCTAAACCCAAAGTTGACGCGAAGCCACTTGAGCCTGCCATGGGAGCGAATTGTCCATGAGCAAAAAGGTTGTCCTCTTTTTCCCGCCCTACGAAGGTCCGCCCCTTGGGCCGCCTATGAGTCTGCTCAGCCTGGCATCACCTTTAATTCAGGAAGGATTTCAGGTATCAATCGTGGACGGGTCAATCGAGCCGGATTTTTCGCGGACCATCGCGCGTGAAATCGAAAATTCCCTCTGCCTCGGGATTTCATTGCTCACCGGCCAGATGATCCGCACAGCAATCGATGTTGCGCGATTGGCTCGCCGGCTTCATCCGAAGTTGCCCGTCATTTTTGGCGGATGGCATCCAAGTCTGCTTCCTGCCCAGACGCTTAGCGAAAGCTTTGTCGATGCCGTTGTCCGCGGGCAGGGCGAAAGGACCCTGCTTGAAATGGCCTGGTTGCTGAGCGAAGGGAAAACGCTTGAGGCCGTGCCAGGGGTTTCGCTGAAAGAGCGCAGCGGCTTTCATCACAATCCCGAACGTCCTGTGGCGAACCTGAATGATTTGCCGATGCCCGCCTTCCATCTTGGCAAATTCGACGCCTATGAAAAGATAACAGGCGTACGCAAGCTTCCCTACGCATCGAGCATCGGTTGTCCATATGCGTGCAATTACTGCACTGATCAGGTTTTTTACAAGCGGCGGTTCAATGCTTACACCGCAGCCCGCGTGATCTCAGAAGTCACCGAACTCGTTTCGCAATACAGAATCAGCGAGGTCGCGTTTCTCGACTCCAATTTCCCCGTGAACATCAAACGCGCAGTCGAAATCGCGCGTGGTTTCCTCGAATCAAAGGTCCGTTTCAGGTGGACATTCCAGGCTTCAACAGATCTTCTGTGCCGCATGAGCGATGAGGAGGTGTGCCTGCTGGGCGAGTCGGGCGTGACCCACATGGGTTTTGGAACCGAATCCGCGTCGCAGGAAGTTCTCGCATTGATGAACAAAAAGCACCAGCGGATCGATGAGATGTACGAAACCGCGCGCAAATCCGAACTGGCCGGCATTCGAGTGACTTTCAACCTGATCCTGGGGTATCCAGGTGAAACGGAACACGACCGCGTCGCCACATTCCGCATTATGAGCGATATAGCGCGGAAACATTCGAACGTCAGTTTTTCACCCAACATCTTTACGCCTTATCCCGGGATTCCCATTTGGCCGGAACTTCGGCTCAGGGGAGTCCATGAACCCCAATCGCTCGAGGAGTGGGCGGATGTAAGCCTTGGAAGCAACCACCTCCCCTGGCTGAGGGGAAAGGAACTCAGCCGGCTGAAACGCATGCTCGAATACTTTCTCCTTAACAATCAGATCAGGAGAAGTTCCGCGGCGTTTCCGTGGATTCGTGGCGGAGTCCGACGTGCGCTGGGCGCTCCATTGCGCTGGCGGTTGCGGAAGAACCGGTTCGACTTTCCCTGGGAACTCTGGGTTGCGAAGGCAACCGAGCGCCTTGTAACGAAGCGGTCATTGCTGACCGGACAATCACTCGGTCACGGAATGCAGGAAGTTTGCTGAATTTCGAGGGTTTGTGTTTCAAGCGCGGGGAAATACAAGCCCGAAGGAGCACGCCTTGGTTGATGTTCTGCTGACGCATTCCTATCACCTTCATTACGACCGTAAGCAGGTCCGTAAGATGCAGCCCTATCCTCCGCTCGGGACGCTCTACGCGGCTGCGTTGCTCCGACAAGAGGGATTCTCGGTCGCGCTGTTTGACAGCATGATCGACGATCCTGTGGAGGGATTTCCCGACGCGGTCGCGAAGCACCGCCCGAAGGTTGTTGCGATCTACGAGGACAACTTTAATTTCCTTTCCAAGATGTGCCTTACGCGAATGCGGCAGATCGCGTTCAGCATGATCGACACAGCCCGTTCGCACGGTGCAAGGGTCGCTGTCCACGGATCTGATTCTTCCGATCACTGCGCTGAGTATCTTGCGCAGGGCGCGGATTATGTTCTGGTCGGTGAAGCCGAGTGGACATTGCTTGAACTTGTTGAATGCCTTGTTGCAAACTCGGGGAGAAATCCCGCAGTCATTCCGGGACTTGCGTACCTTGGCGATTGTGACAGGCTCCCCAGGCGGTCGCCGCGCAGGTCGCTTATGCGCAATCTCGACGCGCTTCCTTTCCCCTCAAGAGACCTGATCAGCGTTGACCGCTATCGGCAGGCATGGAAAAACGCACACGGCTTCTTTTCTCTTAATCTTGTGGCAAGTCGTGGCTGCCCATACCGATGCAACTGGTGTGCCAAGCCGATCTACGGCGACTCATTCCATGCCCGAACGCCCGGGAGTGTCGCGGAGGAAATGTTGCAACTCCGTGACGATTTCGGCGCCGAACATCTCTGGTTCGCGGATGACCTTTTCGGGATCAACAACCGGTGGGTCCAGGATTTCGCTGAACACGTCAGAAAGCGAAATGCTGCCATTCCTTTCAAAATCCAGACCAGAGCAGACCTGATGAGCAAGGAAGAGGCTGTAGCGGCCCTTGCGAGCGTCGGCTGCGTCGAGGTCTGGATGGGAGTGGAATCCGGATCACAGAAGATTCTTGACGATATGGACAAGGGTATTCGCATCGAGCAAGTGGTGAGGGCCCGCGACAACCTGAGGCAGCACGGTATCCGCGCGTGCTTTTTCCTCCAGTTTGGATATCCTGGTGAGACCTGGACCGAAATCCAGGAAACTCTGCGACTGGTTCGCCAGACCCGCCCGGATGATATCGGCGTTTCGGTTTCCTACCCTTTGCCCGGTACGAAATTCTACCAGCAGGTACAGGCACAGTTGGGAGCCAAGAGCAACTGGGTGGACAGCGAAGACCTTTCCATGATGTTCAAAGGCGCGTACAGCAGCGAGTTCTACCGGGCGGTCCACGACGCTCTACATGCGGAGGTCGATTCCTGGTATTCGCCGGAAGCCCGAAAGTTCAGCCTTCACGAGAGGCCTGAAAATGCAGCCTCGGCGTGTCCTGCAACGGTCGAAGAGCTCTGGCACAAGGTCGAGAGACTTGAAGGCATATGCAGAAATCGAGACGCAACGCAACTGCCCGTTCTGGCCTGTTCCGCTATCGAATGCGAGTGATGGGAAACAGTGCTGGATGCGGTTGACAAGCTCACTCGAATCACGGCGGTCAATCCGTGAGGACTTCTGAAGGGTCGATTTGATGGATCTGCTGTTAACCCACGGTTACTTCCTCGATGAGGACGCCAAAGAAAAGGCGATCATGAAGCCCTACGTGCCCCTTGGCATTCTCTACCTTGCTTCTCACCTGCGGTCCCGCGGCTTTGATGTGGAGGTTTTCGACACGACTTTTGCCACTCGGCATGAACTTTTGGAAGTTCTCAACAATAACCAACCCGCCATTCTCGGCGTTTACGCCAATCTGATGACACGGGCGAGCGTGGTCCGGATCCTGCGAGCGGCAAAAGAAGCTGGCTGGAGGACGGTGGTGGGCGGGCCTGAGCCGGCTTCTTACGTTGAGGAGTATCTTTCTGCTGGCGCCGATGTCGTCGTTATCGGCGAAGGGGAAATCACCCTGGAAGAGCTTGTGCCAATAATGCGTGCCGGGGCATCGCAGTTCCTTAACCGTGTGAACGGGATTGCCTTTTGTGCGGAGGATGGCCGCGTTTGCCGCACTCCGCCGCGGGTGCAGATTCCAGATATCGACGCCCAGCCCTGGCCCAGCCGCGAGTCAATCTCCATCGAAAAGTATCTTGAGACCTGGAGGCAACATCACGGTGCGGGGTCTGTCTCATTGATTACGGCGCGGGGCTGTCCGTACGAGTGCCAATGGTGCAGCCACGCAGTGTATGGGCGCACGCACCGTCGCCGAAAACCCGATTCGGTAGTTAACGAGCTTCAATGGATCCTTCAGCGCTACAACCCGGACATGCTCTGGATTGCGGACGACGTTTTCACCATCCATCACGGATGGTTGTTTCAATACGCGGCTGAGATGAAGCGACGCGGCCTGAAAATTCCGTTTGAGTGCATCTCGCGCGCCGACCGATTGAATCCACAGGTCGCTGACGTCCTGGCTGAACTCGGCTGTTTTCGCATCTGGATTGGCTCGGAAAGCGGATCCCAGCGAATTTTGGATTCGATGCGCCGCGGCGTTTCCGTCGAGCAGGTCCGGCATGCTGTGAAGTTGTGCAAGGCCCGCGGTATCCAGACGGGCATGTTTCTCATGTGGGGTTACGAGGGCGAGGACATGGCAGACATCGAAGCGACCATCGACCACGTAAAACGGACTGGTCCCGATATCTTCCTGACGACGGTCGCTTACCCGATTCGAGGCACTCCGTATTTTGAAAAAGTGGCTGACCGCGTCGTCGCTCTCAGGGCCTGGGAAGAAGGTTCTGATCGCGATTTTAGAATTCGTGGGCGGCATTCCCGCCGTTTTTATCAGAGCGTGGACCGGCTCTTGCGCGCCGAAGTTGATGCGCACAGGGTGTCTGGTTCCGACGATGCGAACAGGTCTTCCGTGCTCGCCGACATCCAGCAGCAAATTCGGCAGGCACGTGAAGAAATGCAGATGACATTCACTGAAGTCGAGGCTTGACGAAAGAGGAACGATGATTTCTGTTTGTGGAAACGCAATGGCGGCGTCAAAAGCGTTTGACGAGATCGCAGCGTCCTATGACCTCATCTTCACGAACACAACCATTGGGCAGGCCCAGCGGCGGTCTGCATGGGAGGAGATCGACCGGAATTTTCATGCAGGACAGCGCATTCTGGAACTGAATTGCGGGACCGGAGTGGATGCAACTCATCTTGCGCGGCGAGGGGTGCGCGTCGTGGCATGTGATTATTCGCCAGGGATGATCGGCGTCGCGCGGCAGCGCGCAGCGCTCTCGGAGATTCCCGGCCGGATTGATTTCAGGGTGCTTGCAACTGAGAAAATCGGAGAATTGCGAAATGAAGGACCGTTTGATGGCGTCCTGTCAAATTTCTCGGGACTCAACTGTATCGCAGACCTGACGCTAGTGGCGCAAGACCTGGCGCAAATGGTCAGGTCAGGCGGTAAGGCAATTCTCTGTCTATTTGGGCGTTTTTGCTTATGGGAAACGGTTTGGTATTTGGCGAGGGGTGATTTTCAGAGGGCCGTCCGCAGGGTCGCCGGCAGCGCCCTTTCGTCCAGGATTTCACAACGCTCCGAAGTCGAGGTCTGGTACCACTCGGTTGCAAAATTGAAGAAGGTGTTTTCCCCTCAATTCCGCCTCGTCAAGTGGAAAGGGCTGGGAGTTGTTGTCCCTCCGTCATACCTTAGTGCGCTTGCACAAAAACACAGTCGGCTTTCTTATTTCGCTTCTGAAATCGACCCCTGGCTTGGCGCATGCCCGGGATTACGCGCCATCGCTGACCACACGCTTCTGATCTTTGAAAGGGTGGAAAGATGAAAAGCAAGGCCCTGCACACAACTGAAGAGACGGGGGATGCCACAAACAAAGGGAAGGGCGATGGAAGCGGAATTCGCCTTCGATGCCCGGTCTGCGGGCATTCAGATCCCGCAATGGAACTCTTGCAGGGGACCCTTTACAGGCCCACCTGCATCCAGTGCGGATTCACCTTCGTCCGGGAAGGAATGATCTGGAAGGCCCTTACACCGTTCCGCGAAGAACACTTCCAGCAGTTCATGATTGAATACGAAACCATCAGGCTTCGCGAGGGGCGCGGGTCCGCGAGCGCTCACTATTATCTCGAGCTTCCTTTCAGGGACGCAACGGGACTCAACGTGTGGCAGTGGAAGATTCGCGCTCGGAGCTACAGGTTCTTTCAGCGCCGCATTCTCCCATGGATCGAATACCGATATCCGAAGGGCGTCGACGTGCTCGACATCGGAGCTGGTAATTGCTGGCTGAGTTATCGACTGGCCCTTCGAGGGCATCGCCCCGTCGCCGTGGACCTGCTCGCAAACAGCAGGGACGGCCTCGGCGCTGCGCACCATTACTTCGATTTTCTGGGTGGACCCTTCGATTTATTTCAGGCCGAGATGGATCGCCTGCCTTTCGACGGAGAACAGTTCGACCTCGCCATCTTCAACGCCTCGTTCCACTATTCCGAAGACTATTCCGTCACCTTGCGCGAAGTTCTGCGGTGCCTGCGCCGGCCAGGACATCTTTTGATCATGGATTCCCCGTTCTACCGGAGAGAAGAAATCGGACAAAAGATGCTTGAAGAGAAACACTTCCGGTTCCAGAGCGAGTATGGTTTCCGGTCGGACAGCATTCAAAGCCGGGAATATCTGACACCCGAAACAATTGCTGAACTTGCGGACGAATTTGGCATCGAATGGAAAACATTTGAACCGTGGTACGGCCTCGGCTGGGCCCTGCGGCCCTTGAAGGCCCGCTTATTGCGAAGGCGGGAGCCTGCAAAATTCCGCATTTTGTGGACGATTCTGGGAGGCGCATGATCGTCCTTTACAACCCGCGCGCGACGAAACCCCGCAACCGGCGGTTTCCGCTCTCAATACTGGCGCTCGCGGCTGTCCTCGAGGGCCGCGAACAGTATGCAATTGTGGACGGTAATCGCGACCCTCAACCGGTTCCTGCGATCCTCGATCTGTTAAGCCGCAACTGCGTCAAGCTTTTTGCCGTGACTGTCATGCCGGGTCCGCAGTTGCCTCCGGCCATAGAGGCGTCTCGGCAGATTCGTTCTGCATACCCGCATGTCCCGATCGTTTGGGGCGGTTACTTCCCCTCGATTTATACCGACGCCGCCCTAAATGCAAACTACGTTGATTTCGCTGTCCGCGGGCAGGGGGAGGATACGCTGCTCGAACTGCTGGAAGCGTTGGACGGACTGCGAACATTTGAGAGTATTCGAGGACTTTCTTACAAAGAAGCGAATGGCAGGCATCGCCACAATCCCGAGCGGAGATTGAAAGGTCCGGATGCGTTTCCGTGGTATCCCTATCATCGCCTCCCGGTGGTGGATTACCTTCGCCCTTCTTTTTTCGGCCGACGCACGGCGGCACATCACGCGAGTATCGGATGCCCCTTCAGTTGCAGCTTCTGCGGAGTTGTCCCTGCATACGGAAGCATCGAGAAGATGGAATCTCCCGCCAGGACGGAAGCCATTCTGCGCCATCTCGTGCAGAAATACGGCACGGATTCTGTCCAGTTCTACGACATGAATTTCTTCCTGCGCGAAGACCATGCGCGCGAACTGGCGGACCGCCTGGCGCCGCTGTCGCTCGGCTGGTGGTGCGAAGCAAGAATCGATATCATGATGCGCTATTCTGACGCAACCTTTGATGCGATTCGAAAATCGGGTTGCCGGATGATTTTCTTCGGCGCCGAATCGGGGTCGGACTGGGTCCTGAAGGAAATGAACAAGAAGCTGAAGGCGGAGCAGACGCTCGAACTTGCCAAGCGCATCCGCCAGTTTGGCATCATTCCGGAATTCTCGTTTGTAGTGGGCAATCCTAAGGACCCGGAGCGCGATACACGCGAGTGCCTCCAGTTCATCCGCAGAATTAAACGATTGAATCCTGCATCTGAAATCATCATTTATCACTACACTCCGGTACCTCAGCGCGAGCGAATGTACGGTGACGTTGATGGAAGAGTTGCTTTCCCGACAACGCCTGACGAGTGGGCCACAGAGCGCTGGCATAACTTCACTGTACGCAGGGACCCGGCAACACCATGGTTGAAGCGGTCCACAAAGAACAGGATCGATAATTTCCGGCTGGTCGTTAGCTCTCGCTGGCCGACGGTCCAGGATGTGCGGCTTCCGAACTGGGGTCGGAAACTGCTGCGCTGCCTCAGCGCCTGGCGGTACCGGCTGCGCTTTTACTCTTTCCCTTATGAATTACGGCTGACGCAGCGGCTGATCGATCTTCGGAAACCAGAAGCGGAAAGCCTTTGAAGCGAGGGGCGCCGGAGACGTAGCAAATGACGCAGGACGGCTTGCTCGCAAACATCGGAGATAAACGCCGACTTCGCTGTTTACTCCCTGCAGAGGGTTATGCGTTGTGGGCGGATACTTACGATGCTGATCCCAACCCTCTTCTGGCTCTGGAGGAAAGGACTTTGGATTCATTGCTTCCGAACCTCGAAGGCAGTACTGTCCTTGACGCGGCCTGCGGGACGGGCCGATGGCTCAGCAAATTGCTGAGCCTCGGGGCGCGGGAAGGAATCGGGGTCGATTTCTCTTATGAAATGCTTGTCCAGGGCATGCGAAAACGCGGGCTTCGTGGCCGCCTGGTACAAGCAGAATGCGCAGCGATTCCGGTGGCAACCGGCACTATCGATCTGGCCATTTGCTCTATGGCGGCGGGCTACCTCGCGGACCTGCACGGGCTTGCCTCCGAACTGTCGCGCGTGATGCGCAAAGGCGGACGGCTGATCTTGACGGATTTTCACCCGGAAAGCTCTCGCAAGGGCTGGCGGCGCACTTTCCGGTACGCTGGAGAAGTGATCGAAATTCAGAATTTTCAACATTCGGCCGATCAACTTTGCGCGTCCTTTCATGCGTGCGGGTTTAAAATCGAGCGTATCCTGAGCCCGTGTTTCGGCGATCCTGAAAAAACAATTTTCGAACAGTGCGGCAAAGAGCCTCTCTTTGAACAGGCGCGGCAAGGGCCTGCAATCCTGATTTGCTGCTTCACGCGGGGCGGCCGCTGCTCACCAGGCGACCGACGATGAGTGTTACAGAAAGCCCGGTACGGCATTTTTCGCCGCTGGTAAAAGGCGAATCGCCTTCCTGGTTGCTCAGGGGAGGTTGGGTTGCTTTGAATGCCTTCGTGACGGTGCCGGCTGACTTGAAAATCGTCAGCGGACAGATATTCAGCCTGACTCGCCGCGAGGAGAGCGGAAACGAGCATCGCGAACCGACCCCAGACGATCGATGCATGGAAATTCCCATCCACGATTGCCTGGTTCTGCCTGGGCTTATCAATTCCCACGACCACCTCGAGTTCAATCTGTTTCCTCGCCTCGGTCGAGGCCCCTACCCTAACTTTGAAAAGTGGGCGGATGACATCTTCCATCCGCAGAAGCCGCCGGTCCGCGAGCACCTGTCCGTGCCAAAAAGAACGCGGTTGTGGTGGGGCGCACTCAAGAACCTGCTTTCCGGCGTCACTACTGTTTGCCACCATAATCCGTATGATGCAAACGTGTTTGAGGATGACTTTCCGGTCCGCGTCGTCAAGCGGTACGGCTGGGCGCACTCGATGAGATTCGCGCCAAACGTTGCGGAGGCCTTCCGTGCGACTCCCCCAAACGGGCCCTTTATCATCCACCTTGGCGAGGGAACGGACAGACGAAGCGGGAACGAAATCTTCGAACTCGACCGCTGCGGCGCGCTTGATTCCCGCACTGTGCTCGTGCACGCCGTCGGAATCAATGCTCAGGGACACATGCTTCGCCGCAGCCGGGATGCCGCGGTCGTTTGGTGCCCTTCTTCCAATCGCTTTACGCTCGGCATCACCCTCAATCCGGCCACGATGAACGAATGCGACCGAATATCTTTAGGAAGCGACTCGGCCCTCACGGCCGATGGAGACCTGCTCGATGAGGTCAGGGCCGCTCAACGTGAGGGCGTGGACCCTAACCGGATTTACTCAATGGTTACAGATTCCGCAGCGGACGTCCTGCGGCTGAGTAATGGAGAGGGCGGGCTGCGCGAGGGCGGAGCCGCGGATCTGTTTGTGGTCAGATGGAACCGCAAAACGCCGGCTGAAACATTGATTGAAACCAGGCTTGAGACGATTGAGATCGTCATGGTGGGCGGTCAACCTAATCTTGTTTCTTCCCGGTCTGCGAATTCGGTTCCACGCGACGTTATTAGCGATCTTGAAGAAATCGAAATCGATGGGACCCGTTGCCGGGTCCGTGCGCCCGTCGAGCGGTTGTTGAAAGAAACTCAGAAACTTCTCGGGCCGGATGTTCGCCTGGCGGGAAAGCGGGTGAAGCTGTGAGCGAGCAGGGAGCGGTTATCAACGCTCAGGAAGCGGAGTTGGAAGGCCCGGGCAGGCACTATATCCAGGAACTGCCCATCCTCATACTCTTTCCTCACAACCGCTGCAATTGCCGCTGCCTGATGTGCGACATCTGGAAGGTCCGTGAGATGCGGGAGATCACTTCAAAGGACATGGAACCGCACCTGGAAAGCCTTCGCGCGCTCAAAGTGCGCTGGATTGTTTTTTCCGGAGGCGAACCCTTACTTCATTCGGACCTGCGGTCTCTCGCTCACATGATTCGGTCGGAAGGAATACGCCTCACGCTTCTGAGTGCCGGGCTGCTGCTTGAAAAACAGGCAGACATCGTGGCCGAATGGATGGACGACATCATCATATCAATCGATGGGCCCGCGGAAGTCCACGACGCAATCCGCGACGTGCCTCTAGCCTTTGAGCGCCTCGCCCGCGGAATTTGCAGGGTCAGGCGAGCGCGTCCCGAAATGCCGGTCCATGGCCGCTGCACAGTACAGAAAAGGAACTTCCGCCACCTGCGCGATACAGTTCGGGTCGCGAGAGAAGTGGGGCTGAATTCGATCTCATTTCTGGCGGCGGATATTGCCTCTGAAGCTTTCAATCGTCCACTTGGCTGGCCGGCCGAGCGCCTTGCCGCCGTCACTCTGGACGAAACTGACGTTGAAGGCCTCGACCGAGAGATCGAAGCTCTGATCGCCAATTGTCGCAGCGAGATCGAAGCAGGCTTCATCTCGGAGTCTCCGGAGAAGTTGCGCCGGATTGTGGGCCATTTTCGGGCGGTTCTCGGGCAGGTGCAACCCACAGCCCCTCGCTGCAATGCTCCCTGGGTCTCTGCCGTCATGGAGGCCGATGGCACAGTTCGCCCCTGCTTTTTCCATCAACCGATTGGCAATGTGGGCAGGGCTTCGCTGGCCGGAATCTTGAACAGCAATGCGGCCCTGGAATTCCGCCGGCGGCTTGACGTGGCCAACAATTCAATCTGCCAGCGTTGCGTTTGTTCTCTTTATCTGGATCGGGATGCGGAGGGAAACTGTGATCAAGGAGCACACGTCTGACTGTCAGGCGGACCGCCGCATGTCGTGCCGGTATAACAGCTATTCGAAGGTTGCAGCCGCAGCAATTATTCAACAGGTCCGCTGAATTGAGGAGTAGAATCCACAGAAAGGGGAATTCGCCGATCACGGTTTGAAGTCATCCAAGATTCTCGCCCGCCCGGATCAGGCCGGAGCGGATGAGTGCAGGCAGGGGGAGTCTATGACATCGCGCCGAGCAAGGTCCTGCAGGGTTGCTGGTTGCACAGCCCTGGTGTTATTTCTCGTGAACGTTCCTGGAACTGCCCAGGTTGAAACCACCGACAAGCAAGATCAAACTGCCGCGCTGGTGCGGTCTGTCCAGGAATTGGCCCGGCAAGTCCAACAGCTTAACGCCACGGTCTCGGAATTGCAGATGGAAGTTGCTCGATCCCACGAGGAAACGCGCGACCTGCGCCGCGAACTCGAAAATACTCTCGAAAAACTCACGATGGCAAACGGGAGCGCGGGGCAAGGCCCAGCGGCTGCGCCTGCACCGCAAAATGGACTGGCCCAGGCGAGGAGGGCAGTGACAAAACAATCGCCTGAGCCATCAGAATTGAGTCAACGCGTATCGAAGTTGGAGGAAAACGAGGAACTCCTGAGGACGAAGGTCGATGATCAGTATCAAACCAAGGTGGAGAGCGCATCCCGGTATCGCATGCGGCTATCCGGAATTGTCCTTCTGAACGCTTTTGAAAACGTCGGAAAGGTCGATAATCAGGATGTTCCGAACATTGCTTTTGAGCGCGGCGTGCTGGATTCTTCCGGCAGCTTTGGCGCCACAGTGCGACAGTCGGAACTGGGTTTTGAAGCCTACGGTCCGAGGTTCATGGGTGCCAGAACCAGCGCTGATTTGCAAATGGACCTTTTTGGAGGATTCCCAAACACCTTGAACGGAGTGACTGAGGGAATCATGCGCTTGCGGACAGCAACGGTGCGGATGGACTGGGACCGCGCATCGATTGTTGTGGGCCAGGACGCCCCATTCTTTTCTCCTTTGTCACCAACTTCGATCGCATCACTTGGATATCCCGCGTTTTCTTATGCCGGAAACCTCTGGACGTGGATCCCGCAGGTCCGGGCAGAACGGCGCGTGGACCTTTCCGGTTCAAACAGCATAAGTTTCGGGGGAGGCTTGCTGGACCCGCTTTCAGGTGAGCCGCCGTCATCGCAGTTCTATCGTCAACCCCAGGCTGGGGAGAGATCGCGGCAGCCGGCATACGGGACCCGTTTGGCCTGGACTCACGGTGCCGACGATCGAGCCCTCACTCTGGGCATTGGCGGATATTACAGCCGGCAGGATTACGGCGGCGGACGAACGGCAGACGCATGGGCAGGCACGGCGGACTGGAGCATTCCCCTCACTTCGCGGTTTGGGCTTACGGGAGAGTTTTATCGCGGGCGCGCGATCGGCGGGCTGGGCGGCGCAACGGGGCGAAGCGTGATCTTCAGCGGGCCCGTCATGGATCCCGCTTCTGCGCTGGCAGGCCTCAACACGATCGGCGGATGGACCCAGTTGAAATTCAAGGCGAGCGAGGCCTTAGAGTTCAACGCAGCATACGGAGAAGACAATCCCTTCAGCAGCGATCTGCGCCGCTTTCCCTCAATCTATGGTTACGCGTACTCGGCGATTTCCAGAAATCAGAGCGAGCTTTTTAACGTGATTTACCGTCCTCGAACGGACTTGATTTTGTCTCTCGAGTATCGCCATATCAATACCCGCGAAGCCGGCGGCGACAGATACACCGCGGGGCATCTGAACCTGGGCGTTGGGGTCCTGTTTTAGTTCTTTGGGAGGACGTTCATGAAGGCCATCCAATATTGCTGTTTCTTTTTGCTGGCAGTCATGCCATGGCGGGCCGCACCTGCGCTCGCGCAGGGTGTCATGGTCAAGGCCCATGTCGTCATCGCAACGGAAAAGGGAAGGTTGCAGGGGCCGGACCGTGATTCAAGCATCGTATTTTGGCTGACGCCCGTGAAGGGCTGGGAGGGCCCGCCACCCCACGCGCGAGAATCGGGTCAGCGCCCTCAGCTTGTTCAAAGGCATAAGCAATTTGTTCCTCATGTGCTGGCGGTTGAAGCAGGTTCGGTCGTGGACTTCCCCAACCATGACCCGTTTTTTCACAACGTGTTCTCGCTCTTCGACGGCAAGCGGTTTGACCTCGGCCTCTACGAAGCAGGATCGACTCGCAGCGTTCACTTCGACCGTCCGGGTATTTGTTACATCTTCTGCAACATCCATCCGCAGATGAGCGCGATCGTCGTGGTGGTTGATACGCCTTACTTTGCGGTCTCGAACGGCCAGGGTGATGTTGCAATCCCGAATGTTCCGCCCGGTCGATACAAATTGGACCTGTGGGCGGAGCGCTGTGCTTCCCGAACTCTGCAAGCTGCCTCTCGCACGGTTGACGTTGGAAGCAGCGAGCTTTCTCTGGGAACTATTCAATTGGAGGAATCCCGCGAATTAGTGATGGTTCACCCTAACAAGTACGGAAGAAGTTACGATCCTGAAGTATTTTCCAGCCCGATCTATGCTCAGCCTTGACGGCGGGTTATGCTTCTCCACGCCGGTCCATTCGTTTCCGACGGCGTGCAGGATTTCAGTCAGCTTTTGCAAGGTCATTTTCAAAAGTCATGCTTTGCATCGTGAGACCTGATTGATGAATGCACAGTCCTTGAGTCGAATGCTCCTGATTATGCTGGAACTGCTCTTGCTCTGTGTTCGCTCGATGGGCGCGCAGGGAGGGCCGTCCTTGCGCGTGGTGGCGAGGATCCCGATGCCAAACGTCGAGGGCCGGATCGACCATTTCGGAATTGACCTGAAGCATGAACGGCTCTTTATGTCAGCCCTGGGGAACAACACGGTCGAGGTTTTCGACCTGAAATCCAACACGCGGCTGCACACCATCACCGGGCTGCGCGAGCCGCAAGGGACCACCTACGCTCCCGATGCCAACAAGATTTACGTGGCAAATGGTGGTGACGGGAGCCTGCGCATTTTCGACGGATCATCGTACGAGTTGCTGCGCGTCCTGCGATTTTCGGGCGATGCCGATGACACCCGTTACGATGCGGAGACTCGCCGTGTTTATGTGGGATACGGGGAGGGCGCCGTTGCGGCGATCATTACGGCGAATGATGCCATTCTTGGCGAGGTCAGGGTCACCGCACACCCGGAGGCATACGAAGTCATGCCGGGCGGCGGCAGAATATTCATCAACGTGCCGGACGCGCACGAAATCGCCGTTGCAGACTGGAGCCGTAAGCAAATAGTGTCCCATTGGCCGCTCAAAGAGTATGCGGCCAATTTTCCGATGGCCCTGGACGCGCGCGACCATCGGCTGTTTGTTGTCACGCGGCGGCCGCCGCAGTTTCTTGTGTTTGACACGCAGTCGGGGAAACTGGTCGCGCACACTCCGGCCGTGGGCGATGCAGATGACATTTGGTATGACGCACGCAACAAGAGCATTTACATCTCCGGCGGAGAAGGTTTTGTCAGCGTCATCAGTCAGCGCGACGCTGACGACTATATTCCGATCGAGAGGATTCCCACGGCCGCGGGCGCGCGAACATCGTTCTTTTCTCCAGAACTGCGCCGCTTGTATGTTGCCGTGCCCCGTCGCGGCGCGCGACAGGCGGAACTACTCGTTTTCTCAACTGCGCCGTTGGGTTTTTCCCGCCTTTCAAAGGGGTTTTTTGATGCCCCTGCCAAATTCGGCGGGAAGTTCCGTTCGCCTGAAATGGCTCGACAGAGGTTGAATAATCCTGAAGCGCGATCTGTCCGGGCTCTTCTGCCACAGCGTTTTCGATTGGTTTCTGCTGGCCTTTGATTATCAGCTAAGCGGACCTGAAACCGCTGGTGTCGGGCAACCGGGGCAGCCTTGCAGTTATGCGCGATCGCAAACCGGACCGTCTTTCGAGGCATCGGCTCGCTGGACGATCACGGCGCGCGCCAGATGAGATGATGGCTCTTGTCGTTGCCGAACATAACAATCGAATCGGCCGTGGTTGGGGTCGTTCGGCCCGTGTTGACGGTGGTTAAAGCAGCGCTCCCAAGGTCCATCATATATCCCTGGGAATCCTGAATCTCGATGCCGGGAGAATTTGCGTTAATTGTTACGTAGCTTCTGCTGTTGCCGGCAAGTGAAAGCAACCCGCCGCCGCCCGATCCACTGCCGATTTCCGCTGTAACCTGGGGCTGGCCCTTTAAAGACGCAATGCTGAATTGCAGATGATCGCCGAGCAGCGTCGCCTGTCCCCTTTCGCCCGAGACGGATAGTGTGCCCGCGCCGATGGATGTGGCCGGCTTTCCATCCTGGTCCAGCAATTGAATTTCAGGCCGGCAGTTTGTTTCCGCCGCGCAATTCACAACCATCTGAGCGCGTACATGCCCGTTCTCATCCACCAGATCGAACTCCCGTGCGGCGACGCGCTCAGCGCTGGATTTAATGCCGACCCCCGTTCCACCCGAAGAGCAAGAGACTGCATAAGCGATAACCGCAGCCAGCATGGTCGCCAGAGCCAAAGCGCCCAGGCGCTTCAGCCGCCGGTTATCCCGCTCCAGTTTTTCCAACCGCCGCATCATTTCGCTGTTGGTCATAATCCTTCTCTCCATGTT
>Ga0209810_1000925_pt1 | contig 51393 bp, 60 predicted proteins | sample Coa_R1_7_FD_187159 | JGI IMG/M metagenome (GOLD analysis project Ga0209810, IMG submission 187159) | Surface soil microbial communities from Centralia Pennsylvania, which are recovering from an underground coalmine fire - Coalmine... | ecosystem: Environmental > Terrestrial > Soil > Unclassified... | reverse complement strand
TCATCTGGCGACAGCCCCACAAACCAGCGGAAGAGAAGATTGTAATTGAGTTGCTCCATGAGCTGGCGCTCCGAACGGATGCCGTAGAACACCTGCAAGAGAAGCGCACTCAGGAGTTGCTCCGGCGCGATCGATGGCCGGCCCTCAAGGGAGTAAAGCTTGCCAAAACTGTGAGTCAGTTCCTTCAACACCTCCCGCACGAGTTCGCGCACCTTTCGTAACGGATGGGTGGCCGGAATCCGCTCTTCTGGGCGAATGTACGAGAACAACGCGCTCTGATCCCGAAGCCGTCCGCGCATCCTAACTCTCCCGCAGAATCAATCTGGAAAAGCAAATCACTATCCATTCGCTCTGGCCAGGTTTTTCAGCAAACTGTTAGAGCGGCCTGGGAAGCTTTCACGGCGCAATGCCCGCCGATGATAGCGCCGCCAAGGCTCTGGCGGGCCGCAATAAGCGATGCAGCGGGCTTGTTCGGCACCTGGGGCTTGCAGCTTGTGACCCTCGGCTTCACGCCAGCCGATATTTTCGATATTCCGCATTCCGGCAAGCCGGGCGGACTTGCCTGGTTCATGCGCGGCTCGCCGGTCATGGCGCTGGGGCCGGGCTTCGCCAAGCTTCAAGATGGCAGGATGTGTCGAAAGACTGGGGCCTGAGAACAGGGCTCAAAAAGATGCACCCGGAATTTTCTTTAGCCGTAAAAAAACAGGCAGAGGCAGGCAAATGAAAGGCGGGTCGCGTTCAACGAGCTGGAAACCAGGCCAAAGCGGGAACCCAAACGGCCGGCCGAAAAAGCCCGCAACGATTGAAGCGCGCAAAATGCTGGCGGACGTGAAGGCCTTGGCGAAGGAAATGGGGGCTGATGCAATCAAAACGCTGGGGAAGATTATGAACAATCCGAAGACACCGCCTGCGGCCCGCATATCGGCTGCGGTGGCGATTTTGGACCGAGGCTGGGGCAAGCCAAGGCAGCAGATCGAAAATGACCGGCCTGGCGATTTTGATGGGATGAGCCTCGATGAACTGCGTGAGTTGGCGCGTGCGCAGGCTGAGGCGCTTGGGCTGGCAGCAAACTGAATGGCCTCAAGGGGCCTTCCCAGCGGGTTGGCCTAGCGGGCCGCCACTGTCCGGGAGTTCGCTCAATTTACGAATTCCCAAGGGGGGTCGCTTTCCGGGTTTTTCACTCCCAACGCGCGCGGGGTAAATTTTTGGCATGGTAAAAACGGCTGACCGCGCGGATTTGGCAATTCGAGAGCTTGACACGAAAGCTCAAAGTGAACTGAAATTCACAATGGGAGGAATCTTTGCCGTGCTTTACCTGCGCCGATCGATCCTCCGGGATAGCCTGATAAGTGCCGGTGCTTCTCAAAAAGCAAACTGCGCCTGCACTCGTTCATCCACGGGACGCAGCTTGGCGTATTCCAGCATGTCGCGGATGGAAGCGCGCTTGTCCCGCCAGTCGTAAAAGACCTGCTCGCCTAACAGGACGTAATGCCATTCGGCATGGCCGCGCTGCTCCGGCGTCAAGGTGTTGATCCGGTCGCACCATGCGACGGCGGCGCGTTTCTTGCGCTTCACGTTCGGCGTGTTGATCTGGCCTTGGGCCTTCGTCTCGACAAGATAGATTCCGTCGCCACACCGCACCAGAAAATCAGGACAGTAAAAGGCGGGAAGCCCGTCTTCCTTGACATAGCGCAGGCGGGTGAACCCGTGCTTCTGCTCGTTCAGCTTGCAGAAGGCGTCAACCGATCCGTCGCGGTCGGCGGTCTCAATGAAAGCGCGTTCCAGCCCGCCGCTGCGCGAAGGGTAGGGCAGGCGCGGATAGATGCATTTCTCCACGGGCAGGGATGCGCTTTCGCGCAGGGTCAGTTTCGGCACTTCGGACAAATGCCGGTGCGTCACTTCCGCGTCGGCGGTCGTGGCCGTCTCCTCGGCCTCAAGAAGCTGCCGCGCCCATACGCGCATGATGTGTTCGGTTACAGGATCAACCAAGAGAACGCGCCAGTTTTCATCCGCGAAGGGGTCAAGCGGCTGGCCGAAAAGACGGGCGCGGATATAGCGGTCAATGCCGTCCGCAAGACGGGCGCCTTCTTCCTCGCCCTCCTCCTTTAAGGCCTGCCAGTTACTCAAGGCAATCACGCCGCCCGCCGTCACCTTGCGCCCGATGTCTTCCTTCGGGCAGACGGCTCCCTGCACGAAGCGGAAAACCTCGTCCCGGTAGGAAGGCGGGATGAAAAGGTCTTGGTAGCGGGAAAAGTCCGACGTGGCGAAGTCGCGCTTGCCCTCGAAGGCGTCCCGCAAGCGGTCGTAGACGATCAGGCCGGGCGCGACGATCAGGAAATTCTTGGTGTAGCGGGGATTGTCCGGGGCGCGGTTGGCGTTCAGGGCCTGCCAGACCATCAAGGCTTGAAGCACCCATGTTTTGCCGGTCCCGGTCGCCATTTTGAGGCAGTATTTCGGATAATCGTTCTTGGCCGCGCCGATCATCTGCACGGCCTGGTCGCTGCCTATCATCACTTCCGGCGCGACGGCGCTGTAAAGCCCTTTCAGAGTCGCCATGCCCAAAACCTCATGGGCATAGATGACGTTCAGGATTCCGGCTTGCTGCCCGTCGTGGAAATTGAATTCGCGGGTGTCCTTGAAGTCTTCCTGAAACCACCATTTCAGCAATTCGGCTCACTTGGTCAAGGATGGGGGCGCTGCCGGATTCTAGGCCCGTGCAGGCCTCGGCAACGCGCTCGGTGAGTTTGCGGGCAAGGGTGAGGTCATTGATGCTCGCCATTATGCAACCTCGGCAATGGCCTCGGCCTCGAAGCCGAACACGTCCACCACGCGGACGCAGACGCGGCGCGGGCCGTCCTTGGCGGGCAAGCCGGTCAAGCGGGCAATGGGGACAACCCTATAGGGGTCGTCGTCGTTCTCGGTGTTGCCCCTGTAATCCTGCCAGACGGAACGGAAAATCTGCCCGTCGTAGTCGGGGTCAACGCTCCAATATTCGATCAGGGCAAGTGGGTCTTTGTGCATCACCTTTTGCAGCTTTTGCCGGTTGGCCTCGTCCAGATTGAGGGCGTCGGGCGATAGCAAAACATAGTTGTCGATCTCGACGGTAACGGCTTCCTTGCTGCTCTCGCGCTTCTGAATGATGGGTTTGATTTTGAGATATTGCAGCGAAGAAAACCGCACTTCCTCGGCCTTCAGCTTGCCGCCCTTCTTCTTCAGGCGGTCCAGAAGGTCAGGCGGGATGACGAGGACTTCCAGCCGGTCGCCTTGGTTCAGGCCCTGAATGTCATGGCCAATGCTGGGGTCAAAGTTCCATCCCAGCACAACAACCTTGTCCCAGCCGCCCATGAGGTTGTCGCGGATTTCGATGGCGCGTTTGAGGGCCGCAAGGCCGGTCAGCTTGTTCGGGCTGTCTGCCAGCACAAGGGTCTTGGTGTGCGGGATGCGCCCCCATGTTGCGGTTGGGGTTTTCTTCGGCGGGCAAGGGCAGAGCGCCGTAAAGCGCCAAGACGATCTCGGCCAAGTCGCTAACGCGGAACTTGCGGCCCATGGTGCTGCGGGCCAATTCGACCTGATAGTCGCCAACGTGCTGGTAGAGGAACGGCTTGGCCTCTTGGTCGATGAGGCGCTTGCGCGTAATCATGCAAGCGGGCTTGCCAAGGTCACAGGCAATCCAACGGCGGCTTTGTTTTTCTGCAACAGCGGCTGTTGTGCCGGAGCCGCCGAAAAAGTCTGCGACTAATCCACCTTTTGGGCTTGATGCTTTTATTATTCTTTCCAGCAAAATTTCTGGTTTCTGCGTATTGTATCCAAGTCTTTCTGACGATGTATTGGCAACTCTAGACACATCAGTCCAAATTGATTGTGGAACCATTCCCTCTTTCTCACCAAGATAGACGATCAACCCATCCATGCGTGGGGTTCCGTCTTTCTTGGTTGCGATCCGCCCCTGTTCCCACCACTGCTCAAGTTGGGCCGGTTCATACCCCCACCCGCGTCCTGGACTTGGCATCGTTCCACGCCAGTTGAATTTTCCAGAGTCTCCATGTATATGTTGGACCTTTCGTGTAAAACAAAACAACATCGTATACACGGCCATATTGGCCTGCGTCGTTGTGTGAGTTTGTTCTTCGACAAATTATATCATTTCTAAAAAAATATCTGCCATATACGTCATCTAGCGCTGTTTTAACGTAGTGTCTGACGTGCCAGTCCAAATGACAATAGAATGATCCTGATTGTGACAGCAATTCGCGCATCAATATTAGTCGCGGTACAATCATACTGAGATATGAAGCAGTCCCATCTTGCCATGTGTCAGAATATGCAAACTGCTCAATCGCAGTGGGCTTCTGGTCTATATCGCCGCCCGGTAAGGTCACTTTGGTGTCGGTAATCCGCTTTGCTGTCGAAAGGCGGGTCAATGTAGATCAAGTCCACCTTGCCGCGCATGGATGGCGTCTCGTCGTCGCCCGCGAGAAGCGCCGCCATTGCCAAGAGATTGTCGCCGTAGATCAGGCGATTCACGGCGGCGGGAGTCAGGTCGTGCCTTGCCCGCTCCGCCTTCAAAAGCATGTCCTGCGCGTTGGTATCGCGGGAAGGGATGACAAGTTCGCGGGTCTGCAAGCCTATCCGGTAGCTGCTTTCCAGACGCTCCATGATCCGCTCGGCCTCGCGTTTGCCCTCGGCCACGATCTGCGGAAGCTGCTCAAGCAAACTTTTGGACATCAAAAATCATCCGACCTTCAAATTTGACGCTGGAGAATAGAGATTTAGGGTAAGCTTTGCAATTGGAAGCGCACAGCATTCCATTCTAGCCCCTAGACCGGCTCGTGCCCTCAGCCGTGCGGTTGAGGCCCATTGAGAGATCGATACGACGTGAATTTTAGGGGTGCATCTGCCTTCGCACTGCCCTGGTGCTGACTTAGGCCGGACTTGGCCAAGCTTCAAAAAGATTGGCGAAACGCCGCAGCCTGCTAAAATAGGCATAAAGCAGGCTGGGTTTTTCCGGCATAACGTGCGCGTGCGCGCGAGGAATGCGGACCATCAAAAGCCGCGAAATTCGCATTTCTGCTTACCAGGCGCTTACCAGAACGCCGCCCGGCTTTCCATTGCCTTGGAAAGTTCGCTTAAGTCTTTGATTTCCTTGGTGAGCGCGGCGGGAATCGAACCCGCGACCCCCTGATTAAAAGTCAGATGCTCTACCGGCTGAGCTACGCGCTCTTCAACCCAAGGGCCTCGATCAAGTAGCCCCGACGAGCTGAGGGGTCAACGGCTATAGGCGGCAAGGAGGGCAACAAACGCAAAAACCACGGCTGAAATGAGAGTCGTCCATATAGATTTGATAAACAGCCGCGGCGCGACCGGCGCTCCGGGCTCGGTCCCCGGAACCACCTCTCCGCTCTCTTGCTGCGAACGCACGCCAAAAGGCAGCACCGCAAAGAGCACGATGAACCAGATGGTGAGATAAATCGCAATCGAGAGCGGCCAGGAAAAGGGCATTTCTCCTCACACGTTTCTCACCTTAGTTGGACGGCTCCGTTTCCAAAACTGCGCCAGATCTGTCCGCCGGTAAGGATCTCGCACGTCCGAATCTGCAATCAGAAAGGCGAAACTGAACCGTTCAGCTCCCTCACCCCTCCCCGGGCCGGTCGCGGCTCAGGCCCTTGGCCTTGAGCTCCGCCTCATAGCGCGTCCAATTCTCCTCGCGCCGCGCGCCAAGTTCATAGAGATAGACCCAGGTGTAGATCCCGGTTGCGTGCAAATCATCGAATATGAGCCGCACGGCATAGGCCCCCACGGGCTCGGCGCCGGTCAAGCGGCAGTACCGCTTGCCACCAATCGTGCGGCGCTCCCCGGGCCGGTGGCCCTGGACTTCGGCACTCGGGCTCATCACTCGCAAATATTCGGCGTCAAGCTCGAACTGCTCGCCGCTCTCGAAGCTCACGCTGAGGCAGCGCCCCTTGTCTTTGAGCTTGATTTCCGTTGGCCAATAGCTCTGATTGCCGCCCATTGCCTTCCCCTAGGCCGCCCTTTGCCCTAAAAGGTGCCAGCCCCGCGGGGCAAAGGAGAGCCTTGGATATAATGGTCCCCTTATGACCATCGCAACGCCCCTGCCGGGCACCTTCGGCCCGGCAGCGCAAGGAGCCCTGCGTCCGCTGACCGACCGGTTCGGGCGGACAATCACTTATGTCCGCGTGTCGGTCACAGACCGCTGCGATATGCGCTGTATCTATTGCATGTCGGAAGATATGAGCTTCTTGCCGAAGCGGGAGGTGCTGAGCCTTGAGGAGCTTGACCGTCTTTGCACAGCTTTCATCGCGCGCGGGGTGCGCAAGATCAGAATCACGGGCGGCGAACCTTTGGTCCGCCGTAATATTATGCATCTCTTTGAAGCACTTTCGCGTCATCTCGCCTCCGGCGCGCTCAAAGAGCTGACGCTCACGACCAATGGCTCCCGCCTTGCAGAGTACGCGCAGGATCTTGCGCGCGCGGGAGTGCGGCGGATCAACATCTCGCTCGATAGCCTCGACCCCGTCAAATACAAGACCGTCACGCGCGGCGGCAATCATGCACGGACCATGGCGGGGATCGATGCAGCCCAGGACGCCGGCCTTGCGGTCAAAATCAACATGGTCGCGCTCAAGAGTGTGAATGAAGATGAGATCGCCCCGATGCTCGAATGGGCGCACGGGCGCGGCTTCGATCTCACTTTGATCGAAGTCATGCCGCTTGGCGAGATCGGAACCGGGCGAGCAGACCAATATTTGCCTTTGAATCTCATCAAGGCGCGGCTTTGCAAGCGATTCACCTTGCGCGAGACGGAGCACAAAACGGGAGGCCCCGCGCGCTATTTCGAAGTCGCCGAGACAGGCGGCCGCTTGGGATTCATCACGCCGCTTACGCATAATTTCTGCGAAAGCTGCAACCGCGTGCGGGTCACCTGCACGGGCACTCTTTTTATGTGTCTCGGCCAAGAAGATGCCGTTGATCTTCGCGCGGCTCTGCGGGCTTCGCCAGCAGACGGGCTCTTGCACCAAACACTCGATCTCGCGATGGCCCGCAAGCCCAAGGGACACGACTTCGTCATCGACCGCGCGCACCAAGGCCCGGCCGTTGCCCGCCATATGAGCGTCACCGGCGGCTAGAAGCCGGCAAATTCAGCCTGCGGAACGTGATAACCAGGCCTAGCCATTAGACTTGCTCGCCCGTCCATCATTGCCCTCCAGTTTTTTCCGCAGCGCAGTGCTGACACGGTGGGTTGTCTCTATTTCCTTGACCAAGAGCCCTCCCGCGAGGGTCCGCTGGGCGTGAAGCTAAAGCGCATGCCCTTCATTAGCGCAAACGGACGCCGGCGATGTCGCGGCGCCCATCTATCCCTGCTCTTGGTTCGCGAGTAATTTCTGCCTACTTGTAAAAATCCGCAGCATTTTGCTTTGGGACCGGCCAGCAAGCTAATCTGGCCAAGCCGTGCTTTGCACATTGATCGCGGGAGCAGACACATGAGGTGGCAAGATTTCGGCCGTTCGCAAAACGTCGAGGACCGGCGCGGGCTTAGCGTAGGCCGCGGCGGGATCGGCATCGGCACCGTCATTATTCTCGGCCTCCTTGGCTGGGCGCTCGGAATCGATCCAAGGCTTCTCATCGGCGGCGCGGAAATGATGAGCCGCATGGGGCAAGGCTCGCAAACACAGACGGCGAAACCGGGAACGCCGGCTGACAATATGGGCCAATTCGTCTCCGCCGTTCTTGCCGGAACGGAAGAGGTCTGGTCGGAGGTGCTGCCGCGCGAGGAGGGCATTGCTTATCGGAAGCCAGTGCTCGTCCTCTATAGCGGGCGCACCACTTCGGCCTGCGGCGGAGCGGTCGCCCAAATGGGGCCCTTTTACTGTCCGCTCGATCAGAAGGTTTATCTCGATATCGCCTTCTTCGATGATATGAAACGAAAACTTGGCGGCGGCGGCGATTTCGCTTATGCCTATGTCATTGCCCATGAGGTCGGCCATCATGTGCAAAATCTGCTTGGCATCTTGCCGAAAATTCAGGCCGCGCAGCGCGCTGCGTTCAGCCGCGGCGAAGCCAACAATCTTTCCGTGCGCGCCGAGCTGATGGCCGATTGCCTCGCAGGCGTGTGGGCCGCTAACGCCGAGCAGAAATATAAGTTTTTAGAGCGCGGCGATCTTGAAGCGGCGGTGAGGACCGCGCAAGCAATTGGCGATGACCGGCTGCAGAAAGCCTCGCAGGGCTATGCCGTGCCCGATTCTTTCACACATGGAAGCTCCGAGCAGCGCGTGCAGTGGTTGAGCGTGGGGCTGCGCTCGGGCGAGATCAACTCGTGCAACACATTTAGGAGGTAATGGGGGAATTGCGCCGCCTTTTACCTATTCCCCCAGCCCGGGTTCATCCTCCGTTACGATGAGATATGAAAAAACATACCTCATCCATGCTCACGCCGAAACTGGCTCTGGCTCTGGAACGCCGGCCTCCGGGCACTATGCCCCGTGATATCCAGAGTCTGCGCCTTCCACCCTATTTCTTCGCAACGCAAATTCCGGGGCAATCCTTGTCGCCTTTAGCCGGATCGCAGGCATCCGTTGGATCGTCGACGCAGGTCAAGTAGTCGGGGCATTTGGCTCCCGTGATCCCGCCGCAGGCCTGGGGCTTTGGCTTGCCGCACTCGCCTGGATGATCGATCGAGACGCCCGCCGCGGCGGCGCTACACGCATTGCCATAGGTCTTGCCGTCGCAGCCGCAGACCGGGTTGAACTCCCGCGTGCAGATCGTTGGCTTCGTCTTGCAAGTGCCTTCGGCGTCGGAAACCTTGCAGTTTCCCGCGCCTATATCACAATACTGCCACTCGGGGCAGGAGAGCCCGCGGATAGTGCCGCAAGTGGCCCCCGGCTGAGGCTTTTCATCGTATCCCGTAAGAAAAAGAACAGCAAACACACTGGCCAATAGAGAAAAAGACTTGCTCATGGGCTTTCCTTCCCTTTGACTGATCATTGAGTGTCAGATTCGAAGGTGCTTCGCAGCCGCAAGCTCATTTTTGCGGCTCCTTGCCATAGGCCGGGCTGCCCTTGGGCGGATATTCGATGTGCTTCTCAGGCTTCGGCCCGGCCGGCGCGGGCGTGAGCTTGACCTCCTCGCGCATCTGCCGGGGTTGAATGGTTTCGACATCCATGGTCTCGACCTCGCCGTCCGTGTGCCGTGCGGTGTAGACAGCCACGACATCGAGCGGCACGGGGCTTTTGATGACGGCAAATCCTTCCAAAAAGGCAAAATCGACGCAGACGTTGTCGATCGGGCAAAAGTAACCGGCAATATCAAAGCAGGCGAGTTCGACCGCGCCGTCCGCCTGCAATTTGGCTTTCTTGAAGGGTGTCACGCTGAAGGGTCCGGGCTCAGAGCCGAACCCCGCCGAAAGCGCGACTTTGGCGGCAATAGTTACCGGCTTGTCCGTAGGGTTGTGAATATTGATGATGGTGCGGTACGTGCCTCGGGCCAAGGTGCCGTCTTGATGCGCGCTGAGAAGGGAGCAAACGGCCTTGGCGGCATATTGATATTCGGCCTTGAGTGTCTCGGCGGCCGCACCCGGCTGCTCTTGCGCTGCCGCGGGCATGACTGCGGGGCCGGGCGAGCACGAGAGGCCGAGTGCGGCGGCGGCAAAATTGGCTATGCGCCGGTTGGGCATTGATCGTCTCCTGAGTGGACCTCGCAAAATTTGCGCGATCATGCGCCATCTCAATGCCGTTCGCGCCCCCCGTTTGGCGGTTCCCCCAGCACCCGTTTGCCCCTTGTGCCTTTTCCCAAACCCCGCCAGCGCCTTTGCGCGGCGCCCGGCAACATGCTATCGATGCGTTTTAGCCACCTCTAATGCCGGGCCGTCTTGCGTCCGCTTGCGCGCCAGGACCGCGCCTTGAAAGCAGGAAATCGAGTGTCATGAGCCAACCCGCCGCGAGCCGCCCAAAGTCCAATCCCTTCTTTGAGGCTTCGCTTGCCGAAGCCGATCCCGAGATCGCCAAGGCCATCGCTCAGGAGCTTGGCCGCCAGCAGCACGAGATCGAGCTCATCGCCTCGGAGAATATCGTCTCGAAGGCCGTGCTCGAGGCGCAGGGGTCGGTGCTGACCAACAAATATGCCGAGGGCTATCCCGGGCGGCGCTACTACGGCGGCTGCCAATTCGTCGATATTGCTGAGAACCTTGCCATCGAGCGCGTGACGCGCCTTTTCGATTGCAAATTCGCCAATGTGCAGCCGAATTCCGGCAGCCAGGCAAATCAGGCGGTGTTCCTTGCCCTAGCGCAGCCGGGCGATGCCTTCATGGGGCTTGACCTTGCCGCGGGCGGGCATCTGACGCACGGCTCGCCAGTCAACCTCTCCGGCAAATGGTTTAAGGTCGTATCTTACGGCGTGCGCCGAGACGACAATCGCATCGATATGGAGCAAATCGAGCGGCTCGCGCAGGAGCACAAGCCCAAGGTCATCATCGCGGGCGGCTCGGGCTATCCGCGCTATTGGGACTTCGCGGGCTTCCGCAGGATTGCCGATTCCGTCAGCGCTTATTTCATGGTCGATATGGCTCATTTCGCGGGGCTTGTCGCGGGCGGAGTCCACCCCTCGCCCTTCCCGCACGCGCATGTGGTCACCTCGACAACCCACAAGACATTGCGCGGACCGCGCGGCGGTCTCATCCTCACCAACGACGAAGCGATCGCCAAGAAGCTCAACTCGGCAGTCTTCCCGGGCCTCCAGGGCGGGCCACTCATGCATGTCATTGCCGCCAAAGCTGTCGCCTTCGGCGAAGCGTTGAAGCCTGAGTTTAAGCTTTATGCGCGCCAGGTCGCCGACAATGCCAAGGCGCTTGCTGCCACTCTCATGGAACGCGGCTACGCAATTACGACCGGCGGCACCGATAACCATCTGATGCTCGTCGATCTGCGGCCCAAGCAGCTCACCGGCAAGGCGGCGGAGGCAAGCCTTGGCCGCGCCGGGATCACCTGCAACAAGAACGGGGTGCCGTTCGACCCCGAAAAGCCGGCGGTGACATCGGGCATCCGGCTTGGCACGCCCGCAGCGACCTCGCGCGGTTTCGGTCTTGCCGAGTTCAAGAAAGTCGGCGAGCTGATTGCCGAGACCCTCGATGGCCTCGCCAAGAACGGCGACACGGGCAATGCCTCTGTCGAGGCGAAGGTCAAGGCCGAGGCGCAGCAGCTAACCGGGCGCTTCCCGGTCTATTATTGAGGGGCGCCCGGCAGCCGCGGTTTTGAGGACTGCGGCCCGCCCTTGCCGGGCCGTTCTCCGCCAGGCGAAAAATCCTGGCCCCTTGCCGTGGAATTCGTAAAGGCTAATTGAAACGCCTGCATCAGCGGGGGACTTGAATGCGGTGCCCCTACTGCGGCAGTCTCGACACGCAAGTGAAAGACTCCCGCCCGAGCGAAGATTCTTCCGCCATCCGGCGCCGCCGCGTCTGCCCGGATTGCGGCGGCCGCTTTACGACGTTCGAGCGCGTGCAACTTCGCGAGCTGATGGTCATTAAGAAATCGGGCCGCCGCGTGCCTTTTGACCGCGACAAGCTCATGCGTTCGGTGCAAATCGCGCTTCGCAAACGCCCGGCCGATCCCGAGCGGGTCGAGCGCATGGTGAACGGAATTGTGCGCCAGCTCGAGAGCCAGGGTGACAGCGATATCCCAAGCGAGCGGATCGGTGAGCTTGTGATGGAGGCGCTGCGCGCGCTCGACAGCGTCGCCTATGTGCGCTTTGCCTCCGTCTACCGCAATTTCCGCGAGGCCAAAGACTTTCATTCGGTCATCAACGAGCTGGCCGATGCCACGGAAAGCGCGCGCGAAACAGCGCCAAGCATGCCCTCTGCCAAGCCGAGCCCGGCAAACCAGGCATGAGGGAGGCGCAAGCCGATGCGCGTTTCATGGCAGCGGCGCTGGCCATCGGGCGGCGCGGGCTCGGGCTTTGTGCGCCCAATCCGGCGGTCGGCTCTCTTGTGGTCAAGAACGGCATGATCATCGCACGCGGCTGGACGCAGCCCGGCGGCCGGCCTCATGCAGAGACCGAGGCTTTGGGCGCGGCAGGACAAGAAGCGCGCGGCGCAACGCTCTATGTCTCGCTAGAGCCTTGCAGCCATTATGGCGGAACGCCGCCCTGCACGGATGCGATCGTTGCGTCTGGCATCAAGCGCGTTGTCTATACGATCGATGATCCCGATCCGCGCACCTGCGGCTGCGGTGCGGAAATCCTCCAGCAGTCTGGCATCGAAGTATCCAACGGAGTGCTCGCAGAAGAAGCACGGCGCGCCTATCTCGGGCATAGTTTGCGCGTGACCCAAGGCCGCCCGGCGGTGACCTTAAAGCTCGCCCAAACGGCAGATGCCTATGCTGCTGGCCGCGCGGGCGAGCCGCGCCTTGCCATCACCGGCGCGGTGGCGAATGGCTTTGTGCATATGATGCGCGCGCTGCACGACGCGGTGATGATTGGCATTGGCACGGCGTTGGCGGACGACCCTTTGCTCACGGTGCGCCTGCCCGGCATGGAAGACCGCAAGCCTTTGCGCATCGTTTTCGATAGCGATCTGCGGCTGCCGCCTAACTCGCGCCTTGTTCAAACCGCAGCAAAATTCCCCACTCTCGTCATCGCAGGCGAAGGGGCAGCCAAGGAGCGCGCCGCGCGGCTGAACGAGGCGCAGATCGAGATCGCGCATGTGTGCCGGAACGCAATAGGCCACGTTGATGTTCACGCAGCGCTGCAAGTCTTGGCCGCGCGCGGCCTAACCCGCGTCTTATGCGAAGGAGGGCCGTATTTAGCAGCCGCCTTGATTGCGGAGGGGCTCGCCGATGAGGCCGCCATTTTCACTTCGCCAAGGCCGCTCGGCCGCCCGGGCCTCCTTGCCCTCGCGCCGGAAGCCGCCGCTCTTCTCAGCAATCCTCAGCATTACAGGCTCTATGAAAAACGCACAGCCGGAGCCGATTGCCTCACGCGCTATGAGAGAGTGGACTAAATGTTCACGGGCATCATCACCGATGTGGGCGAGGTGCTATGGACCGATCCAGGCGCGAACATTATGCGCGCGCGGATCGCTTGCTCCTATCCCGCTTCGATGCTCGCGCCCGGCGCCTCGATTGCCTGCTCTGGCCCCTGCCTCACCATCGCGGCAAGCGGCGAAGAGGATGGGCGCAGCTGGTTTGGGGCCGACATTGGCGCCGAAACGCTGGAGCGCACCACCGCGCGTTACTGGAAACAGGGCACGAGACTCAATCTCGAGCGGCCGTTAAAGCTTGGTGATGAGCTTGGCGGCCACATTGTCACCGGCCATATCGACGGCATCGCCGAGATCACCGCGATCGAGGATTTTGAGGGCATGCGCCGCATCACGGTCAAGGCGCCAAAGAACCTCATGCGCTTTATCGCCGAAAAGGGCTCGGTCGCGCTCGACGGCACCTCGCTCACCGTCAACGGCGTCGAGGGCGGCGTCTTCAACGTTCTGCTCATTCCTCACACACTCAAGGTCACGAACTGGGGCGCCATTGATATCGGCTCGAAACTCAATCTCGAAGTTGACCTCATGGCCCGTTACGCGGCGAGGCTCGCCGGCGCGGCGTGAGCGATACCCCCTCATCCGGCGCTCGCGCCACCCTCTCCCGCAACGGGAGAGGGATCCCCTTCTCCTCGCGAGGGAGAGGGAATGAGAGGAGTCAAAAGGGTCCCAAAGGCAGCAGCCGCAAGCAGGCACGGCGCACGTCAATCGGCAAAAGCGAGCGCTGCTCCAGTTCAACGGAGGCCAAGGCTCGCTTTCTTGTTGCCAAATCCTCTGCATTTCCCAATTATCTGTTTACTTTGGGCCGGAACAAAGAAAGAACTTGCGGTCGAAGAGAGATGAAGTAGAGTTGATGAATAGCAACATTCGTTGCGCCTCTGCTCTGCTCATGTCAAAAAGGGAAGACCGCCGTGACTCAATCAGGCCTTAAGCTCGTGGAAGGGATGTCCGTGGACAAATCCAAGGCGCTCGACGCAGCGCTCTCGCAGATCGAACGGGCCTTCGGAAAAGGCTCGATCATGCGGCTCGGCAAGAACCCAAACGCGATCGACATCGAGACGATCTCGACGGGCTCGCTCGGGCTCGACATTGCGCTTGGCGTCGGCGGCCTGCCGCGCGGCAGAGTGATCGAGATTTACGGCCCAGAGTCCTCGGGCAAAACCACTCTGGCCCTGCACGTCATTGCCGAGGCGCAGAAAAAGGGCGGCGTTTGCGCCTTCATCGATGCCGAGCATGCGCTCGATACGGCCTACGCGCGCAAGCTTGGCGTCAACCTTGGGGATCTCCTCGTCTCCCAGCCCGACACCGGCGAACAGGCGCTTGAGATTACCGATACGCTTGTGCGCTCGGGCGCGGTCGATGTTCTCGTCGTCGACTCCGTTGCCGCGCTAACGCCGCGCGCCGAAATTGAGGGCGAGATGGGGGATAATCAGCCGGGCCTTCAGGCGCGGCTCATGAGCCAGGCGCTGCGCAAGCTCACGGCCTCGATCTCGCGCTCAAACACAACCGTCATTTTCATCAATCAGATCCGCATGAAAATCGGCGTCATGTACGGCAGCCCCGAGACGACGACCGGCGGCAATGCGCTGAAATTCTATGCCTCGGTCAGGCTCGACATCCGCCGCACCGGTTCGATCAAGGAGCACGATGAGATCACCGGCAACCAAACCCGCGTCAAGGTGGTGAAAAACAAGGTCGCTCCGCCGTTCAAGCAGGTGGAGTTCGACATTATGTATGGTGAGGGCATCTCGAAGGCGGGCGAGCTCATCGACCTTGGGGTGAAGGCGGGCGTGATCGAAAAATCAGGCGCCTGGTTTTCCTACGACAGCCAGCGCCTCGGCCAAGGCCGGGAGAACGCCAAGAATTTCCTCAAAAGCAACCCGCAGATTGCGGCCAAAGTCGAGCAGGAAATCCGCGAGAACGCAGGCCTCATCGCCGAGAAGATTCTTGATGCCGCCGACGCAGGCGAGGAGGCGGAAGCCTAACCCTGCGCTGTGCCTTAAAGCGGCAGGGGGTAGGATGACAGACATGCTCCGGCTTCCAGGCAAGGACATCTTGCTTGCTGCCGTCTCCCTCACATTAGCCGCTCCGAATGCCTTAGGCGAAACAAGGATACTGCCTAAAACGGCACGCTTCTGCCCGAGCTGGGCAGAAGCGCACGAGCGCACATTGGCGAGCCTCATTGGAGGGCGGGCGCCTTATTCCGCTAAATGGAAGGGCTGCATCTGGCTGAAGAGGGGCGCGAAAGTAGAGCTCGTCTCAGCGGACGAGACTGCGGCTGAAATCATACTCAAAGGGAAACACTGGTTCGCGGATGAAGGCTTGTTTTGATGGCCGGCAGGTGCGCCGCTCCTTAAAACAGCCCTGGCAGCGGGATGAGGCAGCCGGAAAGTTGCAGCCGGTCTTCCGCTCGCGGCTAGAAAATGATTTAAACGAAGCAAACTGGCTAATGGAGCGAGGCAAGCGCAGGCCCTAAGCTGGGCAACTCGTCCTCTTTGGGGCCGCAATCACAGGTTAGGACATGACCAGCGTCAACGAGATCCGGCAAGCATTTCTCGATTTCTTTAAGAGAAATGGGCATGAGATCGTGCCTTCCTCCCCGCTTGTGCCGCACAATGATCCGACGCTTATGTTCACCAACGCCGGGATGGTGCAATTTAAGAATGTCTTCACCGGCTTGGAAAAGCGCCCCTATACGCGCGCGGCGAGCGCACAAAAATGCGTGCGCGCGGGTGGCAAGCACAACGATCTCGACAATGTCGGCTATACCGCACGCCATCACACCTTTTTCGAGATGCTCGGCAATTTTTCCTTCGGCGATTACTTTAAGGAGCTTGCGATCGAGCTTGCCTGGTCTTTGATTACCCGCGAGTTCGGCCTCGCCAAGGACCGCCTTCTCGTCACCGTCTATCATGATGACGAGGAAGCCTTTCGCCTCTGGAAGAAGATCGCGGGCTTTCCTGAGTCGAAGATCATCCGGATCGCCACCTCCGACAACTTCTGGGCCATGGGCGATACCGGCCCCTGCGGCCCCTGCTCTGAGATTTATTACGACCAGGGCGAGAAGCTCGAGGGCGGGCCGCCTGGCAGCCCAGGCGAAGACGGCGACCGCTTTCTCGAATTCTGGAACCTTGTGTTCATGCAATATGAGCAGGTCTCGCCGGAGCGGCGCACTGATCTGCCGAGGCCCTCGATCGACACCGGCATGGGTCTTGAGCGCATCGCGGCGATCCTGCAAGGCGTGACCTCGAACTACGACATTGACCTCTTTTGCAGCCTCATTCTCGCCGCCGCCTCGTTAACGGGCACCGATCCGGACGGTCCGCTCAAAGCCAGCCACAGGGTGATCGCCGACCATCTGCGCGCCTCCGCTTTCCTCGTCGCGGACGGCGTTTTGCCCTCGAACGAGGGCCGAGGCTACGTGCTGCGCCGCATCATGCGCCGGGCCATGCGCCATGCGCAGATGCTTGGCGCCAAGGAGCCTTTGATGTGGCGCCTCGTTCCCGTCCTCTCGCGAGAGATGGGCCAGGCTTATCCTGAGCTCCTCCGCGCCGAACCGCTGATCATCGAGACGTTGCGTCTTGAGGAGACACGCTTCCGCGAGACGCTCTCCCGCGGGCTTGCGATCCTCGACCAGGCAACCCGCCATCTCTCCCGCGGCGGGGTTCTTTCCGGCGAAACAGCCTTTAGGCTTTACGATACCTACGGCTTTCCGCTTGACCTCACTCAAGATGCCTTGCGCCCGCGCGGCATCGCGGTGGACACCAAGGGATTTGCGGCCGCGATGGAGCGCCAGCGCCAAGAGGCGCGCAAGGCTTGGGCCGGGTCGGGCGAGGCCGCGACCGGCGCCTTATGGTTTGCCCTCAAGGAGAAGACCGGCGCCACCGACTTCTTGGGTTATGACACTGAGCGCGCTGAGGGCCTTGTCACCGCCCTCCTCAAGGATGGCCAAGAGGTCTCGTCCCTCAAAGCGGGCGAGCGGGGCTCTGTGATCCTGAACCAGACTCCTTTTTACGGCGAGTCGGGCGGCCAGATTGGCGATACCGGCTTTATGCAAGCCAAAGGCATCCGTTTCCGGGTCGAGGACACGCAGAAAAAACTCGGCAGCCTCTTTGTTCACGAGGGCCGGGTCGAGGAGGGCGAGCTCTGCCCTGGGATGGCCCTCGAACTCATAGTCGATCATGAGCGGCGAAGAGCCGTGCGGGCCAATCATTCGGCAACTCACCTCTTGCACGAGGCTTTGCGCCAAGTGCTCGGGGAGCATGTCGCGCAGAAGGGCTCGCTCGTTGCGCCGGACCGGCTGCGCTTTGATTTTACTCACCATAAGCCGCTCACGCGTGAGGAGATTTCGCGCGCCGCGGAGCTCGCCAACCGCTTCGTGCTCGCCAACACGCCGGTCGTCACCCATTTGATGGATCTCGAAGACGCCATCAAAACGGGCGCCCGCGCCCTTTTCGGCGAGAAATACGGCGAGGAGGTCCGGGTCGTGTCGATGGGCTTTGAGCCGGGCGTGCAGGGCCGGGCGTTTTCGACCGAGCTTTGCGGGGGAACCCATGTCGCCCGCACCGGGGATATCGGCCTCATCACCATCATCTCGGAGTCGGCCGTAGCGGCAGGCGTGCGGCGGATCGAAGCCAAGACGGCTCACGAAGCACGCCGATATCTTGAGGCGCGGGCAGAGTGGCTGCACGAGATTGCGGCACTTTTGAAAGTCAAGGATGAGGAGGCGGTCAACCGGCTCGCGGCCCTTGTCGAAGAGAACCGAAATCTTGATCGCGATCTGCGCGAAGCCCGCCGCAAGCTTGCAATGGCCGCTCCTGCGGCCGGTGGCACCCCGGTGGAGGAAATTGGCGGCATCAGATTCTATTCTCGCCTTGTTACGGGAGTTGCCACCAAGGAGCTGAAATCCTTGGCCGACGAGGCAAAGGCGCGCATTGGCTCAGGCGTGGTTGCGATTGCGGGTGTCGACAGCGAGGGCAAGGCTGGAGTTGTTGTCGGCGTCACTCCCGATCTGACGGAGCGCTTCGATGCCGTAGCGCTCGTTCGCGCCGCGGCCGTCAAGCTCGGTGGCAAAGGAGGTGGCGGCCGGCGCGATATGGCGCAGGCCGGCGGGCCGGAGAGCGGCCATGCGCAAGACGCCCTCGCCGCAATTGGCGACCTCCTGCGCGAGACTGCCGAGGCGGCCTAGGTCATCGCGAGCCCCCAACGCTTCCGGCTGTTGTTGCACTGGCACCGCCGCTGAAACGACCCGATGTTCAAGAGAATCTTGGTTGCCATCGATCTGACCGAGCTAGCGGTCGCCAAGCCCGCGCTCAAAGCCGCGGTGGAGCTTGTTACCCAATCGAAGGGAGACCTTCGGCTCGTCACGGTCGAAACGTTGCTCCCTGCAAGCTTTATGGAATATGTCCCGCCCGGGTTCGATAAATCACAAGAAGAACGGGCGCTGCGCGCTTTAGAGGACATCGCCTCGGGGCTAGATTACCCAAAAGAAAAGATAAGCTCGAGAGTCCGGTTTGGCGGAATTTATGTCGAGATACTTGCCGAAGCCGACGAATGGGGCGCCGATTTGATCGTGGTGGGATCGCACCGGCCGTCGATGTCAACCTATCTCATCGGCTCGAACGCAAAGACGATTGCCCGGCATGCAAAGTGCTCCGTGCTCGTTGTCCGCCATGCCTAAAGCGGACTTTAAGTCAGAATTTTTATCAACCGTGGCAACTCATCCGATCCCGGCCGGTTGACGGTGAGGGCGCCCCCAAACGCGGCAGGGGGCGAGTTGCGACCATGGAGGGAAAAATGGGACTGGAAGATCCAAAGGGAGCAGCCGGATTGGGCGTCGCGGCGAGCGCGATGGACTATGCTGCGAGCGCGGTCACCGCGGCATCCAAGAACATGCGCGCGATGGCCGGCGAATGCTTCGAAATTTCGAAGGAATCGTTCCAGCAAGCAACCCAAGCTTGGGAAAGACTTCGCACAGCGCACGGACTCGATGACATTTTAGCGATACAGACCGATTTCATGCGCGAGGCGTTCGAAAGCGGCGCTCAGCATGCCCGCAAATTCGGCGAGCTCATGGCCGCTTTCCCGGTGGAGATCACCAAAAATTGTCAAGACGCCTGGCTCAAAGCCTTCAGTGCTGGTGTGGAGGCGATGCAAGACGCCGGCAAGACTGCTTCCGGGACGGCCGCCACTCACACGGAAGGCATGAGGAAATCTGCGGCAGCCTAGGAAGAGCGCGAGCGCGCCCAGGAGCGGACAGCCTGGGCTTGCGGCCAGCAGTATAGAATGGGCGAGGACCGGCTGTTGTGCGGCCTCGCCATGCGGGACTTTTTCAGTTAGCTTTTCAAGAGGTGCGGCAAGGGCGCCTTGCGCACCGCGCGCGGCGGAGCCCAGTAGTTCGAATTGCGCAGATGCCGCCGCCTGCAAGTGCGGGGCTTTGCCGCGCCGGGATTCCGCCCGTGTTGAAGGATCCCGTAATGCCACTGCTGCTACTTGCCCGTCATGCCGAAGCGGTGCAGCTCGCCCCGGAGGGCGATTATCAGCGCCCGCTCAGCATTGGCGGCTGGGCTGCAGCGGCGCGGCTCGGGGCACACCTGAGGGTCATTGGACTCTTGCCCGATCTTATTTTGTTCTCGCCGGCTAGGCGGGCCCGGGAAACCCTGATTGCCATTCTCCAAGGGCTGGCAGCCGAGCCGAAAGCGTGCGAGCCCGAGCCCTTGCTCTACAACGCAGACGCAGAGGCCCTCTTGGAGCTCGTTGCGCAGGGCCGCTGGACAGCACAGAACATGCTCGTCATCGGCCATAACCCTGGGCTTGGCGAGTTCGCAGCCTTTCTTACGGGAGGCAATTCCGCCGTCCCCGCATGCCTGCCCGCGCCTTGCCTTGCGGCCATCCGCTTGCCGGATTGGAGTGCTGCTTGCGAGGGTGGCGGCGAGCTCGAATTCTTTCTGGATTTCTCAACTTCCCCGGCGAGCCAGGATGCCTCATAAGGGCGCGGGCGAGGCGTGACGTGCAAAGAAAGAGGAAGGCGGTTTTTGCTTTCTGCGCCCTAGCCTTTTTTGGGATATGGCGTGGCGCATTGGCCGGTGGGAAAGAGGTCTCTGAGCCCGCGGCTCAGCCCGCCAGCTCCGCCAGTGCCATTTTTGTTGCCGGGCAACGCGCCGTCTCGACCTGGCAAAGCGAAGCAGCCGCCAATCTGGAGCTTACTGCCGCAAACAATGCTCTCCTCGACGGCGGCGCCGGTTTCGCGGGTGCCCCGCGCTGCGTAAAGCTCAACAATTACTGGTGCATCAAGCGGGCGCGCTGGGCGGGGCAGATAGCCGCGGATCCCGAAGGCCACGTGGCGTTCGCGTCAGCGCTGGACGGGGCCGTTGCTGCCGCCCTCCTGGTGCGGCGGTATTACTTTGAATTCAACCGGCGCTCGGCGGCGGCAATCCTTTCCCACTGGGCTCCGTCCCAATGCGGGAGCCTTAAGACGGCCGCGCGCTTGCCGCAACTTGCTGCCATCGCCCCATTTGGCATTGAGAAGACGCTGCGCGCGCGCTGGCTTGCCGCTCGCAGGCAAAAATCCCCGGCCGCAGCAAAACCCTTGCGCCGATCCACCGTGCGCGCAGCGCCAGTCATTATGATGCGGGCTCCGGAAATCGCGATCGGCATGGGAGAGCCGCGGCGCGCCCCAATGTCCCTTGCGGCGCTCGAACTCCCTTCCCCTCCCGCGCAGCCACAGGCAAGCAGCGCAGGCTGCGGGGGAGAAGCTTTGCGCCTGCAAAATTATGCTGCACGGGCCATCGAAGGCATCGCCGCAAGTGCCGCCGATGACTTAAAGCTCCTGCCTGATCCGGGGCCACGGGACCCTGTTCTCGAACGCTTGCTGTTGAATATGGCGAAGGTCGAAATCGGCCCCTTCGCGCCACGGGCCGCGCTTGTTTCTGCCGCAATTGCCCGCCTCGCCCAAAAGGGGGGGTTGGCACCACAGCCCAGCCAGCCGGGGAGGACCACGCGTTAGGCGGCCCCGCCTCGATCTAGAGTAAGAGATGGTGAAATTGGCCGATGACCCCTACCCTTGCGGGCTCATTTGCCTTACCCAACCTCTTCTCATGGAAACCGCCTGACCTCTCAAGCTCTCTTCGCCAATAACTGGATTTTGGCTTGCCTCTCCTTTCCGATCTCCTTTTCGAAGCCCGCGCGGCAGCCGATAGCCTTGTGCGGCTCACGATTGGACCGCACGTCCGCCTCGGCGTGACGGGCCTCTCGCGGGCAGGCAAGACAATCTTCATCACCGCGCTTGTCGAGCATCTCACCAAGGCGGCAAGCCCGGCGCTCCGCGGCAGGCGCAACGCCTTGCCCGTCTTCCGTGTCCATGCCGAGGGGCGGCTCATCGGCGGGGTGCTCGAGCCGCAGCCCGACGACGCCGTGCCGCGCTTTGCCTATGAGGACCACATCAGTGCTCTCTCCGGCCCGAAAGGCCGCCCGGAAGCGCGCCATTGGCCGCAATCGACGCGGCGCATTTCCGAGCTTAGGCTTCGCGTCGATTTCGATCCGCGCGCAGGGATGAGGCCAGGCCGCCATGCGCTCACGATCGACATTGTCGATTATCCTGGAGAATGGCTGCTCGATTTACCTCTGCTGAGCAAGTCCTTTGCCCAATGGTCGCGCGAAACCTTCATCGCCTCCGCCAGCGCGGCCAGGGCGCCGCTGGCGGCGAAGTGGCGGGCGGCGAGCGCCAACCCCGATCCGCGCATCAAGGCGAGCGAGGAGCTTGCACGCCGCGAGGCCGAGGTCTTCACCCATTATCTGCGCGCCTGCCGCGCCGGCGATTATCATTTCTCCACCCTGCCCCCAGGGCGCTTTTTGATGCCGGGAGACCTCGAAGGCTCGCCTGCTCTGACCTTCGCGCCGCTTGCTGTCGAGGAGGGCGAAATCTATCCCCTTGAGTCTTTTGCGGCGATGATGGAGCGCCGCTACGAGGCCTACAAGACGCATGTCGTAAGACCCTTTTTCCGCGACCATTTCTCGCGCCTCGACCGCCAGATCGTGCTCGTAGACACACTCGCAGCACTCAATGCGGGCCCGGCCGCAATGCGCGATCTTGAGACTGCGCTGACCGATGTGCTCGCGGCCTTCCGCGCAGGGCGCAGCAGTATCCTCGCAACCCTGTTCCGGCCAAAGATTGATAAGATCCTCTTTGCGGCGACCAAGGCCGACCATCTGCATCACACGAGCCACGACAGGCTCGAGGCGATCTTGCGGCATTTAACGAAGCGCGCGATCGCCCGCGTCGAATCGGTCGGCGCCGAGGTCGATGTGATCGCGCTTGCTGCCGTACGGGCGACGCGTGAGGCTCGCGTCGGCGGGCCGGATGAGCCGCCGGTCGAGGCGGTGATCGGCACTCCGCTCGAAGGCGAGCGGATTGGCGATGATTATTTCGATGGCCAGACAGAGGCCGCAATCTACCCCGGCGAGCTCCCCTCCGACCCAGAAGCGGTTTTCCGCGAGGCGCCGCCCCGCGATCCGGACGAGGTCGATTACCGCTTCGTGCGCTTCCGCCCGCCGGCGCCGGTGTGGACGGAAGACGGAACGCTCATTCCCCCGCCGCACATCAGGCTCGACCGCGCGCTTCAGTTTCTATTTGGCGACAGGCTCGGGTGATGTCGGGGGCTGCGAGTGTGGCGAGCGGCCCGGCTCTGTCAAGGACGCGAGCGGAGCTCGCGCCTGCGGTGCTAGCATTCTTGGACAGAGCCGGAGCCGTCTCGCCGGGATTGGCAGCCGAGAGATGAATGGAGAAATCTGAATTGCGAGTTCAATGCTGCGCAGAAAGCTTCCTGCTGTTTGACCGCCCCGGACCGGCCGCTAAGTCCGAATGACCCGAAAACCTAACTCCGGATAAGCCCAAGAGGTCCTGCGTGGCCAATGAGCAAAAACCCCGTCCCCGCGCCTTCCGGCTCGATACGCCCGCAGGCACTGGCGAAAACGCCGCTCAGCCCCTAGTCCTTGAGGTCACGCCCGATCCATACGAGGCTGAAGCGAGAGCCTTGCTCGAGGGGCGAGATGCGGGCGAAGAGGCCGTCGAGGCGGCGCAGAAGGAGGGCGTTGCCGCCCGCGGGCTCCTCTCCTGGGGCGCCATCTTCTGGTCTGCTCTTGGCGGCCTTGTCTCGCTTGCCTTCGGACTCTGGCTGACCAAGCTCATCGACGATCTTTTCAAATGGTCGGCAGCCTTCGGCTTCCTGGCGGTCCTCCTCGCAATCGCGGCCGTCAGCGCGCTTTTTGTTCTTGCCGTGCGCGAGATTGCGGGGATCCTGCGCCAGCGCCATATCGCCGATTTGCACATTGGCTTTGCGAAGGCGCGCGAGAAGGACGACTTTAAGGAAGCGCGCAAGCTTATCAGCCAGCTGACCACGCTTTATTCCGCAAGGCCCGAGACCGCGCGCGCCCGGGGCCAGTTGCACGAGCTAAGCCACGAGATCGTCGATGGCCGCGATCTCATCGACATTGCCGAGCGGACCCTGATCGAGCCGCTCGATGCCGATGTGCGGCGCGAGATCGCCAATGCGGCGAAGCGCGTCTCGATGGTGACGGCGCTCGCGCCGCGCGCGATCATCGATGTTCTTTTTGTTGGCGCGCAGGCGGTAAGACTCATCCGGCGCATTGCCACGATCTATGGCGGGCGGCCAGGGCTGCTTGGATTTATCAAGCTTTTGCGCTCGATTGGCGCGCATATCGCGATTACCGGCGGCATGGCCGTCGGCGACAGCCTCATCCAGCAGCTCGTCGGCCACGGGATCGCGGCGAAACTCTCGGCGCGTCTCGGCGAAGGCGTCTTAAACGGGCTTCTGACCGCCCGCGTCGGGCTCTCGGCGATGGCGGTCTGCCGCCCCCTGCCCTATGCCGCCACGCGCGCGCCGGGCATCCGCGATGTCGCGCCGTTTTTGTTTAGGAGCGAGGGGAAGGGGTGAGGGGGGGTCTCTGGCGGCCAAGAAGGTTTGCGTGGAACTTTTTCGTCCGATTGGCGGACGGCAAACGTACAAGACCTTACAGCGGGCGGCCTTTTGCTGAGTAAGATCTCACGGAAAGCCCGCCGCTATTGGCAACCGCCGCCGCTTAGGCTTCTAGAGTTGCCCCAGCCGTTCCAATTCGGCGCGGAATTCGAGCCGTAACTGCTCAGCTTCGGCATGCGGGAGCCAGTTGGCCATTTGCGGAAAGACGATTTGATACATCCGTGTGTCGCGCTCGCTCCACGGCGGCTTTGATTCGGCTGCTTTGGCTTCGGCCAGAAGTTGATGCAAACGGCGCCGCATGTCATCGGGATTGGCAATGCCAATGCCATTGTTGGGTAGCGGCTCGCCCGCGAAGAGATCGCCCTGAGCGGGCCTCTCGCCGAAAAGACCAGGCGCCTCTTCACCCATCAGTACTTGCCTTCTCATTCGCGCGGAGTGCGAGCCCGCCGCTTGTCAAAGTCGCGGGCAGGATTCGCGCAAGCAGGCTATCGGCGCGTGCGAAAAGATCAATCAGCTCGGCGATTCTACCCACAACATCGCGCACCCAAAAACTCGTCTACATGGCAAACCAGATCGGCAAATTCTTCGCGCCGCAGAAGCAGGACCAGGCGGTCTCAGGGATTGCTAATCGTCTTGCGAAATTCTGGGCGCCGAGCATGCGCAAGAAAATCTTCGAGCATTTGGAGCACGGCGGCGAGGGTCTCGATCCGCTTGTAAGGAGGCCGTGGGAGGCTCGGGGCGAAATTTCTTGCGCTTGACGGCTATGCCGGGATGCTTAGGGGGACGCAGTGGCGCCTCTGTCGAAGTGATAGCAGCTGACTGGCGTCGCCACCACGGCCTGGGCCGACCTTGGCTGCAAGTCACTAATCAGCACACCAAAGACACTCGCTACGTTTCGCTTTATTTTGACTGAAGAATCGTGCTGGTTTGTCAGATCACGTCAGTTGTCGTCCTTCTCTTTATAAATCAGCTTGAAGCTACCTTCGAGAAGCTGCAGCCAAAGCTTCCGTTCGTTTTCTGGCCAGACGTCGCCCGACTTTGGCAGTCGCGCCAATAGGCCGCGGATAATCGGATCAATATCGCTCGACTCGCCGCCGCCACTGCCTCCACCAACACTTTTCGGCGGCTCTGCTGGTGCATCATCCCGCGCCGCCCCCACATTACCCGGCTTGATAAATCGACCTGTCCCCGGGTCAATAAATCCTGCATAATGAGCTGACTTCATAAATGTCTGCCGCGCCCGTTCCTTCTGCTTCGGTGAGACGCCGAGCTGTTCCATTTGCCGTTCAACAGCAGCTGGGGGTGGCAGGATGTTGCCCTTATGCTGCTCATACATGGCGCGGAACAATTCAACCTTGAAAAAGGCCTCGACTCGAGCAGCGCGCTCACTACCAGACTTGTCAAGGATGCTACGCCCGAGCTGAGTCAGCGTGGCGCGCCCCTGCCCCGTCTCAATCAAGCCGAAAAGCTTGGCAGCGGATACGCGTGTGCGAAATGTCCCACCTGTGGCGCTCTGATTCATCCATGCGGCTAGTTCCTCAGTCGCGCACGAGGATCCTGCCTTAGAATGAAGCATCCGTGTTAGTTCTACGGCGCTTTCCAGATCAGAATACGGAAACTCTATCTCAGAACGGACGCGTTTGCCTCGCTCCTCTCGAGCGGTCGTCACCTGTGCGATATCATTGTCCGGCATTGGGCACCTCCTGACCGCAACTGGTCATTAGCTGGTTGCACCATATACGCCATGACGCACGTGTCAACTTTTTTCTTGTTATTGACGCTGTCCCTCTTGACTTAATCACGGCTATCCGTATTATGTCGGTCAGGAGGCTGCAGACATGACCAGGAGGGCGGGAGTCCCGACGCGGCAGAGCCGACGTGAGCGGGGCGAGGATAAAAGAGAGGGCCGCTTCTCAGCCCGCAAGATGAGGAAGCGGCTCCGCAATTGGCTTTGTTGAGTACTCCCCGGTCGTCTAATGGCAGGACGGTCCGAATCCTGGCCAGGGAACCATAATCAGTGGGGTCGAGGTGTTCCAGCACCCCGCCCCCACGACTTAGCCAGGAATTGGCTCGACCAAAATATAGTAGATTGCACTACAATTTTTCTAGAGTCACTTCCCTGAAAGAACAAACCTCAAACTTGATTTCCCCGCCCTCTCACCCCTAAGCCCTCCTCATGGCCAAGCACAGTCCGCCCCCGCCGGAAAGAGGCGCCGAAGAAGTAAGACTCCGCGATGCGCTCGAGGAGCGCTATCTCGCCTATGCGCCCTCGACCATCATGGGGCGCGCCCTGCCCGATGCCCGCGACGGGCTGAAACCCGCCCACCGGCGCATTCTCTATGGCATGCATGTGCTGCGGCTTGACCCGGGCGAAATCCCCCGCTTGCACAAACCCCGCCCATGGTCCAAATAGGAGCTGGGAGGTTGGCGTGGGCGCACCACTCGCCAACCGGGTCAGGTCCGGAAGGAAGCAGCCCTAACGAGACTGGGCGGGTCATCGTTCAGCCTCCCACCCGCCCGGCGGCGTTCTGGCCCGTCCGGCAGGCCGGGCGCGACTCTCAAGCGGCAGCCTCTAATTGAATGAGTTTCACAGGCCTGCGTGATGCCGGACGGCGAGCCTCAACTCTCAATCGGCATGCCCGGGGCGGCGCCTGCCCGGGCCGCATCCCCTGCTCCGCAGCCTGAAACAGAAGCCTCGCCCTACCGGGTCCTTGCCCGGAAATACCGCCCAAAGACCTTTGAAGAGCTCATTGGGCAAGAGGCAATGGTTAGGACGCTGTCGAACGCCTTCGGCCTTAACCGGATTCATCAGGCCTATATTCTCACCGGCGTTCGCGGCGTCGGCAAGACGACGACCGCGCGCATCCTCGCCCGCGCCTTCAACTACGAACTGCCCGCGCGCGGCGGCCGCCCCGCGATTGACCGCCCGACGATCCATATGCCCGAGCTTGGCACTCATTGCCAAGCGATTATCGATTCGCGTCATGTCGATGTCATCGAGATGGATGCCGCCTCGCACACGGGCATCGACGATGTGCGCGAGATCATCGAGAGCGCGCGCTACAAGCCGGTCATGGCACGTACCAAGGTCTATATCATTGACGAAGTGCATATGCTCTCGAAGCAAGCTTTCAACGGGCTCCTCAAGACGCTCGAGGAGCCTCCGGATCATGTGAAATTCATCTTCGCGACGACTGAGATCGAAAAGGTGCCGGTCACTGTGCGCTCGCGCTGCCAGCGCTTCGATCTTCGCCGGGTGGAAGCGCAAGTGGTGACGAGCTATCTCGCCTCGATCTGCGGCAAGGAGGGTGTCGCCGCAGAACGGCCGGCGCTTGCCCTCATCGCGCGCGCGGCGGAAGGCTCGGTTCGCGACGCGCTCTCGCTCCTCGATCACGCGATTGCGCATGGGAGCGCTGCGCCGGGGGCCGTTACGGTGGAGAGCGTGCGCTCGATGCTCGGCCTTGCCGACCGCGCCCAGATCATCGATCTTTTCGAGGCCCTGATGCGCGGCAAGATGGCGCAAAGCCTCGGGCTCCTCAAGGATCTCTACGATCTTGGCGCCGATCCGGCGGAGATACTTTCGGCCCTTGCAGAATTCGTGCACCTTGTCACGCGCATCAAGCTCGTGCCGGGCGCGGCGCAGGACACCGCCCTTACGCCGGAAGAGAGCGCCCGCGGCGAAGAGTACGCCAAAGCGCTTTCGATACCGGTCTTGACCCGGGCCTGGCAGATTCTGCTCAAAGGAATACGTGAGGTCAGGGATTCCTCCCGGCCGCTCGCCGCCGCCGACATGGTGCTGGTGCGCATTGGCTTTGCCGCCGACCTTCCCGCGCCGGACGAGATTCTGCGCGAGCTTGCCCCGGGCGCAACCAGCAAAACCGGCCAGCCTGCTCAGCTCAACGAAAGGGCGCCCGCTCCAGACCCGGCACGCCCTGAGGGAGGGCCGCAGCCGCAAGCGCGATCTCCCGCGGCACTTTTGCGATTTGAAGACGTGGTGGGGCTCGCTGCGCGCCACCGTGATATTCAATTGAAGCTTGCGCTTGAACGCGATGTGAATCTCATCCATTTCGAGGATGGCCGGATCGAGTTCTCCCTCTCCCCAGGGGCTTCGCCGGGGCTTGCTCAAACGCTCATGAACAGGCTTTACGAATGGACGGGCAGGCGCTGGTCCGTTGAGATCTCGTCCGGGCCCGGCGCGCCGAGTCTCAAAGAGCAAGAAGAAGCAAGGGCGCGCGAGGCGTTGCGCGGTGTGCGCTCCGAGCCGCTCGTTCAGCGCGCGCTTGCGGCGTTCCCCGGCGCGGAAATCATTGCCATCCGCCCGGGTGCTCAGCTGCAGAGGCTGGCGAGCGCAGAGCGCGGCAGCGATGAAACCGGTCTCAGCGGCGAAATTGACGAGGATCCCTGAGCGGCTCTGCCCTCTTTGCCGCACGCAAAGGAAACAACCATGCGCGATATTTTCAACTTGATGAAGCAAGCTCAGGCTATGCAAGCGAAAATGCAGGAGATGCAGGCCGAAATGGAGCGTATCGAGGTCGAGGGCCAGGCCGGAGGCGGCATGGTGCGCGTGACCCTTACGGCCAAAGGTCAGATGAAGGCGCTCTCGATTGACGATCAGCTTCTCAAGGCGGACGAAAAGGTGATCTTGGAAGATCTCATCATAGTTGCGCACGAGGATGCACGTAAAAAGGCCGAGCGCCTCGCCGAGGAGAAGATGAAGGGCATGACCGCTGGCCTTTCCTTGCCGCCGGGGTTGAAACTGCCTCTCTAAAGAAAGCGCGGATCTCGTGGCTCGTCAGGCCGCAGGCCCTGAGATCGAGCGGCTCATTCAGCTGCTCGCGCGGCTCCCGGGTCTTGGCCCCCGCTCGGCAAGGCGCGCGGCTCTTTACCTTGTCCGCAAGCGCGATGAGCTCTTATTTCCGCTCTCGGATGCGCTGTGCAACGTGCGCGACAAGATCGTCACTTGCCAAATCTGCGGCAACATCGATAGCTGCGATCCCTGCACGATTTGCCGAGACGAGCAGCGCGACCGCAGCACGCTCATCGTGGTTGAGACGGTGGCCGAGCTCTGGGCGATCGAGCGCGCCGGAATCTTAAATGCGCGCTATCATGTCCTCGGGGGAACGCTTTCGGCCCTCGATGGCACTGGCCCGAAGGAGCTCAACTTCGCATCGCTCCCGCTCCGCATTGCGCAAGAGGGGGTCAAAGAGGTTATCCTCGCGCTCAGCGCCACGGTCGAGGGACAGATCACCGCCCATTATGTGGCCCGGCTTTTGCTGGACTTGGGTGTCACGATCACCCGTCTCGCTCATGGAGTGCCGGTCGGCGGCGAGCTCGATTATTTGGATGAGGGGACGATTGCCGCCGCGGTCCGCAGCCGCACGCCGTTTTGATGCCAAAGCTTGGCCGGCTTCACAATTTCCCCTCGAGTGGCCTTTAAGTCTTCTGCGTGCCAAAATGGTGGGGCGAAGCAGCCAAATGAGGGAGACGCACCCATGGCTAATCCGTTCGTGCATGTCGAGTTGACGACACCCGACGTCGATCGGGCAAAATCGTTCTATTCAGCTCTGTTCAGCTGGAAGCTCGACGATATGGAAATGGCTCCCGGATTCACTTACACAATGATCCGCGTTGGCGAAGGCACCGGCGGCGGCATGATGAAGACGCCTGCGCCGGGCGTCCCCACGGCTTGGCTGCCTTACGTCCTGGTCGATGATGTCGAGGCCGCGACAGCCAAAGCAAAATCACTTGGCGCCACGGTTTGCAAGGAGGTGACGGAGGTGAAAGAAGCAGGCTACTTTTCCATCATCCAGGATCCGGCGGGCGCCGTGATCGGGCTCTGGCAGCCGAAGGCGCGGTGACGCTTCTTCTGCGCAGGCAAGCGGGCACTGCGGAGGCGGAGTCTTCGCAGCCGCCACACTGCTTGCCCGTCCGGGTCTATTATGAGGATACGGATTTTTCGGGCTACGTTTATCATGCGTCCTATTTGCGTTTCCTCGAGCGCGGCCGCACCGAGTTTTTGCGCGCGCGGGGCATCGAGCATCGCGGAATGTTCACGAATGGCGCGCCCGGCGGACTCTTTTTCGTCGTCCGCTCGATGATCATCGATTTCCTAAAGCCCGCCTTCATGGACGACGCGCTCTTGGTCGAGACGGGAATTGCGAGGGTGGGGGGCGCGTCGGTCGAGATGGCGCAAAGGATCCGGCGCGAGTCCGGCTTGGTGCTGACGGCGAAGGTTAAGGTTGGCCTGGTACAAAGCGGAAAACCGATGCGGATTCCAGAAGAAGTTCTTGCACGGCTTAAGTTGACGGCCGTGATCTCCAAGAATATTGTTGAAAATTCTAAGCTCTAGAGCGTGAGCTAACCTGGTATTAAGCACATTCTGGGCTAAACTCGGTTGTACCTGCTTGCCAAGACGTGGCTGGGCCTTGGGCCAAAGAGAGCCAGGCCGCAGAAATGACTGATTTTCCTCCCATAAAGGCGCGCGTTGTTCCCCCAGTGAGCGAGGATTAATGGAATGAATCCTGCCGATGTTGCCGCCTCCCTGACGCCGCCTGCCATGGAGATGTCGCTTCTTGGAATGTTCTTATCGGCCCATCTCGTGGTTAAGCTGGTGATGGTCGGGCTGCTTGGCGCGTCGGTTTGGTGCTGGGCGATTATCATCAACAAGGTTTTGCTGTTTGCACGGTTTGACCGGGCCATCGCCAAATTTGAGGAGGTCTTTTGGTCCGGCACTTCGCTCGACGAGCTCTATTCGACCCTCTCCTCGCGGCCGGCAGCCGGCATGGCCGCCTTGTTTGTGGCGGCCATGCGGGAATGGCGGCGCTCGGTGCAGAGTGCCGCCTCGTCTTTCGTGGGGCTGCAGGCGCGAATCGAGAAAGTGCTCGATGTTTCGATTGCACGTGAGGTAGAAAAGCTCGAATCGAGCCTTCTCGTGCTCGCGACCGTTGCGTCCGCCGGGCCGTTCATCGGCCTTTTCGGAACGGTCTGGGGAATTATGACATCCTTCCGCTCAATCGCGGTCTCGCGCAATACATCCCTTGCGGTCGTTGCTCCAGGCATTGCAGAAGCCCTTTTTGCGACGGCGATCGGACTGTTTGCGGCGATCCCGGCCTTGATCGCGTACAACAAATTCCAGGGCGAGGTCGCCAAGAAGCAGGCTCGGCTCGAAGGATTTGCGGACGAGTTCTCAGCCATTCTCTCGCGCCAAATCGATCAGCGCAGCGTGCAAGAGAAGGCCGCCGCCTAGGGCCTGCCGCAGCCCCCATTCCGGGGTATTGCTGGCCGCAAATTTTGATATTTTGAATGGAGTGACGAATGGGAATGCAGAGCATGCAAATCGGTCATCAGCGCAGAAGAGGCCGGCGGGGGGTCCCCCGGTACCGCGCGATGGCTGAGATAAACATGACCCCCTTTATAGATGTCATTTTGGTCCTTTTGATCATTTTCATGGTGGCCGCGCCTCTCCTTGCAACGGGCGTTGCCATTGACTTGCCGAAGACCAAAGCCGCAGCCCTCAACATCGAGCACAAGCCAATCTCCGTGGCCGTCGATGACAAGGGTTCTGTTTATGTCATGGATCAGCCCGTTCAAATCAGCGGGCTTGCCGACAAGCTGAAAGAAGTCGCAACAGCGGATGCCGATGAGCGGATTTATGTTCGTGGAGCAAATCAAGTGAACTATGGCCGGGTCGCGGAGGTGATGTCGATCATCACCGCTGCTGGCTATAAGAAAGTCGCTCTGGTCACGGATCCGAACAAGAACTAATCCTCGATGCGTTTGCCCGGAAATCCAGGATTTGCGATATCGGGCGCCGCGCATACCGCCCTTTTGGCCCTTGCCCTGATTTCTTTCTCCCGCACGCCGCAGCTGGGCGATAATCAGGAATCGATTCCGGTTGCAATTCTCAGCGGCGAGCAATTCAATCAAATCATGAAGGGGGAGAAAACTGCTCCCGAGATCAGGCCGCAAAAGCGAAGCGAGAAACTTGCTGAAGCCGAAGAGCTCGCCTCGGCACCCTCGCCCCGCGATGCGCAAAAGGAAGTCCCCGCGCCCCCTTCCCCCAGCAAGCGCCAGCCGGATCAGGGTAAAATCGAGAAGGAAGAGCCTCATCCCGCTCAGAGCGCCCCGCCGCAAACCGCGCAGCCCCAAAAGGAGAGTGCAAAGCCGGCGGCCAAACCGGATCATGTAAAGAAAGCCGCGCCGCAGCCGAAGCCGCCCGCGGATCAAGAGGAGGCGGAAGAGGCCGCGAAACCTGCGGCGGAGGAAGCGTCCAAAGCCACGCGCAATCCCGAACCGAAATTCAGGCTCGATCAGGTGGCAAAGCTTCTCCAGCAAGAGAAGCAAAAGGAAATGCAAAAGCCCGCCGCAAGGGTCAAATCCGGCGACGAGGCGAAAGAGCCGCAACACAAATTAGACCTCAGCGATATCGCGAGATTTCTGAGCAAAGAGGAGCCGCATCGCAAGCAGTCGAGCAGCCGCGCGCTCAATCAACTCGCGTCTCTTGGCTCGCCAACGGCTAGCGCGGCGCGGATGTCGCCGTCGCTATGGAGCCAGCTCGACGGCCTGCTTCAGGAGCAGTATAGGAGATGCTGGAATTTTGCGGGCCTCGGCGGGCAGCAAAAATACGTGCCAGAGATCCACGTCGAATACACCCAGGAAGGAGCGCTGGCCGGCGAGCCGCAGCTGCTTAATCCGCCAACCGACCCTAATCTGCGGCCGCTCGCGGAAAGCGCGATGCGGGCTGTGCGGCGGTGCGATCCGCTCCGTATTCCCGCCCAATATCAGCCCTATTACGATCAATGGAGACGGCGAATCGTGCGCTTCGATCCAGAGGAGATGCTGTGAATCTATTGAGTGCTCTTTGGCGTGCTTTGGTTCCGCGCAACATGAAACATAAAGGCTTGCGTTTGGCAGCCTGCGTTGCGGCCGCCGCTTTGCTCACTTGCGTACATGCCGTTTCAGAGGCATTGGCGCAGCAGGAGCGCTACCTCGACGTGCGCCGCGGAGAGTTCTCGCCGATTCCGATCGCCATTACCGCATTTGCCGGAGATAGCGCGCAAAGCAATCTCGTCACCGGCATTATCACCAACAATCTCAAACGGTCCGTCTTTCTTTCGCCGCTCGATCCCAAAACATTTCCCGAGCCAGCGGCAAGCCCCGATCAAGTGCCGCATTTTGATGTTTGGCGTGCGATCAATGCGCAATTCGTGGTGACCGGCCGCGTAAGCCATGCTGCCGATGGCAGGCTGCAGACAGAATTCCGGCTTTGGGACACAACGAGCGGATCGCAAGCTGCTGGCAGCCAATATGTGACCGACCCAAATAATGCGCGGCGCGTTGCGCACATCATCTCGGATGCGATTTTCTCGCGCATAACCGGCGAAAAAGGATTTTTCGACACCCGCGTGGCGTTCGTCGATGAGACAGGACCGCGCGAGCACCGCCGTAAACGGCTCGCCATCATGGATCAGGATGGCGCCAATGTGCGCTATCTCACTCGCGGCGATGATCTTGCTGTGACGCCTAGATTCTCGCCCTCCTCTCAGGACGTCACCTACATGTCATTCGGTGCAGCCGACCCGAAGGTCCTGCTGCTTAACGTTGAGACCGGCCAGCGCGAGGTCGTCGGCAATTTTCCGGGCATGACTTTTTCGCCGCGTTTTTCTCCGGACGGGCAAAAGATCGTCATGTCGCTCTCCCAGGGCGGATCATCGAACCTCTTCACCATGGATTTGCTTTCGCGCACGACGACGCGCCTATCCGATTCGAATGCCATCGACACCTCGCCATCTTATTCGCCCGACGGGACACAGATGGTCTTTGAGTCGGATCGAGGCGGCAGTCAGCAGCTCTACGTGATGTCGGCAAACGGCGGCAATCCGAGGAGAATTTCTTTCGGCGAAGGACGCTATGCCACGCCCGTCTGGTCGCCCAAAGGCGACTACATTGCTTTCACGAAGCAGAAGGGCGGCTCCTTTGCCATAGGCGTCATGCGCCCCGATGGAAGCGGGGAGCGAATCCTCACGGAAGGCTTTCACAACGAAGGCCCGACCTGGGCGCCTAACGGGCTCTTCCTCATGTTCTTTCGCGACCCCGGAGGGCAGGGCGGCCCTAAGCTTTACATGACGGATATTTTCGGGCGCGCGGAATTTCCCGTGCCGACCCAAAACTATGCCTCCGACCCCTCCTGGAGCCCTCTGCTCAATTGAGCTAAGAACGCTCAATCAAGAGTTGAGGTGTTCGAAGCCCTTACTCCGCGCATTTTATGGTTTACGAATCGCTTCATGTGGTGTAATGGTTAACATTACTAGTTAACCATCTCAAAGCGTTGCAATTTGCCGGAGGCTCCGGGCCTTCACCTTGGCCGCATTCTCGCCAAACCTCAGGCTAACATTAACCACGTCTTAACCTTATCAACCTTTGCTCAAATGCAACGCTTTCGGGTTAGCTCCGATCAAGGTTGACGGAACATTCCTTTAACCAAAGGCAGGCTACGACCTAGGACCTGCATGCGATCAGAGAAGGACGATGCGATGAGCTTTCTTCAACGGACCGGCGAGCTAAAATTCGCGGCCGTTTTGGCTGCTGCCCTCGCAATTTCCGCCTGTGCCAAAAATCCGGCTGAGGATCCCGCAGCTCTCGCCGGCGTGGCCGGCGGCCGCGCGGCGCCGGGCAGCCCTCAAGATTTCGCTTCGAATGTGGGCGACCGCGTCTTTTTCGATACCGATTCGAGCGAGCTCACACCTACGGCACAGGCCACGCTTACGAAGCAAGCGGCCTGGCTCCAGCAATACAACCGCTATAACATAACCATCGAAGGGCACGCCGACGAGCGTGGCACACGCGAATACAACTTTGCGCTTGGCGCGCGGCGGGCCGAAACGACGAAGGAATATCTGGTCGCCCGCGGCATTCCTGCCTCTAGGATTAGAACGATTAGCTATGGGAAAGAGCGGCCAGTTGCGGTATGCAATGACATTTCTTGCTGGTCGCAAAACCGGCGTGCCGTGACCGTGCTCGCCGGGGGGATCAGCTGAGCCTGGATCTATGAGTGGCCAGTCCGGCCAAGAGCCGGAAGCCCGGGGGGCTTAAGTGCTGCGGCACTGCCGGCAGGCTAGCCAGTGCGATCGCAGACCACTCTTCTTAGAGCCCCCCAACGGCTTCGGCCTCCTCGGTCCAAAGGCCCGGCCCTATTCCGCGGCAGCCGCTTTCCCATCTTCTGCGGCCACGCCTCCGGCCTCGTCGCCGGGAACATAATTTAACACCGGCGCAAGCCAGCGCTCGACTTCGGCAACGCTCATCCCTTTGCGGCGCGAATAGTCCTCGACCTGGTCGCGCTCGACCTTGGCCACCCCGAAGTAATGTGCCTCCGGATGGGCGATATAGAGCCCGGAGACGGAGGAAGCCGGCCACATGGCGAAGCTTTCGGTCAGGCCGACACCAATCCTCTTTTCTGCATCGAGTAGCCGGAAAAGCGTCGCCTTTTCTGTATGATCGGGTTGCGCCGGATAGCCAGGCGCAGGGCGGATGCCGCGATAGGCCTCGTTGACGAGCTCCTCACCGGATAAGCGCTCGTCAGGAGCATAGGCCCAGAATTCGCGCCGCACCCGCTCGTGCATGCGCTCGGCAAAGGCCTCGGCAATCCGGTCGGCGAGGGCCTTCACCATAATCGAGCCATAGTCGTCGTTTGCCCTAGCGAAGCGGTCGGCGATCTTGTTCTCCTGCGCTCCCGCGGTGACGACAAAGCCGCCGGCATAATCGGCTTTGCCGCTCTCCGCTGGAGCGATGAAGTCGGCAAGCGCGAGATTGGGCTTCCCATCGCGGCGCTGCAGCTGCTGGCGAAGCGTGAAAAAGGTCGCAAGCTCCGAAGTCCGCGACTCCCCCCTATAAAGCTTAATGTCGTCGCCTGCGCTGTTCGCGGGCCAAAACCCGATGACGGCCTTGGGATCGAACCAGCGCTCCGCGATGGCGCGGCCAAGCATCCCCTGAGCGTCAGCATAAAGCTGCCGCGCGGCCTCGCCTTTCTCTGGATCATTCAGAATCGCGGGAAAACGGCCGCGCAGTTCCCAAGTTTGGAAGAAAGGTGTCCAATCGATGTAAGGGACAAGCTCTTCGAGATCGTAATGCCGGAACACCCGCGTCCCGGTAAAGACGGGCCGCGGCGGATCATAGCTTGCCCAATCCGGCCTGAAGGCGTTGGCGCGCGCTTTCGCTAAGGGCACGCGCTGTTTGTCAGCCTCCGAACGCCGGTGCGCTTCCGCGAGCTTCGCATATTCGGATTTGACCGTCTCGATAACCGCGCCGCGCGAAGTTTCCGAGAGCAGAGACTGAACGACGCCCACTGCGCGGCTCGCGTCGCTCACATAAACGGTTTGGCCATTGCGGTAATTCGGATGAATCTTTACGGCCGTATGCACGCGGCTCGTCGTCGCGCCGCCGATCAAAAGCGGCACATCAAATCCCTCGCGCTCCATTTCGGAGGCGACAAAACACATTTCGTCGAGCGAGGGCGTGATCAGACCTGAGAGGCCGATGGCATCGACCTTTTTCTCCCGCGCGGCGCTCAAGATCTTTGCCGCGGGCACCATGACGCCGAGATCGATGATCTCGTAATTGTTGCAGGCGAGGACAACGCCAACGATATTCTTGCCGATATCATGCACGTCCCCCTTGACAGTTGCCATCAGGATCTTACCGGCACTCGCCCGCTCGCCGCCGCCGTTGCGCCGTTTGTCCTCCTCCATAAAGGGCAAAAGATAAGCAACCGCCTGCTTCATCACCCGCGCGGATTTCACCACTTGCGGCAGGAACATTTTGCCCGAGCCGAAGAGATCTCCGACGACATTCATGCCCGCCATTAACGGCCCTTCGATGACATCGAGCGGCCTTGCGGCACGACCGCGCGCGTCCTCGACATCCTGTTCGATAAATTCCGTGATGCCATTGACGAGCGCGTATTCCAATCGCTTCTCGACGGGCTGATCGCGCCAGGCGAGATCTTTTTCCACGGATGCTGCCGTTTGACCCCTATAGCTTTCGGCCAAAGCAAGCAGTCTTTCTGTCGCGTCCGGGCGGCGGTTGAGAACGACATCCTCGCAGGCTTCGCGCAGCTTCGGCTCGATTTCCTCATAAACCGGAAGCTGTCCCGCGTTGACGATTCCCATGTCCATGCCCGCGCCGATCGCATGATAAAGGAACACGGAGTGCATGGCCTGGCGGACAGGCTCGATGCCGCGGAACGAGAAGGATAGGTTTGAGACGCCGCCGGAGATATGAACGAGAGGAAAGCGCTTCTTCAGCTCGCGCGCGGCTTCGATAAATTCCACGCAGTAATTATTATGCTCCTCAATGCCGGTCGCGACAGGGAAAATGTTGGGATCGAAAATAATGTCCTCGGGCGGAAATCCGGCCTCCTGCGTCAATATCGCGTAGGCGCGCGAGCAAATCTCTATTCTGCGCGCGAGGGTATCCGCCTGGCCCTGCTCATCGAACGCCATCACAACCGCGGCCGCGCCATGCGAGCGCACGGTCAGCGCCTCGCTGATGAACTTTTCCACTCCCCCTTTAAGCGAGATCGAATTGACGATCGCCTTTCCCTGCACGCACTTAAGGCCGGCTTCGATGACCGCGAAATTAGAAGAGTCGATCATCACCGGCACGCGGGAAATATCGGGCTCGGCCGCAATGAGGTTCAAAAACTCGGCCATTGCGTGCTCGGAATCGAGCAGGCCCTCGTCCATATTGACATCAATGATTTGCGCGCCCATCGCCACTTGATCGCGCGCAACGTCAAGCGCGGCCGCATAATCACCTTCCTTGATCAATTTGCGGAACTTGGCGGAGCCGGTCACGTTGGTGCGCTCGCCGATGTTGACGAACGGGATCTCGCGGGTGAGCGTGAAGGGCTCAAGTCCAGACAAGCGCAGCAAAGGATTGGGTTTTGGCACCGGGCGGGGCTTTACCCCTTTGACCCGCTCAGCAATTGCGCCGATGTGGGCTGGAGTCGTGCCGCAGCATCCGCCGACCACATTCACGAGGCCAGCTTCGGCAAACTCGCCGACGAGCGAGGCCATATATTCGGGGCTCTCGTCATAGAGGCCAAACTCGTTGGGGAGCCCTGCATTAGGATAGGCGCAGACAAGCGTGCCGGCCACGCGCGCGAGTTCCGCAAGGTGAACGCGCATCTCGCGCGCGCCAAGGGCGCAGTTAAGCCCCACCGTCAATGGCTGGGCGTGTTGCAGCGAGTACCAGAATGCCGTTGGTGTTTGGCCCGAGAGCGTACGCCCGGAAAGATCCGTTATTGTGCCCGAAATCATCAGCGGCACGCGATCGCCGCGCGCCCGGAACACATCCTCGGCAGCAGCGACTGCCGCTTTGGCATTCAGCGTATCGAAGATGGTCTCCATAATTAAAATGTCCGCGCCCCCCGAAAGGAGTGCTTCCGCCGCCTCAGCGTAAGCCGCGCGCAGATCATCAAAGGTTACGGCGCGAAAACCGGGATTGTTCACATCGGGCGAGATCGACGCGGTACGGTTTGTTGGCCCGAGAGCGCCCGCCACGAAGCGGCGGCGGCCATCACGGCGTTCCGCCTCCTCGGCCGCCTCGCGCGCAAGCTTCGCGGAAGCAAAGTTCAGCTCCGGAACGAGTGCTTCCATGCCGTAATCGGCCTGCGAGATGCGGTTCGAGTTAAATGTATTCGTCTCGATGATGTCGGCGCCGGCATCGAGATAAGCAAGATGAATGCTCTTGATCGCCTCGGGCTGCGTAAGGCTCAAAAGATCATTGTTGCCGCGAAGATCGCGCGGCCAATCGGCAAAGCGCTCGCCGCGGAAATCGGATTCCTCGAACTTATACTGCTGGATCATAGTGCCCATGGCACCGTCGAGGATTAAGATCCGATCTTGCGCAATGGCACGGACCGCCGCGCTGATGTCACCTCTGGACAATTTCTCGCTCATCAGGCGGCCTTTTGTTCCGCCCGGGGACGAAGCCCCAGCAAATAGCAGATCGCATAAACAAGATCCGCACGGTTCATGGTATAGAAATGAAATTCCTTGATCCCGTGATCGACAAGATCGAGCACCTGTTCGGCCGCAACGGTCGCCGCGACAAGCTTGCGCGTTTCTGGGTCGTTGTCGAGCCCCTCGAAGCGGTCGGCGAGCCACCGGGGCACGCTGGCTCCTGCGCGCTTGGCGAATCTGGCCGTCTGCTTGAAATTCTGCACAGGCACAATTCCGGGCGTGATGGGGATGTCGATCCCGCGGCTTCGCACCCGGTCGAGAAATCGCAAATAAATCCCGTTCTCGAAGAAGAATTGCGTGATCGCGCGGCTGGCTCCGGCGCCGATCTTGGCTTTCAAAAAATCGATGTCGGCCTCGGGCGAGAGGCTATCCGGATGGGGTTCGGGGTAGGCCGAGACCGAAATTTCGAAATCGGCAATCCGTTTGATCCCGGCGACAAGCGCGGCAGAACTCTCATAGCCGTCAGGATGGGGGTGGAACTTGGCCCCAGGCCCGTCCTGCGAGTCGCCCCTTAAGGCAACGATATGGCGCACGCCAATGTCCCAGTAGCCTTTTACGATCGAATCGATCTCCTCGCGTGCCGAGGCGACACAGGTCAGATGCGCGGCAGGCCTTATCAACGTCTCCCTAAGGACTCGGGCAACCGTGGAATGGGTGCGCTCGCGAGTCGAGCCGCCGGCCCCATAAGTCACGGAAACAAAAGCAGGCCCAAGCGGCGCGAGGCGTTTGATCGATTGCCACAGGATGTGCTCCATCTCCTCCGTCGCCGGCGGAAAGAATTCGAAGGAGACCGAGATATCCGGATGCCCGGAGCGGCTTGGTCTTGGATAGCTGCAAAAGAGCGTTTCGTTCATGCGACTTCCCGCGTTGAGAGTGGCAACGGATCGGCAAGGATCCGCCGGTCGCGGCCAAGCCAGAGCGATACGGTGAGCTTGCCTGACTCGCGCGGCTCCGGCGCAAGGGCCTCGCTCGAAATCAAATCGAGACCAGCGGCTTGCATAAAGCCCGCGACTTCCTCGACGGCAAAGCCAAGGCGCCTATGCGCATGAACGCTGCGCAGCGCTTCTTCCTCATGAGGCGCAAAATCGACGATGAGGAGCCGCCCGCCGGGTCGCAAGGCGCGGGCGGCCTCGCGGATCGCGCGCAAAGGATCGTCGAGATAATGCAGGACCTGATGGATGATGACGAGATCGTAGAAATTTGGCTCGACGGGAACGGCATAGATATCGCCTTGCCGCAATTGGACATGGCGCAGCCCCGCCCTCTCGATGCGCACGCGGGCAAGGCTCAACATCTGCGGCGAGGAATCGATGCCGACGGCCTTCGCTGCGCCCGGCGCCAAGAGCTCGAGCATCCGGCCGGTTCCAGTTCCAAGGTCGAGCAGAGCATGAATGGGTGAAGCGGCGACGGCGTTGCGGACGGCCTCCTCGACGCGCTCTTCCGGAACATGCATGGCCCGCAGCTCGTCCCAATTCGCCGCATGGGTAGCGAAGTACCGCGCCGCCTGCTCGGCGCGGGCGTGCCTTACTTCGGCCAATCGCGCGCGGTCGGCGGAAAGGGGCGGCTCCTTGGCCGCAAGCCGTGCGATGAGGTCGCGCGCTACTCCGGCCGCCGCTCCCGTCTGCGCAAGACGGAAAAAGACCCAGGCGCCTTCCCGGTGGCGCTCGACGAGGCGCGCCTCGGCGAGAAGCTTCAAATGGCGGGAGATGCGCGGCTGCGACTGGCCCAGGATCGCCACGAGCTCGCTCACGGTGAGCTCGGCTTCCGCCAGGAGAGCCAGAAGCCGCAGGCGCGTTGCTTCACCGGCTGCGGCAGCGGCAGCAAGGAGGGCGGGAAACGGCAAAGACTCAGGCATTCGGACCTCAGGGTGGAGAACAATATGCACATATCTTTATATGTGTAAAGAGGGCTTGGAGGCCTGTAAATTCCAGTTCTGCCTTGATAACGCCCGGCTGAAGGCTAGAACCATGGGTCGATCAAACGCAATCCAAGGAGGATCTCATGAGAATTGTAACGCGATTGATTGCCGCCGCCGCTTTTGCCTTCGCCGCCAGTCAACTCAGTAACGCCCAGGTGCAGACGAACCCGCCGAGCGGAGGAGCGGCGCCGGCGGCCCCGGCAGAGTCAAAACCTAAAAAGAAGCCGATGTCCCCGGAGATGGCGGAAATGAAGGCTAAGGCCAAGGAGTGCTCGAAAAAGGCTGATGAAAAGGGCCTGCACGGAAAGGCGCGCAAAGAATTTCGCGAAAAGTGCAAGCACGGCGAGGAGTAGGTCTACGCAGCATTGCCGCTCGATTGACCAGCGGCATACCCGCAGCGCCGGGGGCGGGACCTCGCCCCGCCCTTACCATCGCGGCGCGCCGGCCAAACCGGCTCGCGGCTCCTGACTCAATCCGGAAGCTTGCCGGCCGGAGTCAGCCTATCGACTGCCTGCGGGAGCACCTCCGCCAATTTGCGTTTGAGCTCTTCTGGCTGCATCCCGAGTTTTGCCGCGATCTGATTGATGAGTTCCGGCCCGACGCCGTGGCTCACTTGATCGGGCGTTATCGGCTGATTTGGTCCACTCGATACCCAGGATTGAACGATGCCGCCGAGGCCGCGCTGCTGAAAATTCGCAGCAAGACCGGTAAGCCCGCCATTCTTCTCGATGATGTCGTTAACGGCAGTGACGAGCGCAGCACCAATCGTGCCGCCTAGAAGCCCATCTAAAAGACCCATTTCGCCCTCCTTCCACTGCGATTAAGAATTTGAGGAAAACGAAGCCGCGCCTGGCTTTTGCCCGGCGAAGGCCGCTCCCAGCTTATCGGAACGCCGGGTCAAAGCAAGATCGTCTGCCGCTTCTCCGGTTCTTGTGCTGAATTCTAAGCCTGCCACAGCCGCGAATTTTTCCCCCGTTCAGGGAACAGTTGCCCTCCTGCGCAGTTAAGCCCGGCGAAACCTAAGCATTCGCGGCTTTTGGCTGGCCGGGGTTTTTAGGGAGGCGGAGCAATGAATTTAGGCAAGTCCTTGATTGCGGAATTTCTTGGAACATTTTGGCTCGTTTTCGGGGGTGTCGGAAGCGCCCTGCTTGCCGCCTCGGCCCCGCTGCATGGCATTGGCTGGAGCGGGGTCGCCCTTGCTTTCGGCTTGACCGTGCTGACGGGAATCTACGCGTTCGGTCCGATTTCGGGAGGCCATTTCAATCCTGCCGTGACAATTGGTCTTTGGGTGGCCGGGCGCACGCGAACTTCATCTGTCTTGCCCTACATTATCGTTCAAGTTGCGGCGGCGATTGGCGCGGCTTTCGTTCTCAAATACGTAGCCGGCGGCCATGCTGGATTTGAGATTGGCGCTTTCGCCTCGAATGGCTTTGGGGATCTCAGTCCCGACAAATACGGACTCCTTGCGTGTGCCATCACCGAGTTCGTCGTCACCTTCTTTTTTGTAATTGTGATCATTGGCGCGACATCGCCGATCGCCCCGGCTGGGTTTGCAGGAATTGCGATTGGCTTTGCGCTGACGCTTGCCAATCTCGTCGCGATTCCAGTGACCAACGCCTCGGTTAATCCAGCACGCAGCACCGGTCCAGCTTTGATTGCAGGAGCGGCTTATGTCCATCAGCTGTGGCTCTTCTGGGTAGCTCCCATCGCAGGCGCGCTGGTCGCGGGCCTGATCGGCCGGGTTCTTTATACGGAGATCCCAGAGCCGGCCAGGGGCGAAGTCAGTCCGAGCGGCAGAGCGAGGACGGCGGCTCCACGATAACACTACTCCGTTCGGAGGCTTCGAAAGGCGGATTGGACTCCGCCGACAGTCTGGTGTGCATTCGGTGCCTCCGGTGCATTCAATGGCGGCTCTGCTTTCAGGCGCACTGAGCCAGCAGAAAGGGGGTGTCCGGCGGCAAAAAGCGGAACCAGAGCATTACGAGAATTTTTTGCCTCACAAGCGGTGCCTCCGATCAAGAGGATTTTTGGGGGGATTTTATTCATGAGGAAACTTCATCTCATTGCGGGATTTGCGGCTGCGTATGCCGCGTTTATGATGCCGCAAGCAAAAGCGGCAGACGTTTCTGAAAGAATCCTCTACTCCTTTTGCAGTCAGCCAAGCTGCAGCGACGGCGCTAATCCCTATGCCGGGCTGATCGCCGACAGGGCCGGTCATCTTTATGGCACGACCTTTAATGGCGGCGCGTCCGGACTCGGCGTCGTGTTCGAGTTATTGCCGGGCGGAAGACAGAGGGTGCTGCACTCGTTCACCGGTCCCGACGGGGCTCATCCCTATGCCGGCTTGATCGGCGACAGCAGCGGCAATCTCTATGGCACGGCGGCGCAGGGCGGCACGTCGGGATTGGGCGTGGTGTTCAAGCTCTCTCCTGGCGGGGCCTATACAGTGCTGCACTCTTTCGCGGGCAGCGATGGCGCTAATCCTTACGCGGGCCTGATTGCCGTTTCCGGCAGCTCCGGCGCTGCTCTATATGGCACGGCCTACAACGGCGGCGCATCGGGACGTGGCGTGGTGTTCAAGCTCTCGCCGGACGGGAGCGGGTATAAAGTGCTGCACTCCTTCGCGGGGGGCGCAACCGACGGCGCTTACCCCCAGGCCAGCTTGACCGTAGCTGGCAGCAGCCTCTATGGCACGACGTATCTGGGCGGCACATGCGGGGCGGGCCAATGCGGCGTCGCGTTCAAAGTGTCGCCGGACGGGAGCACTTATCAAGTGCTGCACGTCTTCACGGGCGTCAGCGACGGGGCCTATCCTGAGGCCGGTCTCATTGCCGACAAGGACGGCAACCTCTATGGCACGGCGTTGAGCGGCGGCAGCGGTTGCGCTTGGGAATTCATCGGATGCGGAACGGTGTTCAAGATTTCACCGAACGGCAGCGCAGCTGGGCTTTACTCCTTCTGCATCGACGGGTTTCTCTGCAGTGACGGAGCTATGCCCGTAGCTGGTGTCATTGCCGGCAAGGACGGCAACCTCTATGGCACGACCTTTACGGGCGGCTCCAAGTCCCATGGTGATGCCCCCGGATCTGGCGTGGTGTTTAAGCTTTCGCCGAACGGAACCGAGGCGGTGCTTTATGCCTTTTCGGGCGGCAGCGACGGGGCTTTGCCGTTCGCCGGCCTGATTGCACTCAGGGGCGGCCGCCTTCTTGGGACAACAGTTTCCGGCGGAAGGTCAGGAAATGGAGCCGTCTTCGAGCTGCTTGGCACCGGCATCAGGCCCGGTCAAATCCGTTGACCGAAATGACAAACAGCTTTTCGCGCAACCCGCGGGGGCTGCCTTTGCCTGAGCCAAAATCTTAATGGTGGGCGCGACAGGGATTGAACCTGTGACCCCTCCCGTGTGAAGGGGTTACGGGGGTCAATGATTTCAATGACTTACGGCTTGCACGTACTGCTTTCCACGGATTTTCCACGAGCCTCGATCGCGGCCGCAGTGGCTGGTGTCGAGCCGCGCGGGACGAGCTTGATTTTCCGTTTGCTTTCGGCGATCACGCGCGCCGCCATGGCCGCCCACGCGCCCACACAAAGCCAGCCAAGCTCTTTGGCCTCGTAGTCGTCCGCCGGATAGCCGAGCTCGATCTCATCGAGTTTTCCCGGGCTAAGTTTAGAGAGCTGCGCGAGCGTCTCGGCGGCCGCGCGACTTTGCTTGTGGATCAAAGAGCGCAGTTCGTCCAAGGCTCCCTCGGGGCAATTATTGCGCCCGGAGGACCATGATTTTACGGTGTCAATCCTGACGCCGTGAAACTCAGCGGCCTCTCTGTGAGAGAGGCCGGCGAGAGCGGCGAGGACGGAAAACGGAGTCATGGCAGGCGGCCTTTTGGCCCGGCGAGCTCGCCCCGGACGGACCAGCCAGAGATCGGATCGAGGACAAGGGTTGGAAGGCCGGCCGGTTTCCACACTTCGATGGTGCGAAGAAATGCCGCGGCGCCATTGCGAACTTCCACGCCCTCGGCGGCTAATCTGCGCCGGAACTGTGAGGCGACCGGGAAGCGCTCCTCAATCAGATCCGCAGCCCAGTCTTTATTGAGCCCTGGATCGGCGAGAGAAAATCCGCGCCGGCTCACGGCTGTGACGAGCGGCTTGAGGCGAGAATCGGCTTGAAGGGCTGTGATCGTGTTGAGCTTGCCTTTCAGGCTGGATTCGTAAGGGGTGCGCATAATTAAATTCTCCAATTGAGATGATGAGCGGCGCTTAGAGCTCCGCCATGGGGATATCAGCGGCGGATGAGGCCCATGTCGCGCGCGATATCGCGGCGCATCTCGTCCATCATTTCGTGAATGTCGCGGCGGTCTTCGGCGAGGACGCCGAAGTCCTTAAGCGTCTCGCTGATCGCTTTTCCGCTCATATACTCGACCATCTCCTCGATATTATCGAAGGTCTCGTGGTCGTCGAGCTTTGTGTAATCAATGCGGCCGGAATTGACGGCTTCGATCAGCCTGGCTTTGAGGGTGGCGGTCATTTTGGCTTCTCCAACTTGCAGCGGGCCGTTCCCGCCGCGTCAACAAGGCTATAATACACCAATAGTGTATGGCGTCAAGCCTTTTTGGGCCTCAGCCGGACTTTTTTTGCCAGACATTTGGCAGCAGATCCGCGCGGCGTGCCTCTTCGCTCTGGATGGCGTGCTCGTAGACGGCCGCGGATTGGCGGTCGCGCCAGGCGCCCGTCTCGAGGAGCGCGGTCGTATCGCAGCCGCCATAGCGGCGCATCCAGGCGCCCCAGGTGTGGCGGAAGGCATGGAAAGCCACGCGCGGCGGGATCACCACGCCGGCGCGCTCCGCGGCCTTGTCGAGCCAGGCATAAAGCCGCCCATTTTTCCTAAACCTGAAAAGCCTCCCCTGCCGGTCGAGTCCGCGCGGGTGCGCCGCCAGAGCCGCCACCAGCACGGGCGGCAGATGGATCAAGCGCGGATCGCCGTTTTTCGTATCTGGAGAATAGGCCCATGCCTCGGAGAGATTGACATTGGCGAGGTCGATCTCTTGCGCCTCGGAAAGGCGGCAGCCGGTATAAAGCAGAAAGGCTAGGAAGAGGCTGAATTCTTCATCCTGCGCCTCTGCGGCGGCCAAGAGGCGGCCTGCCTGCTCCGGCGTGAAGAAGAAGAGCCGCCGTGCCCCGCGCCCGCCCTTGGGCCTCCGCAGTCGGTCGGCGACGCCCGCGAATTTCAAGATCGCCGAGACGGGCGAATAGACCTGCCGGTTGCGCGTCGCGGCCGAGGCGCGCGGATAGAGCGTGAATGCCGCCTCATCGATCGCCGCCTGATCGATTCTCGCAAGCGGCGTCTCGCCAAAATGCTCGGCGAGCTTTAAAATAAAGCGCTCTTCTCCGCCGCCCTCGATATATTTTAGGGCTGCCGAGGCGAAAGTTGGCGCGCCCGGTTTGGAAAAGGCGCCACGTTCGATTTCATCGCGGATTTGGGCGAGCTTTCTCCCCGCGAGTCTTTTGTCAGGCGTTCCCGCAGTGCAGTTAACGCGGATCCCGAGGTACGTGCCCCGGATCGTCCAGTTGGGCGATTTGCCTTGCCGGGGCGGGACGAGATTGAGGGGCACGGCAATTCCTCGATCAAAGCGGCAATGTCGGATTCGGTGAAGAGGCGCTTGCGGCCGGCCATCCTGCCATAGGGCCGCCCGCGCAAAAAGTCCTGCAGCCAGCGGCGCGAGACATGAAGCCGCGCAGCCGTCTCATCGAGAGTGAAAAGTTCGGCATCGGCGCGGCTCATTCGGTAAGCCACTCCGCGGGATAGATCGGCGGGCGGGGCTCGGATTTAGCAGGCCCTTCCCATGCAGCCATCGTGACGGGCGCAACCTCATCGGCGCAGCGCATGGCTTCCTGGACTTTTTCTTTTGACTCGCCCCGCAGCGCTCTCACGCGTGCCCAGCGCCAAACGAGAGCCGGGGCCTGCGGATCGCGAGCAAGGAGCACGAACATCGGTTCATCTGGTGCAGCATTCTCGTAGCAATCAAATTTTCCTGGATTCGTTTTCGTGCCCATTGATTCACTCCGGCAATTCGTTGTGCTCGAGGCCGTCGAGGAGGCGGCCGGCGCGCTTCTTGCCGGTGCGCTTTGCCGAGCCGTCTCTCATCGGTAGCCACTCGCCCCATTGCTTGAAAAAGAATGGGACATTTGCGGCCCGGCATTGATCACGTAGTGAAAGAATCCAGTCTCCGTGCATTGGCCGCGCGCGCGGGCCGCTCTCCCCGCCCGCGATTACGAGATCAAGCGACGGTCTCCGCGTGCGATCTTGGATATCGCCATTAAGAAACCTCGATAAATCAATGGCAGACAAAAGCGGCTCGCAGCTCCCAAACGCCGGGGCGCGTCTCGGCGAAGTCGAGGACTTTAGCCATGGCCGCCACCTTTCCGCGCCATGACGGCGCAGTAGGCCTTGGGGTCGACGCGTCCGCACCCCGTCGCGGGGTGAAGGACAGAAAACCAAAGCGCTCGCAGGCCGTAAATAAAACGCATCATGAGTGGTTCTCCTTGGATAGAAGTTGCTGGCGGCGCCGGTCGAGGGCCGAGCGGCCGGGCGGCGGATCGCCGAAATAGTAAGCGGGCAAGGCGTTTGGCCTGATGATGAAGGGTCCATCGCGCCGGAACCCTTTATCCTTCGGCGGCACGAAGGGCGGCGGCGCCTGCCTTTTCTCCTCTGGCCAGGTGAGCCGCGCGCCGATCGCGGCGGCGATTTCTTCCGCCGCCGCGCGGCCGAAGTTGGAGGAGCTCCAAAGGCTATGGACGTTGCTGGCGAAGGATTTTGGCATCGCCGGATCGATCGCCGCCATGATCGCGAGATTGGTGAGAGGCGGATGGTATTTGGCCGCGAGCGCGAGATGCGCGTAGCAATAGGCCCAGCGCTTGGTGCGCGAGATAAGAAGCGCGGCCTCAAGCGCGCGCGCCACGTCCGCGCGGAATCCTTCTGGCTCGTTCATGACGCGCGCTCCAGCCATTTGACGCGGGGAAGGGAAAGAAGGACAAGCTTTTTCGGCGCGTGAAGATTGCCGGTCAGGACAAAGCGGGAGATTTTCTCGACCGGCGGCAGAGGCCTGCCATATTTGTTTTTCGGCAACCTCTTGCCGCGCAGCATCGAGGCGCGGGCGTTGTGGTCCTGGCGTTTCATTGCATCCCTCTGACGAGCCTCCCGGGCGCGGCGCTCCGCCTCGCGGCGGAAGGCCATCGCGAGCTGCGGGTTAAGCCCATGCACGGCGGCGGCTAAGAGAAGAACGGCGAAGAGCGCCACGGTGAGGCAATCGATGGCGAAGAAAAGCGCGCGCATGACTGGCCTCATTGCGGCTGGTTTTGAATTGGCGTGGCCTCGAGCAGCGCATGGCGCTCGATTTGCTGGCTGAGCCAATAGCGCTCGCGCAAAAGCCGCTCCATCTCGGCCTTGGCTACCGCGACACGCTCGCCCCAGAATTTGGCGTCGCGGATCATCCGCTCGCATTCGGCAAGATGGGCTTCGCAATGGGCGAGCCTATTGATGAGGCGGGAGAACTCCTCGCTCATAGGCCGGCCTCCGCGAGCCGGGCCGACTCGGCGGCAAAACGCCGCGCGGCGGGGATGACGATCTTGCAGGCGGTCACCATCGCGCCGGCCTCGATCGCCATGCGGGCCCGCAGCAGATCATGCAAAAGCGCCTTTGCCCCGGCGCGGTATTCGAGAGGGTTTTTTTCGTTGGAAAAGGCTCTTTCGGCGCTTGCGAAGAGATCATCGAGGCGGGCCCTGAGCTCTGGCTCTCCGGTTCGCGGCGGCGGCAATGCTTGAGACATGACGCTCTCCATCAACTGATGGAGGCATATTGCCCATTTGGCAATTACGCGTCAAGTGCTATTTTTGCCTAATGTGCAATTTATGCCAAACGCAAAACAGCCGCGCGGCAAAGCTTTCTTACAATCGACTCAATCGATGATCTTGGCCACGATTGGGTAGGCCCCTGGCCATTCGGCCTTGGGAAGGAGGCGGCCCGCCGAATGGCCGCGCTCCGGCGCAAGCTCCTGCACTTTCCAGTCCACGCTCGTCGCGTCAAGAAGCCGGGCGATCACAACGCGCAGCGGTTTATGTCCCTTGCGTGAGCAAAAGAGCGTCTCGCGCGATTCGCGCGGCGGCAGATCCTCGTTCACGATGACGAGATCGTAGGGCTCGACGATCGGCGCCATGTTTTTGGTGGAGACGATGAGGCCATAGACCTCGGCGGCCTCGCGCAAAAACCACGGGCGCGGGACGCGGTCGACCGGGGCCGCGCTGACCTCCATTTCAGACCAGGACAGGGCCTTGCCGGCAAAGATTGGCACCAGCGCGGAACGGCGCGGGAAATAATTCTGCGCTTGTTCGGCGGCATCTTCGGCGAGCTGCGGCAGAAAGACGCCCCCGGTATTTGCTCCGGAGGGCACGAGATCGGTCTGATTGACATTGAGGGATTCGGCTAGCTTGGCGAGATTCTTGAGGGACACATTGCGTTCGCCGCGCTCCATCCGGGAGACATATTCCTTCGAGAGCCCGGTGATCTCAGCGAGTTGTTCTTGGGTTAAGCCGCGCTTTTTCCGCCATTCCCGAATTCTGTTCGCATTGCCCATTTAGCAATTATCCACAGGGATTCGTAAGGCATGAAGGGCCAAATGGGCAAAATAGGAGCTTGACAGGAATTTGCCTATTTGCCATGTTGTCAAAATGAACGCGCTTGAGGCCTATTTTGCCGAGACCGGCGATAATGCGACGAAGCTCGCGGAGCGGATTGGGCGCGCGCCAAGCTCGATTACACGCCCGCTGCGGGGCGAGCGCAATGCCAGCATGAACCTGGCGCTCGACGTCGAGCGCGGCACTGGAGGCCGCGTCACGGCCGCCGAGTTTTTGGCAATCTGCCTCAAAGCGAAGGAAGAAAGGTTAAGGTGCGGAGCTGGAGAGAGCCGCCCTTTTCTGGCGACGATGCGAGGCGAGAAATGTTTCAATTCCTGATGGGTGATACACTACCTCAAGTATTTCACGAGCCGTTCGACGGCGGCGAGGTGATTGGCGAGGACGAGGATGTCTATATCGAAGTGGCGAATGGATCGGTCGTGATGACCTATGAGCAGGCCTTTGCGCTCCTGCCCGCGCTCGGCTCGGTCCTATCGCGGATGAAGCATCAGCTTAAGAAATAAGGCGAAGGTAGGCGGGGCTGCCGCCTCCCCTTTTTTGCCCTGGTGCTGACGATTGGGCAATTAGGATAGAAATCATGTCTTCGTTTTTGCAATACTTCACGGGGCTCGGCCACCTGCCGCTCATCCTCACCGCCCTTTTCGCGATCGTCTTCGTCAAGGCGGATTAGCCCAGCGGGCCTGGCCATGGGGCCCGCGCCTCGCCGGGGCAGATGGCAAGTCCTCTCCCATCAGCCCCGGCCTTTTCCCCACTTTCGAGGCGGCGATGCATCCGGTCTCCGGTCACACTTCGGTCATGGCCTCGCGCAAGGGGCGCCTGAGGCAAGATAAGCCCGCGCCGCTCGATCTCTTTCCGACGCCGCCCTGGGCGACGCGCGCGCTCTTCGAGCACGCGCTGCCGGTGGCTTTGCGCCAGGCCTGGCGGGTGCTTGAGGTTAAGGGCGATTTCATCTGGGATCCCTGCGCGGGCCTCACCCACATGGGCGCGGTGCTGAAGGAATATGGCAACTGCGTGATGAGCGACATCGTCCGCCATCCGCTCGAAGGCGGCGGCACGACGGAGCAGTTCGGCGTCCTCGAGGCCGATTTTCTCAGCGCCGAGATCGTCAAGGACTGCGCCGATTGGATCGTGACCAATCCGCCCTTCGCCTCGGCGCATTTGTTTCTAGGTCCGGCGCTCAAGGCGGCGCGCAAGGGTGTGGCCTTTTTCGAGCGCCTGCAATGGCTCGAAGGGATAACCCGCTACCGCGAGATCTATGCGATCGCGCCGCCTTCGCTCGTCGCGCCGTTTGCCGAGCGCGCCGGGCTGTGCGAGGGCGGATGGGATCCCGAGTGCTCGACGGCGACGGCCTATGCCTGGTTTATTTGGGTCAAGAATATCAATGGCTTCCTCTCGGGCCGCGGGCTCGACGGCACATTTCCGCTCTTTCTGATCCCGCCCGGCTGCAAGAAGGCGCTCTCGCGCGAAAGCGACCGCGATCTCGCGAAGCTCTGCCTGCCGGGCTTTGTGCCGCCGTCAGAAAGGCGACAGAAAAGGAGGACGGCGTGAGAGTGTCGGCGGCCAGGCGAGAGCGGATGCGCCAGCTCAATGCCGATCCGGAGTTCAAGGCAAAGCACAGTGCGGCAGCCCGCGAGCGGATGCGCCAGCTCAATGCCGATCCGGAGTTCAAGGCAAAGCACAGTGCGGCAGCCCGCGAGCGGATGCGCCAGCTCAATGCCGATCCGGAGTTCAAGGCAAAGC